>OBKH01000087.1_pt1 | contig 21684 bp, 20 predicted proteins | sample 1496241 | NCBI WGS metagenome assembly OBKH01 (sample SAMN03273953, study PRJEB22546) | soil metagenome | isolation source: rice field elevated CO2 plus elevated temperature | place: India: CRRI Experimental farm Cuttack,Odisha-753006 | collected 2013-12-17 | reverse complement strand
TGATGATGATGGGTCATTCAAGGCGAAGTTGCACGGCGCGGTTCGTGAGGAGACGAATGTATACACCTGGCTCTTCCGTAAGGTCAGTATTGCCCAGCTGGATTTACTTGCCATCGACCATACCAATGACCCCGGTACCAGAACCGGACTCGAACGGCTCAGGTTTGGTTAGGACCAGGTTCTCAGCCAGGGCATGATCAACAATGGCGTGAGCCAGCGGATGCTCACTGCCTTGATCAAGGCTAGCGGCCAGTTGAAGTACATCACTGGGGACGAACTTCTGCGTGGCCTCCAAACTGTGAAACATCGGACGACCCTCTGTCAGGGTTCCAGTCTTATCCACGATCAGCGTGTTGATCTTGCAAAGGTTCTCGATGGCGCCAGCATCTCTGAACAGGACCCCCATGCTGGCCGCTTTACCGGTGGACACCATGATTGACATTGGTGTCGCAAGCCCAAGTGCGCAAGGGCAAGCAATGATAAGCACAGCGACAGCGTTGATTAGGCCGAAGACCCAGCCAGGCTCTGGGCCAAACAGTCCCCATCCCAAAAGAGTCAGTATGGCAATCGCTATTACGCCCATCACAAAGTAACCAGCGACGACGTCGGCCATGCGCTGCATGGGCGCTTTAGAGCGTTGGGCACGGGCAACCATCTGAACGATTTGCGACAGCATGGTTTCAGCACCAATTTTCTGCGCTTCCATCACCAGGCTGCCATGGGTATTGAGCGTGGCGCCGATTAGGCTATCTCCGCTTCTTTTCATCACAGGCACCGGCTCGCCGGTCAGCATCGACTCATCGACCGCGCTTTCGCCCTCCAGCACTGAGCCATCGACAGGAACCTTTTCACCCGGTCTGACCCGGAGATGATCACCTTTGTGCACATGCGTGAGGGGGATGTCCTCCTCTTTGCCATCGGCATTGATCCTGCGTGCGGTTTTCGGAGACAGGCCAAGTAGAGACTTAATAGCCAAAGACGTTTTTGATCGAGCTTTGAGTTCAAGCATCTGACCGAACAAGGTCAGTGAGATGATCACGGCTGCGGCTTCGAAGTAGACGCCGATACGGCCCTCTTGGATGAAGGTGATGGGAAAACTCTGGGGAAACAGCGTGGCTACGACGCTGTAAAGGTACGCAGCTGCTGTGCCCAGGCCAATCAAGGTCCACATATTGGGGCTGCGATGACGAATCGAATCGATGCCCCTCACAAAAAACGGCCAACCAGCCCATAAGGTTACAGGGGTTGCGAGGATAAGCTCGATCCAGTTCTGGATAGCCCCATGGAAGAGTTGCAACGAGTGTCCCGCCATGGCGAGTACCGTCACGATCACAGTTAATGGCAACGACCACCAAAAGCGACGGGTGAAATCCTTGAACTCGGGGTTTTCTTCCTCTTCCAGCACTGGCATGACCGGTTCCAATGTCATGCCGCATTTAGGGCAGGTACCGGGGCCAGGCCGACGTATCTCTGGATGCATAGGGCAGGTGTATTCAGTAGCTTCCTGAGTTTCAGCTGCCGTTGAGGTATTACTGGAGTGATCGGTATTCAACGGTGGAGCGGTAAAGCGCTGCGGTTCTGCTCGAAATTTCTCTAGGCATTTCAGGCTGCAAAACTGATATGTCTGCCTCAGGTAAATCTCGCTGAACTTGATTGGTGGGGTAACGGCCATGCCACACACCGGATCGCGTAGACCTTCATCCAGGACCTTCGCAGGATGGGGGTGGACTAGGTGACTTGTGGCGTTGGGCATGACTAGTTTCCTTTCTCATCTTTGTTGGTTTTTGCCGAGTGGGCATGTCCACTATGGTCCCCATGGCCGTGTCCAAAAAAATGCATCAAGGGGCAGATTAAAAGGATCAGATAGGGCAGATAAGGCGAAACATGGCCGAAGTGTTCCCGAACCAGGTAGAAGGCGCCAATCGCGACCAGCATGATGAGTACGACACCCATTTTGCTCCTCCAAAATGGAGGGTTCGCGCTTTCAACTGAATGCTGATGAGGGTTCATGATGCAGCTCCCACTGTCTTGGTGGCACGGGTTTCCGTGACGTCTGAGACTGAGCGTAGTCAACGCTATCTTTAAAGCTGTGATCTTGATCAAGTCACGCTTACTTCACATCAAGCGGAGCAACCATTCAGACCGGTGAGTACCCGGCAGGTTAGTTCTTTTGGATACGATTTCGATGGTCTCGTTGCAATGCCGGATCAGAACGCTGCTCGGATCCATAGAAATCCTGATGAATGCTTGTAAGTGCCCATGTTCGACTTTAGACAGCGCTTGCTGACATTTACCTGAAGCCTAAATTACTTTTCTGTCAGTTTCTGGTTGGCTGGACCGATTCGTTGCAAACTCAGTCCGTCATCACTTTGAGATCTACCCTCCCATGAGACTTCTGGTTGCTGAAGACGAGCCGACACTAGGTATCTATGTACAACAGGGTCTGACTGAGGCTGGGTTCAATGTTGACCGATTCACCGATGGTACTGAGGCCCTTCAGCACGCCTTGAGCGAGGCATACGACCTGCTGATTCTGGACGTGATGATGCCTGGCATGGATGGGTGGGAAGTCCTTCAGAAGGTGCGTAAGTCGGGTAAAGATGTCCCCGTGCTTTTCCTGACGGCACGAGACAGCGTCGAAGATCGGGTCAAGGGACTTGAACTCGGAGCCGATGACTATCTGATCAAACCCTTCGCATTTTCTGAGTTGCTGGCTCGGGTCAGAACGCTGTTGCGTCGCGGTAATACCGCTCCTGCGCAAACCCATATGAAACTGGCCAATCTTGAGGTTGATCTGCTCAAGCGCCGGGCGATTCGAGGAGGAAAACGCATAGAACTTACGGCCAAGGAGTTTGCGTTGCTGGAATTGCTGCTCCGTCGTCGGGGCGAAGTGCTATCAAAATCGCTCATTGCCTCGCAAGTCTGGGACATGAATTTCGACAGCGATACCAACGTAATTGAGGTTGCAGTGAGGAGGCTCAGGGCGAAAATTGATGACGACTTTGAGGTCAAGCTCATTCAAACCGCTCGCGGTATGGGCTACATGCTTGACTCACCAGACTCGGAATCAGAATGAACCGCCTATCCCTCACAACACGCCTGAGTTTGATGTTCATGCTTTCGGTGACGGTAGTCCTTACCGTGGCTGGAGTTAGTTTTAATCACCTCAGTCAGCGTCATTTCAAGATGCTGGATCAGCAGACTCTGGACGAAAAACTCTACTCGACCCAAAGGATCTTGGGAGAGCTGCACAACGTCGATCAATTCAGTGAGCTAAAGCCGCAGTTGGAGGCTTTGCTGGGGGCACACCGTGATTTGACCGCGATCATTCAGAACAGCGACGGAAAGCTATTTTTCTCTGGCCCAGGACCTGTTGATATCCCAGAGCAGTTCCGCACACGGGTAAGCAACACTATGTGGGAGTGGCAGGACCAAGAGCACATTTACCGAGGTGTCACCGCCCAAGCAGTTGTTTTCGGGCAGGAGAAACCACTGACTGTGATCTTGATCTTTGATGTTACTCAGCACATGTTTTTCTTTGAAACGCTTCAGCGATGGTTCTGGATTGGGCTGGTGATCAGTGCGCTCATCAGTGCGGGGCTGGGGTGGATGGTTGCCCGTAGCGGCATGCGTCCTATCCGTCAGGTGACCATGGTCGCAGCATCCATGTCTGCCAAATCACTTAAAGAACGCATCCCATTGGCGTCTGTTCCAAAGGAGCTTCAACAGATGGTGTCGTCGTTCAATGCGATGTTGTCACGTCTGGATGATGCTTTTGTGCGGTTGTCGAATTTCTCCGCAGACATTGCTCACGAACTGCGGACCCCCGTTAGTAATCTGATGACCCACACTGAAGTGGTGCTCTCAAGAAAAAGGAATATCGAGGACTACGAAGACAATCTCTACTCGAACCTAGATGATTTAAAGCGAATGTCTCGCATGATCGATGACATGCTTTTCCTGGCCAAGTCCGATAACAGATTGCTTAAGCCCGAGAACAATCAGATAGACCTACAGGAGGAGGTGGGGAAGCTGCTTGAGTACTACCGTCTGTTGGCTGATGAGCGCAGCATTGAGCTTAGCGTTTCAGGAGCAGGAAGTGTCCGGGGTGACGTATTGATGCTGCGCAGAGCCATCTCGAACTTGCTTTCGAATGCGCTACGGTACACGCCAGAGGGGCAAACCATCCGTGTGGATATCCGCCAGAAAAATACCTCGACGATGGTGACGGTACAAAACCCCGGGAAGACCATTGAGCCCGAACACCTTGAGAAACTATTTGACCGCTTCTACCGTGTGGATCCTGCGCGTCGCGAAGGAAGCCCTAGTAACGCAGGGCTCGGGCTCTCGATCGCTCGGTCAATCATTGAAGCTCATGAGGGTAGGATCTGGTGCACTTCATCTAATGGGATTACTGGCTTTCATATTGAACTCCCTAGTGCCGGGCTGAAACGCGCCTAAATTTGGAGACGTTTCTCGAATCCACACTGAGCCCAAGGGCCAAATCTAGCAAGACCAATAGTAGTGACAGGGGGGGATTGACCTATGTCAACGACCTCATTAAGGCGAGCGCTACTATTACAACTAGCAGGGTGGCTAATTAACTGAAGTCCCCCAGGTTCTAGTGCCCTAATCACTTGCAAGCGCAGTCGCGGTTTGCCTTTGGAGTGTGGTTGCGGTGTCCACCATTACCAAATTCCTCGGATGCTTACCGATTCGGCGCAATGCACCCGCGTGAGCTTTCCCCTTATCCTCTGGAGATCGTTATGCAAGCACCACTGAAGCTGGTTTTAGTCGCTCTACTCACGAGCACTGCCTTACTCGCGAATGCCACTGATGCTCATCATCCGGATGACGCCACGCCACCCTCCGCCGAGACAAGCAGTCGGGCCCAGCCTGCCGACAATCAAGCCATGACACAGCAAATGCAAAAGATGCAAGCCGCCCGAGACAAGATGGCCGCCGCCAAGACCCCAGCCGAGCGCCAAGCGGCGATGCAGGAGGGCATGCAGACCATGAAGGGCTCCATGGCGATGATGCGTGATATGCATGCAGGCAAGGGCTGTAAAGACATGGGCATGTCTGGCTCAGAAAATGGCGGCACGGGAATGATGGACATGATGATGAAGATGATGGATCAGCAGTCGAGCATGATGAACATGCAGATGTCCAAATGAAGGCTTACCTGATGCAACGGCGTACCTTCCTTGGAGGGTTGGCGTTGACAGGTCTGGCAGGCCCCTGGTTGCAAGCGTGGTCGGCAGAAACCATGACCTCTACGTCAACACCTCTTGGATTGCCATTGCTGGCATCAGAGGCGCTACCAGCTGGCAGTACACTTCGCGAAATCCCCAAGCTTGCCAACGCTAGCAGCATCCCTGGCCATTTTCAGGCGACCCTGACCGCTGCTCCGCTGGCGGTACCTTTTATCCCCGGACAACCCACAACCGAATTCTGGGCGTATAACGGCGGCCTGCCCGGCCCCCTGATCGAACTGTTTGAGGGCGACACGGTGGTGATCACCTTCGTCAACAATCTCAAACAGCCGTCTACCATCCACTGGCACGGCCTACCGATACCGCCAGAGCAAGATGGCAATCCGCATGACCCGGTACCACCAGGCGGACGCCGTACTTACAGTTTCAACTTGCCCGAGGGAAGTGCCGGCACCTACTGGTATCACCCACATCCTCACCAAAACACGGCGGAACAAGCGTTCCGAGGTTTGGCTGGCCCACTGCTGGTAAGGTCGCGGCATGACCCCCTGGCCGGGTTACCAGAGCGATTGCTGGTGGTCTCAGATCTCAAACTCGACCGTTACGCCTCCATCGCACCGAACGAAGCCAACGACTGGATGAACGGCCGCGAAGGCCAGTTCGCCTTGGTCAACGCCCAGCGACAACCCGTATTGCCATTCGCCTCTGGAGGTCGTGAACGTTGGCGCATTTGGAACGCCTGTAGTGCCCGCTACCTGCAACTCACGCTGCCCGGTAGCACATTGACATTGGTCGGCACCGACGGTGGTCTGCTCGAAGTTCCACAGGCCGGGCTGTCCGAATACCTGTTGGCACCGGGCCAGCGGGTCGAACTGATAATAGACGCAGGCAGCCGTCGCGACCGTACAGAGCTGAGCGCCAATATTTACGCGCGCGGCAAAATGGGCGATGTGGCGCCTGATCACGTCATACCTCTGCTGACGGTTGACTTTACGACGGTCACAGCCAGAGAGCAGGCAGCACTGCCGCTTAAGCTCGGCTCAGTGCCCGACCTTGGTGCGGCTGCGGTACGCAAACAGGTGGTGTTCAGCGAAAAAATGAGCATGGCCAATGGTCGCCATAGCGTGCAGTTTCTGGTCAACGACCAGGAATACGACATGCAACGTATCGATCTGGTTAGCCGAGTCAACGAGGTGGAGATATGGGAAATCGTCAATCATTCTGACATGGACCATCCCTTCCACCTGCACGGCACTCAGTTCCAAGTGGTTGAGCGGGAATTTGACGGAGTAGCCACGCCAGTATCTTTCCGTGCCTGGCAAGACACGGTCAACCTGCGCTCAAGTGAAATCGTACGAATTAAAACGGTACAACGCTGGCCCGGCCTGCGCATGTTTCACTGCCATATCCTTGAGCACGAAGCGATGGGCATGATGGGGCAGCTCAAGGTGGTTTGAACAAGAGCGGCAATGTCGCCCTAGGCCGCATGCTCTCCTGACTCGAACAAGCTGAAGAGTTGCTCGGGTTGGGAGAGAGGGAGCCGGTCCTGATCGACTTCTGCGTTCGCTACCTATCCCAAAAAAATGAATAGCTTTCAAGCTGTCATCATGGCACTCACCATAACTGCGATCCCAGTTCCATCGGTTTGGAGACAAACCACGAGCCTTTCGATGGATACCTGTCTAGTGGCATTGGCTTCACTGTAGCCAACCGATGAGGTGGCAGATAACGCGAAATATCTCATCTCAGGCATTGCCGTTTGTCCCGGTTGGGGCTGTCAGAGTCGATTGTAGCCACAATGCTGAGGTAGAGAGCAGGTACCAAGCTTACTGAATTGTAATCGACCGGTCGGCCGTGATGTGGCATCGTGACTCAGGTCATAGACACAAAAATCTTTGATCAATTACTTTGGTTCCATAACTCGGCATACGTTTGGTTGTCGCATGTGGTTTTAGCCGGACCAATAAGTATAAAACTAGATCTTCCCCGCCAAATCTCGAACCTACAGCTTATGTTGTGAGGAGTCTTGCATGTCAATTTTTAAAACTACCACCGTGATGGTTGCACTTACCGCAGGGTTACTCTTGAGTGCTGTCGCACAAGCGCATCCAAAACTGGTTTCTTCTACTCCTTCGGAAGGTTCGACTTCCGCAGCACCTTCAAAAATTGAGCTGCACTTCTCTGAGAACCTGACGACTCAATTCTCTGGTGCCAAACTAATCATGACCGACATGCCGGGCATGCCGAATTCGCCCATGGGGGTTAAGGCTAGCGTCTCAGGTGGTGACGATCCCAAAATGATGGTTATCACGCCTGCTGCTCCTCTGACCACTGGTACTTATAAGGTTGAATGGCGTGCAGTCTCTTCCGACACTCATCCCGTTACTGGTAACCTTGTTTTTAAAGTGAAATGATCCATGAGCGACTCAATCAACATTGCTGTTCGCTTCGTTCTTTATATGGACCTCATGCTGCTGTTTGGATTAGCCGTTTTTGGTTTGTACAGCCTCAGGGGAAAAGAGCGAGTGTCCGGCGCTGTCTTGAACTTTGAGTCGCTAATTTTCGGCACGGTCGTTGTTGGTATACTTCTGTCTCTCGCGGCCATGTTGTTACTTGCCAAGGCAATGAGTGGCGTTTCCGAGTTTATGGAGCTTCATCGCCATATCTTCGAAATGGTGCTTACGGGGACCGACGTCGGGCTCATGTGGATGATCCGAATAGCTGCCCTGATTCTAGCGGGGATAGGCTTGACGTTGAACAAACGCTTTCCGACTCTCAGCCTGTGGGTGGTTACCTTGTGCGGTGCCGTCGCACTAGCCACCCTCGCCTGGACTGGGCATGGCGCTATGGATGAAGGCGATCGGCGTTACATACATTTCGCCAGCGACATCTTCCACCTGTTGGCGGCAGGAGGCTGGCTGGGGGCTCTGGCGGCATTCGCTTTATTGCTGCGTACGAAGATACTCAATGGCGAACAAGAGGTGCGAATTCTCTCCAGAGTGCTTACCGGGTTTGAGTCAGCAGGTGCATTGATCGTAGTTAGCCTAGGTATTACCGGCGTAGTGAATTATCTGTTCGTGGTAGGCCCAACACTAGATGGTGTGGTGTTTAGCACTTATGGTTCACTGCTTTGTTTGAAAATTTTACTATTTGCAGCGATGCTCGTATTAGCCACGATGAACCGTTTTCACTTGAGTCCTCTTTTAGAGCGATCGATCCAGAGTGGAGAATACACTGGTGCCGTTAATGCTTTGCGGCGCAGTATGGCTCTGGAGTTCTCAGTGGCAATAATCATAGTGTGCCTAGTCGCTTGGCTAGGAACCTTGAGTCCAGAGATGGATGTGGGGGCTGTCCAGAGTTAGTAGTTTAAATGTTCATGCCGACGTGTTCCATAATTCTTTTATCTATCACCAGCTCTACGCCGAGCTTCCCTGTGTTTGTTAGTTGAGAAGGGTAGGGCGGTATCTGGTTTCGTTTCGGCGTCATTCTTTTATCGATGCCGTGGTGGGCAGGCGGGGAGCAAATGTTTAAGCATTTCAGCTGAACATGGTGCGGGGCCGCTTTCACAAACGCTTCGCTCGCGGCAATTGGTGGCGGCGCTGTCGCTGCTGGCGGCGGTGGAATGGCTGTTGGAACCGCTGTTGTTGCTGGAGCGCAATTCCCGGCGGCGTCTCGAAATTTCTCATCAAGGAGATTTTTTCCTCTGGTCTCAATGCTTCATACGCAGCTCGTGATGTCGCTCTATGCAACGACAGGCGCTCACTTCCCAACGCTTTGATTTTCATCATTTGCTCGCAGCCGTATCGGTCTTCTTCAGGTGCATCGGAATGGGTAGTGTTTTTTCTACCGCGCGCCACCCGTATCGTCGAGAATCGCACCGGCGCTCCCAACCACCGCCCCACCCCCATGGATGTGTTCGCGTAAGCGGTCATCTCCCTTCTATCGAAGGAAGGGCACCAAGGGGGCCATCCTGTCGGCGTAAATTACTGGGTCATTCTTCTAACGGTCGGAGCTTCAGGCCATTCCCGCGTTACCCTACGCAGGAGATCTTAAGTAATGTTCACGGTCCACGAAAAAAGCCGACGTCTTCAAGAATGCCATTCAGCACGCTAACGATTCTGGGCGCTGTATATGGGCTGCAATCTTGTGTAGAAAAGCGCCACGGCAAGTCTCGTCTGGTATTCGTCAAGCGAGCCGGGATTGAAGGCCCAACCTGGAGTTTTATGACGCCTTTGTCGTTGTGTGGGTAGTCGTCCACCCGCTCTATTTGCGGCCTCATCTAGTAATCCAGGTTAATTCACCATGGCTAATTTCATGGTCAATTCTCGTAATGCAAATCGCACCGGGGGTAGTGATAGTGCATGCTCCTGTAGCGAACAGGTGAGCCACAGATCGAGCAGATATTCACCGACATTGCTTCTGCGAGATTGAAGACACCGTTCACGTATTCGTCGCCACCACGGTAGTAAATTCGCAAGCCACCGAATTTTTCTTTCACCTCGAGGACTGTGACTCGCTCGCAATCTGGCGCGATGTCACACCGAGCCGAAACAAGGGAGAGAGCATTGTTGAGTAGGTCATACCAACCATCCTGACATTCGAATCCCCAGAAGTACCTTCCGTTCACAATCGTCGCATCAGGGAATATGTTGAGATTTGGCTTGCAAAGCATCTCTTCGCGCTCGGGACTCATGGGAACCTCCTAACGCCTGGATTGGAGATACTACTCAGTACCTTCATTCGGCTTTCATTCATAAAGTAAATGCTCATTGATGACCAATGCCCGGCTTCGGTGTTGATTGGCGTTACTGGTCCATTGCCTATCAACGACGAAGTTTGTTCCGTGACCACTTTTTCAGCTTTCTACGAAAGCATATCGGGCCATCTGTCTTCGTTGAATTCCGCGATAATTTTTGCATTATTATCTGCGATGTTTTTTACAAAACCCTACAATTGTAGGGCGCTAAAAGGCTGACTTTATGGCTTTATCATTCCCTTTGCAAGGGGTGATCGATGGAGCTGAACGATGCTTTCGCGCTGGCATTGAGGGGTATGCGGTTGGTTCGCCATATGCCACAGCAGAGATTTTTCGGCACTACGAGCCGGGCTTACATGACGCATCTGGAGCAAGGTCGCCGATGCCCAGGGCTTGCGAAGATCGAGGATTTAGCCGCAGTTATGGATGTGCACCCTGCAAGCATGGTCGTTGAGTGTTATCTGAAAAAAAATCCAGAAATGGATCTCGACGGCCTTTTAGCGAAAATCAAACTGGATCTGACGTTCGAATATTTTGAGCCTGTCGCGGCCGCGGATTCCGAGCAGGTGTCTGAGTAAGCAGAGGTCGACACCTCAAGAGTCGGGTGGGTTCTAGGGCAAAAGTGGAATGACCAAGGATCCGTCATGAATATCCTGGTGCGCTCAATCCGCACCGGTAGCCCACGAACCATCACAGCTGGAGAACTAAGTGACAGTATTTTCGTGTCGAGCAGAGTGTCAGGATGATGTTGATGCATTCATCGCGGCAGCAAAGACCCCCGAAGTTGAAATGGTAGTGCGGGCATTTGCTGACAAAGTCTTCCCCGATGTAGAAATCGAGATTACCTGCAACACATCCAAGGACGAATTAAGGAATATCATGCGAGGCGTTGAGGACGGTCATATGATGCGTCAGACATTGCGTCCTTTGCCCATATCCGAAAATTCAATGGAACCTGATTCACGAGTGAAATGAACGCGTCGAAAATGGCGCTGAGCCACGCAGGAATGTTTTGAATCATCGATTACCCAAGCACCCCATTCTCAATCCTCCAAATCAACGATTCAACGAGCTTGATTCCAACGAATGTGGACAACAAGCTCGCAGGCGTGACGTTGCCCAGTGCAATGGTTGGGCGGTTCAACCATTCGACCGTTGACTCTCTGTTTCCCTCGAACAACCCCAGGGCATCTTGAATGAGCAGCGCATAGTGAAAGGCGTAATCGCTTTCGCTGATGGTGAGCTTCTGAGTTTTTTTCCAGCGACGTTGGACCGCGGGGGAAACGCCGAGCATTGAAAAAAGCTCTTTAATAGGCATGCCCACGAGCAGTGCCAGGTCGTGGTAGAAACTCACGTCAAGCTGGTTACGAAGAAGTGCTGCGCAGGCATGCGGATCCTTCCGTAGTGCTAGGGCATCGAAAAAGCGTGTTGAGGGACTGTGGGCAGGTGAAGCGGTTTCAGTGGCTTTGTTCATGGCTATGTCCCGTCCAAAAAAAACTCATGAAGGCCGCAAGAGGGGTAGGCCACTTGGTTAGATCGTATGCTTCAACCCCCAAAAAAGCCCAAGAACGGTATCGATTTTCCATTCCCACACAAAGGCAGCGCATTGTGATTAGATTTGGTGCTGAGGCTCAATATGCACCCCAGAAAGAAAGGCTGTATATGCATCAATATCAGCGCCGCCTTCGCCAACCCTAACCCAGCGGCGGACGCTTATATGGTGTAAGCAGGAAAGCAGATCGCGTTGGACCTTCGGAGAGCAGCGTGAGCGTTTCCAAGGCGCGGACGAGTGGCAAAAGGACGGATGCAATGCCCCAGTGACGGAACGGATTGGTAAGTAGAGCTGGGTGCATTGGCGCTGGTAATGTCCAACGTTTATCGTCAGTCCATTCTTGGAATGGGGGGTGCATACCATCAATAAATCTTGTTGGACTGGAGCTTTTTACCAACAGCAACACTCCAAAGGGAACACCTACCATGCCTTCTTCGCATCAATCTTGGAGTGAGCTGTATCTACGGGGGCGGGCTATTGGGCGAGTCCCGCGCAGTGCCGACTTTATAGCATCCGCCGCTCGCTCTAGGTCTGCCGCTGATGCAGCATAAACTGCTGCTATCTGTTGGTTACGAGCGCGAGATTTTTCCTCAAGCGCTTGCAAGAAGCTTTGCTCTTGTGGCGATTGATCATTCTTGCCCATAGATTTTCGCCTTCGGCATTTACCGTCGAAATTACGCTACCACGCTTCAGCATCGTCGAACAATTACAGGTGTATGCCCGCCACCAACCCATGGTCAGATGCGCGACCCATGTCGCGGTACCAGCCTTCACCACCAACCAAGCCTTGAAAGCTGAGAAGCAGGGCATAAGAAATCACATCCGATCAAGGGGAAAAGCACAGCCCCGTCAGAAAACTCACCCATACTCCGCAATCTGGGCGTGAATGTTGAAATCCTCGGTAATAATATCATTCACGCGCCCGTCCTTCGCCAGGATGAGCACTCGAGCCAAGTCCAAGTAATGCTTGTAGGTTGTGGTAATACTTGAATGCCCGAGCTGATTCGTGAGTACCTGCGCAAATGCCGCATCAAGAACATCCGCTGCGGGCGATAGCAACTGGGCCCCTCTGTGCTGGATCATCATCATCGTCGGCCACCAATGACGGGACTGATAGAAGTTGTTGTTGACTCGGAATTCTGGATCTTTTTTATGCGCCAACTTGCATGCATAACCGCAAGCGTTAGAAATCATTTTCTCCGTAACCGGCTCGCCTTCCGAGTTTAAAAATAAAATCGAAGGAGGACAGGCTTTTCCATATCTATCTTTGTATTTCTTTTTTCGTGCAGGGTATTCCGTTTTTGTATAATTATCCTCCAGATCCTTCAGTGCATACGCAGGGATTACGATGTCGCGAAATTTGTTGCCTTTTCCAAATACGTTATATGTGAATTTCGTCTGATCCTGTGGCATGGAGGAGTAGTTGAAAATATGCCTGTTCTTTCCTTCACCGTACAGTGGGAACTTGCAAAGCTCCATCGGACGCATAGCCGTCGCCAGCGCAAAAAGAAAAATCACGGAGTAAACCTTGTCTGGGAAAACGCTCAGAAGTGTCCTTATCTCCTGATTGAAGATCAATTGGTGAGGTCTTTTCTGGCTCGCTTCCCGGTCTAATACCCTGATAGGGTCAGAGTCAACTCTAATTTCAGCTGCTTTTTTGATGTAATTGAGCATAGTGTTGCTTTTGAAATCAGCGACCCAATCCACTAGGTCAATTCTGACATTAGTGGTGAACCCGGATTTTGCAAGCCAAGCGAAGAACATCTGAAGAACTTTGGCATCACGGAAAATCGTTTCCGATGTAGGGCTGATTGAATTGGCTTTTACCCTGGTTACCTGTCGTGTGACCTGCCATCTCCGAATGTCTCGGTTCGTTACAACCGCGTGATAATCGCCTGGATCGACATCTTTATATTTTGTTTGAGTTTCAATATAGCGGTAGAACATCGAAATGATTGTCGCGTACCTTCTAGATGTTTGCAGCGACGAGCGAGTGCGCTCGTAGAGATATAGGTTGGGTACCGAAAGTAATACATGTTTTTGTTTATAGTTGGCAATTAGTGAATAGTGCTCTACTTTCGATTCTAGTGCAGTTGATACGTAGGAGATGCTTTTTAGTTCGATATTTAGCATAATTTCTCCTACCTCGTTCCAAATAGTCTGATTTCATCGAAGCCCCAAGTTATTTGCGGGATTTTGGCCTTGGCGGCGTCAATGAATTCTTCCTCGGGGACGTCCCTGAAGAGAAATACTTTGTTGGCTGCAACGATTGCTCCTGAGGCATTGAATGGTATGTGAATTGCTACCTTGCTGATGAGTTTCAATTGAGAAAGTAGCTGCCCCAACTCTTCTTGCGAAAATACCGGCAGTTGGATCGCTATGATAATTTTGTTCGGCTTTGCGGGCAGGTCTTCAACGAAATCGTCAAAGGCGGAAATATAGCGTTCTTGAAATAGATGGACTTCAATATTTGATGGGTCAGGAAATTTTTTTACATTGACTACTATCGATTGGATCGCCATATCCTTAGCGTTTTCATAATTGTCGAAGTTTTGATCTTTCTTGTACGCCAGGTTGGCCTTTGTCATGTCCAGCGCGAAGGCTACGAAATTTTTGGCGTTCTTTTTGATGTGCGCATCTTCGTTCCCAAATGACAGGTCCGCCGCCGCCGATGCCATCTGCGAACGTGTTTGTTTCAGCTCCATCTCCGTGAGCTTACGTTTGAGCATTTCATTGTTTTGACTCTGGTTAATCAATAATGAGTTCACCTCGTTAGCTTCAAACGCGAGAATGTCGCTGTTCATCAGCGAGGTGACGCGATTGGTGATCGCCTGCTCTAACTCCTTCTTGTGCTTCTTCTTCAATGCCTCGATTTGGCTTTGCAAGGCCGCCACTTCTTCCTCGCGTTTAGCCAGGAAATCCCGAGTCGACTCGGCATCGTCGCCAAGCAAACTCGTGATGGACTGGCCGAGGCAGTAGGGCTTCAGGTCGGCGTAGGAGCGGAAAAAAGTCTGGCGAGAGATTCCCGCCATCTCGGAGATTTTGCCAATCGCAAGCTTGGTAAGCCCGTGTTCGAGTTGATGCTCCTTGATCAACTTGATTAGGTGGTCGCGTGTTTCCTGTTTCGTCATACAGAGACCTGCTTGACTGGGATTCGTTGGTCAATGTTTTCGGGCTTGTTGGTCTCAAGGTTGTTCAGGTGCTCGTTGTTGCTGGTGATCTTCTTAAGGATCATCCTTTTTGCCCGCTCACTCAGGGTGTCCGCTGCTTTTTCCAGCATGTTGTTGTAGAACTTTACGTTGTCCTGGATCGCATGCTTTGCCTTCTCCACCACGACGGCATGTTTGCAACTGATGTCGCAGCGCGTCGGGTTCGGCAACATGCTGGTCACGGTGCCGGTCATGTGCTCCAGGCACGGTGGCAGGTCCGGTGACGAGTATGTTTCGGTGCTGACGCAGTAGCTGCCCATCGCAGTGCGGTGGATGAACAGAGGCTCACCAGAGGACAGCAGGTGTGAGATGTAAACAAAGATCGTCACCTTCAGCTGCTTACCGCTGAACGCGTCCGGACGAGCTTTGATGCGGTCCAGCAACCTCTGGGCATTGGGGCCAGACGAGGCACCGTTCTTAACGGCGCTGACCAGCTCCGTGAATTCAGCCGTGTAATTCTGCTCGATGGCCTGGGCCACGCTGCGCACGAGGTAAGGGTTGCGTCCGATGTACCTTAGCGTCATGTCGTAGCTCTTATGCCCGAACAGGTGTCTGATGAGATCGATGTTCCTTTCGTTACGGTTAATTAGGATCTCCGCGATCGTTTTACGAAACCGGTGCGAATGGATCCTATCGACGTTGGTGTCTTTTGAGATTTCCCCGCAGATTTTCCTGATGATTGCGGTAGAAGGCTTGTTTAGTGCCTTGCGCCCCTTCGAAGCCTGAAAAATAAAACCTTGTGCGGCCAGCTTATAGATAGACCGCAGCTGTTTAAGCTCTTCAATTTTTTGACCGATGAATTTTGGTATCGGGAGATAGTCAATTTCACCATTGACGTTCGGATCGTCGGCAGTTTTATAGCGGATGACGCGAAGAACGTAATCGCCATCAAGCTGCTTGATGAGATCGTCGAATTTCAGGCTGAGAAGCTCGCTGACACGTAAGCCAGTGATCAGAGCAAGCAGGATATATACGCTGTTGCGCACCTTGTCGACGCTGACTGTATAGGAACGCAACCAGCTATAGATATACTTTTCTCCTGTCGCATACTCGTACCCTTGGTCTATCCGGGTAGCTTTAACAAGCGTTTTTCCATCGACTTCGACGTTGAGATTTTCCTCAATATCTTCGTCCACAAAATATCGAGTAATCCCAGGTTTTGTGGACTGTTCGAGCTGTTGCTCTTTAACGTAGGAAACGACTTCTAAAAGCCGTGGTGCTGCTTTTTCTGTCCAAAAAAGAGCGTAGTCCACCAACTCTCCGAGGTTTTCTTCGGAGTACGGTTGCCAGGTGCTCATGCTCCCGGCGAAATGCTGGATCACATCTCTGCGACGTTCAATGCTGTCAACTTTGCGGATGTCGACATTCAGGGCAAGGCCCGGCGGCATGAGGCCTTGCGTGCTAAGCGAATTCCAGAGTCGAACCATGTAGAAGAGGGAGTGATAGTGGCGAGCAACCCCTCCGCCGTTTTTTGCATCATCCAGAGCTTTGTTGATCATCCTGTGATTGATCAATGCAATCGACTCTGGAGTACCGTCAAGGAAATTGGGCTCTAGGAGATACCTCTCAATTAACCAAAAAAGACTTGCAATACAGTAGCTGGTCACATAGCTTCGGATTGTTCCGAATGGAGCGAAATCAGGAAGGACATAGTAAGAGATGGCCTTTTTCAGCTCCTTCAAAGGCGGCGCCATACCATCAAAGTTCAGTTTCTTGGCTGTCCCATATCGGTTTTTAAACAGCGTCCAGGTGTCCTCTACATACAGTGAGTACTGCGAGATCGGGAATGCTCCACCAGGATAAAGTTCGAGCTTTGTGGTCAGGTTGCCGACGCGTTGCTTAACGTGCCCACCTGTTTCCTCCAGCAACGCCTCCAACTCGGCTTCCGCAGCCTCTTCTACATCGTTTTGAAATTCAGATTCCATCTCATCGACTAAATCGTCGTTGTCGTCGTCATCATCGGCGTCGAAGTCATCCGCCCGCCCGCCCCGGTCATCTTCGCGATCAGCGGTGTGTTCGGCATCAAGGAAATCAAGCTCGACTTGTTCGTCGTCGTTGGATGTTTTTCGAGGCTTCTTATTGGTGCTCATTTCATGTCCTCTTCTTCTAAAATCAGTTGCAGGAAATCCAAGTCGTGCGGGAGCAGCGAGTCATTACGGCGCTGATAGCGAACCGCTTCCTTCAGGGCATCAGGGTCCTCCCAGTTATCCAAAATGGAATCCAGGATGGAGAGTTCCGATTCAAGCGAGCTGCTGTAATCCGACTCGTTGTCAGGCTGATCCTCGATCAGTTCCACCACGTGAATTCGGCGCTGGATCAGATAGGGCAGGGAGTCTTCGTACAAATTGCACTGCTCGCAGAAGAGGCAGTTTTTGATGGAGTAGCAGCGCTCTCCCTGTTTGATGTAGGTCCGAGCGCCGTACCATGTTGGCTTTAGCTGGTTCGAGCAGCCCCACAACGGTTTCTCCATACCTGGGATGTGAAAAATCTTCAGCGGAAGCTCGACCTGGCGCTCCTCGCGCTTGCCCAGAAGGCCCTTGTATTCACGTCGGCGCAAAAGATCCATGATCGCTTCAAGCTCGGAACGCAGGCGATTGTAACGATCTTGGACTGCCGCTCCCGAGCTGTCGTAGTGCACATCCGTAACAATGCTACCGACGTGGCTCATCAGCATTGAAAGCAGACCCAGGCCCGACCCGTGCTTGTCCCTTTGAACGAGCATCCAAGTCGGCCGCAGACGTTTCGTGATGTGTTTTGCCGTGGTCAGCCGGGCGCCGTTCTCATAAACCGGGTACGCAGTAAGGAAGTCTTTCACGCCTCGCAGGAATGCCTTCCGATTCGTCGCGGACGTGTGACGGCCGCCCTTACTGGCCCAAGAGCCGTAGTACCTGAGGCACAAAAACAACGGGTTGTAGACGAGATTTTCTTGACCGAAAGGAATCACATCGAATGCGTATCCCTTGAGTGGTTCGGCAAGCTGATCAGCGAGCTGGATGAGATTGTAGCTCGAATACCGATCCGTCTTGCTGCTGACCGCGACGATCGCCTTTGGCGCGTAGTAGGGCTTGTTTGTACCCTGCGAACGGTTCTTCTCTGACTGGATGATGATCTGGGCTTCCGACATCGCACCTGTCAGCGGATGCTCGAAGTTATCCTCGTCAACGGCGAGGACGGTCTCTTTGTTCCAATTGCTTTGGAGCATGATGAACATAATGATGCACGACATATCCACCATGGTCGGGAAGTACAATCCCAGAAGGTCATCCCATGGCTTCACCGGGTACTTGATCAACTTCGCATCGCCCAACCGGTTCCAACGAAACAGCATCAGCTGGACAATGGTTTTGCAGTCTTTTTTGGAGATCAGAGGTTTTGAAGAGTTCGTCGTCCCAAGCGTTTCAAAGGCAACGTCCATGGGATAGCCGTTCACCAACAGCGTTTTTATCGCGCGAGCTTCATCTGGATCCCAGTACCACAAACTGAGAAGGAACGGGTCCCCGGGTTTCTCAAAACGATAGCAGTCGGGCCGATCGTTGTAGATTTGCTTGAACCGCTGGTAGAAGTCGGGATAGTCGAGCAGGGCAAGCAGCTCGGGATCGGTCGAGTGCTTGAGCTTGTACTCTGTGTTTTGTGAGTGAACTTTCTGCTTGTTATCAATGCGGTTCTGGGCCCACTCGAAGATATTAGAACGGGTGTACTCCGCCGCGTATTTCTCCAATACCTCCTCCATGGTGTAGGGCTCGGCCTCCATAACTTTCTTTCTGAATTTAAGTTTGTCGTACATTGTGTCGACATGGGCTGAAAGAGCCCCAACCAGATCAGTGTAAGTTTGACCGATTAGAGGTTCGGTCTTTTTCTTGATGGGGGCAGAAATCCCGGGTAGAGAGATATTAGGAATGACGTCAGTCTTCTTAGAGATTTGTGCGATTGCTCCCTTCAGTTTAACGGCATTGTTCTTCCTCTCGTTTTTGTTTAGAAGCCAGGTCTGAAAATTGTTGAAAATTTCAGCTGTAATATCCGTCAGCTTATGAAGCTGTAATTGCTCGGGGTGTCGAGCATTGTGCTCAACAGCAAAATCGAAAAAAAGAATAATGGCCTGCCTCAGCCCATACCCCGAGATCCGGCGGTGAGTTGCCGCGTACTTTAAAAAAATAACATGGAGCGACAGGCACAGGTGCGACTCCCTGTTCCAGAATTCGTGACCCTGGTATTCGCAAGGCACTGGCTGCGAGTCTGTAGTGCTGGCGAGTTCGTATGGACTCTCGATAGCGGTCACGAATGATGTCAAAGTCGTCTTCCTGCCGTTGTAGTTATATAGGTGTGAATATGTGGCTATAGTATTTTAATTTTTGACTTCGCTTGATTTTTTAGCGTTTCGTGTCGATGTTGTGCCGATTCGTCGGTGGTTCATAAGTTGAGTGTTTTTCATTGAGCTGTTAGCTTTTTTTTCAGGCGTGAAAATGCTTGATGAACAGCGCTTTTATATTCTTCTAGCGTACCATTGTTTTCGATAAGAATATCGCCGGTTTGAACTTTTATTCCGGCTTCTGAAGAATGTTTTTTAACTTGCTCGGTATTGTCTCTGGTGATGTGCCAGATTTCGCCGCCTAAGTTTCTTATATACTCAGCTTCATTTTCAAAGCGGATGTCTTTGATAATGGTGATGTCTTTATTTTCAAGATCAATTTTTGGTTTTATGAATTGATTGCTTGGCGCAGCTTTGGTGTTTTGGAGGTGGGCTTCACGTTGATTCTGGAAGTCGAGGAAGTCGCGCATGGTCATGCATTTGACCAGATGGATCATCGAGTTCGGCGACAGCTTCCAGAACACATCGTCCATATCACGGCCTTCGGTGGTCCAGATTTGGTCGTCAGTCAGGCCAAAAAAAGATTGGGTGGCGAGAACGAAAGGGGTCTCAGGGTCCGAAGCTTCTTGGGGTGTCAGCTGGCGGGGGGAGGGTAGTGAGCTGTTGATTTCACGATCAGCTCGCTTCAACCAATGCAAAGGATCGTAGTCGCGGAACCACTCCGTTCCGATGTGCTGGAAGAATTCGCGAGGTGACATTCCCCAGGCATCCAGCTGCTTCTCTTTCGCGGTATCATCCCACGCTTGAGAATCGGTGAGGCCGAAGAGAGCCTTGCAACCAGCCTTCAGAGGGTCGGCCAAAGCGAAGGCGGCAACCTCTGGATGAGCCAGTAAAATGGCTGCTGCGGTGTCTTTTCCTGATCGAGCCTTTGCAGCTAGGCCAATTATTTTTTTCATCAAGCGCCGCTCGGTCATTGATTTGTAAGGTTTTTTGTGAATTTTCTAGCGTTACATTTCTTACTTTTAAGAAGTATACCATGAGCGTAACATTTTCAAGTCTTCAGCAACAAGATTCGACCTACGCCTATCAGGGCGGTGGCCGCGGCTTGTCGCTGGAGCGTATCGCGACACTGGAAACCTTCGTGCAGGGCGATCTGCGTCCCGACCTGACACTGATTTTCGACCTGCCGGTGGAAGTGGGCCTGGCCCGTGCCAGTGCGCGGGGTCGTCTCGATCGCTTCGAGCTCGAAGGCCGAACCTTTTTCGATGCGGTGCGCAGTGCCTTCCTCAAGCGCGCTGCAGCGGAGCCGGAACGTTATGTGTTGGTCGACGCCGCGCAGCCGCTGGCGCAGGTTCAGCAGTCCCTCGATGCCTTGCTGCCGCGTCTGCTGGAGCTGACCCGTGGCTGAAGCCTATCCGTGGCAGGACAGCCTCTGGCACCAGTTGGCCGGTCGTACGCACCACGCCCACGCCTATCTGTTGCACGGTCCGGCCGGGATCGGCAAGCGAGCGCTGGCCGAGCGCCTGATGGCCAGTCTGTTGTGCCAGCGTCCCACCGCGCAGGGCGCTTGCGGTGAATGCAAATCCTGTCTGTTGCTCAAGGCCGGCAGTCACCCCGACAACTACATCCTCGAACCGGAAGAGGCCGACAAGGCCATCAAAGTCGATCAGGTGCGTGACCTGGTCAGCTTCGTGGTCCAGACCGCGCAGCTGGGCGGGCGTAAAGTGGTGCTGATCGAGCCCGTCGAATCAATGAACATCAACGCTGCCAACGCCTTGCTCAAAAGCCTTGAAGAGCCGTCTGGCGACACTGTATTGCTGCTGGTCAGCCACCAGCCGAGCCGTTTGCTGCCGACCATCAAGAGTCGCTGCGTGCAGCAGGCTTGCCCGCTACCGAGTGAAGCCATGAGCCTGGCCTGGCTGGCGAAAGCGCTGCCGGATTGCTCGCAAGAAGAGCGTATTGAATTGCTGACCCTGGCGGCCGGTTCGCCATTGGCCGCGGTCAATCTGCAGGCTCAAGGTGTGCGCGAACAACGTGCGCAAGTGGTCGATGGCGTGAAGAAGCTGCTCAAGCAGCAGCAATCGCCGACCCAACTGGCCGAAGGCTGGAATGCGATCCCGTTATTACTGTTGTTTGACTGGTTCTGCGATTGGTCGAGCCTGATCCTGCGCTATCAGCTGACCCAGGACGAAGAGGGGCTGGGGCTGCCGGATATGCGCAAGGTGATTCAATACCTGGCGCAGAAGACCGCGCAGGACAAAGTCCTGAATATCCAGGACTGGATCCTTGCCCAGCGCCAGAAAGTACTGAGCAAGGCCAACCTCAACCGGGTGCTGCTGCTGGAGGCGCTGCTGGTGCAGTGGGCGTCCCTGCCTGCCCAGAGGTAACCTGGACGCTACCTGTCAGCGGTAAGGTGTTACCAGGCCACCGGGGTTGGCGTACAGTTCAACCATGGTGAAAACACTGCCCGCAGTCGAATCGAAATCCATCTGGCCGGAGTCCTCGAGTCCGGCCTTCCCACTCATACGATGACCAGTACTTGCAACTATCTTAGCCTTGTTAGGTTCCATAACCTCTCGACCCAAAGCAGATTCCATATCTCTCATTGCTCCAGCATTAAAGGCTTCCTGGTACTTATTACGATC
>OBKH01000086.1_pt1 | contig 22121 bp, 23 predicted proteins | sample 1496241 | NCBI WGS metagenome assembly OBKH01 (sample SAMN03273953, study PRJEB22546) | soil metagenome | isolation source: rice field elevated CO2 plus elevated temperature | place: India: CRRI Experimental farm Cuttack,Odisha-753006 | collected 2013-12-17 | reverse complement strand
TCGTTCCAGTGATGAACACTGAGGACACGCTCGTGGTTCATGTTGCTCATGTACGTGGGACTCCTGGAGATTTGTCTGCGCCCTGCCCTGCGAAAAAGAGTTGGCTTCGCGCAATTGCATCGCATTCTAAAGGCAGCGACAATATCTGTTAAATGGATTATTAAGATAAGGGTTATCGGTTATATCGATATGCGATTTACTCTCCGTCAACTTCAAGTATTTGTCGCCGTCGCCCAACAGGAAAGCGTGTCCCGCGCTGCGGGCCTGCTCAATCTCTCGCAATCGGCGGCGAGTACCTCGATCACCGAGCTTGAGCGCCAATGCAGCTGCCAGCTGTTCGATCGCGCCGGCAAACGGCTGAGCCTCAATGCCCTTGGCAAGCAGCTGCTGCCGCAAGCCGTTGCCCTATTGGATCAGGCCAAGGAAATCGAAGACCTGCTCAACGGCAAGTCCGGCTTCGGCTCTCTGGCGGTGGGCGCGACCCTCACCATCGGCAATTACCTGGCCACTTTGCTGATCGGCAGCTTCATGCAACGCCACCCGGAAAGCCAGGTAAAGCTACACGTACAGAACACTGCCAATATTGTGCAACAAGTGGCCCACTACGAAATTGACCTGGGTCTAATCGAAGGCGACTGCAGCCATCCGGACATCGAAGTGCAAAGCTGGGTCGAGGATGAGCTGGTGGTGTTTTGCGCACCGCAGCATCCTTTGGCCAAGCGCGGCACGGCGACCATGGATGAGTTGAGTCACGAAGCCTGGATTCTGCGCGAACAAGGCTCGGGCACGCGATTGACCTTCGATCAGGCGATGCGTCATCACCGAAGTTCGCTCAACATCCGTCTTGAGCTGGAACACACCGAAGCGATAAAACGCGCAGTGGAGTCTGGCCTGGGGATTGGTTGCATCTCGCGACTGGCGCTACGGGACGCATTCCGGCGCGGCAGCCTGGTGCCGGTGGAGACACCGGATCTGGACCTGGCGAGGCAGTTTTATTTCATCTGGCACAAACAGAAATACCAGACGTCGGCGATGCGTGAGTTTCTCGATCTCTGCCGCGCCTTCACCGCCGGGGTTCAGCGCAGCGACGAGATCGTGCTGCCGACAATCGCTTAAAGCAGAATCACGGCCCACACCAGCGCGATCATGCTCAACGCCACCAATTGCGCGGCACTGCCCATGTCTTTGGCGTTTTTCGACAACGGGTGCAATTCAAGGGAGATGCGGTCGATGGCCGCTTCCACTGCCGAATTGAGCAACTCGACTATCAAGGCCAGCAGGCAGACCGCAATCAGCAATGCCTGCTCGACACGGCTGACATTCAGGAAGAACGACAGCGGGATCAGGATGACGTTAAGCAACACCAACTGGCGAAAAGCGGCTTCGCCGGTGAAAGCGGCGCGCAGGCCGTCAAGGGAATAGCCGGAGGCGTTGAGGATGCGTTTCAGGCCGGTCTGGCCTTTGAAAGGTGACATAGAGTATGCAACTGACCAAAAAAGAGGTGGGAAAGCTAGATTAGCCAAAGTCAAAAAAGCGTGAAGACGCTGTTTCTTAATGGCTCGGAATTGACTCAAGTTGTTGCAGAAGCAACGCGGCCTGGGTTCGGGTCCGGACATTCAGTTTACGGAAAATCGCGGTCACGTGGGCTTTGATGGTCGCCTCGGAAACGCTCAGTTCGTAAGCGATCTGCTTGTTCAGCAGTCCTTCACAGACCATGGTCAACACGCGAAACTGCTGCGGTGTCAGGCTCGCAAGGCCTTCACTGGCCGCTTTAGCCTCTTCGGAAACACTGACGGCTTCGAACGCTTGCGGTGGCCAGTAAACATCGCCATCGAGGACCGCCCGTACGGCTTTCTGGATCACGCCCAGGTCGCTGGACTTGGGAATGAAGCCACTGGCGCCAAATTCACGGGACTTGACCATGATCGTAGCCTCTTCCTGGGCCGAGACCATGACCACAGGAATCTGCGGATACTGACCGCGCAACAGCACCAACCCGGAAAAACCGTATGCCCCCGGCATGTTCAGATCCAGCAGTACAAGATCCCAATCGGCCTTTTCGGTCAGACGGGTTTCCAGCTCCGCAATGCTCGCTACTTCGACAAGACGGACATCCGGGCCAAGACCCAGAGTCAACGCTTGGTGCAAGGCGGAACGAAAAAGCGGGTGGTCATCGGCTATCAGGATTTCGTATGTGGCCATTTTTCAAATCATCCTGTTCTTCAAACAGCTCAAGGTGCAGCCACGGAGCTGCACCAAAGGGCACGCTAAACGCCAGTCACGTGGATCTCACGTGAAAAAATGGCGTATCAAACCTTGGCCGCGCCCCAATCGGCGCCAAGCATGCCCAGCGTAGCCGGGGTGGTCAAGGTGCATGGCCCGGACAGTTCTTTGCAGTATGGGCGACAATTAGCTCATTGAGGCGGCGTTACCCTGCACGAATGGCATCAACTCAGCGTGCGCCGCTGTTTCAACGTTCATTTCAAGCTGCCGCTTGGCATCGAGGTAATGCTGGCTGAAGACGTCGAAATAAGCGTCCAGCGCCGACGCCGCCTGCGCGTCGCCGGCAAGATCGAGGCACAAGACTGCCACTTCCGCAGTGCACAGATGCTCACTGCGTGTAGAGCGACGCAACTGATAGCGGGAGAGTTTTTCCGGCAGCAGGCTGAGGATCGGCAATGCGTCGAAGTAGGGGCTTTTACGAAAAATCTTGCGGGCTTCGGTCCAAGTCGCGTCGAGCAATATGAACAGCGGCCGCTTGGTGCTATCAGGCGTCACACCATGGGTCACCCGCTCAGGCGCGACGTATTCGCCCGGGAACACCAGGTAAGGTTGCCATTGCGGGTCGGATAGCAATGCCAGCAGCTTTGGGTCGACCTCGGTGCGCGACCAGATAAACGCGTGATTGTCCCGCACCACATCGGCGATAAGCCAGCCGGTATTACTCGGCTTGAACACTTCCTTGTTGGTCATGATCAGGCACACGCCGGAGCGGGTTTCGACCTGCGGGCGCCAGGCACACAGGCAATGGCTCTCGATCACACGACAATCGCGGCAACGGGTTGCCCGCCACCCACGGGCCTGAATCGGCTTGATGCCTTCCTCTTCACGTTGATCGCGCAGCCGGGCTACGGCGTTGGGAGCATGGCTCATCGAAGGCAACGCCGACAAAATGGGGAAATTGACACGAACAACTCTCGGCAGGGCAATAAAGGCCGACAGTTTAACAGAGCGCCGAGCGCAAACCTGTACCGTCCCGACCACCTCCCCTATAATTCGCCACCACTGAACGCACAGTCATGTGACTGGTCGAAGCACTCAGTCACTGAATCAGGAGAGTTTCATGCTGCGCCTTATCGTTCCCACCGCTGCCATTCTGCTGGCGTCGTCATTCAGCGCCCAGGCTGCATCCTTGAGTGAACAGAATCTGAACAAAGAGCTGCAAAACGTCGCCGCGCAAAGCAGTGTTGGTACTCCGCGAGCAATCAATGAAGACATTCTTGATCAGGGCTATACCGTCGAAGGAACGACATTGATCAACCACCTGAGCGTGCAAAGCAGCCACGCCACCAAGATGCGCGCCGATCCAAAAGCCGTGTATTTCCAACTCGGTGCCTCGGTATGCAACAACCCGTCATACCGCAAGCTGATGGCCAAAGGCGCAACCATGCGTTACGACTTCACCGAAGTGAAGTCCAACCGTTCGGTCGGCTCGGCCAGCTACCGGGAATCGGATTGCCCGAAAGCACCTCAGAAGAAAAAGTAATCAGTGGGACTTGGCGCGCCGCTGTTCATCTTCGGCGCGCAGCTCCGCCAGTAACGCCTGCAGGTAACGAGAGTGCGGCTCTGCTCCCTCAAGCCGTCGACAACACTCCTCCTCGAGACTCAAATGATGGGTCTCGGCTGACGACTTCAGCAATCGATACAAATTCGTATCGATCTCTATTTCCAGAATGACTCTGGCCATGGCTCCCGCCTCCTTGCTCCTCGCTCTTGTTGAGCGACAAATCCTTAAACCGCTCGTACGGTGCGCCCTGCCCTTGACGCCAAGTTGTTGTGATACACCTGTCATTCAGTTAATCAGAATGCAGCCCCCCGGGCGCGCCTTCAGACGAGTGGTGAAACCACCTTGTAAATCGTCAATAAGCGGTTGCCAGGAAAGACTTTGCGGCGCAATGATCAAAACAGCACAAATCATCGCGAGGGTCTAGATTTCAGGTTAGCCACGTTCAATTTTTCAGGGCTGGAAAGGAGCCGTCCGTTACGTACCAAGCTTTGCGAATGTTTCTTTCACCCAAGGAAAAAACAGAGCCTGTATGGATGATCCGCCAACCATTCGGGTCAAGTGGGTCGCCCAGGCATGGGTCCGGGCAGACAGCGACACACGAGGTGTCGTGGCATTGACGAATGCGTTGTCGATGTCGAGGGCTCTGTGCAGAAGGAGAAGTTGAATGCCTTACCAACCGAATGACCTCTTGAGCCGTCATTTTGAAGAAAACGGCCACGACCTCATCAGCAAGGTCGAAGAACAACTCAACCTGGTTTCACCCAACAGCCCGAACATCCCGATCTATCGCGACATGATCCTGACCGTGCTGCGCATGGCCCAGGAAGACCACAACCGCTGGAATGCCAAGATCACCCTTCAAACCCTGCGCGAACTGGAGCAGGCCTTCCGAGTACTGGAGCAGTTCAAGGGACGGCGTAAAGTCACGGTTTTCGGTTCGGCTCGCACCCCTGTTGAACATCCGCTGTACGGAATGGCCCGTGAACTCGGCGCCGCTCTGGCCCGCTCAGACCTGATGGTTATCACTGGCGCCGGTGGCGGTATCATGGCCGCGGCCCATGAAGGGGCTGGCCTCACGCACAGCCTGGGCTTCAACATCACCCTGCCCTTCGAACAACACGCCAACCCGACCGTTAGCGGCACTACCAATCTGCTACCCTTCCACTTTTTCTTCACGCGCAAACTGTTCTTTGTCAAGGAAGCCGACGCGCTGGTGCTATGCCCCGGTGGCTTCGGCACGCTGGATGAAGCACTGGAAGTACTGACACTGATCCAGACCGGAAAAACGCCATTGGTACCGGTCGTATTGCTGGATGCCCCGGGCGGCAAATTCTGGCAGGTCGCGTTGGACTTCATTCATCAGCAATTGGTGGAGAACCGCTACATCCTGCCCACCGACATGAAACTGGTGAAATTGGTCTACTGCGTCGATGAAGCGGTGGAGCACATCAACCAGTTCTACAGCAACTTCCACTCCAGCCGCTGGCTCAAGCGTCAATTCCTGATTCGCATGAACCACACACTCAGTGACCCGGCGCTCGAACACATGCAGGTGGCATTTGCCGACCTGTGCCTCAGCGACCACTTCCATCAACATGTCTACGGCGGCGAAGAACACGACGAAGCACAGTTCAGCCACTTGGCGCGATTGGCCTTCAATTTCAACGCCCGTGATCATGGCCGGCTGCGAGAACTGGTGGACTACATCAATCTGCCGGAAAACTGGGCGCAGCCCCAACCTCAGGCGCAACAGCACACTCGTGAGCCATCAAAGGTTACGTGAGGCATAAAAAACGGCCCGCTATCGAAATAGCGAGCCGTTTTAGTTAATCGTCCATCCCTCGGCCACTGAACAAGCGGCCGATCATTTCCATGGAGAAGCCCCGATACGCCAGGAACCTGCCTTGTTTGGCACGTTCCCGGTTGTCTATCGGTAGATGCCCGGAGAACTTGCGCTGCCAGGTGTCAGCCAACCGCTCTTGCCAGTCTATCCCGCTTTCGCGCAAGGCGAGTTCAATGTCACTGCGCTGCAGGCCCCGCTGGTTTAGCTCTTCACGAATACGCAGAGGGCCATAACCGGAACGGGCACGATAGGCAACGAAGCTTTCAAGGTATCGAGATTCGGACAACAAGCCCTCTTCCGTCAATCGGTCGAGTGCTGTCTCGATCATTTCGGGGAGAGCGCCGCGCTGACGCAGCTTACGCGTCAGCTCGACCCGACCGTGCTCACGACGTGCGAGCAGGTCCATGGCAGTTCGCCGCACCGCGACGAGGGTATCGAGTACGGCAGTCATCGGTTCTTATCAGATGTCAGCGTCAGCCAGGTCGTCTTCAGTCTCTTTGACTGGCGAAGCTTTGACGTCCGGCGCTGGCGTCAGCAGTTTGTCGCGCAGTTGTTTTTCAAGGGTCGCTGCAATTTCCGGGTTATCCGCCAGGAACTTGGCCGAGTTGGCTTTGCCCTGACCGATCTTGGTGCCGTTGTAGGCATACCAGGCACCGGATTTTTCAACGAAACCGTGCAGAACACCCAAGTCGATCATCTCGCCATTGAGGTAGATACCTTTGCCATAAAGAATCTGGAACTCGGCCTGACGGAACGGCGAAGCCACCTTGTTCTTCACAACCTTGACGCGGGTCTCGCTACCGACGACTTCATCACCTTCTTTCACCGCGCCAGTACGACGGATATCCAGACGAACCGAAGCGTAGAACTTCAGCGCGTTACCACCGGTGGTGGTTTCCGGGCTGCCGAACATCACGCCGATTTTCATACGGATCTGGTTGATGAAGATCACCAGGCAGTTGGCGTTCTTGATGTTACCGGTGATCTTACGCAGCGCCTGGGACATCAGACGGGCTTGCAGGCCAACGTGCATGTCGCCCATTTCGCCTTCGATTTCAGCCTTTGGCACCAGCGCCGCCACGGAGTCGACGATGATCACGTCAACCGCGTTGGAACGCACCAGCATGTCGGTGATTTCCAGGGCTTGCTCGCCGGTGTCCGGCTGGGAAACCAGCAGGTCGTCAACGTTGACACCCAGCTTGCCGGCGTATTCAGGATCGAGAGCGTGCTCAGCATCGACGAATGCACAAGTCGCGCCGGCTCTTTGAGCCTGGGCGATGACGGACAAGGTCAGAGTGGTTTTACCGGAAGATTCAGGACCGTAGATTTCAACAATACGGCCTTTTGGCAGACCGCCAATGCCCAGTGCGATGTCCAGACCCAGAGAGCCAGTGGAAATGGATGGGATCGCCTGACGGTCCTGATCGCCCATACGCATTACGGCACCCTTGCCGAATTGACGTTCGATCTGACCCAGGGCCGCAGCCAAGGCTTTCTTCTTGTTGTCGTCCATTAAAGTCCTCACGTAATCAATAAGGCCTGACGGCCAACACCTGTATAAGTAGACAGTATTATTCCACAGCGTTCGAGGATCGCCTACCCCTGATTTGAGATTTCTCCGGCGGCATGTCGCAGCAGCCCCTCTAGCGCGGCCTTCACCGTTTGTCGGCGAACTTCGTCGCGATTACCCGGGAAGTGCTGTAACTCACTGAACACCTGCTCGCCGACGCCCCAGGCCAGCCATACGGTGCCGACCGGCTTACTTGGCGAACCGCCGTCCGGGCCGGCGACGCCGCTGACTGCCACGGCAAAACGCGCATGGCTTTTTTCCTGCGCGCCGCGGACCATGGCTTCGACGACCTCTCGACTGACCGCCCCCACCGTTGAAAACAACTCGGCAGGGACATTCAACTGCTGGGTCTTCTGACGGTTGGAGTAAGTGACGTAACCCGCCTCGAACCATGCCGAACTGCCCGGAATCCGGGTTATCGCCTCGGAAATTCCGCCGCCCGTACAGGACTCTGCTGCGGTGACATGGGCGTTGAGAACCTGCAAGCGTCTACCGAGCTCGGCGGCCAGCTGTGTGATTTCTTTCACAGTCATCTCCTGATCAGGCGGAATGAGGCCTACCGTACACGAGCGGATCACGCTTGCAAGTTACAGGATCGATCAAAATGTTAGCGCGCGAGCGCTCTGATATAAGCCTGACACGCCTGCAAGGCAATCCGTCCGCGGTCGCTGGCATGGACGTCACGATCACATCGCGACTGACAAAGCACTTCCTGTTTATTTATCGACGGGATTCGTTATTGGTCGGGCCGAGAGTCTCGGGGTGGCATTTCACAAACGCCGATCCGCTTGGCCACCCACCGTTCATATAGACCGATCGCCACGTCCGCCCCGGCCATCGCAGTGAGGCCACCGAAGGCGCCTGCGACCCAGATCGACAGGCCGGCGGCATATAACAGCATGATTGCCGATACCCCGCCGACCATGCAGGCCCCGGAGCGCAGGGCCAGCCGCCGCAGCAACGCCCAACCACGGGCGCCATCCTTGTCGGCGCGCCACATCTCACCGGACAGCCCACCCACCAACGCAAGGACGACGACCAACCAGATCGGAATGTCCAGCAACGCTGGCGGCTCAATGGTCATGTCATGCCTCCTGGAGTAATCGATGGGGTGTAAGTGCGCTTAACCATGTCCGTTGCCGAGTCTTACATCACGCAGGCAGAAAACTTCGTTGGAACCGATTAACAGACTGGGTTGAGATAGAATTTATGCGTCAATGCATATAATGTCAATGTTAAAGTGCATGCTAACTGCACATAAATGCACAAACGCATTATCACTCATGCAAACAAGGGCGCTCGCACTTTGGGCGCAGGTGAAAAAAAACCGCCTGATGGCGGGTTTTATCTGACAGCGACGAGAGGTTATCGGGCGTACATGCCCCACCAGAAGACGTGACCGAGGATGACGATTTGCTCGTCCTGCATTTCCTGGAAGCTGTAGTCCTCGTCCGGGTGTTCATCGCGATTGAAACTGCGCAGGCGAATTCCGGTAGGCAGGCGATAAAGCTGTTTCACCCGCAGTTGACCGTTGTGGTTGATGGCGTAGAGGTCGCCATCAACGATGTCGCCAATCCCGCACTTGCCGGCGTTAACCCCAACCGTGGCACCGTCGCGCAGTACCGGCAGCATGCTGTTACCACGCACGGTCACGCATTTGGCCTGGTCGAACTGCACACCGTTATGGCGCAAGCTGCGCTTGCCAAAGCGTAGGCTGGCGCGTTCGCTCTCTTCGATGACGAATCTTCCCGATCCCGCCGCCAATTCAACCTCGCGAAGAAAGGGGACCGACACCTCGTCGTCATCGACAGGGGTATCGTCGTCCCACAGACTTATATCCTTGAGTTCAGCATGCGATCGACCGCGCCCGGCATTGGCTGTCGGCGTGATGTCCACGCGACCACGCAACTGATCGGTGCTCACGGCGAAGTACTCGGCGATCTTCGAGATGTGTTTATCCGATGGGTCGACGATCTTCTCGCTGAGAATCCGCGAGAGCGTGGATTGGGGCACGCCAGTGCGACGGTGAAGCTCCGTGGGGGAGATTCCGTGCTGGTCGAGCAGTGCTCTTAAGACGGTAGAAACGTTGCGTTTTTGCATACTGTGCATAGTGCTTGTTCTTTGCATGGAAAACAAATGCTGATTTGCATGCCTCATGCATAGATCAGCAGAAGCAAGCCGCGTGGCGTTCGTGCCTGCGTCCGGCGGACCGCCCATGTTAATCTTGCGCCCATTGCGGAAAAGCCGGGCCGACGCCCACCTTTGCCCCACACCTTTCAATGAGTTTTCCGATTCCCGATGAATAAAGCCCTGTCCGACCTGTCCTCCCACACGCCGATTGTGTTGGAGTATTAAAGCAAAATAGCCCTATCCCCCCGGTTTATCAGGGCTGCAAGGCAGGTTTGACAAGTCGTATTTTTCATCCATTTGGCATTAAATGGCATTGATTGGCGTGCCGTTTGCCCCATTTTTGCCCCACATCAGTAGCGCTCAGATGGAGCGCTCACCGCTTTTTACTACCTAGTTTGCTGTGAGCATGTACCTGACGAAAAAGCAGTGAATCCGTCCGTCCCTCATATACCCACTCTTCAGTCTCCTTATCAAGAAAATGCTGGACAACCCTATCCCCTCTAAAAATCTCTGGCGACAGAGGATACTTTGCATATGGATTATGAAAAACCTGTAAGCCATCCAATATTTTTTCACCACATTCAGCGGGTGTAGCGCTTCTTTTTTCAGGAGCTCCATCAGGTGGAGTCGCCCATACAGAGAACACCTTCGTGATGGTATTCTCGTTTATGGACATCGCACTCAGCTTTCCCCATGTAGCTACACAGCTAAATACAACAGCGCTTACTTCCTCCATTTCGGGGTTAGTGAATAGTCCTAGTGGTACCTCAGACCCATTATCTTTTTCGACATACCCAAGACTAACCGCTGGAGGACCATCAGGATAAAGTTCTGGCTCATCAAGATAGGCGTCTTCGTCAACGTAATAATCATAAAGCAAGGCCCTAATAGGCCTATCATATTGCAAATTAAAGTGTGGCTGCTCGAATGGAGCGACAGCAATGACAAATGGCCTTCCCTGGACATGACTAAACTTGCTATACGACTTTGCATATTTTCTTGCCTTTTCAACAATTGCGTTAGACAAACGAATTACAGCCTCCTTATTCAGCTCCCTAAAACGCCGAACCGATCGCAACTCCTCTTCACTAAAAGTTTTATCCCATTCATTTGGTTTACCTTGAGCAGCGTTACCTGTAGCCGCTTCAACTATAAAGCTATTACCGTTTACTGAAAGGGCAAAATCGGGCGTTGCACTTGACCAGTCCTGTTCAAAACCGTACTCCTTGAAACAAGCATGCAAATACACCTCCCAAAAAGAAGAGTTAAAGGTCGTTTGAAACTCCGTAAGTATTTTTTTATCCCTATCTATAAACCCTTCGGCCCACTTTGAAAACAACGCTCTTTCAGCAGCTCTGAAACGCGCCAAAACAGATTTAAAGTTTTTATGCTGTTTTGACTCGTCTACAACGGGATTAAAGAAATCCATATCACTCTCTGCATATAGAGAAGAAAACAATCACAACAGTATCAAATGAATGGAGTTCATCACATACCTGAAATCTAAAATAAACCGCCGAGATCGGCTGGTACCCAATTCATGATCACCAGTTCGCCGCTCACCTCGGCCTTGCATTGCCGCTGATTGGTATTGCTGTACCGGATGTCCAGCGTCTCAAAATGAAAGCCATCGAACACCCGCCGGATATCTGAGTGATCGTTGATGCTGACCATCACCTTGCCCTTGCAGCGGCGCATGAAGTCAGCCATCCGCTCATAGTTCTCGAACGGGAAATCCACGCCGTAACCGGCGGTCTGCCAGTACGGCGGGTCCATGTAATGGAACGTGTGCGCACGGTCGTAGCGTTCGGCGCAGTCAAGCCAGGGGAGGTTTTCGACGTAGGTGCCGGACAGACGCTGCCAGGCGGCCGAGAGGTTTTCCTCGATCCGCAGCAGGTTGATGGCCGGGCCAGTGGTCGCGGTACCGAACGTCTGCCCAGTGACCTTGCCGGCGAAGGCATGGTGCTGCAGGTAGAAAAATCGGGCGGCGCGCTGGATGTCGGTGAGGATTTCAGGGCGAGTCATCTTCTGCCACTCGAACACCTGGCGCGAGCTGAGCGCCCATTTGAATTGGCGCACAAACTCTTCGAGGTGGTTCTGCACGACGCGATACAACGTGACCAGGTCGCCGTTGATGTCGTTGAGAACTTCAACGGGCGCTGCCTGGGGCCGCATGAAGTAGAGCGCGGCACCGCCGGCAAAGACTTCGACGTAGCATTCGTGTGGCGGAAAAAGCGGAATGAGGCGGTCGGCTAGGCGGCGTTTACCGCCCATCCAAGGGATGATGGGTGTGGACATAAAAAGCAAGACCTTTACTGTATGGATAAACAGGTGCTAGGCTCGCCGCGCTTTGTGCACGAAGCGAGAGCCTTGGCTGGACTTGCAGGGACGTTCTGCAGGGACGGCGACCGGGCTAGATGTTGACGCATCTATACCGGTCGCTCTTTTTTCACTTCAGTGTTGAGGCTTCGGATGTCGGATGGAACGACCCAGCAGCTCGTCGCCTTTTCCTCGCCCGATGGTCGCGCCTAAACTACTGTATATAAAAACAGCATCAGAAAGGCACGAACGTGGACCCTCACGAAATCGAAGACACTAGCGACTGGCTGGGTAGTCCGACGAGACTCGAAACCGTCAAGCATTACGCGAGCATGCTCGAGGAAGACATCCAGGATCTAAACCGTCAGTTGCAGACGGCCAAGGACAATATTTCCACCCTGGTAGAAATGAACGACCAACTGAAGGCTGAGCTCCAGAAGAATCGGACATGGATGGCCAACCTTGAAGCGGAAACCACTGAGCAGCTGGCAGAAATTCAAAGCCTGTCGATGGTCCGCGACCAGAACGATAAGCTGCGCAGAGAGCTTGAAGCAGCCAGGCGTCAGTGAGTCAGCGGCTCACTTCTCTGACATAGGCCTGGCAGGCCGCCAGCGCAATCAATCCCTGGTCACCGTCTCCGGTGATTCCGATAATTCGTTGAGCATGCGCTGGGTCAAGTCGGGCGCGTGCTCCTCCATGAACCACGCCGCCGGCGCCGGTACCGGCTGGCACTGAGCAGCCACCGGTTGAATCCTCGGCGAGGAGGACTGACAGCCGCAGATCAGAAGTGGCAAGGCGATCGCGCAGGCGAGCCTGTTTTTTTTGTTCATTGGTCAAAACCTCGTGGTGGGTGTGGTCGCTGGCCGTAAGGCGCTGCTCGAGCGCGAGCCGCTTCTCCTGTTCGGTGCGCTGCTGTAAGGCCGCCGCGTTGCTGATGGCAGTCAGATCGTTCTGGTACAGGCCGGATTGCTCGGCAAGCTTCTTGCCATAGCGCCAGTCCTGCACTTTCCATGTCCCACCCACTGCGAGCAGCAATAGCACCAGTACGCCGGCAACCACCAACTTCAGCGCCGCGGAACTCATGGCACATCCTTGAAGAAAATGTGGCGACCGAGCTTCAGCGTCTGATTGGCGCCTTTGATCCAGGTCGGCGGCTTCGGCATGGTAGTCGCGTAGTAGTGCGTGGCACCGCCGGTAGGATCCGGCACTTTCCCTGACATCACCTGCTCAGCAGCAATCTGGGCCTGGGCAAACTCGCGGAACGGGATCTGCTTCGCACCGCTCAGGTAGGCGAAGTTCGGGTCGTTCTTGTTCCAGCAGCTGAACTGGTACGGCTTCTGGCAGACGCCGGCATACCCCTCCCCCCACCAGGACTTGGCATTGCCGTCGTCCACACGATTACGGATCGTCCAGGCGACGGCGATTTGACCGGCCAGGCTTTCGCCGCGAGCCTCCCCCCAAAGTGTGCGGGCGAGGATGTCGCGGTCTTTTTCAGTTGCGTTCATAACTTTTCTCCAGGCAAAAAGAAGCCCGCGCATGGCGGGCTGGATAGCCGAAATTTGTAGTCGATAGTCGGCGGCGCTTTTATTCGTCTCTCACCTGGGCTAAATTAACTGTACATCCATACAGCATAACGAGCCCAAAATGAAAAACGTGATCGATTTGGAGCAGGCCAGAATTGCCAAGAAGTCCGAGGTGGACGCTGAGCTGTTGGATTTTTTCCTGAATCAGCCTCCCACACTGACACCACAGCAATGCGTGCAAGGCCGAGATATTCTGGGATGGTCTGAAGAAGCACTGGCTTTCAGGTCAGGCGCGTCAGTGAAAGCTATTCAGCAATTCGAAGCGGGCAGCCGCCCCCTGAAATGGGTCACCAAGCAGGCTCTTCAATTTGCGCTGGAAGAAGAGGGCCTGATGTTTATGCCAGGGTTCGCCCCATCGATGGGCAGCAACTGTCGCGGCGTAACGCCTGATCCACGCTTACGAGATGACTTTTATCTGATCGAGTAGCGACTTGCTCCTCCAAAACGGACGCCGGCCCAGAACAGCCAGGCTCGCCATCGGGCCACACCCTCCGCGCGCAGTGCCCGGTACAGCACCGCATCCGCTTCCTTGCGACTGACTTGGCCTTCTGAGTAAAGGAAGTCATGCACGGTCGCTGCATAGTTGCCGTAACCAGCCACCAGGGCGAACAGAACGAACAGGAAGACGTTGTGCAGCACTTGGATGCTGGCGAAGTCGGTGATGAAGCCGGCCGGTACGATGATCGTGCGTTGATCGTCATCGGCCAGCACCAGGTCATCGAGCAGCTTGTAGGTGCGGCGGTCGGTCTGGTCGGTTTTCAGCGTGGTGACGAAGCGGCTCATGCGGGCCACCCCTCTTCCAGCATCTCGGCGGTGATCGAGCCGTCGGCCACTGCGCCGAGAAGCACAGCCTCCCGGTCAAAGCTGGCTTGCACAAAGGCGCGCACCGCCGAGGCCACGCCGATGATCTGCTGAGCTGTCAGGTCGACAAAACCGGCCACTGTCTTCCAGCGGACTGAATAGGCCGGGTCCAACATAGCGGCCAGAGCGGCACCGGTGATCAGGCCCTGGCTGTCGCGGCCGGTGTCGATGGGCATGCCTTCGACGGTGGTGCCGGCCGTTTCAGCGGTGTAGCGGCGGGCAGCAATCAGCGCAGACCAGTTGGGCGCCGGGGGCGACTCGGCCTCCGGTGCAGCCGCCAACTTCTCCCAACCGCTGCCGGCCCAGCGCGCCACCTGAGTACCGGTCAGTTTCGGCGGCTTGGTCGGCGTGCTGCGCTCGGGCAAAGGACCGGTTTCGTCAACGTCGACCGAGTCAAAGTAAATACCCTGCGCATCCCACTTATAAAAAATCATACTAACTCCTTAGCTTTAATATAATGCGCGACGCCTTGCACTTTAACCGGACTCGGCGTTTTGAATTGGGTCAACTTGTCATAGTCGAATGTCTCAGAACTTACGGTGTAGCCGTTAACAGTACTGATAATAAACTTACCTTGCCCGTATGAACCGTACGCCATACCTCCAGCGCCTGAAGGCTGTGCTAGAGTTTGCCAACTTATACCATAGTCCGAACTTAGCAAGTAGTTAGTCCCGCCGACTGCCACAAGTCCACCTTTACCATCATGTGATATTGAACTACCGGCAACAGCATAACCAATTGCACCGACGTTACTCCAGCTAAAGCCACCGTCTACACTTCGCCGCATACTACCCGAAGAGAGTGAAAGTATAATATTATTGCCAAGATATATCATTCCAGCGTTGGCCAATGGATTGCCCAGCGCAGTTCCATAAAGCGACCAATTGACCGCACCGTTGACGCTTCTATAGCCTGACGATGTAATCCAAGTATTATTGCCTATATAGCAAACACCTTGCGGGCTACCTATAGTCGGGCCAATACTAGAGCCCCAAGTAGCGCCATTATCTTTAGATATTCTAAATACGTTACTATAACCAATAAATATCCAAGTTCCGGCCCCGTCAGTAATTAACTGTGGTGATTCGGTCGCACCTACGCTGGTTAGCGATGATGTCCAAGTCACCCCGTTATCAAGACTTTTAAAAATAGCTGTTTCAGTAGCAGCCATCCATACCCCATTGCCGCCATATCGTACAGCCCGGCATGTGTCAAGGGATGCACCATATGTACCGCCAATAGCATTCCATGTTACGCCGTTATCGACACTACGCTTTCCGCCACGTACCCATACGCCGTTACCGTCGGTATCTATTCCAAGGGCATAGGTAGTTACTGCCACTGATGTATAGGTCCAAACAGAACCGGCAGGGTTACCCAGCAGCCCAACTTTAGCAAACAGTTCGGGGTAGGCACTTTGCAAATAAATCGTGCCGTTTGCGGGAAGGTAGGGAGCGCCAGGATTGCGTGCGGTCGACAACAAATCGCCTATCTGTTGCTCGCTTGTCCAAGCAACGGCCGTACCCGCCGCGTTTACGCGAAGCACTTTATAGGCATTACCCAATAAAGATGGTGCGCCTGCCGCCGCCTGCGCCGCAGCGGCCAGCACCTCGGCACTATTACGCGCCGCATTAGCCAAGACAACTTGTTCGGCGGCTAACTGGACCTGATCCGCCGCAAGCCCTACTTGCGCAGCTGCGGCGTTCTTCGAGCTATTGGCTGCGCTAGCCGAGTCGGCAGCAGCAGCTGCTGCTTGCTGGGCTGCTTGCTTGGAAATCGCAATACCGTCGATTTGCTGCCCCATCCAGGTGCCGAACAGGTTGACCTTCAATGTCCACGGGTTGATGGCCGCTGCCCAGGTGTCCGCCACCACTGGATAGGTGGACGATGACATCTGGCGCTGTGGCGCGGGTGGTAGCTCTGGAACACTTGGGACTACGGTTGCCATTAAAGAAGACTCCCCACGTCAAGGGCGCACGGGCATACCGCAAGGTTGTCGATGACAACCTGCAGATCCCGAAAGCGACCGAAGATGATTGTTGATTGGCGTTTAACATCGCCGACGTAAACGGCACCTTTGGCTCTGAGGCCAATCAGTATTCGCTTGGCGTTATCGAGATCGTCAGTCTTGATACGGACGTCGAACTGCACGCGATCACGGTAGCCGCGCTCGGTCACCGTCTCGACCCCGAAGTCATCAACCTTCTTGAGCGAGAAGTCGGTGATACCAAAGCTGGTCCCGAAACACGCGTCGCCGATCTCCTGCAGATATCCCACCGACGCCATCGAGCAGGTCGCGATTCCGCCAGCCACGGCTTCGATCTGGATTCGAATGGACGCCGTGCCATAGGCGGGTAGATCAAGCAGCGCGATGGTTTCCCGCCGACCGATCGGCTTGAACAGCCATTCCCACATGCCATTGGCAGAGGGCTCGACCAAACTGACAACGTTGCTGTACACCACACCGTCAAACGGGTCAGTCATGGTGACCGTTGCGCGGTAACCGGTAAGACCGAACAGAGCGACGGCATTAACCACGGCACCAGGTGTGATCGTGATGTCGATGCTGCCCGGGTTGCTGGTCTTGGTACCAATCAGATAGACCTGCCGCTGGTTAGGCGTGTCGCCGATCAATTGTGCCGCCCCTTTGTCCAGCATTCGCCAGCGGTTGGTCGCACCCAGGTCGAGCCATTTGGGCGGAGATGAATCAGTGGCGGGGTTTTCCGTGTTGTTATCCCCCAACGATTCAAACACATGATTGTTGAGTACCACCTTTTTGCCCTTGTTGTACGACCCCGCCGTCCATGGCGGGCCGTCATCCACTGGCACATTCGACACAAGCATCGCCGGCGTTACCGGTGTAGGAACGATGACCTTCATACTTTCTCCTGAACTCGGATTCCGTCGTCTTTGAAGTCCTCAAGGCGCGCAGCCGCCGAACCGGTGTTCTTGGTCATCTGGTACAGGTAGGTACCCTGCTCTGCTACGACATCACGGAGCCGTCGAACCTCGGCGATCAGCTCTGTGTTGTTGCCGCCACGGACCATTTCGGCTGATTGGTTAGCGTTGTAGTAGCGCGCAGGGCCATCAAATCGCAGCTGAGCCCCGACCTCTCCGACACCGCCACCCGTCGCGAACGCCGGAAGCTGACCGGCATTCATCTGATCGAGCAGACCGGTTCCGAACATGCGCACCGCATCGGCGCGCATCACGTATTCGCCATTGGAAAGGCGAGCAATGATGCTGTCGCTGGTGCCTGTGCCCGGTCCAGAAATGAGGCCGCCCGTTGCGTAGCCGGCCTTTACCGTCTGCTTGTTCTCTCTGGCTGCATTGGCGATTGCCTGCGCGAGTTGGTCCAGACCCAGATGTCCATTGGCAAGCTCGCCCAGCCAATAGTCTTTGCCGGCCGCATCAGCACCGTTGAGCCCGAGCACATCCTTGTAGATCGAATCAATAAAGGTGCCGTTGGTGGCGGCGGAGTTTGTCGCGCCCTTACCGCCCATGCCTGCCAGTGCCGCTACAACCGCCGCGTTCATCGCATTGATGGCTGCCGTAACCCCAATGACCGAGTTATCAACGCCATTGAGCGCATCCATTTGCGCTTGTGCGAAAGCCAATTGGTTTTCAAACTCCGCCATCTGGAGGTCATAGCTGTCCTTGGCCTGTTTGATTTGATCCTCGAGGCCTTTCAGCGACTTCTCTGCCGTGGTGAGCTGTTTGCCGTTGATTGCGTTCAACTCGGCCACCACATTGGCCGTGCGGCCCTGATCACGCAGGTACTCTTCCAGTGAGCCGTACTGATCAGTGCTGTTGTTGCTGACCGTATCCAGCGCATCATCGAGACCGACGACGCCTGCGAGTGAGCCCCCCGCCCGAGCCGTGGCCAGTGCACCTTGCAACGTAGCTTGTGCCTGGGCGCGCAACATCTGCACGGCATCATCCGAATCGCCACGCAGCGCCTTAAGTGCAGCGCTCAGATCGTTGCCGACAGCCGTCAGGCCGCTGACGTTCTCCGTCACGGTGCTGACCATGTCATTCAGCGAAGTGATACGAGCGTTGTAAGCCTCGGTCGTCGCCTTTTGCTGGGCAGAAATGGCGCGCTGTAGGGCGCTGTTCGCAGTGCTCACCACCCCCAAGAGCTTGTCGGACAGCGCCTGCACAGCCGCCGCAGCCGCGTCCGACTGCTGCTTGAGGATGTCGTAGGCCGTCGTAGCGCTGCCGGACAACCCCATCAGAGTGATGAACATCTCCCGACCGGCGTCGGTGGTGCTATCAATCCCCTCGACCAACGCCCTGAAGCCTTCACGACTGGCAGGAAACGCGATGTTGAGATCGGCAAATTGCTTCTTCACCGCTGCCAGGGTATTCGCGTTCCGCTCGGCGTCCGTGAAGAACGGCGAGGTGTAGTACGCCTGGGTCGCATTGCTAAAAGCTTCCATTCCGCCAGCCATCGCGACGTATTGCTCGGCCAACTTGCCGCCCCATACCGAAACGGGCAGCGCATTGACGTTCAGCAGTTTGAACACATCATTGATGCTGTACAGGTTGCTGGCGAACTCGGTGAGCTGGTCGACGTTGTAGGTGTCCAGGCCAAGCCCCATCGACTTGGAGATAGCGCCTACTGCCTCGTTACCCAGCACTTCGAAGAAGTCCGAAAACATTTGGTTGACCTGATCGGTGGTCAGATCCTTGAGGCTGATCTTCCACGCTGCCATGTTCAGGCCGTCCAGCGCAGACTCCGGCACGTCGACGTTGAGCGTGTCGAAGATGCCGAAGACAGTGTCGAGGCGAGTATCGAACGCGTCCTGCACCGTTTTTTGCGTCGCATCATCCAGTGGACTCAGCAACGTGCGCTTTTTGCTGCTGCCCGAGATCAGACCGCCTTTCTTTTTTTGATCCCGGTACTGATACGCCTGCAGGTCACCGCCCGCGACAGCGAGCGAAATCCCCGCGTCCTTAGTCTCGTAGCCACTGCCAAACAGCTTGCTGCCGACCTTGCTCCACACCGCCTGGAACAGGGTCGAGCCACTGAGGATGGCCGCCATTTTGCCGCCGACCACTTTGCCCAGGATGTTGTCGGTGACTTCGAAGTATTTCGCTCCCACGGTCTGCGGCAACATCGCCGCTTTGCCCAAGGCCGTGCTGCCCGCGCTGTCCCACATCCCGCCTGCATCAGGACGCACCCCGGCACTGTACAACTTGCCGGACTGATACATGCCCATGACGACGGCGAGCGGCCACATGGCCGCCGCGCTGGACATCGCTGCACTGATCTGACCGCCGAGCGAAGCCGCCGTAGCGGCAGCACCGGCCTCGGCGGCCGCATAGGTCGCGGCTGTCGTCGTGGCCACGCCAGTGGTGAACTGTGCACCGATAGCCGACGCGCCTTGGGATACTGCGCCCGACAGCAATGCGCTGGACGCACCTTGTGCCCCGATGGTCGCCGCCGTTTGGGCGGCAGTCGTACCAGTGATGGTCGACACCAGACTGTTGAAGCCGTTCGACAACGTGCTGCCAATGTTGGAGAGCATGTCGCCGTAGTAGCCAGCACCGCCCTGCAGCGCACCGCTGATGCCGCCCGAGGCATAGCCCGACGCAACCGACGAGCCGACACCGGTGACGGTGTTCCAAGCGGAGTACAGATTTTTACCGAGACCGGCGAGACCACTGAACAGGCCACCACCAGAACCGGACGAGCCACCCGCACTACCCAACAACTTACCCCATACCGACGACAGCCCCTGCCCGTTATCGGTACCGGTCAGCCAGTTGCTGATCGACGCCAATAACGGCTTGGTGGTGAGCATGTGAGCGATCTCGCCCAGCGTCTGCTTGAAACCCTTAACCAGGTTGTCCCACAAGCTCTCCGCACCGCTGCCGATGTTGCCCCAGGCACTGGCGAAGGCCTCGTCGATCCGATCGATCGCGCCCTCGGTCATCTGCCCCCAGAGCGTGGCCTTGCTGCGGTTGACTTCGTATTCGTTGCCAAGCTTGACCAGCGCGGCCTGGTACTCACCGGTTTTTTCTGGAGCCAACCCCATGGCGGCGTTGAGCGCGTTTTGCCCGTCGACGTATTCCTGAAGAAGTTTCGCTTCGGGATACAGACGATCCATGATGCTGCCGACATCGCTCGCCTGCTTAGCCAGCTTGACCGCGGCCTGCTGGGCCTGGGTCGCCGCCAACAGTTGCTCGTATTCCTTGCTACCTACATCAATGTTTTTGCCAGTCAGCGCCAGGGTCAGCGACTTCTGCGCGTTGTAGGCCGCCAGCGCGTCGGCGCCCTGCAAAGTCGCCCGAGCCTGATCAACCAGCTGGGTGGTTTCAGTCTGCAGGTCGTAGGCCGACTTACTGACGTTCAGCTTGTCCTGAGCGTCCTGCTGATCATTGATAGCCTTTTCGACATCCTTGCGAGCGCCGGCACCCGTTTTCAGCAGCGCCTCTTCAACTTTCTGTTGAAGGGTAAATTCGCGTGATTTGTCAGTACCTGCCAGATACGCAGCAGCCAGTCCGTTGGCTGAGTCGATGGCGATAGCGGCCTGGGCCTTGAGGTCGGCAAGCGCCTTGGCTTGCTTTTCCACCTCGGCGGCGGCTTCTTTTGCAGCACTGTTGCCGCTTTTGGTGGCCGCCGTCGCCCGCTTCGTGGCTTCCTTGTTGGCCTCAATGGCACTGGCCGCCGACACAATTGCGGTCTTATCGGCGTCGGTTAAATCAGCGTGCTCAGAAATGTACCGGTTGGCGATTTTGGTGGCATCACCGCCATCCTGAAGCCCGGCCAATTGCTTTTGCAGGGCTTCCAGGTAGGTGGCGCCCGCCTCGCTCATGCCCTGCTTCGCGGCATTGTTAGCGTTGGTACCGGCCGTGTTGGCGGCAAGCGCACCTGTCTGCTCATTGAGTTTAAGCGTGACGTCTTTGAGCACACCACCGGCATCGCTGACAACGCCGGCCTGTTTGATCCAGCTGTCGATCTGGGCATTGTCGATGCCCGCCTTACCGCGAAGCCCCTCAAGGATGGGCGTCAGGGCTTGCCCATTGGCCTGGGCATCTTTGAGGCGCTGAATCAGCTGCGTGTATTCTTTGAGCTGGACAGAGTAGCCACCCAGCCGAGCCTGGCCGGGGTCAACGGTCGCAGAACGGATAGACGCAGCAAGATTGCCAAACTCGGTGGCGACCGACTTCGCGGCGGTAGCCTGAGCCTCACCCCAGCGAACAATGGCGGCCTTACGCTGGTCTTCATTCAGCGTTTTGAACCTGGCAATGACGTCATCAAGCGGTTGCTTCATGTCATCCAGACTGAGCGCCGCTGCGTCTGTTTTCTCGCTCATGGTCCACAGCGCCACACCGGCGCCGACTGCCAAAGCCACGATGCCGGCGGGCCCACCCAACAGACCGAGCAGACCGGAACCAGCGCGAGCCGCCAACGACGAAACCGCCGCGTACTCTTTTTTGGCAGCGGACGCGGCGGTGGTGGCTGTCGCATCCTTGGCCATGGCAGCCGACTCGGCGGTCAGGGCCACCCCCAATTGCGCCGAAGCGGCAAAAGATGCTTTCTTGGCCGCCGCAAGCTCCAGCTCCGTAGCCGCTAAAAGACCTGAGTAGCGGGCCTCTTCCTGCGTTCCTTTGGCCAGGGCAGCGGTGTACGCCAGCTGGTCCCGTGCCGCCTGGAGTACTCGCACCTTGGCGACCGCGCTGGCTTCCGTGGCGCGAGAGCTGGCCACCGTGGCGGACATTTCCGTGGCATAGGCCGTAGCCAGCGCGGCGGATGCAGCGGTTTTTTCCACCTGGGCAGCGGCAGCATCACGGGTGGCCTTCGCTTCGGCAATCAAGGCCGTTGCACTGTTCCATGCCGCCACGGTGTTATTCAATATGAAAGCAGTGACGCCCGTGGCGACCAGCCCCGCGCCGGCGGCCGCAACGCTATCGATGTTTTTGTCGATCATGTCGAGAACCTTCGCCAACTCACCCGTTGCACCGGTGGACTCGTTGGCCCGGCCAACGTAATCATCAATAGCATCGTTGACGTTCTTCAGC
>OBKH01000085.1_pt1 | contig 22401 bp, 14 predicted proteins | sample 1496241 | NCBI WGS metagenome assembly OBKH01 (sample SAMN03273953, study PRJEB22546) | soil metagenome | isolation source: rice field elevated CO2 plus elevated temperature | place: India: CRRI Experimental farm Cuttack,Odisha-753006 | collected 2013-12-17 | reverse complement strand
GTTTGGCGGCGCGGGCAGCGCGTTCGCCCTGAATCTTTTCGATGCGCCAGTTTTGACGACGATTGAGTTGGCGTTTGGCCATGGGTGTTCCGTATCAAGAATGCAGCGATTAGGTAAAACGGCCGCGAGTTTAGCACGCCCGGCCACCGGCCTAGGCTAAACTGCGCAGCATTGCCTAGGAGCCGACACATGCAAAACCCGCAGAATCTGATCTGGATCGACCTGGAAATGACCGGTCTGAACCCTGATACCGACGTCATCATCGAAATGGCCACCATCGTCACCGACAGTGACCTGAACACTTTGGCCGAAGGCCCGGTGATCGCCATCCATCACAGCGACGAAGTCCTCGCCGGCATGGACGAGTGGAACATCCGTCAACACGGCGGATCGGGGCTGACCCAACGCGTGCGCGAGAGCCGCATCAGCATGGCCGAAGCCGAAGCCGAAACCATCGCGTTCCTCGAAAAGTGGGTGCCGAAGGGCAAGTCGCCGATCTGTGGCAACAGCATCTGCCAGGATCGTCGCTTCCTTTATACCCACATGAAATCCCTGGAAAGCTATTTCCACTACCGCAACCTCGATGTGTCCACGCTCAAGGAACTGGCGGCGCGCTGGGCGCCGGATGTGCGTGACAGCTTCAAGAAAGGCAGTACCCACCTGGCCCTGGACGACATCCGCGAGTCCATCGCCGAGTTGCAGCACTACCGCAAGCATTTCATCAAGTTCTGATCATGCATCGCGAGGGCCATTGTGGCGAGGCAGCTTGTCGGGACGTCGCACCGTCCCGCTCGGCTGCGCAGCAGTCGTAAACCTGCAAACACGGTCTGACTGGAAGGCTGCAAGGGAGCGCTTCGCACGGCAACAGGGCGGTGCGGCGTCCCGACTAGCCCCTCGCCTCAGGTTTTCCGATTGCCCTCTTTTGGTGCTTGGGTGAAGTGAGTAGACTGCGCGCCTTTCTGCAAGGACCGCCACCATGTTGCTGATGCTCTACCTGATTGCCATCACCGCCGAAGCCATGACCGGCGCCCTGTCTGCGGGCCGTCGCGGCATGGACTGGTTTGGGGTGGTGTTGATTGCGTGCGTCACGGCGCTGGGTGGGGGATCGGTGCGTGATGTGCTGCTGGGGCATTACCCCCTGACGTGGGTCAAGCACCCGGAATACCTGGTGCTGACCTCTGTCGCGGCCATGGTGACGGTGTTCACGGCACGCTGGATGCGTCACCTGCGTTCGCTGTTTCTGGTGCTCGATGCCGTCGGTCTGGTGGCGTTTACCCTGATCGGCTGCATGACCGCCCTGGAAATGGGCCATGGCATGCTGGTCGCATCGGTCAGTGGGGTAATCACCGGGGTGTTCGGTGGCATCCTGCGGGATATCTTCTGCAACGATATTCCACTGATCTTCCGTCGTGAGCTCTACGCCAGCGTCTCGTTCGCCGCGGCGTGGTGCTACATGCTTTGTCTGTACCTGAATTTGCCCGGCGAACAGGCCATCCTGATCACCCTGTTCGGCGGTTTCCTGTTGCGCTTGTTGGCGATTCGTTTTCACTGGGAAATGCCAAAGTTTGTCTATAACGATGAGCAGTGAAGGATCTGCATAACATGCAAGCGAAGATGCGGTAATTATTTAACGCAGGCTGGGTGGTTGGTTTTTATAAGCTGAAGTTCAACTTCGGTTTATAGGCTGCTTGTATGTTTGATCTATGTTTAGAACATTGCACTGATGACGGTCATAAGCGATTCATTGAAGAAAAAATTCCTGATTGGTTAACCCGGGCATCACCCGACAGACGCTTGGCGTTGCGGCAAGCACCTGTCATCGTTCCTGAATGGTACCGAACGGTATCAGCGGCTTCACACGCAGAGTTGGCGCAGGCTGTCAAAGCCAGTTGGATATCCCAGGCCAAGCTGGACCGGGTGTTAGAGTCGTTGGCCGATGCCCGTCGGTTTGCCGAGCCCTTGCTGCGCCAGGCGCTGAAGAATCGTTTTGGCGTCGAACTCGATGTTACCCGCTCATACTTGCGGCTCTATTTGCCCAAAGGCATTTTGCCGGGGTATCAAGTTAAAACCCTTTCCCTGTTAGACGCGGCCCTGCATAACTTTGAGAAGAAGGAAGCCGCTGACCAGTACTTTGATAATGCATCCTGTTTTATCAGCGAGCCTGATAGCCGTGGCCATTTTCATGTATTGCCCATTAACGAACGAATAACGATCAGCGCCTTTGCTTCAATGTGCCGCGAACTGGATATCGGCGGTCAGTACGCATCACAATTGGAGGCGATTCTGTTACCCAGGGATTCGGTGGCCAAGGCCGGGCTGGCGTTCAGGGTCAAGACCAGTCAAAAAGACGCATTCAGGGCGGCTGTGATCCTGGCGCGGATGAAAGGGGACATCGGCACCGATTCCCAGGCGTCGCTGCTGCGGCTGCTGGATGGTGTGGCGGGACTGGCGTTGCGTTGTTACCAGTTGCAGATCATGACGGCCCGGCTGACCGGGATCATGGTGCTGGCGGATGATCTGGAACGTTCATCCCGCGTGGAACCATTGATCGTGTATGTGCCTGACGATCCACAGCATCCGATCAAAGAGTACCCGTCAACCCTGGCGTTCAAGACAGCGTTGACGGAGCAACTGCGTTCACCGGCCTACCAACGGTTTTTTGCCCGGTTCATCGCCCATGAGCAGCGCGGTTATTTTTTTGCCGCGCTCGACCAGCACTTGAATGCCGAGACCTGGCATGCAGTACAGCCGGGTGACCCGCGGCCGGCCTGGCGACGCACGCCCGTCGACAACCCCAAGTTGCGATTCCACGCGCACCCGGTTCAGGGTGATCCATGGCAATGGCTGTATCAGGACAAGCTCGACAAAATCCTCAATGATGCGCGCATCATCGCCGTGCCCACGGCCGATGAGGATCGCCAGTCGCGCTGGGCGCTGTGGGACAGCCTGGAAAACGTGGCTTCGATCGTCTTGCAGGTCGCAACCCTGGTGGCAATGCCCTTCGTGCCGTTTCTGGGTGAAGTGATGCTGGCGTATACCGCTTATCAATTGCTCGATGAAGCCTTTACCGGTGTTCTCGATTGGGCTGAAGGGCAAGTGTCCGAGGCCGCTGATCATCTGCTGGTCATCGCCGAGAACCTCGCGCAGCTCGGCGCATTCGGGGTGGCGGGGGCTGTGGCCGCAAAGGTGCTCCCCCTCAAGCCGTCGGCGTTTATCGAGGGGCTTAAACCGGTAGCACTGCCCGACGGTCGCATGCGTTTATGGAATCCCGACCTGCAACCCTACGAACAAACCGCTGCGCTGCCGACCGGCGGCATACCGGACGAGCAGGGGCTACAGCATCACGCTGGCAAAACCTTTTTGACGCTTGAGGGGCGCACTTATGCAGTGGGCGCCGAGGCTGAAAGCGGTACATATTCCATTCGCCACCCGCAGCGGGCCGACGCCTACCGACCGCGACTCGCCCACAACGGCACCGGCGCCTGGGCCCACGAGGTCGAGCGACCGATGCAATGGCAGGGTGCGCAACTGTTCCGGCGGCTGGGGCACTCGGTTGCAGAATTTTCCGACGAGACCGCGCAACGCATATTGGCGGTCAGCGGGATCGACGAAGCGATGCTGCGGCACCTGCACGTTAACGCGCGGCGTCCACCGGCCTTGCTGGAGGATACGATTCGACGTTTCAAGGTCGATGAGCGGGTTCGGGCGTTCCGTGAATACGTCGCCAGCCCGGACCCTGGCCTTTACGCCAAGGCTGACGTGTCTCTGCAATTGGAGCTGCTGAAGACGCAGGAGGTGGTGTTGTCCGAGGGGCAGTTGCTTGACGGCAACGTGATTCAAACCGTTGTGACCACACTGGAAGAGGGGGCCCTGAAAAGACTCCTTGGGTTGAGCACCGCGCCGGGTGACGCGCTGCCGTCAGTGTCGGTTCGTGCCTCGCTGCTGCGCAGCCGCATGGCGCAATGGGCACAAACCCGTCGCGAACAGTTGTTCGAGGCCCTTGAGGAGGCTTTCGAGTCAGGCGCGGACAGCCACACCCGGCAGATGCGCCGGGTTTTTCCACGGTTGCCGCGCACGATCGCGCAGGAGTTGTGGGCCGAGTCCGGAGCCGCTGAACGCCTGCACCTGCACAACAGGCATGGCATGCCGCGGCGAATGGCTCACGAAGCGCTGTACTACCTGCGTGAATTGCGCCTGAACCGCGCCTATGAGGGACTCTACCTGGAGGCGCAATCAAGCACGGATACGGACATGCTGGCCCTGCATATGCTCGAAACGCTCGACGGCTGGTCGGCGGACATTCGCATCGAAGTGCGTGACGTCGATGTGGCGGGCGCTCTGCATGACAGCATCGGCCGCCCCGATGCGCCGATACGCAAGGTTCTGGTCAGGCAACAGGGGCGATACGAGGCCTTTGATGAGCATGGCGAGGCGCTCCATGGCCTGGATAATCTGTTCGGTGCTGTCCAGCATGCGTTGCCCCAGGCGCAGCGCGAAGCCATTGGTTTGCCTCACGTCGGGCAGGGGAGGGAGTTGGAGCAGGCCATCAGGCGTCGGCCATTGCTGCCGCGGTCCGAATTGCGAGCGTTGTTCGGGCAACCGCCTCTGGAACCCGGTACGCGCTCTCCCATGGGGCTGGCGGTTGGTCGTTCCGGTTATTTGCTGGGCGGTGGTGACAGCCTGCCCGCGGCATCCGGCGCGATTGAGCCGCGCTTGCGCAGGCTGTTTCCCACGTTGGCGGAAGAAGATTTACAGACCTTGCGAGAGACCCGCCTGGGTGCCGATCCGTTGCCAGCCCTGGCCCATCTGGAAAATGAACACCTGACACTGCTCAATGACCTGCAGATCTGGGCCGACGATGTGCCCGCCCGTCACCCTCTGACGGATGTTGCACTGTCTGCCGAGGTGAGCGCCGCGCAAAGGCGTAATCGCGCCGCTTTCATTGAGGTGGTGAAGGCCTGTTGGCGCCGGCAACTGACCCCGGAAAACCGCTTTGACACTAGCCGGTTCTTTTCAAAACTGGACGTCATTGGCGACTTGCCTGAACTGTCGGCGGATTTCAGTCATGTGTCCGAGTTTTTGCTGGTCAACAGCAGTGGTTGTCTAAGGGCGGGCCGCTTTCTTGAAAGCTTCCCCAATCTTCAGTTCCTGACGATGAGGGGCGTTCGCCTGGAAGCCTTCCCTGTCGAGACTTTTCAGATGAGATCACTCATCTGCCTGACGCTCGAGAATTGCAACCTTCGTTTGACGCAGGCTACTGCAGAAGGGTTGGCTCATATGGAGAACCTTGAAGAGTTGGACCTGGACAATAATCCGTTGGGTCTCAGCCCTCAGGTGGTCCACATGAAGAAGCTTGAGCGGCTCCACTTGAAGTCCACCGGATTGAGGGAAGTGCCCGATGGACTGTTTGGGTTGGAAAAGTTGGCGTTTGCCGACTTGACGTTCAATGACATTGTAGAAATGCCTGATGAGTTGTTCGATGTGCCTGATACCCGCCCTGTGAATTACAACTTTACGGATAACCCCCTGAGTGCTGCGAGTCAGCAACGTGTTGCCGAATATAAAAACAATTTCAGCATTGATAAGCAGATCCTGATTCAGGTGGATGACGAGTTGGTAGACGAATTTCATGATCTGGGTGTCGAAACGGAATCCGATGAAAGTGGGGTGGAAACGGGTGATGAAAGTAGTGTGGATGACGACTGAATACAATCGACGTGTTGATTGTTGTTGCGATTGCTGCGTGTTTTTCTGAGGGCTGTAGTCGGTCTGGATTTAGAAATATAAAGTCAAGAAGAGCTGAGGTTGTCGCGCGCCAAGTGCTTAAGTTAGAGGGCGTGCGGTCTTCAGCTCTTGCGTTTCTTCGAGTGCTGAGTGTTCTCGGTGGTTATAGGGGGTGGTGGAAATAGTCTGTTAATCTTATGAATGGTCGCGATCTATCTTTCTTGTTATTTGTTTTTGGTAAACGCGTGTAGTCAGGCAGTTGGTGAAGTTGCCAGTTGTTGGGTGCAGCATCCAAATGCAGCCAAAAGGTTGCTACTAAAAAATGGCAAGGAATATGGATATGAGTGACTCGAAGGAACTGGGTGTCGAAGTGGGTTCTGTTGAAAATGCGTTGCAAGCGCAGGCATCCGTGCAGATCGATAAAGTAACCCGGCTTGAAGTCAGATTCGAAGCGCCTGGCGTTGAGTCGAAACGGTTATATGCCAATGGCAGAATGCAAGTGAAGGTATGGGTCTTTGTAGAAGCCCAGGATGCAGATGGCAATGCTGTTTCGCTGCCATATTTTCCTGACCTGGTTTCGGCAAGGCTGATTGAATATCACACTGGCAAGCCCTTGCAGCAGGATGTCTATACCGGCAGACCGTTGCAGGGCTGGAACTCCAGCCATGTCGAGAACAAGTATTCCCACGAGGTGCCGGGATGGGGGCTGTCGTCCTTGGTCAGCGATCGTCTTTCCGCATTTCGACAGGCACCCCTGGTGTTTTGGGTGTCGTCCTCTGTGGTCGGACAGACACAGGTCGCGGTAGAGGTGACGGTGCAAGGGAAAGTTTACAGAACTAACAATACAACTAACCCAGGTGGCACAAAAATAAACAATAGTGTCGTTCTTCATGCAGAGAAAAAGGCGACTTATGCCGTTGAGCAGTTTCGCTGGGAGTCGGAGCCGCTCAAGGTTGGTGATGCATTTAACACTTTTAGCTTATACCATCTGGGGCTCTATCTTGGTTCGAGACAGGTCGAGCTGTTCTCTTGGGAAAGTGCCAGGTACAACCCGGATAACAGATACCCAATAGAGTTTTGTCGGGTGCGCCCGAATAGTCTCGCGTGGGCGATCAAGTATTTCACTGGTGTTTTACCTTCTGCTACTCAGAAAAGTGTTCGAGTCAATTTGCCCGGCGGGCAATACGATATTGAAGTGCATAAGCGTTCTGGGGAGCTCTCGTTGGTTAATGGTTTTTCGTCAAGGCTTGGCGGTAATTTTCAGACTCGAAATGAGGTGTTTCCGTTTACCGTTATTGATGAATATGGCAATGATCATGCCCTGTCGGTCGAAATAGACGAGCGTAATCTAAAGTTTAATCTGCGCAGGGGTTGATACTCGCTTGGCGCCTGAATTTTTTCGGAAGTTTGGCGCCAGTCTCGTCTCTATGAAAGAGACTGGGATTCATGCTGATGGGAACGTCAAATGACTACAAGTAATTCAAGAAGTATTTATTCGAATGCTTTTAATTTTCATGATTTTATTTCCGGGGGGGTCGACCCACGTACGGGAATTTATACCTGCTCCATAACGATGGGTGAAATCAAGTCCGGTGGGTTAAATGGCCCCTCCTTGCCGATCAACCTGTATTTCAATCCGCTCAACGGCGCTGATATCGGTTTGGGGGTGGGATGGTCGCTGGCATTGACCCGCTATGACTCGGCGGCGCAGACGCTGACGCTGTCCAGCGGCGAAAGTTATAAGGCCAGGACATTGGCCACACGCTTGGCCTTCGATGAACTGAAGCTGGAAACCATCAAGGCCAGTCGTCCCGCACCCAATCGCTACGACATTGTGCATAAGAGCGGCCTGCGTGAAGAACTCGAAGTCTACGGTGCGAGTGACATAGCGGTTCCAAAGCGGATTGTCGCGCCAAATGGCGGCAGCATCACGCTCGATTACACCGCTATAAACGATCAGCCAATACTCAGGAAAGTGAGGGACGATCAGCGTATTTTGCTGAGTGTTTCGCGCACGCCCGGTGCAGTTAGCCTTGTTCAATACCCCGACACCCCCTGTGAGGCGCGCTTTGTTCTGTCGCTCGTCAATGACCGGGTTGTATCCATTGATTTGCCGACCGGTGATGCGTGGATCCTGACGTACGAGGATATCGAAGGTCGAAGTTATCTGAAGCAAGTCGACTCGCCGCTGGGTGCACGCGAGTTCATTGGTTATCAGCAGCAGGGGCATCGGTTTCCGCGCGGAGCTCCCCTGCGATCCATTCCCTATGTCAACTCGCATACGGTGTTCCCTCGGCATAATCAGCCGGCGATAACCACCAATTACGAGTTTTCCGACAACAATTTTCTGGGCTTCGACGCCGAGGGCATCAAGTGGACGGAGGGAGGAGATAACCTTTATCAGGCCTCAGAGGACTATTCCTATACTTCGACCGAGCGCTTGATGCTGGATGGGAAGGTTCATCGCTCTACTGTCCGTACCTACAACAAATATCATCTGCAGGTCTCGGAGGTGGCGAATTGCAAGAAGGTGGCTACCTCGCAACTGATTGAGTATCACCTTGATCCGCGCAGAGATTTTTCAGAGCAACCAGCACAGTTCAGGTTGCCAAGAGTTCAGACCCTGCGTTACCACGACCGCGAGACGAACAGATCGCGGGACGAGGTTCTGCGTACCGAATTCGATGTTTTTGGCAACTTGCTCAAACAGGTCGAACCGAGTGGCGTGACCACGGTTTGTGAGTTCTACCCGGCGGCGGGCGCCGATGGTTGTCCGGCGGACCCCTTGGGTTTCGTGCGGTTCGAGAAACAGCGGACAGTTTTTCCGGCACCTGGATTCGCTGCGGCCGAGACCACCACCACGCGTTATCGTTATCAGCTACAGCGTGGGGTGAACGGCGCATCAGTGCAGAACATCGTCCGCGTGCACGAGCAATTTCTTGAACGGGTACAAGGCAGCGAGACGCTCTGCTCTCAAACTGACCTGGTTTACATCGATCGCCCCACCGATCCCCTGGTTCACGGTCTGCTGGAAAAGCAAACCATCACCTGTAATGGCCAATCGACCCAATCTGAATTCCAGTACAGCCATGGTGGCACGACCCGCACGCTGCAAACCACGCTGATAGGATTTGATGGCACCCGCAAAACGGTCACCACCGCCTATTCGGCCCTCAATGGGGTGAAATTATCCGAGCGCAACGAGGATGAAGGGACAGTTGTCTTCGAGTACGACGCTCTTGGCCGAGTGGTGACGGAGACCGTGGCGCCTGACACCGCGTATACCGCCAGGCGCCGCAATATCTATCAGCCTGCGGTTGGCAATAGCACGCCGGCGACGATTGTCAGCACTGACGTAAACGGCCAGCAGCAGCGCGTCACTTTTGATGGTCTGGGGCGTACGATTCGTATCGAGGAGCAAGACAGCGACCACCAGGCCGATGGGCCGCTACGCCGGGTTTACTCGGCGCAATACGACGCGGCGGGCCAGCTCATCGAAGAAACCGGCACTGACTGGTTGCAGGGCGCTCCCCTGGCGATAAAAACCGCCTTCATCCTTGATGAGTGGGGGCAGGTAAAAACCACGCTCCATGGTGACGGTCGAAAAGAGCACGTGGAATTCGATCCAGTGACCCTTCGCAAAGAGCAGTGGCAAGAAGGCATGGGCAAGACCGTCACGCTCTACCAGGGTTTCGGCAAACCCGAAAGTGTCGAGGTGTTCGACCTGAAGGGAAGGAGTCTGGGCAAGACCCTTCACGAATATGATGGCCTGGGAAGGGCTGTCAGTCGAACCGATCCGGTGGGGAATACAACGCGTTATCAGTACGACGTATTCAATCGACTCCGGCGCAGTGTATTGCCCGATGGCCATGCCGTGGAAACCGAGTATGCACTCCATAGTCCCGGACAAATGCCCGTCGAGGTCAAAGTCGCGGGCCGTAGTCTGGGCCAGCAGGCCTTTGATGGGCTCGGACGGTTGATCCAGAGCAACGTCGGCGGTCGAGTGACCAGGGCGGGGTTCGAATCGGGCTTCAGCAAGCCCGCCTGGGAGCAGGCGCCAGGTGGTGAAAGGATCGAATACCAGTACGAACGCAACCTGGGCGGGCAAGTGATTCAACGCAGTGCCAATGGATTAGTGGCCAGGTATGCCTACCATCCGACGCTCGGCCTGCCGACGATGTGTACGGAACAAGGACGCGAGACCCGTTTCGAGTATTACCCTTCCGGGCGACTCAAGCGTGAGCTGTCCATCGTGGGAGAAAAGCAGGAGAAGGCCCTCTATAGCTATTCCTTGGGGGGGCGTCCCCTCACGTGCACCGATGTGCTCGGTCACCGACACACGACGGATTACGATGAATGGGGGCGTCCCAAATCGTTTGAACAACATGCACTCAAAGCCTCATTTGCCTACAACGCGCTGGGCCAATTGACTGAGGTCGACGCCCAAGACATGAAGGGGGAAAGTTCGCTGGTCACCCGACTGGCTTACGATGATCTGGGGCGCGAAATCTCACGCCGTTTCGAGGCCAGCGGATCAGGCAGCCAAACCCTGACTTCAAGTTACACACCGACCAGCAAGTTGGCGCAACGCACATTGAAAAGCGGCGATGACGTCATACGCGACGAGCGCTTCACGTACGACTCGCGCGGCCGCCTGAGCCAGTACAGCAGCCGTGGCACGCACCGACCGCGCGACCCATATGGCAAAGAGATCATCAAGCAAACCTACGTGTTTGATGCGATGGACAACATCGTCTCCCTGGAAACCGAATTTCCCGGTGGTAAAAACCTGGCTTCCTTCGATTACAGTGCCAGCGATCCTACTCAATTGATCGGCATCCGGCACAGCCACAAGGATTATCCGGCGCCGGTCGTGCTGGAGTATGACGCCAACGGTCAGTTGATCAGGGACGAACAGGCCCGCAGGCTGATTTACGATGCGCTAGGGCGCCTGACTCAAGTGGCCAGCGCCGTCGGGGACGTGGTGCGCGGCTATCACTACGACGCGCAGGATCGGTTGGTCGAACTGTCGCAGCCGGTCGGCCCGCCGACCCAGCGATATTACCGCGAAGGCCGCGTGCTGAACCAAGTGTGCGGCCCCGACAAGAGGACCTGCTTGCGCAACGCCGACATTTTATTGGGGCAGAACCGGCAAGGGCAGGACGCCGGCACCAGATTGTTGGGTGCCGACCAGCAGCAGAGTGTGTTGAGCGAAGTCGCTGGGTCACGGCGCCAGGATTTTGCCTACAGCCCATATGGACATCGTCCGGCAGAGGGCGGCCTGTTCAGCGTGCTGGGTTTCAGTGGCGAAGCGCTCGATCCTTCGACAGGCTTGTACTTGCTGGGCAATGGCTACCGAGCCTATAGCCCTGCGCTGATGCGCTTTGTCAGCCCGGACAGCATGAGCCCGTTCGGCGCCGGCGGATTGAACCCCTACGCCTACTGCGGCGGCGACCCCATCAATCGGGTGGACCCGACAGGGCATTTCTGGAAAGCCTTGTTGGGGATAGCGTTGTCCGTTGTCGGCTTTGCCCTGAGTGTCGTGACAATGGGCGCAGCCACGCCACTGGCGGTTATTGGCCTGACGCTGGCGGCAGCTTCTACAACGTTGGGGATTGCCGGCATCATTGTCGACGAGGTGGCGCCGCAGTCAGGGATCGGAGAGATTTTGGGCTGGGCCAGCCTGGCCACTGGTGTGCTGTCGGCAGGGGCCGGCTTGGGCGCCTTGGGCAAAAGTGCCACTCAATTGGGGGGTAAATTGGCTAATGCCTTCAAGCCCGGGTTGAGTGGAAAACCCGCGGATGCAGCGAGAGCCATGGCCAGGGGGATGGGACAGGGAACTTCAAGGTCGGCTCGGGCCGCGACAGCCGGCATGGATGACGCTTTCAGAGGGAACGGTCCCTGGAAAATCAAGCTGGCCAAGCCCGACAAGATCATCAAGCAACTGGGCAGATCCCAACAGGGCGAGTACGACAAGTTCAAGAACGCCATTTATCACGGGGGAGTCGACCCTTCCGAGGCCGCGCGAAGCATGGATAACCCTTTTCCAAAAATGCTGCAAAGCGTCTCAAAGGCTGGTCGAGACGCCCAAGGCAACGCAACCAACAAAGTAAACATGTGGGAGGTGCGGATCGGAGGGAAAGATCGTGTCACGTATCTGGTGGATGATACTGATCGGTTAGTCACCATTCTGGAAGTGGGAGGGCATACCTGACCCGGCACTCCGGCTAAGCCTGTCGGGCCGAGTGTTGACGCAGTGCCCACTCCACATGCTCTCTGACCAGTTCCGACGGGTATTCCCGACGCGCCTTCAACGCTTCCAGCACCGGAATCGTTGAAGGCGCATTGCCCAAGCCTACCGCCAGGTTACGCAACCAGTTTTCATAACCCGTGCGGCGCAATGGCGAGCCTTCGGTGCTGTTGAGGAATTTATCCTCGTCCCACATAAACAGGTCGGCCAGCTCGGCGTTGTCCAGATTGTGCCTGGGCTTGAAGTCGCTTTCGCCGGTCGGTCGGGCGAAACGGTTCCACGGACAGACGATCTGGCAGTCATCGCAACCGAACACACGGTTGCCAATCAGTGGGCGCAAGTCTTCGGGAATGGCGCCCTTGAGCTCGATGGTCAGGTAGGAAATGCAGCGCCGGGCGTCCAGCACATAGGGGCCGACGAAGGCGTTGGTTGGACAAATATCGAGGCAGGCACTGCATCGGCCACAGTGCTCGGTGGCGTGGGGCGGGTCCACCGGCAACGGCAAATCGACAAACAGCTCGGCCAGGAAGAAATAACTGCCGGCCTTGCGATTCAAAACCAGCGTGTTCTTGCCGATCCAGCCCAGGCCGGCCTGTTCGGCGATGGCTTTTTCCAGAACAGGCGCACTGTCGACAAAGGCGCGATAGCCGAACGGGCCGATTTCAGCTTGAATCTTTTCCGCCAGTTGTTGCACGCGCTTACGGATCAATTTGTGGTAATCGCGGCCCAAGGCATAACGTGAGACGTAGGCTTTTTCCGGCTGGGCGAGCATTTGCGCCATTTGCGTGTCGCCCGCCAGGTAGTCCATGCGCAGGGAAACGACTCTCAATGTGCCCGGCACCAGTTCTTCCGGGTGCGAGCGTTTGCTGCCGTGGGCGCCCATGTAGTCCATTTCGCCGTGGTAGCCGGCGTCGAGCCAGCGCTCCAGGTGCTGCTCATGCTCGCCCAGGTCGAGACCGCTGATGCCGACTTGCTGAAAGCCCAGCTCGCGGCCCCAGTCCTTGATGGATTGGGCGAGAGTGGGCAGGTCTGGAGTAATAGCGGGCATGAGGCGAGAGAAACCGGAGCTGAGGTGCGTATAATTCTGCCAGACATCGGAGCCTGAAGACGCATGCCGCACACTAAAGATGATTTACCCGACGCGCTGTACAGCGCCGCACAGGTCCGGGGACTTGATGCGAGCCTGATCGCGGCCGGAACAAAGGGCTTCGAATTGATGCAGCGTGCGGCTCGGGCAACCTGGCGAGCGCTGGTTCGTCAGTGGCCATCGGCGAACGAATTGAGCGTGTTGGCAGGGCAAGGCAACAATGCCGGTGATGGCTATCTAGTGGCGGTGCTGGCCCGGCGCGCCGGATGGATGGTACGGGTGTTGGCGGTGGGCGATCCGCAACGGTTACAAGGTGATGCGGGCCTGGCCCATGCCGAGGCAATGTCTGAAAAGGTCTCTATTGAAGCGTGGAACGCGCAGTCCGAATTGCGCGGTGTCGTGCTCGACGCCTTGCTCGGCACGGGTCTGAGCGGCGACGTGCGCGAGCCGTATGCCAGTGCCATTGCTGCGATCAATGCCAGCGGTCTGCCGGTGGCGGCGGTGGATATCCCTTCCGGTCTGAGCGCCGATACCGGGCGCATCCTCGGTCACGCGGTCCGGGCGGACCTGACCGTGACGTTCATCGGTTTGAAAGTGGGTTTGTTCACCGGTGACGCGGCGGATGTGGTGGGCGAACTGGTGTTCAACGACTTGCACGCCGATCCGCAGTTGCTTGAGGGCGCGCCGGTCAGTGCGCGTCGTCTGAATGCCGGCAACCTGCCACGCCTGGCTGCGCGTCCGCCTGCTTCTCATAAAGGCAAATTCGGCCATGTGCTGCTGATGGGCGGCGATCGCGGTTTCGGTGGTGCGATCCTGCTGAGTGCGCAAAGTGCGCTGCGCAGCGGTGCCGGCATGGTGTCGGTGGCCACTCGCAGTGAACACGTGCCTGCCGCATTGGCCAGGATCCCCGAGGCGATGGTGGTGGGCGCTTCGTCAGCCAATCAACTGATGGGATTGCTTCAAAAGGTTTCCGTGTTGGTGGTTGGCCCAGGCTTGGGCCAGGCGGCTTGGGGGCGCAGTCTATTGTCGGCTGCCGCCAACGCGCCGGTACCGCAAGTCTGGGATGCCGACGCGCTGAACATGCTGGCCGAGGAACGGGTGAGGTTGCCCAGGGATTGTGTGATTACCCCGCATCCGGGCGAAGCGGCTCGCTTGTTAGGCATCAGCACGGCGCAAGTTCAGGCGGATCGGCCCGGTGCGGCCCATGCGCTGAGCAAAAAATATACAGCGGTCGTGGTGCTCAAAGGCGCCGGCAGTTTGATCGCCAGTCCGGACGGGCGGCTGGCCGTGTGTCACCAGGGTCATCCGGCGATGGCTACCGCCGGGTTGGGTGATGTGCTGGCGGGTTTGGTCGGCGCGTTGCTGGCCCAAGGCATGGAGGCATTCGACGCCGCGTGCCTGGCGGTCTGGCTGCATGCCAATGCCGGTGAGCAACAAGGTAAATTCGGCCGTGGGCTGGCGGCCAGTGATCTGATTCCAGCCATTCGTCAGTTGTTGGAGGAGCAAGCACCGTGTCTGAAGTAACCCTGTACCTGGCTGATGAAGCGGCGATGACTGAATTGGGTACACGCATCGCCCAAACCACGAAAGGGCACGGTCTGATCTTTCTCGAGGGAGATCTGGGGGCGGGGAAAACCACGCTGTCCCGGGGCATCATCCGTGGCCTGGGGCATGTCGGGGCGGTAAAAAGTCCGACGTTCACTTTGGTTGAACCCTACGAGATCGGCGATATTCGTGCCTTTCATTTCGATCTGTATCGCCTGGTCGATCCGGAAGAGTTGGAGTTCCTCGGCATCCGCGACTATTTCGAAGATGACGCGCTGTGCCTGATCGAATGGCCTGACAAGGGTGCAGGCTTTTTGCCAAAGCCCGACCTGACCATTACCATTAGCCCGCATGACAGCGGGCGTTCGCTGAAAATTTTGCCCCAAGGCTCGCGTGGCGAGTCCTGGTGTGCCGCTTTGGCATTGGAATCCAAATAAATGATGGGGTTAGGTATGCGCTTTCGCGCGTTGGTTGCTGCCGTTGGGGTGTTGTTTTTGGCGGTAACCGTCGACGCTGTGGCCGACACGAAGGTCAACAGTGTTCGCCTGTGGCGGGCGCCGGACAACACGCGACTGGTGTTTGATCTGACGGGGCCGGTGCAGCACAGTGTCTTTACCCTGACATCCCCGGATCGCCTGGTCATCGATATCAATGGCGCGACCCTGGGATCGCCGTTGAACGTCAACACCTCGAATACCCCGATCACCGCCATGCGCTCGGCCCAGCGCACGCCGACCGACCTGCGGGTGGTCATCGACCTGAAAAAGGCTGTCACCCCGAAAAGTTTCTCCCTGGCACCGAACGCGCAGTATGGCAACCGGTTGGTGGTCGATCTGTTCGACAATCCGTCCGACGCCGCGCCACCTCCAGCGCCGACGCCTTCGGTCGCGACCGTGCCGGCAGTGCCGGTGACTCCTGCGGAACCTGCAATCAAGCTGCCGCCAGCGCCGGCCGGCAAGCGCGACATCATTGTCGTGATCGACGCCGGCCACGGCGGCGAAGACCCGGGTGCTTCGGGCTCTCGCGGTCAGCGCGAAAAAGACGTAGTGCTGGCCATCGCCCGCGAACTGCAGCGCCAGGTGAGCGGCATGAAAGGCTTCCGTGCCGAACTGACCCGCACCGGCGACTACTTCATTCCCTTGCGCGGCCGTACCGAAATCGCCCGCAAGAAGGGCGCCGACCTGTTCGTTTCGATCCACGCCGATGCCGCGCCTTCAGCTGCCGCATTCGGGGCCTCGGTGTTCGCCCTGTCTGATCGCGGCGCCACGTCGGAGACTGCGCGCTGGTTGGCCGACAGTGAAAACCGTTCCGACCTGATTGGCGGTGCCGGCAACGTCAGCCTCGACGACAAGGACCGCATGCTCGCAGGCGTGTTGCTCGACTTGTCGATGACGGCGTCGCTGACCTCCAGCCTGAACGTCGGTCAGAAAGTCCTGACCAACATCGGCCGGGTCACGCCGTTGCACAAACAGCGGGTGGAGCAGGCCGGGTTCATGGTGCTGAAGTCGCCGGATATTCCATCGATCCTGGTGGAAACCGGGTTCATCTCCAACGCCAATGAAGCATCGAAACTCGCGGCGTCGAGCCATCAGCAGGCGTTGGCGCGCTCTATCAGCAGTGGCGTGCGTCAGTTCTTCCAGCAAAACCCGCCACCTGGCACCTACATCGCCTGGTTGCGTGACTCGGGCAAAATCGCCCAGGGCCCGCGTGACCACCGGGTTAGCCCCGGCGAGACGCTGGCGATGATCGCGGTGCGTTACCAGGTGTCGCCGGCCACGCTGCGCAGTGCCAATAACCTGTCGAGCGACGAACTCAAGATTGGTCAGCACTTGACCATTCCCGGCACTGAACTGGCGGCCAAAGAATGAATCAGGTGCTGACCAACGCTGCCCGCATCGAGCTGCTCAGCCCGCGACTGGCGAACCAGATCGCCGCCGGTGAGGTGGTTGAGCGCCCGGCGTCGGTGATCAAGGAGTTGCTGGAAAACAGCCTCGACTCCGGCGCCAAACGCATCGATGTCGATGTGGAGCTGGGCGGCGTCAAACTTCTGCGGGTGCGTGATGATGGCAGCGGCATTTCCGCCGATGACCTGCCGCTGGCGCTGGCCCGTCATGCCACCAGCAAGATCCGTAATCTGGAAGACCTTGAGCAGGTCATGAGCCTGGGCTTCCGTGGTGAAGCCCTGGCGTCGATCAGTTCCGTGGCGCGTTTGACCCTGACGTCGCGCACTCGCGATGCCGATCAGGCCTGGCAGGTGGAAACCGAAGGCCGTGACATGGCGCCCCGCGTGCAGCCAGCCGCCCATCCGGTGGGGACCTCGGTGGAGGTCCGCGACCTGTTTTTCAACACACCGGCGCGGCGCAAGTTCCTCAAGACCGAAAAAACCGAATTCGATCACCTACAGGAAGTGATCAAGCGTCTGGCCCTGGCGCGTTTCGACGTGGCGTTCCATTTGCGCCACAACGGCAAGACCATCCTCAGCCTGCACGAGGCCCATGATGATGCGGCCCGCGCCCGGCGAGTGGCCGCGATCTGCGGTCCGGGCTTCCTGGAACAGGCACTGCCGATTGAAATCGAGCGCAACGGTCTGCATCTGTGGGGCTGGGTCGGGTTGCCGACCTTCAACCGTAGCCAGGCGGATTTGCAGTATTTTTTCGTCAATGGCCGTGCGGTACGCGACAAACTGGTGGCTCACGCGGTGCGCCAGGCTTATCGCGACGTGCTGTTCAATGGCCGGCATCCGACCTTTGTTCTGTTCTTCGAAGTCGATCCGGCGGGCGTCGACGTCAACGTGCACCCGACCAAACACGAAGTACGCTTCCGTGACGGGCGCATGGTCCACGATTTCCTCTACGGTACGTTGCACCGTGCCCTGGGTGATGTGCGACCGGAAGATCAACTGGCTGCACCGGTGGCGACGGCCATTGTCCGTCCTACCGGGCTTGAGGCCGGCGAGTTCGGTCCGCAGGGCGAAATGCGCCTGGCTGCCAATGCGTTGCTGGAGCAGCCTCAAGCGCAACCGTCGTTCAATACGCCGGCCGGCTCGGGATCTGGTTCGGGTTATCAGTATCAATACACCCCGCGACCTCAGTCCGCGGTTCCCGCTGCTGAGGCCCAGGCTGCCTATCGTGAATTCTTCGCGCCGTTGCCGGAGGCCAATGCTGTAGCGCTGCCGGCCGGTCAGGACGATATCCCGCCGCTGGGTTACGCGCTGGCGCAGCTCAAAGGCATCTACATCCTTTCGGAAAACGCCCAGGGCCTGGTGCTGGTGGACATGCACGCCGCTCACGAGCGGATCATGTACGAGCGCCTGAAAGTCGCCATGGCCAGCGAAGGCTTGAGCGGGCAGCCGCTGCTGGTGCCGGAGTCCCTGGCGGTCAGCCAGCGCGAGGCCGATTGCGCCGAAGAGCACGTTGCCTGGTTCCAGCGCCTGGGCTTCGAACTGCAGCGGCTTGGCCCGGAAACACTGGCCATCCGGCAGATTCCGGCCTTGCTCAAGCAGGCTGAAGCCAATCGACTGGTCGGCGACGTGTTGGCCGACCTGATGGAGTACGGCACCAGTGACCGGATTCAGGCGCACCTGAACGAATTGCTTGGGACCATGGCCTGTCACGGCGCCATCCGGGCGAACCGGCGTCTGGCCCTGGCGGAAATGAACGGTCTGCTGCGCGATATGGAAAACACCGAGCGCAGCGGTCAATGCAACCATGGCCGACCGACCTGGACCCAGTTGGGCCTGGACGATCTGGACAAACTGTTCTTGCGCGGTCGTTGATGAGCCAGCTCCCACCTGCGATTTTCCTGATGGGCCCGACCGCCGCCGGCAAGACCGACCTGGCCATCGAACTCACCAAAGTCCTGCCTTGCGAACTGATCAGTGTCGATTCGGCACTGGTTTACCGTGGCATGGACATCGGTACTGCGAAGCCGTCGAAAGAACTTCTGGCGCAATATCCCCACCGTTTGATCGATATTCTCGACCCCGCCGAGAGCTATTCCGCCGCGGATTTTCGCCGGGACGCCCTCGAGGCCATGGCCGATATCACCGCACGCGGAAAAATTCCGCTGCTGGTCGGCGGCACAATGCTCTACTACAAGGCCTTGCTCGAAGGACTGGCGGACATGCCAGCCGCCGATCCAGAGGTTCGCGCGCAGATCGAAGAAGAAGCTGCACGCCTTGGCTGGCAAGCCTTGCACGAACAACTGGCAGTCATTGATCCGGTTTCGGCGGCGCGGATTCATCCGAACGATCCGCAGCGACTCAGTCGAGCGCTGGAAGTTTATCGCGTCAGCGGTCGAAGCATGACCGAGCTGCGTTTGCAACAATCTGCGCAAAGTACTGACGCAGCCGCTTCGGGACGGCAACAATTGCCCTATACTGTCGCGAACTTGGCCATTGCTCCGGCAAATCGTCAGGTATTGCACGAGCGAATTAAACAAAGATTCACTTTAATGTTGGAACAGGGATTCATAGACGAGGTCGTAGCCCTGCGTAAGCGAAGTGACCTGCATGCCGGGTTGCCGTCTATACGTGCGGTAGGTTATCGACAAGTCTGGGACTACCTGGATGGCAAGCTGACGTCAGCCGAGATGCAGGAGCGTGGAATCATCGCCACGCGCCAATTGGCAAAGCGCCAGTTCACCTGGCTGCGCAGTTGGGCTGATTTACATTGGCTGGACAGCCTCGATTGCGACAATCTGCCGCGCGCCTTGAAATACTTGGGGACCATCTCCATATTGAGCTGAGTCCTTGCAATTGCCGTCTATCCTTGGGGGTGTGACGGCCAAAGTCATCTGTTTACCTATTTTTTTATATTGAATCCTTAAAGGAGTGCGGCACATGTCAAAAGGGCATTCGCTACAAGACCCTTACTTGAATACTTTACGTAAAGAAAAAGTTGGGGTCTCCATCTACCTGGTCAACGGTATCAAGCTGCAAGGCACGATCGAGTCTTTTGACCAGTTCGTCATCCTGCTGAAAAACACCGTCAGCCAGATGGTCTACAAACATGCTATCTCTACAGTAGTGCCGGTTCGTCCAATTCGTCTGCCTAGCGCAACCGAATCCGAAGCAGGTGATGCTGAGCCAGGTAACGCCTGATAGGAGTCTCCTTTGTTCTTTGAGCGCCACGGTGGTGGTGAGCGAGTCATCCTCGTTCACTTGGATGGACAGGACCCTGAGGCGCGCGAAGACCCGCAGGAGTTTCAGGAGTTGGCTAATTCGGCCGGCGCCGAGACCGTTGCGTTTTTTAACGTGCCGCGTCATCGGCCAACCGCCAAATTCCTGATTGGCAGCGGCAAGGTCGAGGAACTGCGCGATCTGGTCAAAGCCGAAGAGGCCGATCTGGTGATTTTCAATCACGTCCTCACGCCCAGTCAGGAACGCAACCTCGAACGTGTTTTCGAGTGTCGCGTGATCGACCGTACCGGTCTGATTCTCGATATTTTCGCCCAACGCGCCCGTACCCATGAAGGCAAGCTCCAGGTAGAACTGGCCCAGCTTGACCACATGAGCACCCGGCTGGTTCGTGGCTGGACTCACCTTGAACGCCAGGGTGGCGGTATCGGCATGCGTGGCCCGGGTGAAACCCAACTGGAAACCGACCGCCGTTTGCTGCGGGTTCGGTTGCGACAGATCAAGGGCAGGCTGGAGAAAGTGCGCAGCCAGCGCGAACAGTCGCGGCGTGGTCGTTCGCGTGCGGATATCCCTACCGTGTCGCTGGTGGGGTATACCAACGCCGGTAAGTCCACGCTGTTCAATAACGTGACGAAATCCGACGTCTACGCGGCTGACCAATTGTTTGCCACGCTGGACCCGACCCTGCGTCGTCTGGATCTGGACGATCTTGGGCCGATTGTCCTGGCGGACACTGTGGGTTTCATTCGCCACTTGCCCCACAAGCTGGTCGAGGCATTTCGGTCTACCCTCGAAGAGTCGAGCAACTCCGACCTGTTGTTGCACGTGATCGATGCGGCCGAACCCGATCGCATGTTGCAGATCGAGCAGGTGATGGTGGTGCTGGGCGAGATTGGTGCCCAGGACTTGCCGATCCTCGAGGTCTATAACAAACTCGATTTGCTTGAAGGCGTTGAGCCACAAATCCAGCGCGATGAGAACGGCAAGCCCCAGCGGGTCTGGCTGTCGGCGCGTGATGGCAGTGGTCTTGAGTTGCTTGAACAAGCCATTGCCGAGTTGCTCGGCAGCGATTTGTTCGTCGGCACCTTGCGCTTGCCCCAGCGTTTTGCTCGACTGCGTGCACAGTTTTTCGAGTTGGGCGCAGTACAGAAAGAAGAATACGACGAAGAAGGTGTCAGCTTGCTGGCTGTTCGATTGCCGCGCACGGAGCTTAATCGGCTGGTCAGTCGTGAAGGCGTAGTACCGACAGAGTTCATCGAACAACACACTTTGCAATAAAAGCCTCCGAAAGCGGTTGTGCCGCAGTAGCAGGCATTCTGTAGCATTGGTCGGCGCGCCGTGGGTGCGTCTTTGCTTTATCAGATGGAGAGCGCTATGGCTTGGAATGAGCCGGGTGGCAACTCGAATAATCAGGATCCTTGGGGTGGTAAACGCCGCAATAATGGCGACCGCAAGGGGCCACCAGATCTCGACGAGGCCTTCCGAAAGCTGCAGGAAAGCCTGAATGGGTTGTTCGGTGGTGGAAAAAAACGTGGTGGTGACGACAGTGGTCGCACAAGCAAGGGCGGCGGCTACGGTCTGCTGGGCCTGGGCCTTGTCGTGCTGGCGGCCGTCTGGCTGTACAGCGCTGTCTACGTCGTGGACGAGCAGGAGCAGGCCGTGGTGCTGCGCTTCGGCAAGTACTACGAGACTGTCGGCCCGGGCCTGAACATCTACTTCCCGCCGATCGACAAGAAGTACATGGAAAACGTCACGCGTGAGCGTGCCTACACCAAGCAGGGCCAGATGCTGACCGAAGACGAGAACATCGTCGAAGTGCCGCTGACCGTGCAGTACAAGATCAGCAACCTGCAGGACTTCGTGCTGAACGTCGACCAGCCGGAAATCAGCCTGCAACACGCGACCGAAAGTGCCCTGCGCCACGTGGTGGGTTCCACCGCCATGGACCAGGTACTGACCGAAGGCCGTGAACTGATGGCCAGCGAGATCAAGGAGCGCCTGCAGCGGTTCCTCGATACCTATCGCACCGGTATCACCGTGACCCAGGTGAACGTACAGAGCGCAGCCGCACCGCGTGAAGTTCAGGAAGCCTTCGATGACGTGATCCGCGCCCGTGAAGACGAGCAGCGTTCGCGCAACCAGGCTGAAACCTACGCCAACGGCGTCGTGCCGGAAGCCCGTGGTCAGGCCCAGCGTATCCTTGAGGATGCCAACGGTTACCGTGACGAAGTGGTCTCCCGCGCCAAGGGTGAGGCGGATCGCTTTACCAAGCTGGTCGCCGAGTACCGCAAGGCTCCGGAAGTCACCCGCGAGCGTCTGTACCTGGACACCATGCAGGAAGTCTTCAGCAACACCAGCAAGGTTCTCGTGACCGGCAACAAAGGTGGGCAGAACAACCTGTTGTACCTGCCGCTGGACAAGATGATCGAAGGTGGTCGTAGCAGCACCAGCGCACCGGCCACAGGTTCGACAGCCGCTGCCAATGAAGCGAGCGCCCGTGCGGCCGCTGACTTGCTGCAACAGCAAACACGTAGCAGGGAGAGTCGTTGATGAGCAATAAATCGCTGACCGCCCTGATTGTGGGCGTCGTCGTGGTCATCGCGGCCTGGAACTGCTTCTACATCGTGGCTCAGACCGAGCGTGCGGTGTTGCTGCAGT
>OBKH01000083.1_pt1 | contig 22715 bp, 16 predicted proteins | sample 1496241 | NCBI WGS metagenome assembly OBKH01 (sample SAMN03273953, study PRJEB22546) | soil metagenome | isolation source: rice field elevated CO2 plus elevated temperature | place: India: CRRI Experimental farm Cuttack,Odisha-753006 | collected 2013-12-17 | reverse complement strand
GACCAATGGGGCGCCAACGGGAACTCGAAACTCTGGGTCAGCGCCACGTTCTGCAACCCGCCGCCGGCGTTGTAGCGACGAATCCCCGAAGCCTGTGACTCGTCACTGCTGACGCCGAAGTAGGTCTGGGTTTGTCGGGCATCGGTGAAATGCGCGGTCAGGTTCGTGCTGCCGATCACCCCGCCACCCAGCGGATAACCCACCTCGCCACCGACCCTTCCCAGCACCCCACCCTGCCCGCTGCCGCCGCCCACTGCCTGGCCGACCGAGGCAAACACCCGCCAGAAGTCGGCCGGTGCGTACTGCACGAACCCGCCCACCTCGGCCATGTCCGGCACATCGCGCAAGCCGCGCAAGGTCCCGTTCGCGGTTCGGCCCGGCAGGTAGTTCGCATAAGGCCCGGCGCTGAAACCGTTGGCCTTGAAGGCACTCCAGGTCAGCCCGTCGTCAGTGCCGAGACTGACATCGCCCCAGTCCAGATCGAGGTACGGCACGGGTCGGGTTTCGTATCGACTGCCGGTCGGATCATGGGGTTCATAGCTCAGGCCCAGCCCGGCTTCGCCGGTGAGGCCATCAGCGTTGGCGTTGATGGAAAGACAGGTCAGCGCGGTAAAGAGCGCAACGGTAATCCTCGACATGAGGTCATTCCTTATACGGTACATGCGCGCATCAATCCCTGAATCGATGCCATCAGGCAAGCACTCATGTTGTTTGTAGCGACCTACAAAAATTGTAGCTTCACCAACGCGAACACAGGCCGGAACCCCAGCCCCGCTGGGCCGGACGTGATTGGCACAGTCCCTGCTCTACCCCGTTGGCAAGCGCAAACAGCGCGAAACGCTCAATAGGTACAACAGATGATTGACTGGCATATCGTGTGTGATTTCGACGGGACCATCACCCGCACCGACGTGATCGACAGCATCCTCCAACGATTCGCCGACCCCAGCTGGGAAACGATCGAAGAGGAGTGGCTGGCAGGCGACATCGGTTCCCGTGAATGCCTCAGTCGCCAGCTCGCACTGGTCAAGGCCACCCCGACCGAACTGCTCGGGTTCTTCGACGGCATCGACATCGACCCGGACTTTCCTGACTTCGTCGACCACGTCATCGGCCTCGGCGCGTCCCTTGAAGTGGTCAGCGACGGCATCGAACAAGGCATCGCGCGCATCCTGGCGCGCCACTACGTCAGCCTCCTGCCGATCCTTGCCAACCGCTTGCGTCAGGTCGATCACGACAGCTGGCGCATCGACTTCCCGTACGCCAACGATGCCTGCCGCGCCGCTGCCGGCAACTGCAAATGCAAATCCACGCCCAAGGCCAAGCGCGTGCTGGTGATCGGTGACGGCCAGTCCGACATGTGCGTGGCCGCCACCGCCGATTTCGTGTTCGCCAAGGATCGCCTGGCCGAGCACTGCGAGCGCAACGGCATTGCCTTTGCGCGCTTCGACAGCTTCGCCGAACTGCCGGCCCTGTTGGCCCTTTTACCCAACGCCAACGCCGCCAACGCCACCTCTTTCAACGCAGAAACACAGGAACTTTTCCACCATGTCTGATATTCGAATCGCCACCGCCGAAGACCAAATCCTGCTGGAAAAGGAAGCCAAGTATTGCTCCTACGGCGACACCGTTCACTACATCGAGCCGCCGCGCATTTTCAGTCGCTGCGAAGGCTCGTACGTCTGGGACACCAGTGACCAGGCTTATCTCGACCTGCAAATGTGGTACTCGGCGGTCAACTTCGGTTACGCCAACCCGCGCCTGAACAATGCGCTGAAACAACAGATCGACACCCTGCCGCAGATCGCCAGCCAATACCTGCACAAAGGCAAGATCGAGCTCTCGGAAATGATCGCCGTGGACGCCAAGAAGAAGTTCGGCCTCGACGGTCGCGTGCACTTCAACGTCGGCGGCTCGCAGTCCATCGAGGACTCGTTGAAAGTCGTGCGCAACGCCACCAACGGCAAGAGCCTGATGTTCGCCTTCGAAGGCGGTTATCACGGCCGTACCCTCGGCGCCTCGTCGATCACCTCCAGCTATCGCTATCGCCGCCGTTACGGTCACTTCGGCGAGCGCGCCAATTTCATTCCGTTCCCGTACCACTTCCGTGGCCCCAAGGGCATGACCAAGGAAGAGTACGGCAGCCACTGCGTGCAGCAATTCGCCCGCTTGTTCGAGACCGAATACAACGGCGTCTGGGACCCGAAAGTCGGCCAGAGCGAATACGCCGCGTTCTACGTCGAACCGATCCAGGGCACCGGCGGCTACGTGATCCCGCCGATGAACTTCTACAGCGAACTCAAGCACGTGCTGGACCAGCACGGCATTTTGATGGTGGTCGACGAAATCCAGATGGGCTTCTACCGTACCGGCAAGTTGTGGTCGATCGAGCACTTCGACGTCAAACCGGACGTGATCGTCTTCGGCAAGGCCTTGACCAACGGTCTCAATCCGCTGGGCGGCATCTGGGCCAGGGAAGAGTTGATCAACCCTAAAGTCTTCCCGCCGGGCTCCACCCACTCGACCTTTGCCTCCAACCCCCTGGGCACGGCGGTGGGTCTGGAAATGTTCAAGATGACCAACGAAGTCGACTACGGCGCGATGGTCATGAACAAGGGCAAGTACTTCCTCGAAGGCCTGAAAGATTTGCAGAAACGCTACCCGATCATCGGCGACGTCGATGGCCTGGGCCTGGCCCTGCGCTGCGAAATCTGTGGCCCGGACGGCTTCACGCCGGACAAGGCGACCCTGGATTTCATGGTCGAAGAAGGCATGAAGGGCGACATCGAAATCGACGGCAAACGCCTGGGCCTGATCCTCGACGTCGGCGGTTACTACAAAAACGTGATCACCCTGGCGCCGTCCCTGGAAATCAGCTACCCGGAAATCGACCTCGGCATCGCCCTGCTCGATCGCCTGCTGCACCGAGCGATGAAACGATGAACGCGACGGTTTCACCGGATGCGATTGACATGGGCGAAGGCCGCGCCGGGTTTGTCCTCGGCAGCGGCGAGGTCGCGGTGTTGTTGATCCACGGCCTCACCGGCACCCCGACGGAACTGCGTCGGGTGGCCATGGGCCTGGCGAAAGCCGGGCACACGGTCTATGTGCCGACCCTGGCCGGCCACTGCGGGGGCAACGCCGACCTGCAAGCCACCGGCTGGCGTGACTGGTACGAAAGCGCCCGCAACACCTTCGTCGGTATACGACGCAAGCATGAGCGCGTGTTCGTCGGCGGCTTGTCGATGGGCGCGGTACTGTCGATGTACCTGGCCGCCGAACACCCCGGGCAAATCGAAGGCTTGATGCTGTACTCCACCACCCTGCGCTACGACGGCTGGAGCATCAACAAACTGGCGTTCCTCACGCCGCTGCTGATGAGAATCCCGTTCGGCGTGCACCTGTGCAGCTTCGAAGAAAAACCGCCCTATGGCATCAAGAATGAACGCCTGCGAGCGATCGTCGAGCGCCAGATGAAAGAAGGCGAAAGCAGCCAGGCCGGTTTGCTGACCATGGAAGGCGTGACCGTGCGCGAACTGCACCGACTCAACGCAGTGGTGAAAAAGCGCATGCCGTCGATCACCACACCCACGTTGGTTCTGCACTCCCTGGAGGACGACATCACCAGCCGCTGGAACGCCGACTATGTCGAACGCAAGCTCGGCGGGCCGGTGGTCAAGGTCATGCTGGACGACTGCTATCACATGTTCACCGTCGACCTGCAATACCACCGGGTGATTGAACTGAGCGTCGACTTCATCCAGCGGCGCTTCATCCAGCAAATCTCCGAGCCACAGCCCCTGCCACAGGACCATCGGCAACTGGCCTGACCCCCCTGGCGACCCCGGCAGCAGACGGGTCGCCACAGACGGGGCAATGTCGGCTACTGTATTGCATCAGGCTTCACGATTTATCCCGAAATGGCTTTCGACAAGCGAAACCCGATGACCAGACACCGCCCCTCCAACACCCGCCCCTTTGCCCTCTCCGGCTGGAGCCTGCAACGCAAACTGGTGCTGGCCTTCTGGCTGGTCAGCGTGATCCCGACCATGATCGCCGCCGAACTCGCGGCCACCACCCTGTCGCAGATTTTCGACAGCAACGTACGGATCTGGCTGCAGGAATCGACCAAGATCGTCGAAGACGAAATCGGCGAAATCCTGCGAGACAATGCACGGGCCGCACAGTTGTTCCTGCGTTACAGGCGCCCACCCATCGATCAACTGTCAGGCCAGAACGACAAGCTGACCGCCGACATCGCCGACGCCATCGGCATCGACGTGGTGGCGCTGGTGCGCAACAGCGATCACAAAGTGCTGTTCAGCACCGCCTCCGACGACATCGTCCGGCAAATCAGCCTCGCCCCCAAAGCCGTTCTGCAAACCCTGCAAGTCGGCGGTATCGCCACCGGCACGGTGGTCTCGACCTTCGAGACAGAGCAGGCCGGTGTCGAGTACAAACTGCTGGTGGCCACTTACCTGGACCGAAATTTCCTCACCAGCGTGGCCGAGGTGCATTCCCTGGACCTGCGGTTGTACCTGGCCAAGGCCAATGACTTCGCGGAAGTGTTCTCCTCCCAGCGCTTCGAAGATCACCCGTCGGCCGTACCGGAAAAAATCGAACAGATCCTGCGCGCCACCCGGGAACCGACCGAGCAGTTCACCAATCGCTACAGCGGCATCTACCGCCCGATCTTCAATGAAGAAGGTGAGCTGCAAGGCGTGATTTTCAGCGGCCTGCTACGCCACAGCAGCCTGTTGGGACTGGTCAATCAAAGCAACCTGTTCATCCTGATATTCCTGCTCAGCTCGGCGGCGTCCCTGACGGTCGGCTGGCTGGTCTCGCAGCGCCTGACCAAACCCTTGCGCGGGCTCTCCAACGGCGTTCAAGCCGTGATCGCCGGCGACTACCGCCAACGCTTGCCGGTGACCGGCGGCGACGAACTGGCGGAACTGAGCAGCACCTTCAACCACATGAGTGAGCGCCTCGGCGAGTTGCAGCATCTCGAATCGCAGCTGCGTCGCCGCGATCGCCTGCATGCCCTGGGCGAAGTCGCGATGGGCCTGGCCCATGAAATCCGCAATCCACTGGGCATCATCAAAACCGCCACGCAACTGCTGCATCGGCGCGCCGACCTGCCCGAAAGCGACAAGCGGCATCTGGAATACGTGGTCAGCGAAGTCAGCCGGATCAATGACCTGATCACCGACTTCCTCGATTTTGCCAAGCCCAGCGCACCGATGCGTTCGACCCAATCGGCGCGACCGCTGGTGGATGAACTGGCCGGGTTCTGCGCGCCGGAACTGGCCAGCCACCACATCGACGTGCGCATCGACGATCAGGCTCCCGGCGCCACGGTTTACGCCGACGCACGGCAATTGAAGCAGGCCGGCCTGAACCTGATCGTCAACGCCATCGACGCCATGCCAGACGGTGGACACCTGACCCTGGGCATCAGCCGCGATGGCCCCTACACCGTGATCAGCATCAGCGACACTGGCGAGGGCATCGAACCGGACATGCTCGAACGCATCTTCACACCGTTCGTCACCACCAAGGCCTCTGGCACCGGGCTGGGTCTGGCGAAGGTCTTCTCGATCATGGAAAGTCATGACGGACGCATCGAATGCGCCAGCGAAAAACAGGCCGGGGCCACCTTCAGCCTGTACATTCCGGCCAATGGTGCCGACTTCGACGAGGGCAGCGATGACACATAACGTACTGGTGGTCGATGACGAGCCCAAGCTCTGCGACCTGCTCACCTCGGCGTTGAGCCAGAACGGCATCAGCGTCTTCACTGCCGGCAACGGCCTGCACGCGCTCAAGGTGCTGGAGGTCGAAGACATCGACCTGGTCATCAGCGACTGGCGCATGCCCGGCATGGACGGCCCGCAATTGCTGGCGGAAATCAAAAGCCGTTTCCCGCAACTGCCGGTGATCGTCATGACCGCCTACAGCACGGTGAAAAACGCCGTGCAGTCGATGCGCAACGGCGCCTTCGACTACATCGCCAAACCGTTCGACATCGATGAACTGGACATCACCGTCAGCAAGGCCCTGCAGTTTCGCGACATTCTCAAAGACAACCAGCGCCTGCGCGCCGAACTCGATGAACACCAGCAGATCGACAGCCTGATCGGCGACAGCCCGAGCTTCCGCCGGGTGCTGCAGGCGATCGATTCAGTGCGCGAAAGCAACGCGACGATCCTGCTGACCGGCGAAAGCGGCACCGGCAAGGAAATGGTCGCCCGCGCGATCCACAAGCACGGCAATCGCGCCGACAAACCCTTCGTTGCGGTGAACTGCGCGGCCATCCCCGAAGGCTTGCTGGAAAGCGAAATGTTCGGCCACCGCAAAGGGGCCTTCACCGGCGCCGTGACCGACCGGATCGGACGGTTCCAGCAGGCCGACAAGGGCACGCTGTTTCTCGATGAAATCGGCGAAATGCCCCTGGCCCTGCAGGCGAAAATCCTTCGGGCCTTGCAAGAGCGGGTGATCGAACCGGTGGGCGATCCCCGCGAGCGCAAGGTCGATGTGCGGGTCATCGCCGCCACCAATAAAAACCTGCTCGAAGCGGTGGCCAACAAGGAGTTTCGCGAAGACCTCTACTATCGGCTCAACGTGTTCCCGATTCCCCTGCCGGCCCTGCGTGAACGCGTCGAAGACATCGCCCCGCTGGCCCGGCATTTCGCCCATTCGCTGGGCGCTGCCGCCGGCAAGCGCATCACCGGCTTCAGCCCGCAAGCGCTACAGGCCATGGCCCATTATTCATGGCCGGGGAACATCCGCGAACTGCAAAACTGTGTGGAGCGCGCCACCATCGTCGCCTCGGGGACGGTGATTGAAGACGATGATCTGCCGGCGTACCTGTTTGCTTCGTCGCCGGCCGGCAGCGGCGCCATTCTCAACGAGGGCACCAGCGTGCCGCCGGATCTGGACGCCGCGTTGGCGGAAGTCGAAAAGGCCTACATTCTGGCGGCGCTGGCACAGAGCAACGGCGTACAGGCCGCCGCCGCGCAGTTAATCGGAATCTCCGAGCGCAGCTTCTGGTACAGGCTGAAAAAACTCGGGATTCATGTGGACAAGATCGTGCGCTGAGCCAGGAAACACACTGCCCTCTGTGGGGGCGAGCTCACTCGCGATAGCGGTAGACCGGTCAAGCATGAAGTTGAGGCCGATGACCCCTTCGCGAGCAAGCGCCCACAGTAACCGCGCTTGCCACAGGATCAGCTGACGGTTCCGCCCTTCGCTTCACTCATGATCTGCCGGATCGCCCCGACGAAGGTTTCCACCGGTTGCCCGCCCGTGACCGCGTACTGGCCGTTGAAAACCACCGTCGGTACCGAGTTCACCCCGCGTGACAGCCATCGCTGTTCCTCTTCGCGAACCGCGTTGGCGAATTCATCCGACGCCAGAATCGCCTCGGCCCGTTGCCGGTCCAGGCCGACACTTTGCGCAATCTGCGCCAATTGAACGGGGTCGGACGGGTTACCGCCATCGCTGAAATACGCCTTGAACAAGGCCTCTTTCAGCGGCAACTGCAAGCCTTCCAGCGCCGCCCAATGCAGCAGGCGGTGCGCATCGAAGGTGTTGTAGATCCGGCTGTTGGCGTCCGTGCGAAAGGCAAACCCGAGCTCGGCACCGCGCGCGCGGATCATCTCGCGATTTTTCTGTGACTGCTCCGGTGTCGAACCGTACTTCTCGGTGATGTGCTCGGTGATGTTCTGCCCTTCGGGGCCCATCTTCGGGTTCAGTTCGAACGGCTGGAAACTGATCTCGGCCCGGACCTCGTCGCGCAGGATCTCCAGGGCGCGGGTCAGGCCGTATAGACCGACGACGCACCATGGGCAGGACACGTCGCTGACGAAATCGATTTTCAAGGGGCTGCTCATCACACACCTCGCTGGCGGGAAACACGTCGTAAAGCTCGAACGATACACCTGAATGCCGGCGAAGCGGATGACGCGGTACAGCAGGCACGCCGCCATTGCTGGCAGGCCTGCGCCTACAGAGGGATCAGGGGAGTCACAGCAGATTGTGTTCGGCCACCGGCTCGATCTGCGCCCAATGCGAGGTGTCCTCGCGATGAGCCCGCAAGTACGGCAACACCGCCGCCAGCAACGGCGCCTTGAACGCCTCCTGAAAGCGGTGGGCCAGCCCCGGTATCAAGATCAACTCACTGCCACGCAAATGCGCGGCCAGGTGCACGCCATGCATCACCGGCAACAACGGATCGGCCGTGCCATGCACCACCAGCGCTGGAACGCGTAACTGGTTGAGCAACGCCACACGGCTCGGCTCGGCCAGGATTGCCATGATCTGGCGTTTCACCCCTTCGGGATTGAACGCCCGGTCATAGGACACGGCCGCCTGATGCAACAGCGCCTGACGATCATCGGTCACCATCGGACTGCCCAGCGCCGCCAGCAGATCGGCCTGTTGCTCCAGGGCAACTTCACGATTGGGCGCGCCACGCCGCGCAAGCAACTGCACCAACGCCTCACTCGGCGCCGGCAAGCCTTCGGCCCCGGAGCTGGTCATGATCAGGGTCAGGCTCTCGACCCGCTGCGGCGCCATGGCTGCCATGTGCTGGGCGATCATGCCGCCCATGCTGGCCCCCAATACGTGGAATTGCTCGATGTGCAAGGCATCCATCAGCCCCAGGCCATCCTCGGCCATGTCGGTCAGCGAGTACGGCGACGACACCGGCAAGCCGAGCTTGTAGCGCAACACTTCGAAGGTCAGGTTGGCTTCGACCGGCGGTTGCCGCCAGGTGGACAAGCCGACATCGCGATTGTCATAACGGATCACCCGGAAGCCCTGCTGACACAGCGCGACCACCACCTCGTCCGGCCAGTGAATCAACTGCCCGCCCAGGCCCATCACCAGCAGCAAGGCCGGATCGGAGGCGCGGCCAATGCTCTGGTACGCCAGGCTCACCTGGGCCAGGTCTGCCCGTTCGGTCGGGACATTGACGTCACAACGAGACGCCGCCCATGACGGCAGGCCCAACAACGCGGCCATAAAAAAGACTGTTGATAAAAACAAAGCACGCATGAAGAAACACCGAAACGCAGAACCCCAGTAGAGCGCGAGTCTGATGAAGTTTGTTCAAGCGCGCTGCCACAGTTCGATGACAGTTTGATGAAGAGTGCCGGGCGGTCATCAGGGCACGTCCAGCGCCACACGATAACTATGTACCGCCATGCCGCTTTCCCACCGACCTCTAATGGCTCCGATTTTTCACCCATCGGAGTTTTTCTTCATGTTCGAATCAACGAACGCACCGCTGGCCGACTTCGGCATCGTCCCCCCGTTGGCCCACGGCACGGACGACAACCTGCACCTGAGCGCCTCGGCACGCTGGAACGACTGCCGCGAACAGTGGCTGGCCCTCATGGCGCAGAACCCGCAAGACCCCCTGACCGCGAACTGGTGGCAGGCACGCGCACGCGGCACCGACCTTTCACGCAAGGCACAGGCCATCCGCTTGTATCGCCAGCATTTCGAAGCATCGTGCCAGTTGGCATTTGCCCAGGGCACCTTGAATGCCGAGCAGCTCAACCTGCTGCTGGACCTCGTCACCCCGGCAGTGCAAACGAGCTCCCCCGAGATCCTGGTTTACGTCGAGACCCTGTCGCTCAGGGGCGACAGCGGTCTGACTGACGAACTTCGGGGGGCCCTGGCCATTACCCGCAATACCGACCAACCGGTCACCCAGTTGCTGTATCTGCCGTCTCGGCAAGTGCCCTGGATGATCTTTGAAAATCGCAACAGTCTGGAACGCTGGTTAATCCAGCAGCAACCTGAACCCGAGACCCGCCACGTCACGGTCGATTACACCGTATTGGACACCCCGCAGCTGACGAAAAGTGCCGAGTCCCTGTTGACGCGACTGGCCACGGTGCCAGCCGAGCGGCAACACAACGACCGTGTCTTTGCCTCGCCTCCCGACCTGCCCATGCCGGAGGCAAACCAGGATATCGCCCCGTTCGGGCAACTGAGCCCCGATATTCCCTTGGACCTTCGCCACAACGCCGTAGTGCAACAGCAAACGGCACTGCAGAACCTGCTGGGGCTGGACTTTGCAGGCACCGCCGACGACCCGCGCATGCAGCGGCTGCAACAGCAATTCGACGCCCTGCGCGCCGCTCAACAGGCCAGCAGCGAGGCCGCAAATGCCCTGTTAAGCGCCGACAATGCGCCGCAACTGCTGGAACTGCGTCACTCATCGCCCTCTCTCTACAAGGCCCTATACCAAGCGCGCCTGAACGGCCTGCGTGCTGAAGCCGACCTGCAATTGAGCCTGGATCAGATCAGCGGCGATGAACATCAGTGGCTCACGGTCGTGCTCGACGCCCCCGAAAAACCCAGACCGGCCGACGTGGTGGTCGCCCGACTGGTGTTGACCGCGACTGACAGCGAAGGTGACACCCTGCGCACGCAAACCCTGGAACTCGACGGTGTGCTGCTGTTTGCCCGGCCATCGGCATTGTTGCCGTCCGCCAGCGACAGCGTGCTGCTCTACTGGCCCGGACATTTCGGCGGCCTGCAGCGGTTCGCCTCTTGCCAGGCACTGCAGCAGAAGATGTTCAGGCAGTCGGCCAACGACGACACGCAAGCGCTGCAGCTTTTGCCGCTGACGGGCAACCCGTTCGAGTACGCCCTGCAAATCCAGCTTCACAGCTGTGAACAGCATGCGACGCGGCTGATGACCGCCCACTCCGCGCCCTCCCATGCCGACCAACGCACGGCGGAACTGGAACACCTGCGAGAACAGACCCTCGCCCGCCTGACCGTCCCCGCCAGCAGCGCGCGTGAGCTGGCCTTTGCGCACATCCTTGAGCAAAACCGCAGCGCGCTGCTGGCCACTCGGCTGCCGTCGCCCCTCCGCGCGCTGACCGAGGCCGAACGCGAACGTCTCAAGGCGCTGTTCACCGCCTACATCGCGGCGATGAAGCGCTCCCAGAAACTGCTGGAACGGGAACTGCCAATGCGCGACTCATTCAGCAAAAAAGCCATCGACGCCCGCCTGCGCAAAGACTTTGCGCTCACCCAAAACGTTGAGGTGATACTGGACCTCCCTGACACCACCACCTGGCGCAAAGAGCCGATCGAGGGCGCGGCGCCAGGCACACCGCACAAAAATGTTCTGATCGGCAGCGAGCAACGCAGCCGGTTGTCCCTCGCCGAACTGGCGCAAAGCAATATCAATCAGGCGATGTGGTTGCGCGTGTCGTTGATGCGGGTCGAGATCAGCGGCGCTGACGAGGGGCAACGGCAGAAGCTGAGAACCGGCATCACCCAGGCCTACCTGCGCAAACTGGTCACCGAGCTGGATCTGGCCGGGAACTATGAAACCTTGATCCGCCAGACCTTCCTGGGCACCCCGACTGCCTCGGCCTTCAGCAATGAATATCGGCGTGAATGCCTGAGCGAGCCGTGGCGCCTGATGCTTGAGTTGCAAGGCGAGTTCGCCGTGCTCGCCAAGGACATCGATACCGCCGGCCAGAAGGTGCTGCGAATCGCCATCGACGCCAACAGCCGTGAAGCCTTCTCCATCGATGGCAAACGCATCGAGCTATTACCCGCGCACCTGACCGTTGGCGGCAAGGACACGCCCGGCGAAGGACCGAGCACCCTGGCCGGGGTGACTTTCATCGTCGAGCAGGTCAGCGGCCTGACCCTGCTGTATCGGCCTGACTGCCCCGACGGAGTGTTTTTGCGTCAGTTCGACAGCCTCGAACAGGCGCGGATGTCCCTGTTCAACCAATCCCTGCATAGCACCATGGTCACCTACCTGGCCGGTCGCGCGTTGACCGGGGAATTTGCCTCGCACGTCAGCCGGATCAACCAGGCCCGGGTGAAAAACTTCGATGCCCTGATCGGCGTCGGCACCGCCTGGCCGGCCAGCACCTCCCTGGCTGCGCATCTGCTCAATGTGCACATGGGCCGTTTGCTGGAGGCGCATCGGTCGACATCGCGCTCCAACGATGCCTTGTATCTGGAGCACGTCGCGCTGCGCTCCGGGGCCATGTTCAACTACCTGAAAATGGCGCTGGGCGTGGTGCCTTTCGTCGGTACCGCCATTGCCCTGTACGACGCCTGGAACAGCGCCAACCTGGCCGTGGCGGCTTTCCTGCGCGGTGATGTCGGCCACGGCCTGGCCGAGGTGGAAGCCGTGCTGCTGTCGTTCATCGACGCGGCCATGGATGTGCTGCCCGTTGCTGGCGCCACTTCCAGCGCCGCGCGCGCCGCCACTCGCGGACGACAATTGCGCGCCCTGACGAAACAGCCTGGCGCCTTGCAGGTCTCGACCCCGCAGCAGGTGCGACACACCCTCAAGCGTTTCGCAGGTTATGAGTACGAACAGGAGATTTCCCTTGCCGGCCTGCAACCGGGTACCGAAGGGATTTATCGCAACGTTTATCGCCACGCCGATGGCAACTTCATGATCAGCCAGGGGCGTATCTATCGCATCGAATTGACGGACAACCCACCGCAATGGCGCTTGGGCGCAACCAGCACCCGAACCTACAAACAACCCATCGCCCTGGATGAAGCCGGCAACTGGAACACCCACTATGCGGTGTACGGCACCGTAACGGCAGGCGGCGGCGCCGGCGGCGGCGCGGTGCTCGGTCATATGGCTGACGGTCTCGACCCGCTCTGGCCCGCCGCCATTCGCCGCTGGTTGCCACGCTGGTGGGCCGACCGGGCGTTGCGACGCCAATTGACCCTGACCAACACCGCCGATGCCTACTCCCGGCGACTCGGGACCCAGACCGACAGCTCCAACGCCGTGCTGGAACATTACTTCAGCGTTGATAAGGAACAGCGCCCACCGCTTCGAGCCAATGCCGACACTATTTGCGTGAACGACATCGAGCTGGCGCAGGCCCAGTACCTGAACCTTGAAGAACTGATGCTGATCAGCCACGGCCGAAGACGCATGCTGGTCGAAGATGCGCAAAGCCGCTGCGCTTGGGTAATCGTCGATCGATTGGTGCGGCGAATCGCTTTGGCCAAGGAGCGCCTGCTGGAACACCTCAACCGTATCGATCAGTTGATTGCCCGATCGGAGGCCACGTCGCTCAACGATACCGCCGCACACATTCAACTGATGGCGCAACGCAAGGAGGTACGAAAAGACTTTCTCAAAAACTTTGACCGGCTTCACGAGCAGGTGGCAGAAGCCAATCGATGGAACGGCCGGATCACCAATCGCGTGCAAAAATCAAAGATGGCCCCGGAGATGGCCACGGTTAACGAAAAATTCAGCGATGCCAACTACTACTACCTGAAAACGGCGAATGAGCTGGAGATCATCACTCACTACAATGCCGTCACCGACCAGTCCTGGGCCTACTTTCACGTACAGTTGAAACAGGCCCGCAACAAGGTCGGGCGAGCGCTGCTGACCCAACATCAATTGCCTGAAGTACAGGCCACGTTTACCCAGCGCAACAAGGTGCTCGAAGATTGCCTGGCGACCTATGCCGAGTTTCGTCGCAACCTCGGGGCCTGGTCCCTGGGTTATCCGCAGCACCTGGATCTGGAGCAGGTCACCGCGTTTCTCGACAATCTGGCAAACGTCGAAGCAGCGGCTCTCCATGCCATCAAGACACGCCCCTCCAACAGTGCAAGAGCGGGAAGCGCGGCAAAGCAACTGTTCGAGACTGAAGACAACCAGTTGCTTATCGGTGTCGCCAGCACTGATGCCGCGACCCGCCAACAGCGCTTCACCGTCGAGGGAGCCAATGGTTACAGGGAAACCTGGCTGCCGCGCTCATCCAGCGGCAAATATCACCTCAGTGAGCCAGTGGCAGCTGCGCCAACGGAGCTTGTGACCGATATCACGCCGTTGCTGGTGGAGGCCAGGAAACGACTCGGCACGGTGGACGCCTACAAAGGCAAAGTCGAAGGCTACGCCCGCCAGGACATGTTGCCGGTCGATCTGGAGCACATGATGACCAATGAAGCCGCGGAACTGAACATGCGCGCCCAGGCCATCGAACGGCTGTCGCCCACGGAGACGGTGGCACTGCAGCTGCGCAATCGCGCGAATGAATTGTCCCGTGCCGGGCGCACGCTGCGAATCGACCAGACCCTGAACAGCAAGACCCCGACCGAGGGCTATCTGGACTATCTGCTTGAACAACGCGTGGTGGACATTCGCAAGGAAGGCGGCCTGCGCGATCTGGGCAAGCGCACGGACGGGCGCAGGGATTTCCTTCAGGAGTACGAGGTTCGCGATGTGCGCGGCGAGTCACCCCAGACGTTGTGGTACGCACATTTCCACTACACCTCGGCAAAACCTGCGTTCAACGATTTCGTCAAAGGTCATTTGAAACTGCCGGAGCAACGCAACCTGGGCCTGCAATGGCAGCAGGCCCAGGCTGGCAGTGGTGCAAACGTGCAAGCGATCTGGCGCGGCGACATCGGCAAACCGCTGGGGATCAAACACTTCGCCGAACTCTAAACACCGTAAACCTCTGTAGGAGCGAGCCTGCTCGCGAAAAACGCAGGTGCACCGCTGGGTATCTGGCTTCCCGCGTTATCGTTGACGTCGATCGTCGGAACGCCGCCCGGAGCCGGCTCGCTCCTACAGGGGGGGTAGTGATCAGGCCAACTGGCTACGCAACTGTCGCGCCGCCGCCACCATGTTCACCAGCGCCGCTTCGGTTTCCGGCCAGGCACGGGTTTTCAGACCGCAATCGGGGTTGACCCACAAACGCTCGGCCGGAATGCGCTTCACCGCTTTGCTCATCAGCTTGACCATCTCGGCGGTGTCCGGCACCCGTGGCGAGTGGATGTCGTAGACGCCCGGACCGATGTCGTTCGGGTAGTCGAACGCCTTGAACGCTTCCAGCAATTCCATGTCGGAACGCGACGTTTCAACGGTGATCACGTCCGCGTCCATGGCCGCGATGGCTTCGATCACATCATTGAATTCGCTGTAGCACATGTGGGTGTGGATCTGGGTTTCGTCACGCACACCACTGGCGCTCAGGCGGAACGCTTCCACCGCCCAGTCGAGGTATTCCTGCCATTGCGCCCGACGCAGTGGCAGGCCTTCACGGAACGCGGCTTCGTCGATCTGCACGATCTTGATGCCAGCGGCTTCCAGGTCCAGCACTTCGTCACGCAGGGCCAAGGCCAATTGTTGCGCCTGGACTTTGCGCGACACGTCTTCACGGGGGAACGACCACATCAGCATGGTCACGGGCCCGGTGAGCATGCCTTTCATGACCTTGTCGGTCTGGCCCTGTGCATAAGTAATCCAGTCGACGGTCATGGCGTTCGGTCGGCTCAGGTCACCGTAGATGATCGCCGGTTTCACGCAGCGCGAACCGTAGCTCTGCACCCAGCCGAAACGGGTAAACAGGTAGCCGTCCAGCTGTTCGGCGAAGTACTCGACCATGTCGTTGCGCTCGGCTTCACCATGGACCAGCACATCCAGCCCCAGGCGCTCCTGGATCTGCACGGAGTGACGGACTTCATGACGCATGGCGTCGGTGTAGTCATTGGCCGACAGCTTGCCTTGCTTGAAGGCCTGGCGTGCCAGACGGATGGATGCCGTCTGCGGGAACGAGCCGATGGTGGTGGTCGGAAACGCCGGCAGCTTCAGGCGTGCACGCTGCTGTTCGATGCGCTTGGCAAACGGCGAATGACGCTGGCTGTCGTTCGGGCCGATCGCCGCGACACGTGCCTGCACGTCGGCCTTGTGGATGCGCGGCGACTCGGCGCGGCTGAGCTGAACGGCGCGGCTCTCGGCCAGGGCGGCTTGCACCTTGGGCGCCTGTGGATCGTTCAAGGCATCGCGCAACACAGCGATTTCGCCACACTTTTGGACGGCAAACGCCAGCCAGCTTTTGAGTTCCGGATCGAGTTTGTCTTCACGCTCCACATCCACCGGACTGTGCAGCAGCGAGCAGGAACTGCTGACCCACAGGTTGTCGCCAAAGCGTTCCTGGGCAAATTGCAGTTGTGCGAGAACAGGCTCCAGTTCGCAGCGCCAGACGTTGCGGCCATTGACCAGGCCCACCGAGAGAATCTTGTAGGTCGGCAGGCGATCGAGCACATGCAGCAATTGGTCGGGCGCGCGCACCGCATCAATGTGCAGACCTTGCACCGGCAGGCCAACGGCCAGGCCAAGGTTGTCTTGCAGACCGCTGAAGTAGGTCGCCACGAGTTTTTTCAGCGGCGAGTACTGGAGGATGTGATAGGCGCGTTCGAAGGCGTTTTTCCAGGCTTGCGGCAGGTCGAGGGTCAGGATCGGTTCGTCTATCTGCACCCATTCCACGCCTTGGGCGGCGAGGCGACCGAGGATTTCGTTGTACACCGGCAGCAGGCGTTCCAGCAGGTCGAGCTTGTCGAAGTGGTTGCCTTTGGCCTTGCCCAGCCACAGGTACGTCAGCGGGCCGATGATCACCGGTTTGACGTTGTGACCCAGGGCCCTGGCTTCAGCGACTTCGTCGAACAGCTGTTCCCAGCTCAGCTTGAACGGCTGCTCGGCGCTGAATTCCGGGACCAGGTAGTGATAGTTGGTGTCGAACCACTTGGTCAGTTCCTGGGCGTATTGCGTCTGGCCATGCTCACCGCCGCAGCAGGTCACCGTGGCGCCACGGGCCATGGCGAACAGGGTGTCGAGGGTCGGCAGGCCGTGCGCGTCCCGGGTACTGTCGAAGCGCTCGGGGATCACACCGAAGGCCAGGGAGTGGGTCAGTACCTGGTCGTACCAGGCGAAGTCGCCGACAGGCAGCAGGTCGATACCGGCGTCTTTTTGCAATTGCCAGTGGGTGGCACGCAGCTGGCGACCGACGCTTTGCAGCGCATTCTGGTCGAGATCGCCCTTCCAGTAGGATTCGAGGGCTTTTTTCAGTTCGCGGTCGGCGCCGATGCGCGGAAAACCAAGGGTGTGGGCCAAGGCCATGGTGAGTTTCCTCCCTTAAAAGATGGCGCTATTGTCGACAGCCAGGGCAACATGAGACAAACTCAACCTTTTCGTGTTGATCACAAGTTTTCCTCATGGAGCCACCCCGGTGCTTGAAATCCGTCACCTGAAGACCCTGCACGCCTTGCGCGAAGCCGACAGCCTGGTGGATGCGGCCGATCGCCTGCATTTGACCCAGTCGGCGCTGTCCCACCAGTTCAAGGAACTGGAAGAGCGCATGGGCATGCCGCTGTTCGTGCGCAAGACCAAACCGGTGCGCTTCACCAGCGCCGGCTTGCGCCTGCTGCAACTGGCCGACGCCACCCTGCCGCTGCTGCGTGGCGCCGAACGCGACATCGCGCGGCTGGCCGGTGGCACCGCCGGACGCTTGCACATGGCGATCGAATGCCACAGTTGCTTTCAGTGGCTGATGCCGACCATCGATCAATTCCGCGACGCCTGGCCGGAAGTCGAGCTGGACCTGGCTTCGGGGTTTTCCTTCGCGCCCCTTCCGGCCCTGGCCCGTGGCGATCTGGACCTGGTGGTGACCTCCGACCCGCTGGACCTGGCGGGGATCACTTACGTGCCGTTGTTCACCTACGAGGCGATGCTCGCCGTGGCCAACCAGCACCGGCTGGCGAGCAAGGCCTACATCGTCCCGGAAGACCTGGTCACGGAAACCCTGATCACCTACCCGGTGGAACGCGACCGCCTGGACATCTTCACCCGCTTCCTGGAGCCGGCCGATATCGAACCGGCGCAAGTGCGCACATCGGAACTGACGGTGATGATGATGCAGCTGGTGGCCAGCGGACGCGGCGTCTGCGGCATGCCCCATTGGGCGCTGCACGAGTACAGCTCACGGGGTTACGTGAAGGCCAAGCGGCTGGGCGAGAAAGGACTGTTCGCGACGCTGTACGCGGCCGTTCGCACCGACATGCTGGATGCACCGTACATGCGTGATTTCCTGCTGACGGCGAAGGACACGTCGTTTTCGACGCTGGATGGAGTTAGCGCGGTCCGCTAGAAAACCACAACCTCTGTGGGAGCGGGCATGCCCGCGATGGGGTTGGTAGGTCCAACATCAATGTGCCGGACATGACGCTATCGCGAGCAAGCGCGCTCCGACAGGGATTGGCGGTGTGCCTGGATCTCACACCACATGTGAATCTTGTCGAAATACGCCTCTCCCACCCGCACCGCCATCGGCTCAAGCCCGAACTGGATGAACCCGCAACGACGGTACAGGTTGAACGCAGCGTCATTGCCGGCGGTGACGGTCAGTTTGATCAGCCGCAGTTCCGGATGCTGCTGCGCCTCGGCCAACACCGCCTGCACCAATTGATAGCCGAGTCCGCGTTGACGGACATCGGCGGACACGTACATACCAAACAGCGTCGCCTTGTGCCGGGCCTTTTCCCGAGGCTCGAAGGCCAGCCCGACAATGCCCGCCAACCTGCCCTCTTCGAACGCGCCGAACACTTGATCCAGCTTGCCGGTCAGGCGCGACTCCCACCACTGCAAGGGCATGGAGGCCCGCTCGCGCACGCTGGAGGTGAACGCCTGCGGGTGACGGTCATAGGCTTCGAGCATCAACTCCCGGTAAGCCAGGGCGTGGCTGGCATCCAGACGTTCGATCCACATGCTCAGGCCATCCGGCGTTGTTCAAGCATCAGCCGCAGCGCCAGCGCCGACAGCACGAAACCCATGAAATAACGCTGCAGCGCCAGCCAGGTCGGGTTGCTGACGAACCACGAAGCGATGCCCGCAGCAAACAGGGCGATCAGCAGATTGACGCAGAAGCTGACGCTGATCTGGGTCAGGCCCAGCACGATGCTTTGGGTGAACACCGAACCGTGTTCGGGGCTGATGAACTGCGGAAACACGGAAAGGTAGAACACCGCGATTTTCGGGTTCAGGGCACTGGTCAGAAACCCCATGGTGATCAGTTTGCGCGACGAATCCGGCGGTAACTGTTGTGCCTCGAACGGCGAACGCGCACCGGGTTTGACCGCTTGCCAGGCCAGCCACAGCAAGTACAGCGCGCCGGCCCATTTCAACACCTCATAAGCCATCGGCACCGCCAGGAACACGGCGGTCAAACCGGCCGCCGCGGCGAACAGGTGCACGAAAAAACCCGCGACCACACCCAGCAACGACGTCACACCGGCCTTGCGTCCCTGGCAGATCGAACGGGAGATCAGATAGATCATGTTCGGCCCCGGCGTCAGGACCATCAGCAGCGCGGCAGCGGCGAAAATCAGCAAATCCTGAAGCGGGATCATGGCGGTTCCTTGGCATGGATGATCAGGCGATCGCGGTCAGCGAAGCCCGATAAAACGGCAGGATAAGGTCACGTGTCAATGGCGCAAGGGTGACATTGCCGTCGGTGGCCGGGTCGATCCAGATCACTTCTTCGATCTCTGCTGCCGGGGAAACGTCGGCATCAATGGTCAGCAGAAAGATTTCCGCCTGTACGACAAAACCCGGTTCGTTGGCGGCCGGAGCCGAGAACTGCCCGAGAAAAGTCGCGCAGGCTGGATCAATGATCAAACCCAACTCCTCTTCCAGCTCACGGGTCAGGGCATGGACCGGTTGCTCATGGGCCTCGATTTTGCCCCCCGGCTGCATGAACGCCTCGGTGCCACGCTTGCGCACCAGCAAGGTACGGCCATCGGGACCGATCAGCAGGGCGGCGGCGATGTGGATAAGTCCGGAATCAATGAGAGAAACATCAGTAGGAAAAGACATTGCTGACCCAGGGTCCATGTGAGGGCCGTACAGAATCCCACGCCTTTTTGCCTCGGCCAAGGGCTGAGTCTCGCCAAGGACCAGAACGGTCCGCCGACAAGTCCGGAAATTTCCCACGAACGAGTTTGGTAGCGTGTTTGCACCGATTTTCTACGGTCCCTCACCCCATTCGCTGCCTATGGAAACCCTTGCATGTCCGACATCTCAACGCTGAAAGAAAAAATCAACACCAAGACATTTCATCTCGTTCTGTTAGGGCTACTGACGGGAGGGCTCTATTTAAACATCTGGATGTATAAAACCTTTACCGCACTGGAGGACGTCACTCGAATAAAAACCATGAACCCGGCCTTTTTTGTCGGCTACCTGGCCCTCATCGGGATAATCGGATATGTCAGTGTCGTCCCCCATCTCTATGCACTCGTGCTGACCGGTATCCTGTTGTTATTACTCACTGCACTTACCCTGCTCTGGTGCTTTCGCGTGCGGCGGGTGCTGAAGGCTTACGCCTTGGCTGAACACAACTTCGAGCTGCGCATGAACCTGGTCTATACCGGGCTTTTTACCTTTTACTACATCAACTACTGCATCAACGCCCTTCCGAGTGACAAGCAGAAGCACGAGGACAAAACGCGGGCGAAACACGAAGCCATTCAAGCCTGAACGAAAAAGGCGAACACCCGTAAAGATGTTCGCCTTTATGAAAAACCAAAGTGAGTACCAACCAAATTCCATGTTTGTGGGTTCCCGCCAAACATAGGATCTCCCGCATTGGATCGGTGCGAGCCGTGTCTTTGTGATCACACCCGTTCCTTAGTGGGAGCTTGCTTGCGATGGCGCCAGCACCGACGCCGAAGAATCCGGATCAGCCCGCCGGTATCAGCAGCTCCCGTAACCCGGATGCATGCTCGACCATTTCCCCCGGCAACTTCAGCCGCTGATCATCCAGATACCGATAATCCTGGCGCGCCGCCGTCAACCGGTTCAGGTCCAGCTCGACCGCAAACTGCCCCTCCTCGCGCCCGGCCTCGAACAGCAGGGTGCCCAGCGGATCGACCAACGCGCTGCCGCCGGCAAACAGCAAGCCGCCATCGCCCTCTTCCACACGATTGACCATCAGCGCAAACGCCTGGTTTTCCTGGGCGCGGGCCATGATCGCGGTGCGGTGGGTCGGGCCGTAGGGGTCCATGTTGCCGTTGGTGACCAGCAGCACCTCGGCGCCCAGTTGCGCCAGGGCGCGGGCGGTTTCGGGGAATTCGATGTCGTAGCAAATCAGCAGGCCGACGCGCACCCCGTTCCACAGGCAAGTGGCATAACGGTCGCCCGCCTCGAAGACACCGCGATCCGACGCCCACAGGTGCGTCTTGCGATATTTGAGCGCGATGCCTTCGGGGGTTATCAGCAGCGTGGTGTTGTAGAAACGGCCGTTGTCGTTCTCGGCGGTGCCGATGACCACGGTAATGTCGCGTTCACGGGCGGCGGCGACAATGGCGCTGACGGTCGGGCCGTCCAGCGGCTCGGCGATCCCGGCCACGGATTCGGCCGACGGAAAGCCCATCAGGTGGCTTTCCGGGAACATGAGCAGTTGCGTATCGGCGGCGCAGGCGTTGATCGCCGCCAAAGAGCGTTCGAGGTTATAAGCCGTGTCGTTGTCACGGCCCGTCAATTGGGCGAGTTCGACCTTCATGGGTATTCCTTGTCATGGATGCCGGGCGGCGCAAAGATTGCCCGCTCGCTGTCTGTGCGCCAGTATGCGCAGCAAGCAGGCAGGCGGGGAATTACGCCGCCGGGGTAACACGATAGGGGTAGAGGCATGACACTCTCGTTGAACGACATCGCCTGGCACCGTTCCGTCGGGCAACTGATCGACGCCCTGGACAAGCCCAATTTCTGGACGCAACTGGTGCGGCTGCTGGATCAGTACGTGCCTTGCGACAGCTGGGTGGCCCTGCTGTTCAGCGCCGATCAGTACCCGCAGGTGTTTGCCGAATGCCCCGGCGAGGACGGCGGCCCCGATCAGTTGTTTCAGGACTACCTGCGCGGGCTGTACCTGCTCGACCCGTTTTACATCGCCAGCCGCGAACAATCGGGCACCGGGTTGTATCGCCTGTCGGAGGTGGCGCCGGAGCATTTCGAACTCACCGAGTACTATCAACGCTACTTTCGTGTGAATGTCGTGGCGGACGAAATCCAGTTTAATTGTCAGCTTGAAGGCGACCGCACGCTGTGCCTTTCACTGGGCAGCAAGCAGCGCTTCAGCGTCGGGCAGATTGCCCTGCTGTCGCTGATCCAGCCGTGGGTGCTTGGCCTGTTGCGCCAGCGTCTGCCTTATGAAGTCAACGACGTGGTGGCGCTTGCGCCTGCCCCGGTACAAGGCGACTGGCGTGTGCAACTGGAAGCATCGGTGCAGAAACTCAAAGGCACGCAATTGACCGCCAGGGAGCTGGATGTCGGGCGCTTGATGCTCAGCGGCTGTTCCAGCAAGGAAATCGCCCGCAAACTGGAGATCTCCATCGAAACCGTAAAGGTCCACAAGAAACACATGTACAGCAAGCTGGGGATCAAATCCCAGTCCGAGCTGTTTTCGATTTTTCTACAGGCACAAAATGCCTGACATGGCACTGAAATGCTTTTCTGCAAGAGCGAGCCTGCTCGCGATGATCGTGAACGATAACGCGGGGAACCTGATGCCCCGCGGTGTTCTCTGGTTCATCGTGAGCAGGCTCGCTCCTGCAATGATTTGCGTTTAGCCGAACCATTGAGTCCGAACCCACGGAAACCGTATGAGTCTGTCACTCCTGAGCCGCTACGCCTTCTTTGCCGTCTGCGTGATATTCACCCTCGCCAGCCTGCCCTTTCTCGCGCACGACTGGCTGTGGCCGATCACCGCTGTCACGGGCGTACTCAGCCTGATCGGTGTTTTCGATTTGCTGCAAAGTCCCCACGCGGTACGCCGTAATTACCCGATTCTCGGCAACATTCGTTACATGTTCGAAGCCATTCGCCCGGAAATCCGCCAGTACCTGCT
>OBKH01000082.1_pt1 | contig 23050 bp, 23 predicted proteins | sample 1496241 | NCBI WGS metagenome assembly OBKH01 (sample SAMN03273953, study PRJEB22546) | soil metagenome | isolation source: rice field elevated CO2 plus elevated temperature | place: India: CRRI Experimental farm Cuttack,Odisha-753006 | collected 2013-12-17 | reverse complement strand
CGTTGCCGAGGTTTCCAAAGCCTCGGTTTCCGCTGCCCAGATTGACATTGCCAACGTTTCCGCTGCCGAGATTGGTGTTGCCGATATTTCCGCTGCCCAAATTCGTGGCACCGTCATTTCCGCTGCCCACATTGGCGTTGCCGGAGTTTCCGCTACCTACGTTGGCGTTGCCGGAATTTCCGCTGCCCAGATTGTAGTCACCGGTGTTCCCGCCGCCCAGGTTCCCGACGCCGATGTTGCCGAGGCCGATCGCGGCGGCCAGCGCCGATGGCGCAGCTGGCAACGCCTGCTGCAGACCAATTGACCACGACGACAGCTGCGCCGCGGCCGCCGATGCCCCGCCGTGATAGCCCACCATCGCGGCCACATCGGCGGCCCACATCTGTTCATACATCGCCTCAGCGGCCGCGATCGCCGGCGCATTCTGCCCAAACAGATTCGACAACACCAACTGCACAAACGCATTACGGTTGGCCGCCACCAGCATCGGATGCACCGTCGCCGCCCGCGCCGCCTCAAACGCACTGGCCACCGCCTTGGCCTGAGCCGACGCGCCAGCGGCCCGCGCCGCCGCAGCAGCCAACCACCCCGCATACGGCGCCGCCGCCGCGGCCATCGCCGCCGCCGCCGCACCCTGCCAGGACTGACCCGCCAACCCCGAAGTCACCGACCCAAACGAGGACGCCGCCACCGCCAACTCCGCGGCCAAACGATCCCAAGCCACCGATGCCGCAAGCATCGGCGCAGACCCCGCACCGGTAAACATCCGCAACGAATTAATCTCCGGCGGCAACACCGAATAATTCATCAGCCCAGCCCCTTCCCCTACAGGACGTCCCGGCCAATGACTCAGGCAACGGTGCACGTCTCTGTACTCGTAGAACAAACTGTAGGAAAACGGCGCGACGAATAACGGCGATTTCGTGAAAATTCTGGTTCCCGTCAGAAGCACGCCACCCTCGGCCACCTCGTTTGCGCACGCCTAGAGCCCGCGGTCGGGGGGTGCGGTCTGGATCTCCAAAGCATCTGCTGCTGCCCGGATCTCGGCTAGCCGATCAGGGTCCGACAACAGCGCCGTCATCGCGAACTCGACGATCTCGTCCGGGCTGACCGCGAATTCCGGCAGCGCCAGAGCGTCAAACAACGCCTGCACCAGCCTGGCAGCCGATAACGGATGCATTGCGCGCACATCACCTTCGCCTTGGCCGGTCTCGATCAGGCCAACCAGCGCGCGTTCCATCTCCGCGACTAGCTCCCGCTCCGCGACGAAGGATTCCTGATGCAGGTCCGGGGTGATGAGGATGGAAACCAGCACATAGGGCGAAGCATGCAGGTGGTCCAGGGATTCCGTCAGCCAGCGGTGCAGCTTGACCACCGCCGGAACCGGCATCGCGGTGATGTGACCGAACAGCTCAAGCGGCCACTCCACGGCGAGCCGCACCAGGGCCGCAAGGATATCGCGTTTGGCCGAGAAGTGTTTGTAGATGGCCGGCTGCTCCACCCCGACGGCTGCGGCAATGTCTCGCGTCGAGGTGGAGCTGTAACCCCGCAGCGCGATGAGCTCGGCAGCGGCCCCCAGGATGCGGAGTGCCGTTGGGCTCCAGCGGCCGGCCTGCCTCGGCATGCCGGCAAGGCTAGCTGGCACCTGGGTGGTCGCCAACCAGCGCCATGGCGAGGTTCCGGTAGAACGCGAGCATGCCGGGCCATTCTTTCGAGCTAAGGTGACCCCGTTCGGCGAATCGCGAGCCCGCCCCAACCTGCACGGCCTCCAGTCCGAGCCGGTCCTCGTCATTGATCATCGCCATCACGAACTGCGACGTCTGAGCTGTTGCTGCCGCATCGGCGGCTAACTCGGGGGTGGTGAGCACGCCGCCGAGCACCTGCACCCGGTCGATGCTTTGCGGAATAAAGCCGAACCACACCACCCGCTCGCCCGCTATGGCCAGCGCGCTGTTCGGAAACGTCCACAACACGACCAGATTACTTTTCTGAACCTCGTTGAGCTGCAACGACTTCGCTTCTACTGGAACGGTGAAGGGAACCCTGAGGCGCAACGCCCACCGCGAATACTGCCGAACGTCCAGATCGCCCCCACCAGGAACGAACGGCTCCAGGGTTTGGCGATGCAGGCCGAGCACGTGGTAGTTCTCATGACCATTTTCCGCCGCCACCTTCCAATTAGCTCGCCACTCATGCGACCACGACTCGACCTGCACCATCTCACCGAGCCGATAGCCGGCGAATTCGTCGTCAGTCAGGTCCAGATGCGCCGCGATTGGTTCGGCATCGGCATCCAGGTTGATCCACACCAATCCATTCCAGGTGGCCACGGCGAACTGCGGAAGCCGGCACTCCCTACGGTTGAAGTCTAAGTTGGCGGCCATATGGGGCGCTCCGCGCAACCGGCCATCCAGCCCATAGCGCCACAGGTGGTATTGGCAGGTCAACGTGTCGATGCGCCCCGCACCGGGTTCCACCATCAGCATCAACCGGTGCCGGCAGATCGGCGAAAGAGCGTGCAGCTGCCCGTCGACGTCCCGCACCACCATGACCGGCTCCCCTGCGACGGACACGGTGACGTAGTCACCGGTCTTGGCGACTTGGTCGACATGCGCGACAAGCATCCAGGACCGGTTGAAGATCCGTTCCCGCTCCAGCTGCCACAGCTCCGATGAGGTGTAGGCGGCCGGCGGCAGGCTTAGCGCCGGTGGATTGTCGTCGAGGTAATCCCCGATGTCGGTAAGGATGTCTCCGAGCTCGGCTCGGTTATCAGTTGATAACATACCCTCCATGTTATCGACTGATAACCGATTGTCAACAGCGCGCACCGGCCCGACCGGCCAGCCGGCGGTTCACCTCGAGAACGGACGGGTGGCCAGCACGTAGGTAGCCAACACGGCCAACGGTGCCGCCAACGGCAGCCATGGCACTTGCAGCGGGAACGACGTCGCAGCCAACCCAGCGAACGTGAAACCAACGGCGGCAACGGTCGTCGGCCAGCTCCCGGCGACAACACCGGCCCCGTATCGGCACACCAGGTAGACGGCGGCGCAAAACCCCGACAATGCGGCAAGCACATGCGTCGGGCCGGACACCACGATCATCACCACCGACAACACCACGGCAAGCGTTGCCGCCAGGCGAAACACCGCCGCCACCCCTACCGCAATCACCGCGGCAAGCCCCACGACAACAGCCAGCCCGTGCGATCCCACAGCGGCCGACCCCACCATCATCAGTCCGAACACCGTGGAGAGCCCACGAGTACCCGGGTGCGCAAACGAGGTCATGGCAGCCTCGCCCGGCTAGCTCTGCCCCGTCCGCGACGACGGCGATTGGGCAACGCACCCATCGACTGCTGAAGCGAGTGATCCGCCGGCCAGGACAGCACGTCGACCCCGATGGTGGCCATGTCGCGATACATCGCGGAGCGCTGCAGCGCCCACATCCGGACCACCAGGGGATCCAGTTGGTCCTGGAGCGGACAGCTATCAAGAACGTCGACAGCAACCACGACGTGGCCGCGTTTACGCAGGTCGATCAACGCCAGCGCGAACTCGGTATCCAGCAGCGTGGAAAACGCAATGACAACCGCTCCTGCGGGAACAGCTGCGCGCGGAGCCAGCGTCCCGGTGGTGTTTTCGAACCCTTCCCCGGCGCCGAGCACGGTGTCGAGCACCCGATAGAACTGGCGCTGCCCGATGTCGGCGCCCAGCCATCGCGGCCGATTGCCGCCCAGCGCAACGATCCCAGCACGGTCACCGTTTCGCAGCGCGGTTTGCACCACCTGAGCAGCACCCCGCACGACTCGTTCGGTGGCCTCGGTCGCCGGACCCGCCGGCTGTCGATACATGTCGATCAACACCACCACGTCAGCGGCCCGGTCGGTCAACCGCCTTGTCACGTGCAGTCGGCCACGGCGCGCGCTTACCACCCAGTTCACGGCACGTAGCTGGTCGCCCGGGACATATGGGCGAATGTCGGCGTATTCGACACCCGGCCCGACGTGCCGGGTGAGATGAGCTCCCAGGCGGTCGAGCAATTCGGTCTGCGGCAGTGGCGTCGACTGCGGCGGTGTCAGCGGAAACACGACGATTTCGGCGGCGTCGACGGTTCCGGCTCCCATCAACAACCCACCGCGTGCGACGACGGCGACCCGGGCCCGGATAGGATAGCGCCCCCAGCGTTGCGCCACCGCGGAAACCGTTGTCGTCCGGCGTGACACGGATTCCAGAGCTTCGAACTGCATTCCCGCCAACGCCGATACCGTGAGTTCGACCGCGGCGTCCACGGATTCCGTTGTGACCCACACGGTCACTCGCACATGTTCGTTCTCGAAACATCGCTGCGAATCCGGGTCACCGTGCACCTGGATCACCGGGACCGGACGCTGCCAGCTGATCGAGCACAACACGCCGAGCAGCGGCGCCGCGAACGCAATCAGCTGCCAACGACCAGCGACGACCGCTGCGGCTAGCGCAACTCCGGCACAGGTGGCAATCGCCAGCGTCAGTTGTGATGCACGCCAGCGCAACTCGACTTCACACGTTTGGATCACATCGCGCCGTAGTTCATCCAGCCAACCCGCTACGTTCCACTAATTCGGGGAACAGGCAGACGCCGCAACAGCTCTGAGACCACATCAGCGCCCGCAATCTTGCGCACCCACATCTCCGGGCGCAATGTGATCCGATGCGCGACGGCCGCGGTCGCAAGTTCCTTGACATCTTCGGGTATGACGTAGTCCCGGCCGAGCAACAGAGCGCGGGCACGGGAGAGCTGGACCAGGTCGAGTTCGGCTCGCGGGCTGGCGCCGACGGCCACCTGCGGATGGTGCCGGGTAGCGTTGGCCAACGACACCACATAGTGCAAGACGTCCTCGTGCACGGTGACCTGCTCGACCGATTCACGCATGGCCAACAGATCGTGGCAGTCCACCACCTGATTCACCGTCGGATCCGCAGAACCGCGTTCCAGGCGACGGCGCAGCATCGAGGTCTCGTCTCGCTCGGAGAGGTAGCGCAGTTCCAACCGGATCGCGAACCGATCCAGTTGCGCCTCCGGCAGTGGATATGTGCCCTCGTATTCGATCGGATTGTCGGTCGCCAGAACGATGAATGGCATTGCCAGTTTATGGGTTTGGCCATCGATGCTCACCTGGCCCTCGGCCATTGCCTCCAACAGTGCCGCTTGCGTCTTCGGCGGCGTCCGGTTGATCTCGTCGGCGAGCAACAGGTTGGTGAAAATAGGCCCGGCCCGGAATTCGAAACGACCGGACTGCATGTCATAGATGGTCGAGCCGAGCAGATCGGCCGGCAGCAAATCAGGCGTGAATTGCACTCGGGTGAAATCGAGCCCCAACGCGGCGGCGAAGGATCGCGCGATCAGCGTCTTGCCGAGGCCGGGGAGATCTTCGATGAGCACGTGGCCACGGGCGAGCACGGCGGTGAGGATGAGTGTCAGTGCAGAGCGCTTCCCCACCACCACACGTTCGATTTCGTCGAGCACCGCCTCGCAGTGGGCGGTGGTCGTCGCGGCCGGCATAATCATCGTTGAGTCATACCTGTTCTAACTTCTGCAGAATTTCTTCCAGTGCCGCACGGCCGGGGCCTGGTTGACGGTCGCCGGTGTGCGTCACATTGTTCGGGTTGACCCATTCCCACAATTCGTCGCCGAAAAGCATTCGGCCGGTGGCAGCAAAGGCAACCGGGTCTTTGGCCTGTCTATGGCCGGTGGCGATTTCGAACCGTCGTGCGAGCATCGGACGCAAATGCCGGTCCCAGTCGGCTCGAGTGGACTCCGACCACCGGATCGTCGTCTCGGTGTTGGAGAGCCACCGGCGCAACCCCTCCCCCAGATCGTCGGAGTCCGGCGCAGCCGTGAGTTCGTCCCGGTTGCCCAGCATCCGGCGGACGTTGAGCAGCACCAGAGCCAGGGCGAGCCCCGACCCGGCGAGCACGAGCCGACGGTCGTGCAGTATCAGCGCCAGCAGCTCAATCCCCACGATGAGGAAAATCCCCAGGGCGATAAGCCTTTTCATATAGCGGTCCGAGTGCTCAGTTCGTCAAGAACCAGTCGAAGCAAACGCATCGCCACCTCACGGTGCTCCTCGTTCATCACGTGCGGGCTAAAACGCGCCTCGGCGAACAGGCTCACCAACGCGGCGGCACTAGCACCATGGAGCGCACGGTGTTCGACGGCTCGGGCCAGCACCTCGGTCGGGGTGTCGAAGTCCTGAGGGGCAACACCGGGAACATGCGACAGTTCACGCTCCATCGCCACGTAACACGCAATTATCGCCTCCCGTGGTTCGCGGCGGAGGTCGGCCATCTCGGCCAGTCCGATCTCGGCGGCACGCGCCAGTGATTCCGAACGCGCCGAGGGCGCCGGAGACTCGATGCGATCGCCACTGATACGAGCCGGTGCCGACTTGCGCTGTCGTCGCGAGGTAATCAGCGACCCCGCGACGACCATCAAGAACAGGCCGATTGTGCTGGCAAAGAGAATGCCGAGCACGTCGTCATTGTTGTCTTGCGGCGGTTGCGGGCGCGACGGCGTGGTGCTGGAAGCATCCGGCGTAGCGGTTGAATCCGGTATGGGCGCAGCAGGACCGACATCATCGGGCACGAACAACCGTGCCAGCAGTATCGCAATCAGCAGCCAGGCCAGGATTGTCCCGAGTCCGAGCAACAGCACACGCCAGTTCGGACGCCCTGCTGCACCGCCAAGCATTGCCGAGAGCTCCCCCGCGCTGGGCGCCACCGGGAGCGGATGTCGCAACCGGGTGATGATGGCGAGCGCTATCAGCGCGAGCGTCGCGGCAAGTGCGGCGACAATGAACATCAGCGCCGCCCGGCTGCCGCCGGCCGCCGCGAGCGGTGCACCGTCGTCGGCCGGCAGGTGGCCGCGCAGGGCAGCGCCAGCAAGCATCAAGAGCACGATCACGACGACGACGCGCCCTGTCGGTTTGTCACTACCGGGCTTAGTACCGGGCATACGCACACCACTCGACCGGTTGCCTGCCGCCGTTGCGGCCTGGGGGTTGGTTCAACCTGGCTTGGTTCATACTGGCACGTCAGACGACACTGCCGCCAGGAGCGGCGCGGTGGACCCCTCGCACGACGATCGCGGTGGTTTGGTCCACCCACGCGTCGTCCAGCATGTCGTCCGGGTACAGCAGCATCCGCAGCATGGTGGCGCCCCCGATCAGCTCGATCAACCGGTCCGGGTCCACGTCGGGATGCGCCTCGCCGCGGTCGACGGCCTCGCGCAGGCGCATGCGCACCGCGGCGAATAAGTCGGCAAAACGCGCCAGCACCCGGGCGTTGAGTTCAGCGTCTGCGGTCATATCGGCTACCAGACCGGGTAACGCGGCCCGCACCACCGGGGTGGTGAACACATCGCGGGTGGCCGCGATCATCATTCGGATGTCGGCGGCGATATCACCGGCCGCAGCCTGCAGCGCGGTGGGCGCGGCGGGAAACGCGGCCTCGTGCACTAGTTCGGCCTTGCTCGACCACCGCCGGTACAACGCCGATTTGGTGGTGCCGGCGCGTTCGGCGACCGCGGCCAAGCTGAGGTTCGAATACCCGATCTGCACAAGCAGTTCCGCCGTCGCCGACAGGATCGCCGAGTCGATGCGCGGATCACGCGGCCGCCCGGCGCCGGGGGCCTTGTCAAGGGAGGGCAGGTCTGCTTTCATAACGCTACCTAAAGTAGCGTAATTGCCGCACCAGGGAGGCGCTTGTGGCCAACGAACCGGCAATCGGAGCCATCGACCGACTCCAGCGCTCGAGCCGCGACGTGACCACCCTGCCGGCGGTGATATCGCGCTGGCTGTCGAGCGTGTTGCCCGGTGGGGCGGCACCCGAGGTGACCGTGGAAAGTGGCGTGGACTCCACCGGCATGTCGTCGGAAACCATCATCTTGACCGCGCGGTGGCAACAAGACGGGCGATCGATCCAGCAGAAGCTGGTGGCGCGGGTGGCGCCGGCCGCCGAGGACGTGCCGGTGTTCCCGACGTATCGGCTTGACCACCAATTCGAAGTGATCCGGCTGGTCGGAGAGCTGACCGACGTTCCCGTCCCGCGGGTGCGCTGGATCGAGACCACCGGCGACGTGCTGGGAACTCCGTTCTTTCTGATGGACTACGTCGAGGGCGTGGTGCCGCCCGACGTCATGCCGTACACGTTCGGTGACAACTGGTTCGCCGACGCGCCCGCCGAGCGCCAGCGCCAACTGCAGGACGCCACCGTCGCAGCGTTGGCCACACTACATTCAATCCCTAACGCCCAGAACACGTTTAGCTTCCTCACCCAGGGCCGCACCAGCGATACCACGCTGCACCGGCACTTCAACTGGGTACGGTCCTGGTACGACTTCGCGGTGGAAGGCATCGGTCGATCCCCACTACTGGAACGGACTTTCGAGTGGCTGCAAAGCCACTGGCCGGACGACGCTGCCGCGCGCGAGCCGGTGTTGCTGTGGGGGGACGCGCGGGTGGGCAACGTCTTGTACCGAGACTTTCAGCCGGTGGCGGTGCTGGACTGGGAAATGGTGGCGCTGGGTCCACGGGAACTCGACGTCGCGTGGATGATATTTGCGCACAGGGTATTTCAGGAGCTTGCCGGTTTGGCGACGCTGCCGGGTTTGCCGGAGGTGATGCGTGAGGACGATGTGCGCGCCACCTACCAGGCGCTTACCGGCGTGGAACTTGGTGACCTGCACTGGTTTTACGTGTACTCCGGGGTCATGTGGGCATGCGTGTTCATGCGCACCGGTGCGCGGCGAGTGCACTTCGGCGAGATCGAGAAGCCCGACGATGTGGAGTCGCTGTTCTATCACGCCGGCTTGATGAAGCATCTTCTTGGAGAGGAGCACTAATGCCGCAAATGCTAGGCCCACTCGACGAGTACCCGCTACATCAGCTTCCCCAGCCGATCGCCTGGCCGGGCTCCTCCGACCGCAACTTCTACGACCGCTCCTACTTCAACGCCCACGACCGCACCGGGAACATCTTTCTGATCACCGGTATCGGCTACTACCCTAACCTGGGCGTGAAAGACGCGTTCGTGCTGATCAGGCGTGCGGACATACAGACCGCGGTGCATCTTTCGGATGCCATCGACTCCGACCGGCTACACCAGCACGTCAACGGTTACCGGGTGGAGGTCGTCGAGCCGCTGCGAAAACTGCGTATCGTGCTCGACGAAACCGAAGGTGTGGCGGCCGATCTCACCTGGGAGGGCCTGTTCGACGTCGTCCAGGAACAGCCGCACGTCTTGCGCTCCGGCAACCGGGTGACCCTGGATGCGCAGCGCTTCGCGCAGCTGGGCACCTGGAGCGGCCGCATCGTCGTCGACGGCGAACGGATCGCCGTCGATCCGGCGACCTGGCTCGGCAGCCGGGACCGGTCCTGGGGCATCCGGCCGGTGGGGGAACCAGAACCGGCGGGCCGGCCCGCCGACCCACCCTTCGAGGGCATGTGGTGGCTGTATGTGCCGTTGGCCTTCGACGACTTCGCCGTCGTGCTGATCATCCAGGAAGAACCCGACGGGTTCCGCTCGCTCAACGACTGCACCCGGATCTGGCGTGACGGCCACGTCGAGCAGCTGGGCTGGCCGCGGGTGCGGATCCACTACCGCTCCGGCACCCGCATCCCGACCGGGGCGACGATCGAGGCAAGCACCCCCGACGGCGCGCCGGTGCACTTCGACGTGGAGTCCAAACTGGCGGTGCCGACCCATGTCGGTGGCGGCTACGGGGGTGACTCGGACTGGTCACATGGCATGTGGAAGGGCGAGAAGTTCGTCGAGCGAAGAACCTACGACATGACCGATCCGACGATCATCGCGCGGGCCGGCTTCGGCGTCATCGACCACGTCGGTCGCGCGCTATGCCGCGACGGCGACGGGAATCCAGTGCAGGGCTGGGGTCTGTTTGAACACGGGGCGCTGGGCCGCCACGACCCATCGGGGTTCGCCGACTGGTCTACGCTGGCGCCCTAGGCGCTTCAGGCTTACTTCGGCACCGGTGAGGCTATCCGCATTCGCGAGTCCAGGGTTCCTGGGCGCCGGCCGGGAAACGGCCCGAAAACGACGGCAGCCGGAATAGCCGACCGGAACCGCCGAAATGCGGTTGACTAGAGCGGTGACAAACCCACCGTGGACTGTCGATGTTGTCGTGGTGGGCGCGGGCTTCGCCGGGCTGGCCGCGGCCCGCGAGCTGACGCGACAGGGTCACGAGGTGCTGGTGTTCGAAGGCCGCGATCGGGTGGGCGGCCGCTCGTTAACCGGTCGCGTGGCAGGGGTGCCCGCGGATATGGGCGGCTCGTTCATCGGCCCGACCCAAGACGCCGTGCTGGCGTTGGCCACCGAGCTGGGGATCCCGACAACCCCGACCCACCGCGACGGCCGAAACGTCATCCAGTGGCGGGGATCGGCACGCAGCTATCGTGGCACCATCCCCAAGCTGTCGCTGACCGGGCTCATCGACATCGGCCGGTTGCGTTGGCAATTCGAGCGAATTGCCCGCGGCGTTCCGGTGGCCGCCCCCTGGGATGCGCGGCGCGCGCGTGAACTCGACGACGTGTCGCTCGGGGAGTGGTTGCGCTTGGTGCGCGCCACATCGTCCTCGCGGAACCTGATGGCCATCATGACCCGGGTGACCTGGGGTTGTGAGCCCGACGATGTCTCGATGCTGCACGCCGCCCGCTACGTACGCGCGGCCGGCGGCCTGGACCGGCTGCTCGACGTCAAAAATGGTGCCCAGCAGGACCGTGTGCCGGGGGGGACACAGCAGATCGCCCAGGCGGCCGCCGCCCAACTCGGCGCACGCGTCCTGCTCAACGCCGCGGTGCGTCGCATCGACCGGCACGGAGCGGGTGTGACGGTCACGTCCGATCAGGGTCAGGCCGAGGCCGGGTTCGTCATCGTCGCCATTCCACCGGCCCATCGCGTGGCCATCGAGTTCGATCCCCCGCTGCCGCCGGAATATCAGCAGCTCGCCCACCATTGGCCGCAGGGCCGGCTGAGCAAGGCCTACGCGGCCTATTCGACGCCGTTCTGGCGGGCCAGCGGGTATTCCGGCCAGGCGCTGTCCGATGAGGCGCCGGTGTTCATCACCTTCGACGTCAGTCCGCACGCCGACGGGCCAGGCATTCTGATGGGGTTCGTCGATGCTCGCGGGTTCGACTCGCTACCCATCGAAGAGCGCCGCCGCGATGCATTGCGCTGCTTTGCGTCGCTGTTCGGCGACGAAGCGCTCGACCCCCTTGATTATGTTGACTATCGTTGGGGTACAGAGGAATTCGCGCCGGGTGGTCCGACCGCGGCGGTACCGCCGGGGTCGTGGACGAAATACGGTCACTGGTTACGTGAGCCGGTCGGTCCGATTCACTGGGCGAGCACTGAGACCGCGGACGAATGGACCGGGTATTTCGACGGCGCCGTCAGATCCGGTCAGCGTGCCGCCGCCGAGGTCGCCGCCCTGCTATGAGCTGATCCGCCGGTCCCGGACGTGCCGGGTCACCGATTCGGCCAGCGCCCGCAGGTGGCTGTTCACCTCTTGGTGCCGTTCCAGCATCGAGCAGTGGCCGCCGGGCAGTTCAACGAGGCCGACGACATTGGGCGCGGTGCGCGCAATCCTGCGGGACTGGCTGATCGGCGTTAGTCGATCACGTACGCCGCCGATCACCAGGGTTGGCACCGTCAGACCATCCAGGTTGAGGTGTGCCGACCCTACTTCCTCGACGAGCATCTTCGCGCAGCCGCCGCGCCCCGCGGCAGACGTCTGGGTGAACAACTCATAGACCAGTCTCGTGGCGCTGGGGTCCGCGTCGGCGGCGACCGCCAGCGTGGAGATCACGTGCCGGCTTAAGGCCCTGGCCGCGCCGGGGAGTGGAAACCCGCCGAACGTGTTGACCAGGCTCCGGCCGGCCAGCACCCGAACCGGGGACAACTCGCGTGGCACCGACAGCAGTTTCACCTTGCGCACCAGGTCGCCGGTGGTGGTGTTGATCAGCGCGACGGCGTCCGTGCGGCGGCGGACTTTGTGGCGGTAGCGGTCCGACCAGGCGGCAATGGTAATGCCGCCCATCGAGTGCCCAGCGACCACCGCACGCTCGCGCGGGGCCAACGTAGCGTCCAACACCGAATCGAGGTCGGCCGCAAGGTGATTGAGGCTGTAGGCGCCACGCCGTGGGACACCGCTTCGACCGTGGCCGCGATGGTCGAAGGCGATCACCCGGTAGTCGCCGGCCAGGTCGGCGATTTGGTATGCCCAGGCCCGGATGGCGCAGACGAAACCGTGCGTCAGCACAATCGGATAGCCGTGAGGCGGCCCGAACACCTGGGTGTGTAACGGGGTGCCGTCCGCCGCACGGACGGTCAAGGTGCGGCTAGGCGGTAGGACGTCTGGAATCTGGGTAGCCCCGCTGCTTCGAGTGGGTCTCCGAGCACTCATCGCCGCTCCCCCTTCGACGCGGCCCCGTTGCCGCCTTCCGGATGTCGCCCACTCTAGCGTGCAGTTACTTACGGGTAGCTGGAAATCGCTGAAGCATAGGATCACAGAATAATAACGTCGCGGCCCCTGCTCTCAGCTGGTTTCGCATCGCCAGCCGATCAGTAGTCGTCTCAGTAATCGTCGAGGGCGGCCACGTTGCGCCAACTCGGCCACGTCGTCTCCCAGATCCGGTGAATTCGGCCGTTGCGGTAGGCGGCAATGAGTACCACCTCGATGCGGGTCGGCTCCTCGCCAGGTCGCGACGTGGTGATCCACACCCGCCCGGCAACCTTGTCTGGGCCTCTACCCATGCGTGCTCGTCGTATTCGACCGCGTAGCTGATCGCCGTGGCGTAGAGCTTGCGGTGGCTATCGCGGAATTTTGCGAAGCTCTGGCTCAGCCCGTCGGAGTACATCAGGAAGTCTGGGTCGTAGTAGTGCTCGATCAGCTCCGCGTTTTTGGCGACGACCATCCGATCGAACATTTCCCGAAGCAGCGCAACGGACATTCGGCGATCCTAAACCCTGGCCGCCGGCCATCTCACAACGTGAGCGTGGACGAATCCCCATCCATTGCGATGACGAGTTCAGACCGGACGGGCCGTTGCCTGATCAATCAGGACCTCCGCTGCCGCTCGGGCGTGCGCCCAGGGGCCGGCATCGTCGAGGGAGGTGGACAGTGCGGCCGCGCCCTCGAACAGCACGGCGAGTTGATTGCCCAGGCTGCGCGGATGCGCTGCGCCGGCTTCTCGGGCCAGCCGGGCGAGGCCTTTGATGTAGTCGCGTTTGTGCGAGTGGACGATCCGCTCGACTCCGGGCATCTCCCCGGCCGCCTCGACCGCCGCGTTGTGGAATGGACAACCTCGCATCCGCCCATCGCCCCTGTTTGGACGATCGAACAATGCGAGCAGCCGCTCGCGTGGTGTCGCGTTGGATGCCTTGGGCATCTTGTCGGCCTCGCCGGCGGCTTGCCGGAGCCCGCGCAGGTACTCCTCCACCAACGCGGACTTACTCGGAAAGTGTTGGTAGAGAGTCCGCTTGGATACCGAAGCCTTGTTCGCAATCAGTTCGACCCCGGTGGCGTTGATGCCCTCGCAGTAGAACAGCTCTGCAGCCGCCTTCAAGATACGCTGACGAGCGCCGCGGCCCCCGCGCCTGGGGGGTTCCGTTGTTCTGGTGACCGGCGGCATAGTGCTGAGTATACCGACCTGTTTACAACACCCCTTAGCGCGTGTACCGTCAAAGCACAAAGTACACCAATCGGTTTACTGTAGGAGGTCTCATGACTTCACTAGCCGAGCGGACCGTGCTCGTCACCGGCGCCAACCGCGGCATGGGCCGCGAATACGTCGCTCAGCTTCTCGGTCGCAAAGTGGCAAAGGTCTATGCCGCTACCCGCAACCCGCTGGCAATCGACGTTAGCGATCCGCGCGTGATTCCGCTCCAACTCGACGTCACCGACGCGGTGTCGGTCGCCGAGGCAGCCGACTTAGCAACCGATGTCGGCATTCTGATCAACAATGCCGGCATCTCCCGGGCGTCCTCGGTGCTCGACAAGGACACATCCGCGCTTCGCGGCGAGCTGGAGACGAACCTGTTCGGACCGCTCGCGCTGGCCTCCGCGTTCGCCGACCGCATCGCCGAGAGATCCGGTGCCATCGTCAACGTTTCCTCGGTACTCGCCTGGCTTCCCCTTGGCATGAGCTATGGAGTGTCCAAGGCGGCGATGTGGAGCGCGACGGAGTCGATGCGTATCGAGCTGGCGCCGCGCGGTGTGCAGGTGGTGGGCGTCTACGTGGGGCTGGTCGACACCGACATGGGTCGATTCGCCGACGCGCCGAAGTCCGATCCTGCCGATGTGGTCCGCCAGGTGCTCGACGGAATAGAGGCTGGCAAGGAGGACGTGCTGGCCGACGAGATGAGCCGTCAGGTGCGCGCGTCGCTGAATGTCCCTGCGCGGGAACGTATCGCGCGGTTGATGGGTAACTGAGTCCGAAAGTCGATATGGCCATGTCCGCCAAGGCCTCAGACGATATTGCCTGGCTACCGGCGACCGCTCAACTCGCGGTGCTCGCCGCCAAGAAGGTGTCCAGCGCGGAGTTAGTCGAGCTGTATCTTTCCCGAATCGACACGTACAACGCGTCGCTCAACGCGATCGTCACCGTTGACCCCGACGCCGCCCGACGCGTCGCCAAGCGGTCCGATGCGGCACGAGCCCGCGGCGACGAACTCGGCCCGTTGCATGGGTTGCCGATCACCGTCAAGGACAGCTATGAGACGGCCGGCATGCGCACGACCTGCGGTCGCCGCGACCTTGCCGACTATGTACCCACCCAGGACGCCGAGGCGGTCGCCCGGTTGCGCCGGGCCGGCGCGATCATCATGGGCAAGACAAACATGCCCACCGGCAACCAGGACGTCCAGGCCAGCAATCCGGTCTTCGGCCGCACCAACAACCCATGGGACGCCGCGCGCACGTCCGGCGGCTCGGCCGGCGGCGGGGCGGCCGCCACCGCGGCCGGGCTGACCAGCTTCGACTACGGCTCGGAGATCGGCGGCTCTACCAGGATCCCGGCTCATTACTGCGGTCTGTACGGCCACAAATCGACCTGGCGCTCGGTTCCTCTGGTCGGGCACATTCCCAGCGCACCAGGTAATCCCGGGCGATGGGGGCAAGCCGACATGGCCTGCGCGGGCGTGCAGGTGCGCGGTGCCCGCGACATCATCCCCGCACTGGAGGCGACCGTCGGGCCGATGCGGGCGGACGGAGGATTCTCGTATGCGCTCGCTCCGCCACGAGCCGGCGCGCTCAAAGACTTCCGGGTCGCGGTCTGGGCCGAGGACCCGCATTGCCCAATTGACGCCGACGTGCGTCGGGCCATGGATGATGCTGTCGCCGCGCTGCGCGCCGCGGGCGCACACGTCGTTGAGCAGCCCGCCACCATCCCGGTCGATATGGCGGTGTCGCACAACATCTTCCAGAGTCTGGTGTTCGGCGCCTTCGCTGTCGACCGGTCCACCCTCAGCCCAGCCTCCGCCGCCGCGCTCGGATTACGCGCGGTTCGGCATCCTCGGGGCGAAGCCGCCAACGCCCTGGGTGCGACGCTACAGAGCCACCGTGCGTGGTTGTTCGCCGATGCGGCGCGCCACGAAATGCGCGACCGGTGGGCCGGATTCTTCAACGAGTTCGACGTGCTGCTCCTGCCCGTCACGCCCACCCCCGCGCCGCTCCACCACAACAAGGACCACGACCGGTTGGGCCGCACCATCGACGTCGACGGCGTCTCACGATCGTACTGGGACCAACTCAAATGGAACGCGCTGGCCAACATCGCCGGCACCCCGGCCACCACCATGCCCATCACCACCACAGCTACCGGACTCCCGATCGGCATCCAGGCGATGGGGCCCGCGGGCGGAGACCGCACCACCGTAGAGTTCGCCGCCCTGCTCACCGAAGTCCTAGGCGGCTTCCGCGTTCCCCCTCTTTAGGAACGCTCGGGCAGGGCCGCAATAACCTCGGCGAGCCGATCGGGCTGCTCCGCTGTCGTCAGGTGGCCGCCCGCAAGCTCGGTGATTTCCACCGAATCCGCAAGCCGCTCTCGGGCGAGCCGCAGTTGCTCTCCCTCGAATGGATCCTCGGCGCTGCCCACCACACCAAAGGCGACCTCATCGCCCAGCGCCGAAATGATCCGCGCCAGGTCCCAGCGCGCTGCGTGCTCGCGATGCTCGTCCACGAAGCCCGCCGTGGCGGGCAGCACGCGCACGCCGTCGCGCCGGCTGATCGCGTCGTGGAGCTCCTTCATCTCCGCTGCGCTTAATGGGTATCCGCGCGAGAAGACGGGGCGCAAGAATGGGGCGAACATGCGCCATGAGCGCTGGCCGATCGGCGTGATCGCCGCGCCGAGCGGCGATGTGAGCAGCGGCGTCGTATACCAGGCGTGGGTGTGGCCGTCGGCAAAGATGCCGCCGTTGGCGAGCAGGCAAGCCGTGATTCGGGTCCGCTGATCGTTTCCCGCCCGCTCGCGATCGATCCGCCGCGCCAGCAGCTCAAGGCTGACGATGCAGGAGTAGTCGAAGGCAACGACGACGGTCTGCGCTATCCCCTCGGCGTGCCAGAGGGCTTCGACGAGATCCGCGCGCTCGAAGGTCGAGTACGGGTAATCCCGGGGTTTGTCGGAGTCGCCGTGGCCGATGTAGTCCAGGTAGATGCGGGGGAAGTGGAATCGCGAGCTCAAGAAAGCTTCCACCTTCGCCCAACCGTAGGAACCATCCGGCCAGCCAGGCAGGAACGTTCGCGTGACCCCCGTCCCAGCAGCGCGCCGTATGAACGCGCGCAGCGGCGAACGTGGGTTGATGCCCGGCCGCTCAGCGTCGTAGCCCACCCTCTCCCCAGCGGAGAACCACTCCTGTGCGCTGATGAGCGCGCTCGCCCGGTGCGTCATCGCGCGCTCGCTAGCCGTTGGCGGAGGTTGTCGAGGTCCATGTCGGTGCATCTCCGCAACCAAAGTACACCGATAAGTTTACGTGTCGCATTAACCGATGTACAGTGTCGGTTATAAGTACACCGATCAGTATACAAGGAGTCGGCGTGCCCCAGAGACAGGCCGGCGACATCGGCGCGACATACCAGGACGCGCCCACGAAGAGCATCAATGTGGGCGGAACGCGTTTTGTCTACCGGCGGCTCGGTGCTGATGCCGGCGTGCCGGTGATCTTTCTGCACCACTTGGGCGCGGTCTTAGACAACTGGGATCCACGGGTCGTCGACGGCATCGCCGCCAAGCATCCAGTGGTCACTTTCGACAACCGCGGTGTCGGCGCTTCGGAAGGCCAGACGCCGGACACCGTGACCACCATGGCCGACGATGCGATCGCCTTTGTCCGTGCCCTGGGGTTCGATCAGGTTGATCTCCTTGGATTCTCGTTGGGCGGCTTCGTCGCGCAGGTGATCGCGCAGCAAGAACCGCAGCTCGTTCGCAAGATCATCCTCGCGGGTACCGGACCGGCCGGTGGTGTCGGCATCGGCAAGGTTACTTTCGGGACGATCCGCGAGAGCATCAAGGCCACACTGACTTTCAGGGATCCCAAGGAGTTGCGGTTCTTCACGCGAACCGACAGCGGCAAATCGGCGGCGCGACAGTTCGTGAAGCGGCTCAAGGAACGGAAGGACAATCGCGACAAATCGATTACAGTGCGCGCGTTCCGCTCCCAGCTCAAGGCCATCCATGCATGGGGCACGCAAAAGCCTTCGGACTTGACGAGCATCGGCCATCCGGTCCTGATCGCAAACGGTGACGACGACACGATGGTGCCCACCAGCAACTCGTTGGACCTCGCTGACCGGCTGCCCGACGCCACGCTGCGCATCTATCCCGACGCCGGCCACGGCGGGATATTCCAGCACCACGCACAGTTTGTGGACGATGCCCTGCAGTTTCTCGAGTCGTGAAGCGATTTCGCATGACCACCAAAGCCACGCCCAGACCAGTTGGATTCGCCGCTCCTCCCCACCGTTTCGCGGTATCGGCAGAGCGCACCCATGGATCTATCACCGCACCGGCGGACGAGTCGGCTGCAAGTTGCGACTCGGCGCCGGATTCCGCAAACCGGTGCCGACACTGCTACTCGAACACCGGAGCCGCAAGTCCGGCAAGAACTTCGTCGCACCACTGCTTTACATCACCGACCGTAACAATGTCATCGTCGTTGCCTCTGCCCTTGGGCAGGCAGAAAACCCGCAGTGGTATCGCAACCTGCCGCCCAATCCCGACACCCACATTCAGATCGGATCCGATCGCCGCCCGGTGAGAGCCGTCGTGGCCAGCTCGGACGAGCGGGCGCGCCTATGGCCGCGCCCAGTAGACGCCTACGCCGACTTCGATTCTTGCCAAAGCTGGACCGAGCGTGGGATTCCGGTGATCATCTTGCGGCCACGCTAATAGGCGTCGGCCTGCTCCGCGTGGTCGAGCGATCCCGGTGCGGTTACCCGCTACGGGGTGCTTTCGGCACCGCGATCGGCTAGGCCACCGAGGGAGCAGACATCGAATACAGCGGCCGAATCAAGTCGCTGGACCCGGCAACTCCCACGGGTGTCGTCACCGTCGCCGCGATGACTGGCGGCCGGAAGACCTTTGGCCAGGCGACGTTGAACGTCCGCTTCCGCTGACCCGGCGGCCTGGTGACGGCGGCCGAGGACAAAGAAGAGCGGCTTCGGCTGTCCGGAACCCGGATCGAACTCGAGGAGCTACTTCAGCTTCCGGTCGATGTTGCGTACGAGGGCCTGTTGACGGACGACGTTTCCGAATCCGTTCGCAAAAAGCTCATTACGCTACGAGCCGGTCCCTCAAGAACCGCCTGCTCGAATCTGCGCAACCCCGCTGGCGTTGGGGCGGACGACGGTGCTCGGCGTGATGTGGTGCACCAAAGGGACATTGCCGACGGAACTGGCGTTGAGCCAGCAACACACCGTTGATCGCATGAGTGATGTCCACCCAACCGCGGTCACCGACAACGGGGATCCAGTCGGGATCATCGCTGGCATAAGGATATCGGCCTGCACCGGCATTGTGTGCTCACGGCCATCGCTGCCTGGGACCAATCACCAGCCCCTGGAAGGTCGACTACAGCCACAAGCCCGACGATGGTCGACAGATCAAGATACGTCTTTCGACAAAACAAGATCCAATGGTCGACAAAACAGGACAAACTATTCGACAAATCGGGATCAGATGTACGACAAAACAGGAGTACTTTGACGTTGTGGTGCATGATGAGGCTGGTCACGAGCTGATCGAGCGGCACATGCTCGAACAGTTGCGCGAGGTTGCGGAGTACACCCGTGTCGTGCTGATCAATGGTCCACGGCAGGCTGGTAAGACGACGCTGCTCCAACAATTGCACGCCGAGCTAGGCGGATGGCTGCGTTCGTTGGATGTTGACGTCGAACGCGCGTCGGCGCGAGCCGATCCCGAGGGGTACATCATGTCCGCGCCGCGCCCGACGTTCTTGGACGAGGTCCAGTGCGCCGGGGATCCGTTGATCCTGGCGATCAAGACGGCAACCGATCGTGACCGCCGGCCCAGACAGTTCTTCCTGTCGGGGTCGACCCGATTCCTGACGGTGCCGACGCTGTCGGAATCACTGGCCGGACGGGTTGCGATCCTCGACCTCTGGCCGCTGTCTGTCGCTGAACGATCGGGTGTCCGGCCGGAGATCATTGCGCAACTGTTCACTGAACCCCAAGTGGTCCTGGGCACGGAGCCCGCCCCGGTCACGCGACATGAGTATCTGCAGCTGGCCTGCGCGGGTGGCTTTCCGGAAGTTGTGCAGCGCCCGGCGGGTCGCGCCCGCAGCCGGTGGTTCTCGGACTATCTGCGCACGGTGACGCAGCGCGACGTGCGCGAGCTGAAGCGGATCGAGCAGACGGATCGCCTGCCGCGGTTCATGCGCTACCTGGCCGCTATCACCGCGCAGGAGCTGAACGTGGCCGAAGCGGCGCGGGTCATCGGGGTCGACGCGGGGACGATCCGTTCGGATCTGGCGTTGTTCGAGACGGTCTATCTGGTACATCGCCTGCCCGCCTGGTCGCGGAATCTGACCGCGAAGATCAAGAAGCGGTCAAAGATCCACGTCGTCGACAGTGGCTTCGCGGCCTGGTTGCGCGGGCAAAGCGCCGACTCCCTGGCCAGGCCAACCGCGGAGGGCGCGGGCCCGATCATGGAAACGTTCGTGATCAACGAGCTGATGAAGCTACGTGCGGCGACCGAACTCGAGGTTGACCTGTATCACTTTCGCGATCGAGACGGACGGGAGATCGACTGCATTCTTCAGACCCCAGACAGTCGCGTCGTCGGTGTCGAGGTCAAAGCCTCGGCGACAGTGAACGTCCATGATTTCCGACACTTGTCATTCGCGCGTGACCGACTCGGCGACGAATTCATCACCGGAGTTCTCTTCTACACTGGTGCCCGGGCTTTGCCGTTCGGCGACCGGTTGATGGCTCTACCCATCAATCTCCTCTGGAACGGACAATCCGTCTCCAGCCTGTAGGCGCATACCGATCGCCATATTTCAAGAGCAGGTTGGAGCTTCTGCCCCCAATCATCGTGCGGCAACGATGGGCGGCTCTAGCGCTAGTCGACGCGCTATTCAACCAGCTCACACCGAGCTCCCGCGCGGCCACATACCCGCGACCGTGTGATGCAAGCACCCCACCAGCTCCGCGCATCACGCAACGAACCGGTCAAATCGTAGGCTTCCAAAATCTCCATGATCTCCTCGGCAGACTTCACGTCACCCCTTTTCGGGAGCTGAACAACCGACGCGGAGCCGTCGGCCGCGGATGCCCTGGGGCGGCGGTCCCCAAACCCGATATGGCTAACGTCAAGCGGTCGGATCACGGGTCGAGTTGGGCGGGGGCGACTCGGCACCCGGCGGCATGGGCTCCGGTGTGCAGGCGTCGGTCCCAAACGGCGACTACCAGGCCGGGGTCGCCGACTGCCAATGCGCTGGCCAGATGAACGGCGTCGGCTCCGCGTAAGGCATGTGCTCGGGCGAGGTGGCCGGCGTGCTGTTCAACCGTCGCGGTGAGTTCGACTGGGCGGGTGGCGGCCCAGAAGTCCTCCCAGTCACGCTCGGCGTCGGCGAGCTCGGATTCGGTTAGGTCGTGATTGCGGGCCGCTGCAGCGAGTGCGGCGCGGACTTCGGGGTAGGCCAGGCGGCTGGACAATGCGGCGTCGCAGCCGTCCCATAGAGCGGACGCCAGCGAGCTCCCTGTCTCGGTGGTGAGAAGTTTGACGAAGGCGCTGGCGTCGAAGTAGACGAGCGGCACGGTCAGCGCCGCTGGTCGCTGACCCGGTCAGACACCGGCCGCTGCGGTCGGGGCCTGGGCCGTCCCGCGGCTACGGGCCGCTGCGCGGTCGCCTTGCCAATCACGCCTTCGGCCGTGAGACGCTCCAAGGTGTCTGTGCTGTCCAGCGCAGCGAGTCGTGCGATCGGAATCCCACGTTCGGTGATGACGACCTCGCCACCGGCCCGAGCTCGATCGAGCCAATCGCTGAGGTGCGCGCGCAACTCGGTCACGGATACATCCACACTTTGAACTGTACACTCACTGAACCGTGATTTGTACATATCACTCTGCGTGCGGCAACGACGACGTGAGAGATTGACCTGCGCAAGCCGGAGGCGAGGTGGCAACGGCCGGTACACCGATTCGTCCGCGGTGCTGGCGACGCCGAAACGGTCGATGTCGTGGTGACTGGTCACCTTCCGTCCAAGCTGCATCCGAAGGTGTTGCAACGGAAGGTGTTTGCCGTCCGCGCTGGGCCTTCGGCGCAGCTGGCATTTGTGGTCAGCTGCATGGCGACGGCAGCGCCTCGGTGGTGAACGCCGGGTTTAGCTTGCAGCGGCCGAGCAGGCTGCCTCGTTCCTGCTCGGTGACAGTTGGCCCGACGATGACCGCGCACCGCCGCCACCACGAGATATAACCTAGAGGTTATACTGGTGCGGAAGCGTTGGCCGTGATCCTGCTCCCGCAGGTCGAACGGTGGTTCTTCGCGCTCAACAGGGATGCGATGGCCTCGGTCACCGGCGCCATCGACCTGCTCGAAATGGAGGGGCCGACGTTGGGCCGCCCGGTGGTCGACAAAGTGAACGACTCAACGTTTCACAACATGAAGGAGCTGCGCCCCGCCGGCACCAGCATCCGGATCCTGTTCGCCTTCGACCCGGCCCGGCAGGCGATCCTGCTGCTGGGCGGTGACAAGGCAGGCAACTGGAAACGCTGGTACGACAACAACATTCCAATCGCTGACCAGCGCTCCGAGAACTGGCTGGCGAGCGAGCACGGAGGTGGATGACCATGGCCCGCAACTGGCGTGACATTCGCGCCGATGCCGTCGCGCAGGGCCGCGTGGATCTGCAGCGGGCCGCCGTGGCACGCGAGGAGATGCGCGATGCCGTCCTGGCGCACCGCCTGGCCGAGATCCGCAAGGCGCTAGGCCACGCACGTCAGGCCGACGTCGCGGCGCTGATGGGGGTCTCTCAGGCCCGTGTCTCCAAGCTGGAGAGCGGCGACCTGTCCCACACCGAACTCGGCACCCTGCAGGCCTACGTTGCCGCCCTGGGCGGGCACCTGCGCATCGTCGCTGAGTTCGGCGAAAATACTGTCGAGCTGACCGCCTGAGCTAACTCACGCCCACACTTCCGGCCGGTCTCGATCTCCCAAGCCCCAGCACAGCTCGTGTTCCCAATCTGTTCCCAACCAGATCCTTAGCTATGCGCATGTTCCCAAAAGTGTTCCCGCCCATGAAAACGGCCCCCGGAGTCTCCTCCGAGGGCCATTTCGCCGGTAGCGGGGACAGGATTCGAACCTGCGACCTCTGGGTTATGAGCTAACCAGTCGCAATCTCTCCCATCGCGGTCGGTCTCATACGTCCAGATCAGCCTCTATTCCGCCGTCCAGCCTGTTCCGCCGCGTCGCGGTTGTACGGATTTGAACCGCCCCGGCATGTCCGGAGACTCCAGTTCTTGGAAAGGATGGGGTC
>OBKH01000081.1_pt1 | contig 23405 bp, 18 predicted proteins | sample 1496241 | NCBI WGS metagenome assembly OBKH01 (sample SAMN03273953, study PRJEB22546) | soil metagenome | isolation source: rice field elevated CO2 plus elevated temperature | place: India: CRRI Experimental farm Cuttack,Odisha-753006 | collected 2013-12-17 | reverse complement strand
GCCATCGAAGCGCTGCGCACCATGAAGCAGCTGATCCAGCAGGAAGTGCGGCGCAAGGGCATGGCCGACAACATCAAGCTGGGCTCCGGTGGCATCCGGGAAGTCGAGTTCATCGCCCAGGCTTTCCAGTTGATCCATGGCGGCCGCGACTTGAGCCTGCAACAACGTCCACTATTAAAGGTGCTGAGCACGCTGGAAGGTCAGGGTTATCTGCCGCCGGCGGTGATCAGCGAGCTGCGCGAAGGCTACGAATTCCTGCGATACACCGAACATGCGATCCAGACGATTGCCGACCGCCAGACGCAGATGCTGCCCGACGGCGAACAGGATCAGGCGCGCATTGCCTTTATGTTGGGCTTCGCCGATTGGGCGGCTTTTCATGAGCAACTGATGTATTGGCGCGGCCGCATTGCCTGGCACTTCGCCCAGGTGATCGCCGATCCCGACGAAGACGATGCTGAAAGTGAAGTGGTGGTCGGTGGTGAGTGGCTGCCGCTTTGGGAAGAAGCTCAGGATGAAGAGGCGGCCTGTCGCCAGTTGCAGGAGGGCGGTTTCACTGACGCTCCCAAGGCGCTCAAGGCCCTGGCCAGCCTGCGCGGCAGTCCGCAATTACGCGCCATGCAGCGTCTGGGACGTGAGCGCCTCGATGCGTTTATCCCGCGTTTGCTGGCTCAGGCCGTGGAACACGCCAACCCGGACCTGGTGCTGGAGCGGGTGCTGCCACTGGTCGAAGCCGTGGCTCGCCGTTCGGCGTATCTGGTGCTGCTGACCGAAAACCCCGGCGCCTTGCGACGCCTGCTGACCCTGTGCGCGGCGAGCCCGTGGATCGCCGAACAGATCACCCGCTTCCCGTTGCTGCTCGACGAACTGCTCAACGAAGGCCGGCTGTTCAAGCCACCCCTGGCGCCGGAACTGGCCGCCGAATTGCGCGAGCGCCTGACGCGGATTCCCGAAGACGACCTCGAACAGCAAATGGAAGCCTTGCGCCATTTCAAACTGGCGCACCGCTTGCGGGTGGCCGCGTCGGAAATCGCCGGCAGCCTGCCGCTGATGAAAGTCAGTGATTACCTGACCTGGCTCGCCGAAGCGATTCTGGAGCAAGTGCTCGCCCTGGCCTGGCGTCAAACCGTGGCCAAGTACGGTACGCCGCTGCGCACAGACGGTACCCTGTGCGATCCTGGCTTCATCATTGTCGGTTATGGAAAGGTCGGCGGCCTGGAGTTGGGGCATGGTTCGGACCTGGATCTGGTGTTCATCCATGATGGCGATCCGCAAGCGGAAACCGACGGGCCGAAGCCTATCGACGGTGCACAATTCTTTACCCGCCTGGGGCAGCGGATCATTCACTTGCTGACGGCCCAGACCAACTCCGGCCAGCTCTATGAAGTGGATATGCGCCTGCGACCGTCCGGTGCGGCAGGGTTGCTGGTGAGTTCGCTGGGGGCCTTTGCCCGCTATCAGGAAAATGAAGCCTGGACCTGGGAGCATCAAGCATTGGTTCGGGCTCGGGTGCTCGTGGGCAGTGAGGATGTTGGTCGGGCGTTTGAACAGGTTCGCGCGTCGATCCTGGGCAAGGCGCGTGATTTGCCGACCTTGCGCCAGGAGGTCAGTGAGATGCGCGCCAAGATGCGCGACAACCTCGGCAGCAAGAGCACTGCTGCCGGCACCGGGGCAAATGCCTTCGAGGCCACGGCGCCGTTCGATCTCAAGCAGGACGCCGGAGGTATCGTCGATATTGAATTTATGGTGCAATACGCGGCCCTGGCGTGGTCCGAAACACATCCGCCATTGCTGCGCTGGACGGACAATATCCGCATTCTGGAAGAGCTGGAGCACGAAGGCCTGATGCCCGCCGAAGATGCCAGCCTGTTGCGTGAAGCCTATAAAGCTTACCGCTCCGCCGCCCACCGGCAGGCCTTGCAGAAGGACCCGGGGGTAATTCCCGGCGACCAGTTCGCGGACGAACGGCGACAGGTCATGCGGATCTGGCGAGAACTGGGGCTAAGCTGAGGCGGGATTTGATACGCCAATCTCCCCTGTAGGAGCGAGCCTGCTCGCGATGAACTTGAGAGCGCCGCGGGGTGCCAGACGTGCCGCGTTATCGTTAACGATCATCGCGAGCAGGCTCGCTCCTACAGTAGATTTGCGTTGTTCTGTAGAATTTTCGAGGCGGGGAGGCATAAGCCTCCCCGGATCGTTTTTGGAAACCACATGAAAATTCTGATCGTTGGGCCCAGTTGGGTCGGTGACATGGTGATGGCGCAGACACTGTTTCAGTGTCTCAAACAACGCCACCCGCAATGCGAAATCGACGTGCTGGCCCCCGAGTGGAGCCGGCCGATTCTTGAGCGCATGCCCGAAGTCCGCCAGGCCTTGAGCTTTCCGCTCGGTCACGGCGCGCTGGAGCTGGCGACGCGTCGGCGTATCGGAAAATCCCTGGCCGACCAGTACGACCAGGCGATCCTGTTGCCCAATTCCCTGAAGTCGGCACTGGTGCCGTTCTTTGCCGGCATTCCCAAGCGCACCGGTTGGCGCGGTGAGTTCCGTTACGGCCTGCTCAATGACGTGCGCACGCTGGACAAGGAACGTTACCCGCTGATGATCGAGCGCTTCATGGCCCTGGCGTACGAGCCGGGTGTTGAATTGCCCAAGCCTTACCCACGGCCGAGCCTGCGGATCGACCCGGTGACCCGCGAAGCGGCACTGGCCAAGTTCGGTCTGGCCCTCGATCGTCCGGTGCTGGCGCTGTGCCCGGGCGCCGAGTTCGGCGAGTCCAAGCGCTGGCCGTCCGAGCACTACGCCAAGGTCGCCGAAGCGAAGATCCGCGAAGGCTGGCAAGTCTGGCTGTTCGGTTCGAAAAACGATCACGCCGTGGGCGAGGACATTCGTTCGCGCCTGATTCCCGGTTTGCGCGAAGAATCGGTGAACCTCAGTGGTGGCACTTCGCTGGCCGAGGCCATCGATCTGCTGTCCTGCGCCGATTCGGTCGTATCCAACGACTCCGGCCTGATGCACGTCGCCGCCGCGCTGAATCGTCCCCTGGTGGCGGTCTACGGTTCGACGTCGCCGGGTTTCACGCCGCCGCTGGCCGAACATGTCGAGATCGTGCGCCTGGGCATCGAATGCAGTCCCTGCTTCGACCGCACCTGCCGCTTCGGTCATTACAACTGCCTGCGCCAGCTCATGCCGCAAGCGGTGAACGAAGCCTTGCAGCGTTTGCAGGGCACTGTGGTCGAGGTCCAATAGCTTGCGGGTACTGCTGATCAAGACTTCATCGCTGGGCGACGTGATTCATGCGTTACCGGCATTGACCGATGCTGCGCGGGCAATTCCCGGCATCAAGTTCGACTGGGTGGTGGAAGAGGGTTTTGCCGAGATCCCCACCTGGCACCCGGCGGTGGGCAAGGTGATCCCGGTGGCGATCCGTCGCTGGCGCAAGAACATCTGGCAGACCATCAAGAGCGGGGAGTGGAAGCGCTTCAAGCAAAGCGTTCGTGCGACTAAATACGATCTGGTCATCGATGCCCAGGGCCTGCTAAAAAGCGCCTGGCTGACCCGTTACGTCAAGGCGCCGGTGGCCGGCCTCGATAAAAGCTCGGCACGCGAGCCGATCGCTGCGCGTTTCTATGATCGGCGCCTGGCGGTTGCCCGTGGTCAGCACGCGGTGGAGCGGGTCCGTCAGTTATTCGCCATCGCCCTCGGCTATGACCTGCCCAAGGGCTTGGGCGACTACGGGCTGAGCGTCGAGCGCCTGGTGGAATTGCCACGCAAGAATCCTTACGTGCTGTTTCTGCACGGCACCACCTGGGACACCAAACACTGGCCCGAAGCCTACTGGCGCGAGCTGGCCGAGCGTGTCGGGTATCTGGGCGTCGGGGTGAAGTTGCCTTGGGGCAATGCCGTCGAGAAGGCCCGCGCCGAGCGCATCGCCAAAGACATGAAGCACGTCGAAGTGCTGCCCAGGCTGAATCTGGCCGGTGTTGGCAAAGTATTGGCCGGCGCGCAAGGCTGCGTGGCAGTGGACACCGGCCTGGGTCATCTGGCCGCTGCACTGGATGTGCCGACGCTGTCGCTGTTCGGCCCGACCAATCCGGGCCTGACCGGGGCCTATGGCAAGTCGCAGATTCACCTGGCCAGCGACTTCCCTTGTGCGCCGTGCCTGCAAAAGAAATGCACCTATCAACCGACGGCCGAAGATGCCCGTCGGTTCGACCTGAAACGCGAGTGGCCGCTGTGCTTCACGCGTCTGAATCCTGAGCGTGTCGCGAGCCGACTGAGCACGTTGTTACTGGCTGAGGAGCTGCGCTGATGCAATTGGCATTTGTCCTGTACAAATATTTCCCCTTTGGCGGCTTGCAGCGTGACTTCATGCGCATTGCCCTGGAGTGCCAAAAGCGCGGTCACCAGATTCGCGTCTACACGTTGATCTGGGAGGGGGAAGTGCCGCCGGGCTTTGAAGTGCTGGTCGCGCCGGTCAAGGCGTTCTTCAACCACCGGCGCAACGAAAAACTCAGCGAGTGGATGGAGGCGGACCTGGCCAAGCGTCCGGTCGACCGCTTGATCGGCTTCAACAAAATGCCGGGCCTGGACGTCTATTACGCCGCCGACGGTTGCTTCGAAGACAAAGCGCAAAATCTGCGCAACGCGCTGTACCGTCGCTGGGGTCGCTATCGCCACTTCGCCGAGTACGAGCGCGCGGTGTTCGCCAAGGATGCCAAGACCGAAGTGCTGATGATTTCCGAAGTGCAGCAGCCGTTGTTCATCAAACATTACGACACGCCGCTCAAACGCTTCCATCTGCTGCCTCCCGGCATCGCCCAGGACCGTCGCCGCCCGGCGAATGCGGACGAAATCCGTGCCGGCTTCCGCGCCGAATTCAGCTTGAAGGATGATGAGCTGCTGTTGGTCCAGATCGGCTCCGGATTCAAGACCAAAGGCGTGGATCGCAGCCTCAAGGCCCTGGCCGCATTGCCTGCCGATCTGAAGAAACGTACCCGGCTGTTTGTAATTGGCCAGGACGACCCCAAGTTATTCCAGATGCAGAGCGCGACGTTGGGGCTCGGCGATAACGTGACGTTCCTCAAGGGTCGCAGCGATATTCCGCGTTTCCTGCTGGGGGCCGATGTGTTGATTCACCCGGCCTACAACGAAAACACCGGCACTGTGCTGCTTGAAGCGCTGGTGGCCGGGCTGCCGGTGCTGGTGAGTGCGGTGTGTGGTTACGCCCATTACATTGCCGAGGCCGATGCCGGCCTGGTGCTGGACGAACCGTTCGAGCAGGCGCAATTGACGCAGTATCTGACGGGCATGTTGAACGACGCTCAAGCACGGGCGGCCTGGAGCCGCAACGGTGTGGCCTTCGCCGAGACGGCCGACCTCTATAGCATGCCGCAGCACGCGGCCGATGTGATTCTGGCGGAGCACGCTGAATGAAGTTGATGCTGGCTGAACCGTTCAAGAGCCTTTGGGCTGGACGCGACCCGTTCGCGGAAGTCGAGGGGCTTCAGGGCGAGGTGTACCGCGAGCTCGAAGCTCGCCGCACCCTGCGCACTGAAGTGGACGGTAACGGGTTTTTCGTGAAGATTCATCGTGGCATCGGCTGGGGTGAGATCTTCAAGAACCTGCTCACCGCCAAGTTACCGGTACTCGGCGCGGGCCAGGAGTGGAAAGCCATCCAGCGCCTGCAGGAAGTCGGCGTGCCGACCATGACCGCCGTGGCTTACGGCGAAAAGGGCAGCAACCCGGCGGATCAGCACTCGTTCATCGTCACCGAAGAGCTGGCACCGACCGTCAGCCTCGAAGATTTCAGCATCGATTGGGTCAGACAACCGCCGGAGCCAAAACTCAAGCGTGCGCTGATCGCCGAAGTGGCGCGCATGACCGGCATGATGCACCGCGCCGGGGTCAACCATCGCGACTGCTACATCTGTCACTTCCTGCTGCACACCGACAAACCGGTCACCGCAGACAACTTCAAGCTCTCGGTGATCGACCTGCACCGCGCCCAGACCCGCCCGGCGATCACCCGGCGCTGGCGCAACAAGGATCTGGCGGCGCTGTACTTTTCGGCGCTGGATATCGGATTGACCCGGCGCGACAAGTTGCGTTTCCTCAAGGGTTACTTCCAGCAGCCACTGCGCCAGATCCTCGCCGAAGAAGCGTCGCTGCTGGCCTGGCTCGAAGGCAAGGCCAACAAACTCTACGACCGCAAACAGCGCTACGGGGATGCGCTCTGATGTCGGGCTGGACACTGGAACCGGCATACAGCGATCTGGCAGACGACTTCGGCAGTCTGGAGGCAGTGTTTGCGCTTGAGGGTGAACGCCTGACACGTGATCCGCTGTCCGAGGTCATCCGCGTACAGCGCAATGGCGTCAACTATTACGTCAAGCGCTATGTCGGGGCAGGCAAAGGCCTGCGCCGCTACCTCGGCAAGCCGAGGGTGAAAATGGAATGGCAGAACCTCAAGCGCTTCGCCAAATGGGGCATTCCCACCGCCGAGGTCGTAGCGTGGGGCCTGGAGCGGCGCGGCGCGGCTTACGATCGAGGAGCGATGATCACCCGCGAGCTGCCGCATACCGAAGACTTGTCGGCGCTGGCCCATCGGCACGACCTGAAACTGGCCGACCGTGCGTGGGTCGATACGGTCAGCCGCCAATTGGCCGGCTACACCCGGACCATGCACGATCACCGCTTTACCCATAACGATTTGAAATGGCGCAACCTGCTGATCGACGATCAGGCCAGGCTGTTCCTGATTGATTGCCCCAACGGTGATTTTTGGCGCGGTTTCTGGCTCAAGTACCGCATTACCAAGGATCTGGCGTGTCTCGACAAGGTCGCCAAGTATCACTTGTCGGCTACCCAGCGCCTGCGCTTTTACTTGCAATACCGCCAACGGACCCGGCTCAATGCGGCCGACAAAAAACGGATCCGGCACGTGGTGAGATTTTTCGAGGGGCGTGAATGACTGATTTCCTGGCGGCTGAAGACCGTGAGCTGCTTGAGCGCCACGGTCTCGGCACTTTCGACGCCCTCTGGACACGGCAGCTGGATGCCGTGGACGAGCCCAACTCTGTTCCTGGCGGCTGGAGCAGCGTGTTTCGACTGAACCTGGAAGGTCATGGTTTTTACCTCAAGCGCCAGAGCAACTACCTGATGCGCACTTTGCATGCGCCTTTTGGCGAGCCCAGTTTCGCCCGCGAATTCCGCAACATCAGCCGCTACGAAAAGCTCGGTATTCCAGCGTTGGAAGCGGCGTTCTTCGGTCAGCGCAGAGCCAATGGCGAAGTCCGGGCCATTCTGCTGACACGTGCCCTGGATGGCTGGGATGACCTGGATTCGCTGTTGCAGCGCTGGTCGGACCTGAGCGAGGCGCAGCACTCGGCCATCTTGCGGGCCTGCGGGCAATTGGCGCGGCTTGTGCACAGCCGGCGCCAGGTGCACGGCTGTTTTTATCCCAAGCACATATTTCTGCGGGCCACCGGTGACGGCTATCAAGCCCAGTTGATCGACCTGGAAAAGACCCGGCCGTTGCTGTTTGGTCAGCGTGACCGGGTCAAGGATCTGGAGCCGTTGCTGCGTCGGGCGTCTGTGTGGAGTGCAGCGCAGGTACGCGAGCTGTTGGCCGCGTACCTGGATCAAGCGCAGGACAGTTCGCTGGTCGATAGCTGGGCAGCGCGACTGACCGCGCGCCGCGACCACAAGGAGCAACGCTGATGCGTTTGTCCGAGCTGAAAAACGCTGGCCGCAGCCCGAGCCTGCCGCTTAGCCTCTCGTTGGCCGATGCCGCCGGGCCGGCCGATTTGCAGTTGCTGAGCCTGTTACGGGTTTTACCGGGGCAGCGTTATGTGGGCGCCGGTATCTGGCGCGGACGCCCGGTATTGGCCAAGCTGTTGGTGGGCAGCAAGGCAGCGCGGCATTTTCAGCGAGAGCTGGCTGGCGTTCGTCTACTCGCCGAACAAGGACTGACCACGCCACTGTTGTTGGCCGATGGCCTCAAGGATGGCGAGGGCGGTTGGCTGCTGTTCGATTTTCTGGAGGGCGCCGAAAGCCTCGATGATGCCTGGAAACGGGTTGAACACCTGCCAATGCTGGCCGATGAGCAATCAGCCGTCCTCGCAGAAGCCCTGGGCGCGATCGGACAAATGCACCGCAAGGGCCTTTGGCAGGAAGACTTGCACCTGGACAACCTCTTGCGCCAGGGCAATCGCCTCTATTTGATCGATGGCGCCGGGATTCGCAGCGAAACGCCTGGCCAGCCATTGTCGCGCCAGAAAGTCCTGGAAAACCTCGGGGTGTTTTTTGCCCAGTTGCCCAAGTCGATGGAGCCGTACATCGAGGAGTTGCTGGTCTATTACCTGTTGAGCAACGGCGAGCATGCCTTGCCCATGGAGGCCTTGCAGAAACAGATCGACAAGGTCCGCAGCTGGCGCCTCAAAGATTTCCTGATCAAGGTCGGTCGCGATTGCACGCTGTTCAGTGTCCGGCGGGGCGCATTCGGTTTGCAGGCCATTCGTCGCGAAGAAGAGGCGGCGATGCTGCCGGTTCTGGCGCAGGCCGATGCCTTGCTCGATCAGGGCCATCTCTACAAGACCGGCGGCGCGGCGAGTGTCGGCAAGGTCGAGGCGGGCGGTCGTACACTGGTCATCAAGCGCTATAACATCAAGGGTTTCGCCCATTGGCTCAAACGCTTCTGGCGCCCGAGTCGTGCCTGGCATTCCTGGCGCGAAGGCAATCGCCTGGCGTTCCTTGGCATCGCTACGCCCAAACCCCTGGCGTTGCTGGAGAAGCGTTTTTTCTGGCTGCGCAGCCGTGCCTATCTGGTCACCGAGTATCTGCCGGGGCCGGATATCATCGAGCGTTTTGCGCCTTACGTTGAAAATGGCGACGCTCCAGAGGCCGAGCTGTTGGCGCTGGATCACCTGTTCGCCGAATTGATTCGAGCGCGCATCAGTCATGGCGATTTCAAGGGGCACAACCTGTTCTGGCAACAGGATCGCTGGGCGCTGATCGACCTGGATTCGATGTGTCAGCACGGCTCGCTCGGCAGCTTCGCGCCGGCGTATGCGCGGGATCGGGCGAGGTTCATGCGTAACTGGCCGCAAAGCAGCGCCCTCTATCGAGTCATCGATGAGCGTTTGCCCAAAGACATCGTCAGTGCTGACTGAATCGCCTTCGTAAGCCAGTCGAGGAGGCCCGAACAGCCAGCAATAAATCGGGACAAGTCCCAGGGAATTGTCCTACGCGATCTTGAGAAGCCATGAACTGTGGCCTGAATGACCACGGTGCTAGTTTGCCTGACGTTCTCGGAGGGCAGACTTTGACAATGAAAATGGCGGTTGCATTGGGTGCCATCGCACTGACGCTGGTGGGTTGCGGAACCGTCACAACGGTGCTGCAGGAGGATGCAGACGCGGCTCGGGGGCTTCGAAGGCAAAAAACCTATTGCCAGTCCATTCCTCGGGTCTACAGCGGGTTGGCCTACGATTTTTGTGTATTGAATGCGCCGCCCGATCCGACGGGTATCCTCGTCCCATTCGTTCTGCTGGACCTTGCCCTGTCGGGAGTACTGGACACCGTTGTGTTGCCGTACACGATTTACCAGCAGGGCATGGAGGGCAATGTCCGCATTTACTGGCGGCCTGCACGCGGATAATCGGTGATGCGGTCACCGCTGTGAGTGCTTGCCGCTGCTTTTAAGCTATAATCCCGCCCTTTAGCTGTCTCTCGCCGCTTGCGAGGGCGCATTATTTTTTGAGGCGCGTTGCGCCTGCATGCAGACTTAAGAGGCTAGACCCCTGTGGCATTGACGATTCTTGGCCTGTCCGGCGCCCTTAGCCATGATCCTTCCGCAGCCCTGTATATCGACGGCAAGCTAGTCGCGGCTGCCGAAGAAGAGCGCTTTGTGCGCGATAAACATGCAAAGAACCGCATGCCTTACGAATCGGCGAAGTTCTGCCTGGAACAAGCCGGCATCAAGCCTTCCGACGTTGACGTGGTGGCGATTCCGTTCGCGCCCATCAGCCTGTTCGGCAAGGCGCGCTGGCATTACGCCAAGCGTTACTGGTACGCCCCGGACCGCGCCCTCGACGCGATCCTGATGGGCAACCGTCGCTACAAGCGCTATCGCAACAAGATCGTCTGGTGCCTTGAGCAACTGGGCTTCGATCCGAAGAAAATCAAGATCGAGCCGGTCGAGCACCACTTGGCCCACGCCTCCAGCGCTTACCATTGCTCTGGCTTCAAAGAGAAAACCGCGATTCTGGGGATCGATGGCAAGGGCGAATACGCCACGACCTTCTTCGGTTACGGTGAAAACGGCAAGATCCACAAGATCAAGGAATTCTTCGATCCTGACTCCCTCGGCGGCCTGTACGGCGCGATCACCGAGTTCCTCGGTTTCGAGATGCTGGACGGTGAGTTCAAGGTCATGGGCATGGCGCCGTATGGCGATGCCAGCAAGTATGATTTCTCGCGCCTGGCCTCGTTCGAAAACGGCGAACTGGTGATCAACACCGACTACGCCAACGTCATCGGCCTGCGCCGCTATAAAGAGAAGGGCAAGGGTTTCTACTTCTCGCCGAAGCTGATCGAGTGGCTGGGTCCGAAGCGCGAAGGCGATATCGCCGACGAGCCTTACATCCACTACGCCGCGAGCATGCAAGCGCTGTTCGAAAAAATCTCGCTGCAGATGATCGACTACTACCTGGGTGACGTGCTCAAGCAGACCGGCAAGCTGGCCTTCGCTGGCGGCTGCGCGCTGAACGTCAAGCTGAACCAGAAAATCATCGCTCGCGACGATATCAAGGAGCTGTTCGTGCAGCCTGCGTCCGGCGACGCCGGCACCGCGGTCGGCGCCGCAGCCTATGTGTCCCACGCCCGTGGCGTGCCGGTCGAGAAGATGGAGCACGTCTACCTCGGCCCGTCGTACAGCAACGAAGATGTGATCGCCGCGTGCGCCCGTCACGAGAACAAGCCGAAATGGCGCAAGCTCGACAACATGCCGGAGCAGATCGCCAAAATCATGGTCGATGGCAACCCGGTGGCGTGGTTCCAGGGGCGCATGGAGTTCGGTCCGCGTGCGTTGGGCGGTCGTTCGATCATCGGTTGCCCGAGCGTGCCTGGTGTGGCGGATCGCATCAACCACCAGATCAAGTTCCGCGAGCGCTGGAGGCCTTTCTGCCCGTCGATGCTCGACACCGTGGCGCCGCAAATGATCAAGATCGATCACCCTGCACCGTTCATGACCTTCACTTTCGAAGTGGCTGAAGAGTGGAAAACCCGCGTGCCGGAAGTCGTCCATGAAGACGGCACTTCCCGTGCCCAGGTGCTCAAGCGCGAATACAACCCGCGCTATTACGACATGATGAAGGCGCTGGAAGTGTTGACCGGTAACGGCGTGTCGCTGAACACCTCGCTCAACCGTCGCGGCGAACCGATGATCTGCTCGCCGACGGATGCCTTGAACATGTTCTTCGGTTCCGATCTACAGTACCTGATCATGGAAGACATTCTGGTGGTCAAAGAGGGCGCCAACGCTTATGACACGCTCGGCTGAACGCCATGTGCTGCAGTTCTGTCACGGCTATGACGGCCCGTTTCTGGACTGCGCCCGGCAGTACGCCAGCCTGTTCGCGGGGACCGGTTATCGTGTGACCACGGTGTTTCTGACCGGGGTTGCCGACGCCGAAGTCGCCGCGGCTTGTGCCTGCGATGAAGTGTTGTTCATGGAATATAGCTCCAGGGCCATTCGTGGCCTGAAGCTGGGTGCCATCGGCGATCTGCGCAAGATCGCCGCTTCGCGTAATTTCAGTTTCTGCATTGCCCATCGTTTCAAACCAATCTATATCGCCTTGCTTGGCACTTCGCTGCCCGTGATTGGCGTGCATCACGCGTTTGGTGATTACAAGCGCCGCAGCCGTAAACTCTTCGCGCACATTTTTCGCAAGCGTCTGAGCCTGCTCGGGGTGTCCGATGCGGTTCGCGATGACATGCGTGAATGCTTGCCCACGTGGCCGGCGGCGCGGATTCAGACGCTCTACAACCGCATTGATGTGCCGGCCTTGCAGGCCAGCCAGGTGTCGGCCGGTGAAGCGCGGGAAATCCTGGGCCTGTCGCCGGATGCCTGGATTGTCGGCAACGTCGGGCGGCTGCACCCGGACAAGGATCAGGCCACATTGCTGGAAGGTTTTGCCACGGCGTTGCCGGGTTTGCCGGCCAACAGTCAACTGGTGATCCTCGGCAAAGGTCGTCTCGAGGAAGACCTCAAGGCCCAGGCCCGCGAGCTTGGAGTTGGCGACCGTGTCCTGTTTCTCGGCCAGGTACCCGAGGCTCGGCGTTATTTCCGCGCCTTCGATGTATTTGCCCTGAGTTCCGATCACGAACCGTTCGGCATGGTGCTGCTCGAAGCCATGGCTGCTGGCGTGCCGTTGCTCGCCACGGCGTGTGGCGGGGCGAAGGAAGTGGTCGAGGGTGTGGGCATTCTGTTCCCGCTGGGCGATGCTGAACACTTGGCCCAAGGGCTGCAACATCTGGCGGCAATGAACGAACAGCAACGTCACCGGTGTGCCGAGCTGATGCTTGATCGCCTGAATGAGCGCTTCTCCGACCGCGCGGTAGGCGATGCTTTCTGGCATTTGCCTCACGTTATCGAAATGGCGCCGAGGGGCTGATGCTCAACCGATTTCAAGGCTGGCGCGAACGTGGCTGGTCGGTGGCGGATGCTTCGACCTATGCCCAGGCCTGGCAGCGTTATGGCGGCAGTGTCGCCACTCATCCATTGGTGGTCGAACGGCTGGCTCAGTTGGCCGACATTCCGGTTCGTTACCTGGCCTGGGAACAAAGTGGCGAAGTCAAGGCGGCGATTCCGACCTGGGGCCGTGACCTCGCCCTGTCCAAGGACGTGCTCAAGCGCAAGGGTAAAAAGGGCCTGTTCGATCTCGGCAATGCCGAGATCATTCTTCCGGCCGCTGAAGATGCCCAGGTGCCCCTGCGTCATCGCGCTCGTTATTTGTCGGCCCTGAACGAAAACCGTTTCACCGGTATCAGGCTGCAGGCCGAACAGTTGGCCATGGCCCGTACCCCCGAAGAGCTGTCGAAGAAGTTTCGCTACAACCAGCGCCGTGAACTCAGGTTGCTGGAAGAAGCGGGCGGGGTGGTGCGAGCGGTTTCCGAGTTTTCCAGTGTTGAGCTGGCGGCGATCTACTGTGACCTGTTTCAGCGCCGCTGGGGCTTTCCGGCGACGGGCGCGGAACGCATGGCCGAGGTCATCGAGTTGTTGCGTGAGCTGTTGATCGGCTCGGTGATTTTCCTCAACGATGCGCCGATTGCGATACAGCTGGTTTACCGCGTCGAGACGCCGCAGTGGATCAGCGTCGAGTACATCAATGGTGGCGTCGACCCCGAAACCCGTGAATTCAGCCCCGGCAGCGTGCTGAGTTTTCTCAATACCCAAAGTGCCTGGGAGCATGCCCGGGCGCTGGATAAACCCTTGCGCTTTTCCTTCGGTCGCGCCGACCGGGAATACAAGGATCGCTGGTGCAACCCCGTGCCGGTCTTCACCGTATGAGTCAGCCCGTGAGCCGCAAACAGCAACTGCTCAAGCGCCATCGACGCAACAAGCGTATCAGCCTGCTCATTGCGCTGGTGTTGTTGATCGCCAGTGGCGTCGTGGTGGCCTGGTGGTTGCCACTGGTGCTCGCTGTTCTGGGCTGGATTGCCCATGAGGCCTGGTTTGCCGACCATCTTTTCTATTCGCCCAAAGACGATTACCAGTACAGCTTCCCGCCGTACACGCCACAACCCAAGGTTCATTTGAACGGTGAGCATTTACGGCTCGATGACGGTGTCATGTTGGTCGACGACGCGACACTGGTGCTGGCGCTGCGGGTTGAAAGTACCTGGCTGGGGCGCTTTATCGATCCGGTGGTCGAGTTGTCGGGTGGCGATAACCCTGACCGGCAAACGTTCGAACGTGGGGTCAATGGTCTGCGCTATCTCAACTTGAGTGGTCAGGCGCAGGTGCTGTCGCGCGGAGAGTTGCGTTTGCGCGGGCGTTTCTGCCGGCTGCTCGGTGAGCCTGTGCTTTGGGCTTTCGAGCATCCGGATTTTCGCCGTCAGCGGGTGATGGTGATTGCGCCCCATGCCGATGATGCCGAGCTGGCGGCCTATGGCTTGTACAGTCAAGCCGACGAGGCCTGGATCGTCACGCTCACCGCCGGTGAAATAGAAGCCGAACACTTTCAGCAGGTCGGTCTGAACAAGGTCGAGGCTGCGCGTTTGAAAGGGCGTTTGCGAGCCTGGGACAGTATTGCCGTACCGCGCTGGGCCGGGGTTCCCGAAGCCCATTGCGTGCAACTGGGCTACTTCTGTCTGCAATTGGCAGCCATGCAAGCCTCGCCTGCCCAGCCAGTGGGTTCGCGGGAGGCGGATCTAAATGACACGCGAGTGTTCCGCCACCTCAATCCCTTTGCTCTGCCGGGGGACGTAGACGGTTCGCCGACCTGGAACAATCTGTTGGCGGACCTGCGCGAACTGTTGTTGCGAGCCCGCCCCGAAGTCCTCGTATTGCCACACCCGACCCTCGATCCACACCCGGATCACATCTGTGCTCAGGAAGCGGTCCTTGAGGCGCTGCGAGGGCTGACGTGGCAGCCGACCACCGTGCTCGGTTACGCCAACCACCTGCATGACAATGATCGTTGGCCAATGGGTGATACCGGCCAAGGTATCGCGTTGCCGCCAGCCTTCGATCCGTCGATGCTGATGCACCCTTATTGCCTGCCTGTTTCTTTAGCGTTGCAACGCGACAAGGCCATGGCACTGGGCATGATGCACGACTTGCAGCCGCCGATGCCGTTCAAGCGACGGGTGCGGCGATTGATACAGTCGTTGCTGGCCAGTAGAGTGCCCCCCCTCTATGGAGAAAATGATTTCTTTCGCAAGGCAGTCAGGCGTCAGGAGTTGTTCTGGCTTCTGAAGCGTTTTGAAACATCTGTGAAGCAGAACTGAGGCACCTCGCCGCCTAGTATGGCGGCGTTTTGAGCATTTACAGGTGAATTTTTTGTGATCAATCCATCCCCGCGAATTTTGTTTCTGATGCCTTATTTCGGTCGTTGGCCGTTCTGGATGCCGTTTTTTCTGGAGAGCTGCCGCCGCAATCCCGACATCGACTGGTTGTTTTTCAGTGACTGCGGGGTTCCCGAGAATTTGCCGCCTAACGTCACTGTCGAGAGCATGACGTTCAGCGACTACTGCGGGATGGTGTCGGAGCGGCTGGACATCGACTTTGCGCCGAAGGAAGCTTACAAGTTGTGCGACATTCGGCCGGCGTTCGGGCTTATTCACGCCGACCGCCTGCAAGGCTACGATTTCTGGGGCTTCGGCGATATTGACCTGGTGTATGGTGACCTGCGCAGTTACTTCACTGCGGATCGCCTCGCTTCTTATGATCTGTTTTCCACCCACGAGCGACGAGTCGCGGGGCACCTTTGCCTGATCAGGAATACCACCCGCAAGCGCGAGTTGTTCCGCCAGATCAAGGACTGGAAAACGCGCTTCACCGACCAGAAGCATCACGCACTGGATGAGGGTGCATTCAGCCGAATCTTTCTATGGCGCAAGAACTTTCCCGAGCCTTTGTTCAAGCTGGTGGGCAAGTTCAACCCGTGGCGTCGCACCAGCGAATTCACCGAGGCATTCAGCACCCCGGGTGGTTGCATAAAGTGGCACGACGGCACGGAGAATTTTCCGCACAAATGGTATTGGCGCGATGGCAGTGTGAGTAATGATCGCGATGGCGATCGCCGGTTTCCGTATTTCCACTTTGTCTGCTGGAAGCGCAACGAGTGGCCACGGTTGCCAGAACCTGAACCGGCCGAGGTCAAGCGCCTCGCTGCTGAACCCGCCTGGGTTATCGACGCGACTGGTTTTCATCGGGGAGAGTTATGAGTCAACGGTCAAAGGTTCTGCAGTTGCAGCCTGACTACAACGTCAAGGCCCATGATTTTGCTGATCTCGCGGAGCAGATCGTCAAGGCCCTGCCCAGCGATCGCTATGAAGTCACCGCAGCGTTTTTGCGAGGCAAGCCTGGACCTGGCGAGGCGGTGAGCCGTGCCGACCGTTCAGTGTATTTCGAGTTTTCCGACAAGGCACTCAAGGGCATGCGCCTGCGTGCCATGTGGCGTCTGTATCAGTTCTGCCGCAAAGAGAAATTCGATGTGGTGATTTGCAACCGTTTCAAGCCAGTGAACATGATGCTGACACTCAATCGTTGGTTGAAAGTGCCACTGTGTATTGGTATTTCCCATGGGTTCGGCGAGTACGACCGGTTTTATCGGCGCCGCCAGACTCAGCGCCTGATCGATCGGCACTGGCGTTTTGTCGGCGTGTCGCCAGCGGTCAAGCAATACCTGCTGGATTGTGACTGCGGCTTCACTGATCAGAATACCTATGCCATCACCAATGCCATCGACATCGAACAGGCCGAAGGCTTGCAGCACAGCCGTGAGCGTGCCCGTGAGTTGTTGGGCATCGATCCGTCGGTGCGGTTGATCGGAGCGCTGGGGCGCTTGGTGCCGGTCAAGGGGCACACGTATCTGTTGCAGGCGTTCGCTGCTATCAAGGACAAGTATCCAGCCACTCAATTGGCGATTATCGGCGCCGGACGGGAAGAGTCGCGCTTGGCTGCCGAGATCGAGCGCCTGGGGTTGAGCGGTCGTGCGCATTTGCTCGGTTTCAGGGAGAACGCCTTGCAATACGTTCGCGCGTTTGACATCTGGACCATGCCATCCCTGGCCGAAGGCCTGGGTCTGGCGCTGCTCGAAGGCATGAGCGGCCATCTGCCGGTGATTGCTTCGAACGTGCCAGCCATGCTGCCATTGATCCAGGGTGCAGGTGGTCTGCCCATCACGCCTGCCGATGTGCCGAGCCTGGTCGCGGCCCTGGACAATTACCTGGGTCTGTCGGACGAAGAGCTCAAGGCCAAGGGCGAGCAAGCTTATCGTTATCTTCAGGAACAACATGACATCGAGGTGTTCCGCCAGGAATACCTGAACCTGATCGACTCTGGTTTGAGCCAGGCCCGCAAGGAACAACCATGAGCAACGCTCAACCTCTCGTAACGGTCATCATCGCCTCGTATAACCATGGTCGTTATATCGAGCAAAGCATTCTCAGTGTCCTCAATCAGACCTATCAGAATATCGAACTGCTGGTGGTCGATGATGGTTCCAGCGATGACAGTGTCGAACGAATCAACGCCTTGCAGGCCCAACACGGGTTCGATTTCCGGGTTCAGAAGAATCAGGGGCTGACCAACACCCTGAACGGCGCGATTGCCCGTTCCAGCGGCAGCCTGATCGTGCCGTTCGGTTCCGATGACATCATGCTGCCGGACCGCATCGCCATCCAGGTCGAGTACATGGATGGCAAGCCTGAAGTCGGGATTTGCGCCGGCAACATCGAGCTGATCGACGCTGATGGCAACCTGTACCCGGAGAAGCGTCAGCGTCGCGATGTGCCGTTCCGTCGCCTGGACTTCGACGACATGTTCCTGGAGCGCAAACCCTATCCTCCGGCACCGACCCTGATGATCCGCCGCGAAGCGCTGGACAAAGTGGGCGGGTTTGACCCGAACATTCGCCTGGAGGATTTGCTGATCGAGCTGAAGGTGACCCGCGCCGGTTACTTCATCGATGGTTTGAACGTGGTGATGGCGCGCTATCGCAAGCACGCCACCAATTCCTACAAAAATCATCGCTTCATGATCGACAACATTCTTCGATCCTACGCGCTCTTTAGCGACCATCCGTTGTACGACGAGGTGCGCTACAAGTTCCTGAGCTCCATGTTCCTGAAAACCGCCAACCGGGATCGCAAGCTGGCCCGCGAGCTGCTGGCACAGATCCCGTTCAAGGCCTGGAACAAGAAGACCTGGCGTGGCCTGGGCCGCCTGTTCTTCTCACCGCTGGAAAAAGATTAAGCCAGGATTGGTTTCAACCGCTCTGCAGTGATGGTGCCGAAGGTTTCCTTGCTTGCGCCCGCCAGCCCGTGCGGTCGTTCAACCAAGTGGAGCGGATGTTTCCGAAAGTCTTTTTTGAGTTTTCCTGTTTTGACGTAGCCAGTGCAGGGTTTTCTTGCCCGCGTTGATGCCTGGTTTCTCGATATACAGGTAGGTCATGCTGCTGATCAAAATCAGCAAGCAGCTACCCAGGGCGAGCAGTGGCAGGAAAACCCGGATTTCGCGGGCGTCCAGGTGCAACATCAGCGGCAGTCGCTGCATCAGCACCCAGATCAAGAAGCCATGCAGCAAGTAAGTGCTATAGCTGATCTCTCCGAGCCAGCGGATGCTGCGTGGTCTAAGGGCTCCAAACAGAGGGTTTCCAGAAGCTACGATCACGAAAAACAACGAAATCAGCAACAACGATTCCAGACTGAAGGCGCGGTCGAATGCCGTAAATGCAATGGCTAGCGCCAGCAAGGCAATTGCACCGGCCAGAGGGGTCTTGCCCCAGGCCAGCAAATGCGGGCGGCGAATCCAGTACGCCGCTGCAATGCCACCGAGAAAGCCGGCCAGGAAATGTTTCTTCAGTGAGTGCTCCCAGCCAACCAGTTGATACAGGGCATAAATGCCGATCAGGCACAGCACTGTCTGTAGCCAACCGCCACGATAGATAAAGATCAGTCCAGCCAGTGGCAGGGCCATGTAGAAGAACACTTCGTAAGCCAGGGTCCAGGTGACATTGGAGATCAGCATCCCGGTTTGGTGGTATTGATTGACGTCCGGTCGGTCGAAGGTCAACCAGGACAGGATTTGTCCAATGAACTGGGTGCCAGAGTCCTTGAGTTCCCAGTTCTGCAGATAGAACACCGTCACAAAGACCAACGCCATCAGTGGCAGGTAAAGCGGGTAGAGGCGAAAGAGTCTCGATACCGCAAAGGCCAGCCAGTCATGTTGCCGCCCTTGGGTGAGCAACCGGTCCCAGAACAGAAATCCGGTGATCATGAAAAACAGCGCAACGCTGCCCTGGCCAAGTTGCGAGTAGAAATTGCTCGGCGGTAAATCGATCTTGCCCGTGCTCAGGAATATCCAGGTAATGATTGAATGGTGGATAAACACGCCGAATGCGAGATACCCGCGCAGTCCATCAATGCTGGCAAAGCGACTGTTACCCGCATGTTCCAGATGATCGGAGATTTTCGGTACGGCGCGTAGCACAAGTGCAGCGGTCACGATGGCGAGCAGGTAGGCCGCTATCGCGTAAATCGGATTGATTTCATTCATGGGTGAGCCCGGACCGGGGAGTTTCCGGTCAGCACTTGTTTGTGCAGGTTATCCACGTTGGCTTTCGATGCCATCGCAGCGTATCCGTTGAGCAGCGCTTCGAAATGATCCTCGAACAGCCAGCGCTTATCGACGGTATAACGCTGCATATGACGCAAATTACGCTGACGCAGGGACGGACTCAATGATGAAGGGTAGATGCGCATATCCGCCAGATCGATCAGGCCGAACTCACCATCTTCCAGTACCAGCACGTTCCCCAAGTGGAGAGAACGGAAGTAAACACCTTGCTCATGCAGTTGCGCCATGAATTTGCCGAAACGCTCCACTAGCGTCTGACGTACAGAGGGGGCGGTAATGCCTTGCAGGACTTGGCGCAAAGTGTGCCCTGGCAAGGGCGAGTAGTGCACGGCGGTACTGCCGTCTTCGAGCCGGTACAGGTCAAGGATGGGGGGGGTCGGAATACCCATCGTGCGCAGTTGCACACTGTTGATGGCAAAACGTTGGGAATACGGGTTGAAACTGCCCGATGTATACCACCGGCGGCGTCGAAACAGCTTGAGGAAACTGCCGTCGATCAGGCGCAGGACCTTCGGCCCCAAACCATCTTCTTCGACGATTTGCGCGTTGGCAGTGAGCTGTTGCAGGGCGCTCGCGGTCACTGTTTTGATCGGCATGGCCAGTAAACGTCTGGCCCGCAGGTTGATGCTCAATGCGGCAATCAGTGCCAGGGGAATCCACAACAGGAACCAGTGCTCTTTTGGCCGGGAAATAATCCCTCCGCCTTCAGTCAGGCCTGCTCCGATGCCAAATACCAGCCAGGCTGAAGCGATGATAAACAGCGGTTGCAGGCGGTAGCGCCAGCTACACAGAAGGCCTTGAGCCTGGAAGTACAGCCAGGGTAACAAGCCGATAATACCGACGTAATAGAGCACGCCAAGTGCAAAACTATGGGGTTCCATCAGGTTGAATCCGATGCCGGGGTCGAGGGTCAGGTCGGCGTTGAAGCCATGTCCGATCCACGGGTGATTGGCAATTTTTTGCAGAGCCATCTGCCATATCTCGAAACGGTAGGAGTCACCCCGTTCATTGATCATTCGCGAAAACATCACGGCAACGGTGGCACCCGTGAAGAAGAGTGCGCCAAGCAAGGCAACGGATCGCCGATTCCAGCAAATGAAGCTTAGCCAGAGCGCGGCCAGTGTCAGTGCGACCAGTGGTGTCCTTGAGCCGGTAGCCATCACTGCGGCGAACATGACCGCCATTGCGGGAATGCTCAGCCAGAGTATCTGGTGACGCTTGCAAGTCATGCTCAAACTCAGCCAGTAGGTGCAGAAAAAACCGAATAAATGGGAGCTGAGCAACGGATTGTCGAAGGCGCCAACACCAATCAGGCGCATGCCCGGTTCGTAGACGCGGGCAAACATGTACAGGTTGTAGATCGATGCGATCAACGCCACCGTTGCTGCGCAAAACAGCAACGGCTGGATAATTTCGCTGCGAAAACGCACCAGCAGGTAGCACCCGGCGAACAGCAGCAATGTGTGCAAGGGTGGTTTGAACTCACCACCGATATTTTGCTCGCTTGGACCCCAGAGCAGGCTGAGCAGCGCCCAAGCCACGAACAGCAGTACTGCGACGAAGATTGGCTCGTTGAGCAGTTCTTTGCCCACCCGCGGGCGCAAGCACAGCGCTAGCAGCGCTGGAATGCTGAACAGGCCATAAAAAAGTTTGTGGAGCAGACTGCGCCCTGGAAGGAAAAACAGCGCGCAAAGCAGCAACAAGTAACCGAGCGGCAAAATCCACAGGCAAATGAAATCGAAGACACGATTGGAAGTATTGTTCAGGCCGTTTAATTGCATGCTGAGTGATTCATTCCTGAGTTGAACGACCATGTTAAGGCTGGGCGGGCTGGATATGGATTGGGGGGCGTCACAATACCAGTCTTTACGCGATTGCCAGAACCCTGAAGAAGCTGTGCTAAAGTCTGCGTCCTTTTTATCGACATTCGCGTGATATGACCGACTCCAGTCTCTCCGCAAGCCCATCGAGCTTGAAAATCTACTTCCGCCTGCTCGGCTATGTCCGGCCGTACATCAGTATGTTCCTGATCAGCATTGTCGGATTCCTGATTTTCGCTTCGACGCAGCCAATGCTGGGCTACATCCTGAAGTACTTCGTCGATGGCCTGTCCAATCCGCAAGCAGTGCTGTTCCCGACCGTGCCGTACCTGCGCGACTTGCAGCTGCTGCAGGCAGTGCCCTTGCTGATCATTCTGATCGCAGCGTGGCAGGGGCTGGGGTCCTATCTGGGCAACTACTTCCTGGCCAAGGTCTCCCTTGGGCTGGTCCATGACCTGCGAGTCCAGTTGTTCAACAACCTGTTGGTGCTGCCGAACCGATACTTCGACAAGCATAACTCGGGTCATCTGATTTCACGTATCACCTTCAACGTGACCATGGTCACGGGGGCGGCGACAGATGCGATCAAGGTCGTAATTCGTGAAGGCATGACGGTGATCTTCCTGTTTGCCTCGCTGCTGTTCATGAACTGGCGCCTGACGCTGGTGATGGTCGCCATCCTGCCGCTCATCGCCGTGATGGTGCGTACGGCGAGCAAGAAATTTCGCAAACAGAGCAAGAAGATCCAGTTGGCGATGGGCGATGTGACGCATGTGGCCTCGGAAACCATCCAGGGCTATCGCGTGGTTCGCAGTTTCGGTGGCGAGGTTTACGAAGAAAAGCGTTTCTTCGAAGCCAGTCAGGGCAACACCGACAAGCAGTTGCGCATGACCCGCACCGGTGCCATCTACACGCCATTACTGCAACTGGTGATCTATACCGCCATGGCGGCGCTGATGTTCCTGGTGCTGTACCTGCGTGGTGACGCGTCCGCTGGTGACATGGTTGCCTATATCACGCTGGCCGGCCTTTTGCCCAAGCCCATCCGTCAATTGTCCGAGGTCAGCTCGACCATCCAGAAGGGGGTAGCAGGTGCCGAGAGCATCTTCGAGCAATTGGATGTCGAGCCTGAAGTCGATACCGGCACCATCGAGCGTGATGTTGTCAGCGGTCGTCTGGAGGTGCGTAACCTCAGCTTTACTTATCCCGACACCGAGCGTCAGGTGCTCGACGACATCAGCTTCTCGGTAGAGCCAGGGCAAATGGTCGCGCTGGTGGGACGTTCCGGCAGTGGCAAGTCGACGCTGGCCAACCTGATCCCGCGCTTCTATCACCACGACAAGGGCCAAATCCTCATCGATGGCGTTGAGGTGGAAGAATACAAACTGCTGAACCTGCGCAAGCACATCGCCCAGGTGACCCAGCATGTAACGCTGTTCAGCGACACCGTGGCCAACAACATTGCCTATGGCGATCTGGCCGGCGCGCCTCGTGAAGATATCGAGAAAGCCGCGAGAGACGCCTACGCGATGGATTTCATCAAGCAGTTGCCTGAGGGGCTTGATACCCAGGTTGGCGAAAACGGCGTATTGCTGTCCGGTGGCCAGCGGCAGCGCCTGGCGATTGCGCGGGCGCTGTTGAAGAATGCACCCTTGCTGATTCTCGACGAGGCCACGTCGGCACTTGATACCGAATCCGAACGCCACATTCAGGCTGCGCTGGATCAGGTCATGAAAGGCCGCACCACTCTGGTGATTGCTCACCGGCTGTCGACCATCGAGAAGGCTGACCTGATCCTGGTCATGGATCAGGGGAAAATCGTCGAACGTGGCACCCACGCTCAACTGCTGGCGCAAAATGGCTACTACTCGCGTCTGAATGCCATGGGCCTGGATGCCCCGACGCAAGACATCGCTTGAGACCGATAGCAGAGTGAGCATGGTTCACCCTTGTACACACCGGGCGTGCAATGCGCCCGGTGGCATTGGCAGCAATCTGCGCGTTGGCGATTTGCCGCGTGGGACGTTATCGGGGTGTTTGTGAGCGAGCCGCTGGAAACGGACGCCTGCAGGCGCTTGCCCGATGTCCTGCTCAAAAAATGAGCAAAAAAACCTGCTGAATGATCCGGTTGCAGCCGCCGCACAAGCCCATGCCCACCCTGTGTTAATATCGCGCCCCTGTTCATTTTGTATGTGGGTTGCTCCATGAAGTTGTCCATG
>OBKH01000080.1_pt1 | contig 23442 bp, 22 predicted proteins | sample 1496241 | NCBI WGS metagenome assembly OBKH01 (sample SAMN03273953, study PRJEB22546) | soil metagenome | isolation source: rice field elevated CO2 plus elevated temperature | place: India: CRRI Experimental farm Cuttack,Odisha-753006 | collected 2013-12-17 | reverse complement strand
CCACGCACCCGGTGACCGGTGCGAAGTCCACCATATCGACCAGTGGGCAACCGGCGGCTCAACCGATATCGACAAACTCACCTTCACCTGCACACCCAACCACAAGCTAGTCGGGAAAGGCTGGCAGACAAGGAAACGGTCCGACGGCCAAACGGAATGGATCCCGCCACCCCACCTCGACCGCGGTGCCCACACCAACGACTACCACCACCCCGAACGCCTCTTCGACCACTAGCGGGCCGCGCCCTGACCACAAAACGTCAAGACCAGGCCCCACAAGTGCGCCACGTTGGTAGCCTCTGGGAATGCTCTTCGCGGCCCTGCGTGACATGCAATGGAGAAAGCGCCGCCTGGTCATCACGATCATCAGCACCGGGCTGATCTTCGGGATGACGCTTGTTTTGACCGGACTCGCGAACGGCTTCCGGGTGGAGGCCCGGCACACCGTCGATTCCATGGGTGTCGATGTATTCGTCGTCAGATCCGGCGCTGCTGGACCTTTTCTGGGTTCAATACCGTTTCCCGATGTTGACCTGGCCCGAGTGGCCGCTGAACCCGGTGTCATGGCCGCGGCCCCGTTGGGCAGCGTGGGGACGATCATGAAAGAAGGCACGTCGACGCGAAACGTCACGGTCTTCGGCGCGCCCGAGCACGGACCTGGCATGCCACGGGTCTCAGAGGGTCGGTCACCGTCGAAACCGGACGAAGTCGCGGCATCGAGCACGATGGGCCGACACCTCGGTGACACTGTCGAGGTCGGCGCGCGCAGATTGCGGGTCGTTGGCATTGTGCCGAATTCCACCGCGCTGGCCAAGATCCCCAATGTCTTCCTCACGACCGAGGGCTTACAGAAATTGGCGTACAACGGGCAGCCGAATATCACGTCCATCGGGATCATAGGTATGCCCCGACAGCTGCCGGAGGGTTACCAGACTTTCGATCGGGTGGGCGCTGTCAATGATTTGGTGCGCCCATTGAAGGTCGCAGTGAATTCGATCTCGATCGTGGCTGTTTTGCTGTGGATTGTGGCGGTGCTGATCGTCGGCTCGGTGGTGTACCTTTCGGCTCTTGAGCGGCTACGTGACTTCGCGGTGTTCAAGGCGATTGGCACGCCAACGCGCTCGATTATGGCCGGGCTCGCATTACAGGCGCTGGTCATTGCGTTGCTTGCGGCGGTGGTGGGCGTCGTCCTGGCGCAGGTGTTGGCACCACTGTTTCCGATGATTGTCGCGGTACCCGTCGGTGCTTACCTGGCGCTACCGGTGGCCGCGATCGTCATCGGTCTGTTCGCTAGTGTTGCCGGATTGAAGCGCGTGGTGACGGTCGATCCCGCGCAGGCGTTCGGAGGTCCCTAGCGGTGGGCGATCTCAGCATTCAGAACCTCGTCGTTGAGTACTACAGCGGTGGATACGCGCTTAGGCCGATCAACGGTTTGAACCTCGACGTGGCAGCCGGGTCGTTGGTGATGCTGCTCGGACCCAGCGGCTGCGGCAAGACGACACTGCTTTCCTGTCTGGGCGGCATTCTGCGCCCGAAGTCTGGGGCGATCAAGTTCGACGAAGTCGACATCACGACGCTACAAGGCGCCGAGCTGGCGAACTACCGGCGTAACAAGGTCGGCATCGTGTTCCAGGCGTTCAATCTGGTGCCCAGCCTGACCGCTGTCGAGAACGTGATGGTGCCGTTACGCTCGGCCGGGATGTCACGCAGGGCGTCGCGTAGGCGTGCCGAAGAACTGCTGGCGCGCGTCAATCTCGCGGAACGAATGAATCATCGACCCGGTGATCTGAGCGGAGGTCAGCAGCAACGAGTCGCGGTGGCACGCGCGATTGCGCTGGATCCGCCACTGATCCTCGCTGACGAACCGACCGCACACCTGGATTTCATCCAGGTGGAGGAGGTGCTGCGGTTGATCCGCGAACTGGCCGATGGCGAGCGTGTGGTCGTGGTCGCAACCCACGACAGCAGGATGTTGCCGATGGCCGATCGCGTCGTTGAGCTGACACCCGATTTCGCGGAGACAAATCGGCCACCTGAAACCGTACATCTTCAGGCCGGCGAGGTGCTGTTCGAGCAGAGCACGATGGGCGACCTGATCTACGTGGTGTCGGAGGGCGAGTTTGAGATTGTGCACGAATTGGCCGACGGCGGTGAGGAATTGGTCAAGGTTGCCGGGCCGGGGGATTACTTCGGCGAGATAGGCGTGCTGTTTCACCTGCCGCGCTCGGCGACCGTGCGTGCCCGCAGCGACGCGACGGCCGTCGGCTATACCGTGCAGGCGTTTCGTGAGCGGCTCGGCGTGGGGGGTCTGCGCGATCTGATCGAGCATCGTGCGCTTGCCAACGACTAACCCGGCTTGGCCGGAACTAGCCACTGCCGGGGCAGCGGTGGCGGTTCACACCGCGTGCGCGTTTGGAGGTCCCTGAGCGATGGGCGATCTGAGCATTAGCCAGGTGTCGGCGCGTCCGGGACGGATCGGGATTCGCGCTAGGCAAATGTTCGACGGATACCGGTTTCAGCGTGGTCCCGTGCTGGTCGTGGTCGAGGATGGTCGGATCAGCGCGGTCGATTTTGCTGGCTCCGCCTGCCCCGATATGAACCTGGTTGATCTGGGTGAATCGACTTTGTTGCCGGGTCTGGTGGATGCGCATGCGCATTTGTGCTGGGACCCCGACGGTAGGCCAGAGGATTTGGCCGGCGACCCCCATGCGGTGCTGGTGGGACGGGCGCGACGGCACGCCGCGGCCGCGTTGCGCTCCGGGATCACCACGATTCGCGATCTCGGCGACCGTGACTATGCGGCCTTGGCGCTGCGGGAGGAGTATCGGCAGAAAACGACGGTGGGGCCGGAACTGGTGGTTTCTGGGCCACCATTGACTCGCAGCGGCGGGCATTGCTGGTTCCTCGGCGGCGTGGCCGATAGCGTCGAGGAGCTGGTTGATGCGGTGCAGGAGCGGGCCGCGCGGGGAGCGGATTGGATCAAGGTGATGGCCACGGGCGGATTCGTTACCACAGCATCCGATCCGTGGCAGCCGCAGTACGGCAGCGGCCAACTGGCCGCGGTGGTGGCGGCCGCCGAGCAGGTAGGTCTACCGGTGACCGCACATGCACATGCCACCGCAGGGATCGCCGCGGCGGTCGCCGCGGGTGTTGACGGCATCGAGCACTGCACGTTCTTGAGCGAAGGCAGCGCCGCCGCCAGCCCGGATGTTGTTGAAGCGATTGTTGCCCAAGGTGTGTGGTGCGGTATGACGATTCCCCGGGTGTATCCGGAGATGCCGGAGAACCTTGTCGCGGTTGTGCAGGATGGATGGCGAAACATCCGCCGGCTCATCGACGCCGGTGCGCGTGTCGCCCTGTCCACCGACGCTGGAGTCGCCCCGGGCAGACGCCATGACGTGCTCCCCGACGATTTGGTGTATCTGTCTCGACACGGGTTCACCAGCACAGAGGTGCTGACCGGCGCCACCGCAGCGGCCGCTGCCAGCTGTGGGCTCGGCCACCGCAAGGGTCGCATCGCGCCGGGCTACGACGCTGATCTGCTGGCTGTTGCGGCAGGTGTGGACCATGACCCCGCCGGACTCTGCGACGTCAAAGCCGTCTGGCGCAGCGGAACCCAGGTACCGCTACAAGCATCCGCTGTGGGCTACAACACCCCGTCATAACCCCGTCATAAAATGCAGGACAGCATCTTCAATCTGTTGACCGAGGAACAGCTTCGGGGTCGCAACACGCTCAAGTGGAACTATTTCGGGCCCGATGTAGTGCCACTGTGGCTGGCGGAGATGGACTTTCCCACCGCACCGGCTGTGCTCGACGGGGTGCGGGCGTGCGTCGACAACGAGGAGTTCGGCTACCCGCCGTTGGGCGAGGACAGCCTGCCGAGGGCGACGGCCGATTGGTGCCGACAACGCTACGGTTGGTGCCCCCGACCGGACTGGGTCCGCGTCGTGCCGGATGTCCTGAAGGGGATGGAAGTCGTCGTCGAATTCCTTACCCGGCCGGAGAGTCCGGTCGCGTTGCCGGTTCCGGCTTACATGCCGTTTTTCGACGTCCTGCACGTCACCGGCCGCCAACGAGTGGAAGTCCCAATGGTGCAGCAAGACTCGGGACGCTACCTGCTGGACCTGGACGCTCTGCAGGCCGCGTTCGTCCGCGGTGCCGGATCGGTGATTATCTGCAATCCGAATAACCCACTGGGTACGGCGTTCACCGAAGCCGAGCTACGTGCGATTGTGGATATCGCGGCCCGCCACGGCGCCCGGGTGATCGCGGATGAGATCTGGGCACCGGTGGTCTACGGATCGCGCCATGTCGCCGCCGCTTCGGTGTCGGAGGCGGCGGCTGAAGTCGTGGTCACGTTGGTGTCGGCGTCCAAAGGCTGGAACTTGCCGGGTCTGATGTGCGCTCAGGTGATCCTGTCTAACCGCCGTGACGCCCACGACTGGGACCGGATCAACATGTTGCACCGCATGGGCGCATCAACGGTCGGTATCCGCGCGAACATCGCCGCCTACCATCATGGCGAATCTTGGTTGGACGAGCTGCTCCCTTATCTGCGGGCGAACCGTGATCATCTGGCACGGGCGCTGCCGGAGTTAGCTCCCGGGGTAGAGGTCAACGCTCCGGACGGTACCTACCTGTCGTGGGTGGATTTCCGTGCGCTGGCTCTGCCGTCTGAACCGGCGGAATACCTGCTCTCGAAGGCGAAGGTGGCGCTGTCGCCTGGCATTCCGTTCGGCGCCGCGGTGGGCTCGGGATTTGCGCGGCTGAACTTCGCCACCACCCGCGCAATACTGGATCGGGCGATCGAGGCTATCGCGGCCGCCCTGCGCGACATCATCGATTAAGCCAACCAGTAGATTCACAACGCTGCGGCGTGTTGGGTCAGGCTGAAGAAGATGTAGGCGAGGCAGATCAGGAAGTTCAGTGCCACGAGAACCAAACCCAGACAGATTAGTGAATGCGTGGCTCGGCGTTGTAGGCGGTGGAATTTCGCGACGCGCTTCTCATGGTTCAGCTGGGTCACGATCAGTGCGAACTTGACGTCGGTCCATTCTTCGTCGGCGGCGGGAGCGCCCAACAGCATTTCCTGAAGGCGCTTCGGCGGGGCTTCGACGCCGACCCGCGCGAAGTGCTGGCTCAGCCGCCGGGCTTGCCTGCGGCCAAGAATCTGACCCCGCACCGGTGGCTGATGCGAGAGCTTCCTTCGTTCGTCCCCCCAGTGGTTGGACGGGGTCGTCACAGCGGGCATTCTAAGTCCCGCGGGCCACAAAAGGCAGTGCCGCGGAACTTCTTGGCCCAAACGGGCACCCGGCTACGTGCGCACCGCGACCGTCGACAACTGGTCGGCGAGCCGGTCCGGGGAATCCACCATCGAGAACGTCCGTGCTCCCTCGATTACCTCGAAACGGGCGCGCGGGATGGTCGCGGCGAGCCGTTGACCGTTCTCGAGTGCGAAGAACACGTCATCCGCCGACCACGCGATGAGCGCCGGCTTGTCGAATTCAGGCAGCCGGGCGGCGACTGCGGTGGTGACTTCGGTGCGCAGCGATAGCGAGAGCTGACGCAGGTCTTCGGCGATGGCCGGGTTGGATAGCGCCGGACGAACCCAGGCCCGGGTGAGATGGTCGATGTTGTGGTGCGACAAACCGGCATACGCGCGGTTACGCGCGGCCGGTGCCCGCATCACCTGGATCGCGGCCCGGAACAGGGTGGCCGATTTCGCGGCCAGGATCACCGGTTTGAGGATCGGCGGCGGAAAGTGTTCGAACGCATCGCAACTAGTGAGGACCAGGGCACCGAGCCGTTCGGGATAGTGGACCGCGACGAGCTGGGTGACGACCCCGCCGGTGTCGTTGCCGACCAGCACCACGTCCTTGAGCTCGAGCGCGGCAAGGACGTCGGCGACGATGCCGGCAACCCCGCCGATGGTCTGGTCGGCGCCGGGGCGTAGCGGCTTAGGATGCGCACCCAGCGGCCAGGTGGGGGCGATGCAGCGCAGGCCACGACCGGCGAGTCGCTCACTGACCCGTCGCCATAGTTGACCGCCCATCATGTACCCGTGCACGAACACGACAGGCCTGCCAGTTTCGGGTCCGGTTGCTTCGTAATGAATAGTTCCGGCACTAATGTCGATCGTCGACATGGATGCCCACCCTTCGAGGTACATTTACAAGCAGACTGCCGGTAACTTACCAACAGATTGTATGGAAATCAAGAGACGCACCCAGGAGGAACGCTCCGCGGCGACCCGCGAGGCGCTGATCACCGGGGCCCGCAAGCTGTGGGGGTTACGGGGTTATGCGGAGGTGGGGACGCCGGAAATCGCGACCGAGGCGGGGGTCACGCGGGGGGCGATGTACCACCAATTCGCCGATAAAGCAGCACTATTCCGCGATGTGGTGGAGGTCGTGGAGCAAGACGTGATGGCCCGGATGGCCACCTTGGTCGCCGCCTCGGGGGCGGCGACGCCGGCCGATGCAATCCGGGCAGCGGTCGATGCCTGGCTCGAGGTATCTGGTGATCCGGAGGTGCGTCAGCTGATCCTGCTGGATGCGCCCGTCGTGCTGGGCTGGGCGGGTTTCCGCGACGTCGCCCAGCGATACAGCCTGGGCATGACCGAACAGTTGATCACCGAGGCGATCCGGGCCGGCCAGTTGGCTCGTCAACCGGTGCGGCCGCTGGCCCAGGTGCTCATTGGCGCGCTCGACGAGGCGGCGATGTTCATCGCCACCGCCGACGACCCCAAGCGCGCCCGTCGGGAGACCAGACAGGTGCTGCGCCGGCTCATCGACGGGATGCTTAACGGCTAGCGCTGGGCGCGGCCTCGGCAAAATGGCTTGCGGACCGGGATCTGAGTTCCAGAACTGGGCGCAGGACTGGCTGGTCACCACTTGGCGGCGAGGCGTGTCCATTCCGCTGCCAGGTCGCGGTCCCGGTGGAAGCCGCGCAGGGTAATCAGCTCGATAGCTTTGCGCGCATCTTGGATATCTTGAGGCGATGCGGCGTCCACGAGCGCACGTAGATCACTGCGATCCTGGGGTCGCCGATCATCATCTCTCGCAAGAAGTTTCATCGCGATCAGATGCGCCGTTGTGGCCACCGGAGCGACTAGATCGGGCAAGATCTCGATCTCCTCGGCAGCCTCCGCAATCTCCGGTTCGATGCCACAGCTCGCGAAAAGGAGGTCCACCACAACATTCGCGGCAGTGTCTGCGGTTGCTCCGAGACGGACCGCTGCCAACCGTCTGGCCGCGTCCTGCTCTACCGACGCCAGGAGATGGTACTGCTGGGTAAGAAGTTGACGGACTAAAGATTCCGCGGCATCGTCGTTTGCCACCGCGACAACAATGTCCACGTCACGGGTGAAACGTGGTTCGGATCGCGCAGACACCGCGAAACCACCAACCAGCGCCCACCGCTGACGCAATCCGGTCAGGTCCTTGGCGACCCTACGGAGTGTCGACTCCACAGCGTTCATGTGAACCGTGTGGACGTCGGGCCTGCGCTGTCACCCTCCTCCGCCCCGGGACGCGTCATCCTCCACGCGTCGATAGCTGCTTCAATTTCAACAACGTCCGCATTGGGCCGTTCACGACCCAGCCTCATGCGCTGCATCTGCTCGCCAACCTCGTACATGTCCAGAGCGAGCCTCAGCTTCTGCGCAGCGACGGAAACTGCCACACTCAAAGCCTACTGGGCGCACGTGTGGCAACGAGTCGATCCACACGAAATGCCGCCGTTGGGCCGCGGACTAGCCGAATTTTCCGGGTGGTGACACAGCCCACATTTGGCATGGGACTTTCGGCCCTGTCCGCGTCCGTGTCGGCCAGACAAGCTTTGGGCATTGGCCACAATCGGGCCACAATCGAAAGCCGAGCAGGTGGAACCGAAACGCAGTCGCCTCGTCGTATGTGCACCCGAGCCATCGCACGCGCGGGAATTCCCGGATGTCGCCGTATTCTCCGGCGGCCGGGCTAACGCATCCCAGGCCGAACGGTTGGCTCGTGCCGTGGGTCGCGTGTTGGCCGATCGGGGCGTCACCGGGGGTGCTCGGGTGCGGCTGACCATGGCGAACTGCGCCGATGGGCCGACGCTGGTGCAGATAAACCTGCAGGTAGGTGACACCCCATTAAGGGCGCAGGCCGCCACCGCGGGCATCGATGATCTGCGACCCGCACTGATCAGACTGGATCGACAGATCGTGCGGGCGTCGGCACAGTGGTGCCCCCGGCCTTGGCCGGATCGGCCCCGCCGGCGATTGACCACGCCGGCCGAGGCGCTAGTCACCCGCCGCAAACCGGTCGTGCTAAGGCGCGCAACCCCGTTGCAGGCGATTGCCGCTATGGACGCCATGGACTACGACGTGCATTTGTTCACCGACGCCGAGACGGGGGAGGACGCTGTGGTCTATCGGGCTGGACCGTCGGGGCTGCGGCTGGCCCGCCAGCACCACGTATTTCCCCCAGGATGGTCACGTTGTCGCGCCCCAGCCGGGCCGCCGGTGCCGCTGATTGTGAATTCGCGTCCGACACCGGTTCTCACGGAGGCCGCCGCGGTGGACCGGGCGCGCGAACATGGACTGCCATTCCTGTTTTTCACCGACCAGGCCACCGGCCGCGGCCAGCTGCTCTACTCCCGCTACGACGGCAACCTCGGGTTGATCACCCCGACCGGTGACGGCGTTGCCGACGGTCTGGCATGAGCCCGGGCTCGCGGCGCGCCAGCCCGCAAAGCGCCCGGGAGGTGGTCGAGCTCGACCGTGACGAGGCGATGCGGTTGCTGGCCAGCGTTGACCATGGGCGTGTGGTGTTCACCCGCGCGGCGCTGCCGGCGATCCGTCCAGTCAATCACCTCGTGGTCGACGGTCGGGTGATCGGGCGCACCCGCCTGACGGCCAAGGTGTCCGTTGCGGTGCGATCGAGCGCCGATGCCGGTGTCGTGGTCGCCTACGAAGCCGACGACCTTGATCCGCGGCGTCGGACGGGGTGGAGTGTGGTGGTGACGGGACTGGCGACCGAGGTCAGCGATCCCGAGCAGGTTGCCCGCTACCAGCGGCTGCTACACCCGTGGGTGAACATGGCGATGGACACCGTGGTCGCGATCGAACCCGAGATCGTCACCGGCATCCGCATCGTTGCTGACTCGCGTACGCCGTAGCCGATTGGCCGCGGGCGGCCCGCACGCATCCGCACTATCTGATAAATTCTTCAACTCGTCAACCGATGTAACGCTGAAGCTCTCAGGAGACGCGGTGGAGTCCGAACCGCTGTACAAGCTCAAGGCGGAGTTCTTCAAAACCCTTGCGCATCCGGCGCGGATCAGGATTTTGGAGCTGCTGGTCGAGCGGGACCGTTCGGTCGGTGAGTTGCTGTCCTCGGACGTCGGCCTGGAGTCGTCGAACCTGTCCCAGCAGCTGGGTGTGCTACGCCGGGCGGGTGTTGTCGCGGCACGTCGTGACGGCAACGCGATGATCTATTCGATTGCCGCACCCGATATCGCCGAGCTGCTGGCGGTGGCACGCAAGGTGCTGGCCAGGGTGCTCAGCGACCGGGTGGCGGTGCTAGAGGACCTCCGCGCCGGCGGCTCGGCCACGTAACGCCATGGGTTGGGTTGCCAAGATTTTCCGTGTTGGCCGGGTGGTCGAGCCCGCGGCCCCCTTACCGGCGGCGATAGCCGAACCACCCGCCGGGGTACGGGGTTCGCTGCAGATCCGACATGTTGACGCGGGTTCGTGCAACGGGTGTGAGGTGGAGATTTCGGGCGCCTTTGGCCCGGTGTATGACGCGGAGCGGTTCGGGGCGCGGCTGGTCGCCTCGCCCCGACACGCCGATGCGTTGTTGGTGACCGGCGTGGTCACGCACAACATGGCCGGCCCACTGCGCAAGACCCTGGAGGCCACGCCGCGCCCGCGGGTGGTAATCGCGTGCGGGGATTGCGCGCTGAACCGGGGGGTGTTCGCCGACGCCTACGGCGTGGTCGGTGCGGTCGGCGAGGTGGTACCCGTCGACGTCGAGATCGCCGGCTGCCCGCCGACACCCGCGGCCATCATGGCGGCGCTGCGATCGGTGACCGGGAAATGACCGCTGCACCGACGGCCGGCGGGGTCGTCACTTCGGGCGTGGGCGTTGCCGGGGTCGGCGTGGGGTTGCTGGGCATGTTTGGACCGGTGCGTGTAGTGCACGTCGGTTGGCTGCTTCCGCTGTCCGGCGTGCACATCGAGCTCGACCGGTTGGGCGGATTCTTCATGGCGCTCACGGGCGCGGTAGCGGCTCCGGTCGGTTGTTACCTGATCGGCTACGTGCGCCGTGAACACCTCGGTCGGGTCCCGATGGCGGTGGTGCCGCTGTTCGTCGCGGCGATGCTGTTGGTGCCGGCCGCGGGCTCGGTGACGACGTTTCTGCTGGCGTGGGAGCTGATGGCGATCGCGTCGCTGATCCTGGTGCTCTCCGAGCACGCCCGCCCGCAGGTCCGCTCGGCGGGCCTGTGGTACGCCGTGATGACTCAGCTGGGATTCATCGCAATCCTGGTCGGGCTGGTGGTGTTGGCGGCGGCCGGGGGTTCCGACCGGTTCGCCGGCCTCGGGGCAGTCTGCGACGGGGTCCGCGCCGCCGTATTTATGCTCACGCTGGTCGGGTTTGGTTCGAAGGCGGGCCTGGTGCCACTGCACGCCTGGCTGCCGCGGGCCCACCCGGAGGCGCCGAGCCCGGTGTCGGCGTTGATGAGCGCGGCGATGGTCAACCTGGGCATCTACGGCATCGTCCGTTTCGATCTGCAGCTGCTGGGGCCGGGCCCACGCTGGTGGGGGCTTGCGCTGCTGGCCGTGGGCGGCACGTCCGCGCTGTATGGGGTGCTGCAGGCTTCGGTGGCCGCCGATCTCAAACGGCTGCTGGCCTATTCGACGACCGAGAACATGGGCCTGATCACGCTGGCGCTCGGTGCGGCAACACTTTTCGCGGATACCGGAGCCTACGGGCCGGCGTCGATCGCCGCCGCCGCAGCGATGCTGCACATGATTGCGCACGCGGCGTTTAAGAGCCTCGCCTTCATGGCGGCCGGATCTGTGCTGGCCGCGACCGGGCTGCGCGACCTGGACCTGCTCGGCGGGCTGGCCCGCCGAATGCCGGCGACCACCGTCTTTTTCGGGGTGGCCGCACTGGGCGCATGTGGTCTGCCGTTGGGCGCCGGGTTTGTCAGTGAGTGGCTGCTGGTCCAGTCGTTGATCCACGCTGCCCCCGGACACGACCCCATCGTGGCGCTGACGACACCGCTGGCGGTCGGCGTGGTCGCACTGGCCACCGGTCTGAGCGTGGCGGCGATGACCAAGGCCTTCGGGATCGGGTTTCTCGCCCGTCCCCGCTCCACCCAAGCCGAAGCGGCGCGTGAGGCGCCGGCCAGCATGCGCGCCGGCATGGCGATCGCGGCGGGCGCCTGCCTGGTGCTGGCGGTGGCACCGCTGCTGGTCGCACCCATGGTGCGGCGGGCCGCCGCGACGCTGCCGGCCGCTCAGGCGGTCAAGTTCACCGGTCTGGGCGCCGTGGTGCGGCTGCCCGCGATGTCCGGGTCGATCGCGCCCGGCGTGATCGCCGCCGCTGTGCTCGCCGCGGCGTTGGCGGTAGCCGTCCTCGCGCGGTGGCGTTTCCGCCGGCGCCCGGCGCCGGCCAGGTTGCCGCTGTGGGCTTGCGGCGCGGCCGATCTCACCGTGCGCATGCAATACACGGCCACGTCGTTCGCCGAGCCGCTGCAGCGGGTCTTCGGCGACGTGCTGCGCCCGGACACCGACATCGAGGTCACCCACACCGCCGAGTCGCGCTATATGGCCGAGCGGATCACCTACCGGACCGCGGTCGCCGACGCGATCGAACAGCGCCTCTATACTCCGGTGGTCGGGGCGGTGGCCGCCATGGCCGAGCTGCTGCGCCGTGCCCACACCGGCAGCGTGCACCGCTACCTGGCCTACGGCGCGCTGGGCGTACTGATCGTGCTGGTGGTCGCGAGGTGAACGTGATGTCCTACCTAGCGGGCGCCGCGCAAATCGGCGGGGTCATGGTGGGTGCGCCGCTGGTCATCGGTATGACGCGGCAGGTACGGGCACGCTGGGAAGGCCGGGCCGGCGCCGGCCTGCTGCAACCGTGGCGTGATCTGCTCAAACAGCTTGGCAAGCAACAGATCACACCGGCGGGGACGACGATCGTGTTCGCCGCCGCGCCGGTGATCGTCGCCGGGACAACGCTTTTGATCGCCGCGATCGCACCTCTGGTGGCCACCGGGTCACCCCTGGACCCCAGCGCCGACTTGTTTGCCGTGGTCGGGCTGCTATTCCTGGGCACCGTCGCACTGACCCTGGCCGGCATCGACACCGGCACCTCTTTCGGCGGCATGGGCGCCAGCCGCGAGATCACCATCGCCGCACTGGTCGAACCAACGATCCTGCTGGCGGTGTTCGCGCTGTCCATCCCCGCCGGATCGGCCAATCTCGGTGCGCTGGTGGCGAGTACGATCGACCACCCGGGCCACGTGGTGTCGCTGGCCGGCGTACTGGCCTTCGTGGCGTTGGTGATTGTCATCGTCGCCGAGACCGGGCGGCTGCCGGTGGACAACCCGGCCACCCACCTGGAATTGACGATGGTGCACGAGGCCATGGTCCTCGAGTACGCCGGCCCACGGCTGGCGCTGGTCGAATGGGCGGCCGGGATGCGGCTCACGGTGCTGCTGGCACTGCTGGCGAATCTGTTCCTGCCGTGGGGGATCGCCGGCGCCGCGCCCACCGCGCTCGACGTGTTGACCGGCGTGGTGGCGGTGGCGGCCAAGGTCGCGATTCTCGCGGTGCTGCTGGCGACGTTCGAGGTGTTCCTCGCCAAACTGCGATTGTTCCGGGTACCCGAACTGCTGGCCGGCTCGTTTCTGCTGGCCTTGCTCGCGGTCACCGCCGCCAACTTCTTCACGGTGGGGGCGTGAGGGGCCAGCGATGAGTAACGCCAACTTCTCGATCCTGGTCGACTTCGCCGCGGGTGGGCTGGTGTTGGCGTCGGTGCTGATTGTCTGGCGCCGCGACCTGCGGGCCATTGTGCGGCTGCTGGCCTGGCAGGGTGCTGCGCTGGCCGCGATCCCGCTACTGCGCGGCATCCGCGACAACGACCGTGCGCTGATCGCGGTGGGCATCGCCGTGTTGGCGCTGCGCGCGCTGGTGTTGCCCTGGCTGCTGGCCCGCGCGGTGGGCGCCGAAGCGGCCGCGCAGCGGGAGGCCACCCCGTTGGTCAACACCGCCAGCTCGCTGCTGATTACCGCCGGACTGACCCTCACCGCGTTCGCGATCACCCAGCCGGTGGTCAACCTGGAACCGGGCGTCACCATCAACGCGGTGCCGGCCGCGTTCGCGGTGGTGCTGATCGCGCTGTTCGTGATGACCACGCGGCTGCACGCGGTCTCGCAGGCCGCCGGATTCCTGATGCTAGACAACGGGATCGCGGCGACCGCATTCCTGCTCACCGCCGGGGTGCCGCTGATCGTCGAACTTGGTGCCTCGCTGGACGTGCTGTTCGCGGTCATCGTGATCGGCGTGTTGACCGGCCGGCTGCGCCGCATTTTCGGCGATGCCGACCTGGACAAGCTGCGGGAGTTGCGGGATTGATGACCGGTTTGCTGCTTGCCGCGATCCTCGCACCGCTCGCCGCGTCAATCGCCTCCTTGATCACCGGGTGGCGACGCACGACGGCGACGCTCACCGCGCTGTCCGCCACGACGGTGCTGGCCTGCGCTGTGGCGATGGGGTTTTGGATGGGGTCGGGGGCGCAGTTCGGGCTGGGCGGTCTGCTGCGCGCCGATGCGCTGACGGTGGTCATGCTCGTCGTCATCGGGATCGTCGGCACACTGGCCACCGCGGCGAGCATCGGCTACATCGACACCGAGCTGGCACACGGGCATATCGACGGACGTAGCGCTCGGCTGTATGGGGTGCTGACCCCGGCGTTTCTTTGCGCGATGGTTCTGGCGGTGTGCGCCAACAACATCGGCGTCATTTGGGTAGCGATCGAGGCCACCACGGTGATCACCGCGTTTCTGGTGGGGCATCGCCGCACCCGCACCGCGCTGGAAGCGACCTGGAAATACGTGGTGATCTGTTCGGTCGGGATCGCCGTCGCCTTCTTGGGTACCGTGCTGCTGTATTTCGCCGCGCGGGATTCCGGTGCCGCTGCTGCCGGCGCGCTGAACCTCGATATCCTGGCCGAACACGCCGCCGGCCTAGACCCCGGGGTCGCTCGACTGGCCGGCGGGTTGCTGCTCATCGGTTATGGCGCCAAGGCGGGCCTCTTCCCGTTTCACACCTGGCTGGCGGACGCGCACAGCCAAGCCCCCGCACCGGTGTCCGCACTGATGAGCGGCGTGCTGCTGGCGGTGGCGTTCTCGGTGCTGATCCGATTGCGGCCGATCCTCGACGCGGTCAGCGGGCCCGCCTACCTGCGCAACGGGCTGCTCGTGGTCGGGTTGGCGACGCTGCTGGTGGCGGTGCTGATGCTGACCGTGACCGGCGACGTCAAGCGGATGCTGGCCTACTCGTCGATGGAGCACATGGGCCTGATCGCGATCGCCGCGGCCGCCGGCACGACATTGGCGATCGCCGCGCTGCTGCTGCACGTGCTCGCCCACGGGATCGGCAAGACCGTGCTGTTTCTGGCGGGCGGTCAGCTGCAGGCCGCACACGACTCCACCGCCATCGCCGATATCACCGGCGTGATGCGACGGTCGCGGCTGATCGGCGTGTCGTTTGCCGTCGGCCTGATCGTCCTGCTTGGCTTGCCGCCGTTCGCGATGTTCGCCAGCGAGCTGGCGATCGCGCGCTCATTGGCCAACGAGCGGCTGGCCTGGGTGCTGGGTGCGGCGCTGCTGCTGATCGCCATCGGTTTCACGGCTCTGGCACGCAATTCCGGACGCATGCTGCTCGGCACCCCGGCGGCGGGCGCGCCGGCGATCACCGTGCCGGCCACCGCGGCGGCGGCGTTGATGGTGGGCATCGTCGTCTCGGCGGCCCTCGGCATCACCGCGGGCCCACTCGCCGACCTGCTTGGCATCGCCGCCAGCAACGTGGGTCTACCGTGATGAGTGCCAGCTGGCTGCGCCACCGGGTATCCGAGCGTGGACTGATAGCGACGGCCGAACAACTCTGGGCCGATTCGTTTCGCCTGGCCCTGGTCGCTGCCCACGACGACGGCGACAGTCTGCGTGTCGTGTACCTTTTCTTGGCGGGCTATCCAGATCGCCGCGTCGAGTTGGAATACGTTGTGCCGGCGGATAATCCAGAGATCAGATCGTTGGCGTACCTGTCCTTTCCGGCTGGCCGGTTCGAGCGCGAAATGGCGGACCTGTACGGAATTCGCCCGGTCGGCCATCCCAAACCCCGCCGACTGGTACGGCACGCGCATTGGCCCGACTGGCATCCCATGCGCACCGACGCCGGGCCCGCGCCCGAATTCACTGATACGGGGGCCTTCCCGTTCCTCGCCGTCGAAGGACCCGGCGTGTACGAGATTCCGGTCGGGCCGGTGCACGCCGGCCTCATCGAACCCGGTCACTTCCGGTTTTCTGTCGCGGGCGAGACGATCGTGCGGCTGAAGGCGCGGCTGTGGTTTGTGCACCGTGGCATCGAGAAACTCTTCCACGGCCGCCCCGCCACGGCCGCGGTCGATCTCGCCGAACGCATCAGCGGCGACACGTCGGCAGCGCACGCGCTCGCGCACAGCCTGGCGATCGAAGACGCTCTCGGCATCGAGCTGCCCCACGAGGTCCACCGGCTGCGGGCCCTGATCGTCGAACTCGAACGGCTCTACAACCACGCCGCCGACCTGGGTGCCTTGGCCAACGACGTCGGCTACTCGCTGGCCAACGCTCACGCCCAACGCATCCGCGAAAATCTGTTGCGGCGCAATGCCGCAGTCACCGGTCACCGGCTACTGCGCGGCGCCATCCGCGCGGGCGGGGTTGCGCTGCGTGCGCTGCCCGATACCGACGAGCTTGCAGCGCTCGCCGTCGATCTCGCCGAGGTCGCCACCCTGACGCTGGCCAACTCGGTGGTCTACGACCGCTTCGCCGGCACCGCCGTGCTGCACCCCGACGACGCCAGCGCCCTGGGCTGCCTGGGCTATGTTGCCCGCGCCAGCGGACTGCGCAGCGACGCCCGGGTCGAACACCCCACCATAGTGCTGCCCATCACCGAGATCGGCGCGCCTGACGGCGACGTCTTGGCTCGCTACACCGTGCGGCGCGACGAATTCGCCGCGTCTGCCGCTCTTGCTCAACACATTGTCGAATCACACACCGGTCCAATAGAATACGCCGCTACACTGCACCCGGTGGGCGCGCCCAGCAGCGGTATCGGCATCGTCGAAGGCTGGCGCGGCACTATCGTGCACCGCGTCGAAATTGACGTCGATGGCCGCATCACCCGGGCGAAAGTCGTCGATCCGTCCTGGTTCAACTGGCCCGCACTGCCGGTGGCGATGGCCGACACCATCGTCCCCGACTTCCCGTTGGCCAACAAAAGCTTCAACCAGTCCTACGCGGGCAACGACCTCTAACCGTGAGCGCGCCCAGTTGTACGGCCCTAGCGGCGTGTCGGTGTACAAACACGCACCCTCGCGGGTTCGGTTGCGCCAAACTAGAAGTACCGTGGTCAAGGGACGTTCGGGGAGCCTGTCGTGGCGTCGAGTGCGCACCGGTGACCTCGGTCTGGCTGTTTGGGGTGGACGCGAGGAGTACCGGGCGGTCAAACCGGGCACACCAGGGATACAACCGAAGGGAGACATGATGACTGTGACCGTTGTCGATGCTGGACCCGGCCGGGTGAGCCGTTCGGTGGAGGTGGCCGCGCCGGCGGCCGAGTTGTTCGCCATCGTTGCTGATCCCCGGCGCCACCGCGAACTGGACGGATCGGGCACGGTTCGCGGCAACATCAAGGTACCGGCGAAATTAGTTGTCGGGTCGAAGTTTTCGACGAAGATGAAGTTGTTCGGCCTACCGTATCGCATCACCAGCAGGGTGACCGCGCTCAAACCGAACGAATTGGTCGAGTGGAGCCACCCGTTAGGCCATCGGTGGAGATGGGAATTCGAATCGCTGTCACCGACACTGACCCGCGTCACCGAGACATTCGACTACCACGCCGCCGGTGCGATCAAGAACGGCCTGAAGTTCTACGAGATGACGGGTTTCGCGAAGTCCAATGCGGCGGGAATCGAGGCCACGTTGGCCAAGCTGAGCGATCAGTACGCCCGCGGTAGGGCATGACGCCATGGGGGCGTGTCGGTGTACCGACACGCTCGCTCACGGGTTCGGTTGCACCAAGAAAAGATGTACCAGATCACCTGCCTGAATAGGATTTTTGGCCCGACGTAGCTTCGGGCTAGCGCGAGCGACGACTCCGCCGTCGAGCAGGATGTCACCGTGGATCAACCGTGGAACGCCAACATCCACTACGACGCTCTGCTGGATGCCATGGTGCCGCTCGGTACCCAGTGCGTGCTCGACGTCGGGTGCGGCGACGGGTTGCTGGCTGCCCGGCTGGCTCGGCGCATACCCTACGTCACGGCAGTGGACATCGATGCGCCCGTCCTGCGACGTGCGCAGACACGGTTCGCCAACGCGCCGATCCGCTGGCTGCATGCCGACATCATGACGGCTGAGCTGCCCAACGCGGGCTTCGACGCCGTGGTCTCCAATGCCGCCCTGCACCACATCGAGGACACTCGGACGGCGCTGAGCCGGCTCGGCGGGCTGGTAACTCCCGGTGGGACGCTGGCCGTGGTCACCTTCGTGACGCCCTCGCTGCGAAACGGCTTATGGCACTTGACAAGCTGGGTTGCCTGCGGCATGGCCAATCGCGTCAAGGGCAAGTGGGAACATTCCGCTCCGATCAAGTGGCCGCCCCCGCAGACGTTGCATGAGCTACGCAGCCACGTTCGCGCCCTGCTGCCCGGGGCGTGTATCCGTCGGCTGCTGTACGGCCGGGTGCTCGTTACGTGGCGCGCACCCGTCTAATCGGGAGAACCCAATGGCGGCGGCCGATATGACCAAGTGCGCGTTAGCTTGCGAGATTGGCTGCCCGCATCCAATGATCGGCGGATACGGGTCGCAAACCACCTCAGACCGGCAGCTAAGGAGCGCAAGTGGCCAAGAACCAAAACCGCATCCGCAACCGGTGGGAGTTGATCACCTGTGGTCTCGGGGGACACGTCACCTACGCGCCGGACGACGCGGCACTTGCTGCGCGGCTGCGCGCCAGCACCGGGCTGGGCGAAGTATGGCGCTGCTTGCGCTGCGGCGATTTCGCGCTCGGTGGGCCGCAGGGGCGTGGTGCTCCCGAGGATGCGCCGTTGATTATGCGCGGCAAGGCGTTACGTCAGGCCATCATCATTCGCGCGCTCGGGGTCGAACGGCTAGTCCGGGCGTTGGTGTTGGCGCTGGCCGCGTGGGCGGTGTGGGAGTTTCGCGGTGCGCGGGGAGCTATCCAGGCGACCCTGGATAGGGACTTGCCGGTCCTGCGTGCGGCCGGATTCAAGGTCGATCAAATGACGGTGATCCACGCTCTGGAGAAAGCGTTGGCCGCCAAACCGTCGACGTTGGCCCTGATCACGGGCATGCTGGCGGCATACGCAGTGCTGCAGGCCGTCGAGGGGGTCGGTTTGTGGCTGCTGAAGCGCTGGGGCGAGTACTTCGCGGTGGTGGCCACCTCAATTTTCCTGCCGTTGGAGGTTCACGACCTGGCCAAGGGCATCACGACGACTCGGGTCGTGACCTTCAGCATCAATGTCGCCGCCGTTGTCTACCTGCTGATTTCTAAGCGGTTGTTCGGTGTGCGCGGCGGGCGCAAGGCTTATGACGTCGAACGGCGCGGCGAGCAGCTGCTCGACCTCGAGCGCGCCGCGATGCTCACCTGACCAGCCAAAATCCCACCTGTGCGGGGCCTGCGGGTTGTGTCAAAGGTCACCAGCGCCTTTTTCGCACTGTTTACTCCGGCGCGGCGTGCCCGTAAAGCCGCCCGGGTGAACTTGGATCAGGTGGCGCAATGTCGCCGGACCGACGAAGGACCGACGCTGTGTCAACACTGCCAACCTGGGTCAGCCAGAGCTCTACCGACCGCGGCGTGGTCGCGCCAATCACAGCGCGTGCCCGCGACGCACTGCAGGCCGTGCTGCGCGCCAGGCGCCGCGGCCAGCGCTCTGACTTGCGCCTTATGCGCAGAGGCGTGGAGCGTTGTTGAGGTCAGGCCCGCGCCGAGGGCCGCGACTTTCTCGCTACAATCGCGCGCGGCGCGGGAGAGCCGCTAGCCGCCGGTGACCGGCGATTGGAGATTGAGTTGCGACCGAACGGATGGCGGTGACGGTCGGCGTCATTTGTGCGATCCCGCAAGAGCTGGCGTATCTGCGCGGTGTCCTGGTCGATGCGAAACGCCAGCAGGTCGCGCAGATCCTCTTCGATAGCGGCCAACTCGACGCGCACCGGGTCGTGTTGGCCGCCGCCGGCATGGGCAAAGTTAACACGGGCCTGACCGCAACGCTGCTTGCCGATCGATTCGGCTGCCGCACCATCGTTTTCACGGGAGTGGCCGGCGGGCTGGATCCCGAGCTATGCATCGGTGACATCGTCATCGCCGATCGGGTCGTCCAACACGACTTCGGTCTGCTCACCGATGAGCGGCTGCGCCCCTATCAGCCCGGACACATCCCCTTCATCGAACCGACCGAGCGGCTCGGATACCCGGTTGATCCCGCGGTCATCGATCGGGTCAAACACCGCCTCGACGGGTTCACGCTGGCGCCGCTGTCCACCGCCGCGGGAGGTGGTGGCCGGCAGCCACGCATCTACTACGGCACCATCCTGACCGGTGACCAATACCTTCACTGCGAGCGCACCCGCAACCGGCTGCACCACGAACTCGGCGGTATGGCCGTCGAAATGGAAGGCGGTGCGGTGGCGCAAATCTGCGCGTCCTTCGATATCCCATGGCTGGTCATTCGCGCGCTCTCCGATCTCGCCGGAGCCGATTCGGGGGTGGACTTCAATCGGTTTGTCGGCGAGGTGGCGGCCAGTTCGGCCCGCGTTCTGCTGCGCTTGCTGCCGGTGTTGACGGCCTGTTGAAGACGACTATCCGCCGGTGCGTTCACCGCGTCAGGCGGCTTCGGTGAGGTGAGTAATTTGGTCATTAACTTGGTCATGCCGCCGCCGATGTTGAGCGGAGGCCACAGGTCGGCCGGAAGTGAGGAGCCACGATGACGACGGCCGTGACCGGTGAACACCACGCGAGTGTGCAGCGGATACAACTCAGAATCAGCGGGATGTCGTGCTCTGCGTGCGCCCACCGTGTGGAATCGACCCTCAACAAGCTGCCGGGGGTTCGGGCAGCTGTGAACTTCGGCACCCGGGTGGCAACCATCGACACCAGCGAGGCGGTCGACGCTGCCGCGCTGTGCCAGGCGGTCCGCCGCGCGGGCTATCAGGCCGATCTGTGCACGGATGACGGTCGGAGCGCGAGTGATCCGGACGCCGACCACGCTCGACAGCTGCTGATCCGGCTAGCGATCGCCGCCGTGCTGTTTGTGCCCGTGGCCGATCTGTCGGTGATGTTTGGGGTCGTGCCTGCCACGCGCTTCACCGGCTGGCAGTGGGTGCTAAGCGCGCTGGCACTGCCGGTCGTGACCTGGGCGGCGTGGCCGTTTCACCGCGTTGCGATGCGCAACGCCCGCCACCACGCCGCCTCCATGGAGACGCTAATCTCGGTCGGTATCACGGCCGCCACGATCTGGTCGCTGTACACCGTCTTCGGCAATCACTCGCCCATCGAGCGCAGCGGCATATGGCAGGCGCTGCTGGGAAGCGATGCTATTTATTTCGAGGTCGCGGCGGGTGTCACGGTGTTCGTGCTGGTGGGGCGGTATTTCGAGGCGCGCGCCAAGTCGCAGGCGGGCAGTGCGCTGAGAGCCTTGGCGGCGCTGAGCGCCAAGGAAGTAGCCGTCCTGCTACCGGATGGGTCGGAGATGGTCATCCCGGCCGACGAACTCAAAGAACAGCAGCGCTTCGTGGTGCGTCCAGGGCAGATAGTTGCCGCCGACGGCCTCGCCGTCGACGGGTCCGCTGCGGTCGACATGAGCGCGATGACCGGCGAGGCCAAACCGACCCGGGTGCGTCCGGGGGGGCAGGTCATCGGCGGCACCACAGTGCTTGACGGCCGGCTGATCGTGGAGGCGGCCGCGGTGGGCGCCGACACCCAGTTCGCCGGAATGGTCCGCCTCGTTGAGCAAGCGCAGGCGCAAAAGGCCGACGCACAGCGACTAGCCGACCGGATCTCCTCGGTGTTTGTTCCCGCTGTGTTGGTTATCGCGGCACTAACCGCAGCCGGATGGCTAATCGCCGGGGGACAACCCGACCGTGCCGTCTCGGCCGCACTCGCCGTGCTTGTCATCGCCTGCCCGTGTGCCCTGGGGCTGGCGACTCCGACCGCGATGATGGTGGCCTCTGGTCGCGGTGCCCAGCTCGGAATATTTCTGAAGGGCTACAAATCGTTGGAGGCCACCCGCGCGGTGGACACCGTCGTCTTCGACAAGACCGGCACCCTGACGACGGGCCGGCTGCAGGTCAGTGCGGTGACCGCGGCACCGGGCTGGGAGGCCGACCAGGTGCTCGCCTTGGCCGCGACCGTGGAAGCCGCGTCCGAGCACTCGGTGGCGCTCGCGATCGCCGCGGCAACGACTCGGCGAGACGCGGTCACCGACTTTCGCGCCATACCCGGCCGCGGCGTCAGCGGCACCGTGTCCGGGCGGGCGGTACGGGTGGGCAAACCGTCATGGATCGGGTCCTCGTCGTGCCACCCCAACATGCGCGCGGCCCGGCGCCACGCCGAATCGCTGGGTGAGACGGCCGTATTCGTCGAGGTCGACGGCGAACCATGCGGGGTCATCGCGGTCGCCGACGCCGTCAAGGACTCGGCGCGAGACGCCGTGGCCGCCCTGGCCGATCGTGGTCTGCGCACCATGCTGTTGACCGGTGACAATCCCGAATCGGCGGCGGCCGTGGCTACTCGCGTCGGCATCGACGAGGTGATCGCCGACATCCTGCCGGAAGGCAAGGTCGATGTCATCGAGCAGCTACGCGACCGCGGACATGTCGTCGCCATGGTCGGTGACGGCATCAACGACGGACCCGCACTGGCCCGTGCCGATCTAGGCATGGCCATCGGGCGCGGCACGGACGTCGCGATCGGTGCCGCCGACATCATCTTGGTCCGCGACCACCTCGACGTTGTACCCCTTGCGCTTGACCTGGCAAGGGCCACGATGCGCACCGTCAAACTCAACATGGTCTGGGCATTCGGATACAACATCGCCGCGATTCCCGTCGCCGCTGCCGGACTGCTCAACCCCCTGGTGGCCGGTGCGGCCATGGCGTTCTCATCGTTCTTCGTGGTCTCAAACAGCTTGCGGTTGCGCAAATTTGGGCGATACCCGCTAGGCTGCGGAACCGTCGGTGGGCCACAAATGACCGCGCCGTCGTCCGCGTGATGCGTTGTCGGGCAACACGATATCGGGCTCAGCGGCGACCGCATCCGGTCTCGGCCGAGGACCAGAGGCGCTTCGCCACACCATGATTGCCAGGACCGCGCCGATCACCACCGGCAGATGAGTCAAAATCCGCGTGGTGCTGACCGCGCCGGACAGCGCATCCACAATCACATAGCCGGTCAGTATGGCGACGAACGCCGTCAGAACACCGGCCAGGCCGGCGGCGGCGCTCGGCCATAGCGCCGCGCCCACCATGATCACACCGAGCGCAATCGACCACGACGTGGACTCGTTGAGCAAGTGGGTGCCGGCACCCGTCGGGTGCTGATGGGTCAGGCCGACGTCTAGGCCAAACCCCTGCACGGTGCCCAGGGCGATCTGCGCGATGCCCACGCACAGCAACGCCCAACGTCGCCAGGTCATCGGTGAATGTTGCCGCCGCGGCGCCCGGCGGATCCCGAGGCGCCCAACAGGCGGGACAACCGGGCGGGACTCGGCGAGCCGACGCAGATCACCAGCCTGGCTGGCCACCTGGGTAAACCATGCGCGACAGGCGCTGCACTCGCCCAGGTGTTCATCGACTCTCGCCGAGGGCACCGGTGCGCGCTCGCCGTCGAGTCGTGCCGACAGCGCTTCGCGCGCGACCTCGCAGTCCATGCCATCAATAGTCGCGCAATGCCGACGGATTGCTCCAGCGGGCTCGGACCACATCGCCGCGGGCACACCCCTGCAGCCTTGCAAAACGGTTGATGCGTGGTGGTTAAAGCTCCCGGCCGTTGTGGCTTGTGCGAGCACGGTGGCCCGGGTGGTGCGTGAGCGCCGTGGGGCTCGCGTTCAGGGGTCAATCGGGTTTGTCGTCGTCGTCTTGGTTGTGGAGGAATCGTTCGGGGTG
>OBKH01000079.1_pt1 | contig 23462 bp, 20 predicted proteins | sample 1496241 | NCBI WGS metagenome assembly OBKH01 (sample SAMN03273953, study PRJEB22546) | soil metagenome | isolation source: rice field elevated CO2 plus elevated temperature | place: India: CRRI Experimental farm Cuttack,Odisha-753006 | collected 2013-12-17 | reverse complement strand
CCCGAAGGATCACGCGAGGAACCTTCACTCGTACACCACGTCCCTGGCCTTGGCCCGGCGCGGTCCAGCGCAGCGTGGAGTTCGTCCACCGTCTCGCCCCAACGGATGCGGACCTCCTCTTCGTGGTCTTGCGCCATCTTGACCGGCTGGCCTTGGTGCTCGTTACAGATGCGACAGCGCCACCCACGGACGAGTCCGTATGGGTTGCGAATCGCTGACGCGAGCTGTTTAGGAACACAGAGCTCGCAGCACTCGCATACGACCTTGTCGGCTGACGCAGAAGCGCTCATCCTGGTCTAGCTGGTTGGGGTCTCAAACGTCCTGCACATCAACCATGGCACGAAACACCGAGTGAGTCCGAACAAGCCACGCCGGAGGTGCGATAGTTGCGCGGCAGGCAAATAGACCGGGCAAACCGACACCTGCCAAGGCCCTGGCGACGGGGAACATGCTGTCCGATGGCAGTTTGACCGGCGGGTGTTGGAGCGGGCGGCCAGGTGCAGTCGCGGCGAGTGGTCGAATTCGCCACAGGACCAGATCATAGACACGAAGGTTGCAGGTGCACGCCCTCGGCGGGGACAGCAAAGGGCCCAGGGCCATAAACACCCTGCCGCCCTGTTGGGGTGAGTGACGGGACTCGAACCCGCGACACCCAGGATCACAACCTGGTGCTCTACCAACTGAACTACACTCACCATGGCCGCCGGCCGCCCCCGCGGGGGCTAATGAGCGGCGACGTCGATATTAACCGCTCTGGGGCGCCTCGGCCGAATCTGTTTCTTCCTGCGCGCCCGCCCCGTCGGAAAGCTCGGCGACGACGGCCGCGATTTCGCTGGTAGAAGGGCCGGGCTGGGGCACGAACGCGGTGCGGCGGTAGAACCGCAGTTCGCGGATGGATTCGTGGATGTCGGCCAGCGCCCGGTGCGTCAGCCCCTTGGGCGGCTGGCCGAAGTAGATCCGCGGATACCAGCGCCGGCACAGTTCCTTGATCGAGCTGACGTCGATCATTCGGTAGTGCAGAAACGAGTCCAGCGTGGGCATGTCGCGGGCGATGAACGCGCGGTCGGTGGCGATCGAGTTGCCGGCCAGTGGGGCGGTCTTGGGCTGCTTGACGTGCTCGTTGATGTAGTCGAGCACCATGGCCTCGGCGGTCGCTAGGTCGACCGTGGATGCCTTCACCTCGTCGATCAGCCCCGACCGCGAGTGCATCTCGGCGACCACGTCGATCATGCCCGACAGCGCGGCGTCGTCGGCGTGCATCACCACGTCCACCCCGTCGCCGAGAATGTTCAGATCGGCATCGGTGACCAGGGCGGCTATCTCGATCAGCTTGTCCGAACCCAGATCGAGCCCGGTCATCTCGCAGTCGATCCACACCAGTTCGTCTTGCACAGCGCTCAGCGTAGGCGCATGCGAGCCGTCGCGGCTGTCTCCCCCGGGCAAGTAGTGTGATCCAGCTATGGGCACCGAATCGGCGGCCGGTGGACCTGGCGGGCCCGCGCAGCGGATCGCGGCGGGTTACACCGTCGAAGGCCAGGCCCTGCAGTTGGGCACCGTCGTCGTCGACGGCGAACCCGACCCGAGCGCGCAGATTCGCATTCCGCTGGCCACCGTCAACCGGCACGGTCTGGTCGCCGGGGCCACCGGAACCGGCAAGACCAAGACGCTGCAGCTGATCGCCGAACAGCTCAGTGCGGCGGGGGTGGCAGTGCTGATGGCCGACGTGAAGGGCGATTTGTCCGGTCTGGCCCGCCCGGGGGAGGCCGCCGACAAGACGGCCGCCCGTGCGAAAGACACCGGTGACGACTGGGTGCCGACGGCCTTCCCGGTGGAGTTCCTGTCGCTGGGTGCCAGTGGCGTCGGGGTTCCGGTGCGTGCGACCATCTCCAGCTTCGGCCCGATTCTGCTGGCAAAGGTGTTGGGGCTCAACGCTACCCAGGAATCTACACTGGGCCTGATCTTTCACTGGGCCGACCAACGAGGACTTCCGCTGCTGGACCTGAAGGATCTGCGGGCGGTCATTACCCATCTGACCAGTGATGAGGGCAAGGTAGAGCTGAAATCCCTTGGGGCGGTGTCGCCCACGACGGCCGGGGTCATCCTGCGGGCTTTGGTCAACCTGGAAGCCGAAGGTGCCGACACATTCTTCGGTGAGCCCGAACTGAGGCCCGAGGACCTGCTGCGCGTCGACAGCCAGGGTCGGGGCATCATCTCGTTGCTGGAGTTCGGGAGCCAGGCGTTGCGCCCGGCGATGTTCTCCACTTTTCTGATGTGGGTGCTGGCGGACCTGTTTACCTTCCTGCCCGAGGTGGGTGACCTGGACAAGCCCAAACTGGTGTTCTTTTTCGACGAGGCGCACCTGTTGTTCACCGATGCCTCGAAGGCCTTTCTCGAGCAGGTCGAGCAGACCGTGAAGCTGATCCGTTCCAAGGGTGTTGGGGTGTTCTTCTGCACCCAGCTGCCCACGGATCTACCCAACGATGTCCTCTCCCAGCTGGGAGCCCGAATTCAGCACGCGCTGCGCGCGTTTACCCCCGACGACCACAAGGCGCTGCGCAAGACCGTGCGCACCTACCCGAAAACCGATGTCTACGACTTGGAGTCCGCGCTGACGTCGCTGGGCACCGGCGAGGCCGTCGTCACCGTGCTATCGGAGAAGGGCGCACCGACGCCGGTCGCCTGGACCAGGATGCGAGCGCCACGGTCGCTGATGGCCGCGATCGGAGCCGAAGCGATTGGCGCCGCGGCCCAGGCAAGCTCGTTGCAGGCCGTATATGGCCAGACCATCGACCGCCCGTCAGCCCACGAGATACTGAGCGCCAAACTCGCGCCGGCGCAAGAGGCCCCGGCCCAGGAGGCCCCAGCCCCAAGGGGGCAGTACGATCCGCTGCCCTGGCCGGACGATTTTGAAGTTCCGCCGATGCCCGCTCCGGTGGAGCCGCAGGGCCCCGCGGTGTGGGAGGAGATACTCAAGAATCCGACCGTCAAGAGCGTCCTCAACACCACCGCACGCGAGATCACCCGCAGCATCTTCGGCACCGGGCGCCGCCGCCGGAAGTGATGCCTAGCTGCCCCCAAGCCTCTTGTAAAAGGCACCCACGATTGGCGCCACGATGGCGCGCGGAGCGTATTGGCTGGCCACCGACATCGCCTTTGACGTCAGACCCGGAACGACGCGCATCTTGTTGCGCTCCAAGGCATTCAGCGATACCCGGGCGGTGTGCTCCGTCGAGATCCACAGGAAGTCCGGCACCAGCTTCTCGACCAGTGACGCTTCGGAGGCATCCGGTAGCTCGGTGCGAACCGGGCCCGGGGCCAGCACCGTGACGTGCACGCCGGAGCCGCGTAGCTCACCGCGCAGAGATTCGCTGAAGGTGTTCACGAAGGCCTTGGTCGCGGCATAGGTGGCGTTGTAGGGAATCGGTGAATTGCCGGCCGCCGAACCAGAAATCAAGATGCCGCCGGCCTTGCGCTCGATCATGCCCGGCAACACCGCCAACGTAAGGTCGTGCACCGCCACGGCATTCAACTGCACCTGCGTCTTTTCGCCGGCAAGATCGAGCGATGCGATCGGGCCGAATGTCGCGGTACCCGCGTTGGCGCACAGGATCGAGATGGGCCGGGCAGCCAGCTCGTCGGCCAGTTTCGATCGTTCTTGCGGATCGGCCAGATCGGCCGGTCGCACGTCGACCGTGACGCGGTACTTGTCGGCCAGCCGGGCAGCCAACTCGGTCAACACGTCCTCGCGTCGTGCGGTGACGATCAGGTGGTGCCCGCGTGCGGCCAGTTCGGTGGCCAGCGCCGCGCCGATGTTCTGCGAAGCCCCGGTGACAACGGCACGTGCGTCGGGGCTGGGCGCGGGTATCGGCATGCGCCAATCGTAGACACGTAGCGATCGCGAGCGCGGCGGAGCCGGGCGCAGCGGGTCGCTGCCAAAAGCAATAAAGTGCCGGACATGAATAACCCGGGGTCGCGCGCGGGCACCCTCCTGCACTTCCGGGTGGTGGCGTGGGCCATGTGGGATTGCGGTTCCACCGGTCTGAACGCGATCGTGACAACCTTTGTGTTCTCCGTCTACCTGACCAGCGCCGTGGGTCAGGGTCTGCCGGGCGGCACCTCACCGGCGAGTTGGTTGGGTCGTGCGGGGGCGGTCGCCGGGTTGACCATCGGGGTGCTGGCGCCCGTCGTCGGCGTGTGGGTGGAGTCTCCGCACCGCCGTCGGGTGGCACTGTCTGTGCTGACCGGCACCGCGGTCGCGCTGACCTGCGCAATGTTCCTGATCCGCGACGACCCCCGCTACCTGTGGGCCGGGCTGGTTTTGCTCGCGGCCACCGCGGCGTCCAGCGATTTGTCCAGCGTTCCGTACAACGCGATGCTGCGCCAACTGTCCACACCCAGCACGGCGGGCCGGATCTCCGGCTTCGGTTGGGCGTCGGGCTATGTCGGCAGCGTCGCGCTCTTGCTGGTGATCTATCTGGGTTTCATGTCAGGTAGCGGTTCGCAGCGCGGCCTGCTGCAGCTACCCGTCGCGAACGGACTCAACGTGCGAATGGCGATGCTGGTTGCGGCGGCCTGGTTGGCGTTGCTGGGCCTGCCATTGTTGTTGGTCGCGCACCGACTACCCGATTCCGGTGCGGCGTCTCATCCTTCGACCGGCCTGCTGGGCGGCTACCGCAAGCTGTGGACGGAGATCAGCGCGGAGTGGCGGCGCGACCGCAACTTGGTCTACTTCCTGGTGGCCAGCGCGATATTCCGCGACGGGCTGGCGGCCATTTTCGCCTTCGGCGCGGTACTTGGCGTCAACGCATACGGGCTCACCCAGGCCGATGTCCTGATCTTTGGTGCGGCCGCAAGCGTGGTGGCTGCGGTGGGGGCCGTGCTGGGTGGGTTCGTCGACCACCGGATCGGGTCCAAACCGGTCATCGTCGGATCACTGGCCGCCATCATCGCCGCGGCGCTCACGTTGCTGACGTTGTCGGGCCCAACGGCGTTCTGGGCGTGCGGGCTGCTGTTGTGTGTGTTCATCGGGCCGGCGCAGTCGTCGGCACGCGCTCTGCTGCTGCATATGGCGCAGCACGGCAAGGAGGGTGTGGCCTTTGGGCTCTACACGATGACCGGCCGGGCGGTGTCGTTTCTGGGGCCGTGGTTGTTTTCGGTCTTCGTCGACGTGTTCCACACGGTCCGTGCCGGGCTCGGCGGCGTGTGCCTCGTGTTGACAACCGGCCTGCTGCTCATGCTGCGGGTACAGGTGTCGCGGCACGGCGGTGCGCTGACGACGGCGCAATCCTCCTAGCTGGGAGCGTCGCAGATGGTCAACCCCGCCCCGGTGCGCTGGCGTACCTGAACCCCGGCCACGGTGACCGAGCAGGTGACGTTGTGGCCGATGTTGACGATCGTGACGCTAGCGGGATGCAAGGACGACTTTGACAGGCTGACCTCTTTCCGCCACGGCAGGGCGACGTTGAACTCGGTCTGTATGACGTTGCCGCTATCCATGTACGTGATGCTGATTGCCCGGCCTTCCCCCGTGACGTCGTAGACAACGGTTTGCATCGCGCCGGCGACCGTCTCACTGGGCGTACCGGTCGTAGTTGTCGGTGCCGGTGCGGCGCTGGGTGAGGGTGGGGTCGGTGTGGTCGTGGTCGGACGTGTCGGGCTAGGCCCGGGCATGGGGGGTAACGGCTCGATCGCGGTTTGCTTTTTGACCGAGCCGTTGGCGATAACCAGTGCGATGACCAACGCGACGACGAGCAGCACGGCTGAGCCGGCGGCGAACCACAACCAGCGCGGCGTTCTCGGCCCTTGCGGTGGCGGGGGAGTCAGCCCGTCGGGGGGAAATCCGCCCGGTGGGGGCTGGTCGTATTGCCAGTACTGCGGCAGCTGTTGGGTCGGACTGGCCTCGTGGGGGCCTGGGGGCCACTGGGGAGGCCTTGGCGGGGGCCCTCCTGGAGACCACGGCGGGGAAACGTAACCGCCGTACGTGGATGCATACGGCGACTGGTCGGCGTAAGCCGGGTCGGCGGTCGGCGGATTGGGGGGAACCTGCGGTCCGGTCGGCCCGTACCCGGATAGAGGGGGACCAAACCGCTGGGGGCGACGTGGATCGTTCATGTCCACCTCATGGCATGCAGGGTACCCGCGCTGGGTGCGGGTGCGCTGATGTACCCGGCGACATCGCAGCCTGGCGAGCTATAGACAACGATCCGCGGCCGATAGCGCGGCGACCGTCATCGCCCGTAGGACGGCGCGTGCACGCACCGTCCGTGCCGGCTTGCTGTCGGCCGCTTTCATGCTATGCGGGGTGGAGTTCAGCAGTCCGAACACGGCGTGGGCCATCAGCCGGGCGTCGGCTTCGGCCAGGCCTGGGTTCAGCTCGCGCAGCACCCCGACCCAGACCTCCACGTACTGTCGCTGGGCCTTACGCACCTGCCGCTCAGCGACGGCCGGCAGGTGCGCTAGGTCCCGGTCCTGGATCCGGATGAGGTCTGCTTCGCCGAGTGCGAAGTCAAGGTGAAACTCGATGAGGCCATCCAGTGCCGCGGCCAAGTTAGCGCTGCGGGTCGTCACATCGCGTGCGCCGGCAAGAAGTCGCGCACTGACGCCGACCAGCAATTCCACCAGCAGCGACTCTTTGTTGGGGAAGTGTCGGTAGATGGCCGGACCGCTGACGCCCGCGGCGGCGCCGATGTCCTCCAGTCGCACCGCCAGGAATCCTCGTTCGGCAAACAATCGTTCGGCGGCTGCCAAGAGTTGGAATCGTCGGTCGGACTTCAGCTGACTGCGACGATTTGTGGCCTCGGGCTGGCCGGGCCGACCGTCCGGGGCGGACGCTGTCACGACGGTCTCCGTACACGACTCATGCTGGACACTTCGGTTAATCGTCACTAACGTAGCACGAGCTATTCGATGTTAACGCGAGTCAGACATGCGGTAGGCACCAGGCGGAGGAACCGTGGCAGCCGCGGAAGTCGTAGACCCCAATCGGCTTTCCTATGATCGCGGTCCGAGTGCGCCATCATTGCTCGAGTCGACCATCGGCGCCAACCTCGCAGCGACCGCTGCCAGGTACGGACATCGGGAAGCACTCGTGGACATGGTGGCCCGGCGACGGTTCAATTACAGCGAACTGCTGACTGACGTGCACCGGCTGGCGACGGGGCTGGTGCGGGCGGGGATCGGCCCGGGCGATCGGGTCGGCATCTGGGCGCCGAACCGGTGGGAGTGGGTGCTCGTCCAGTACGCGACCGCTGAGATCGGCGCGATCCTAGTGACCATAAACCCCGCCTATCGGGTCCGCGAAGTGGAGTATGCGCTTAGGCAGTCCGGTGTCGCGATGGTGATTGCCGTAGCGAGTTTCAAGGATGCGGACTATGCCGCGATGCTGGCCGAGGTTGGGCCGCGATGCCCCGATCTGGCCGACGTGATTTTGCTGGAAAGCGATCGCTGGGACGCGCTGGCGGGTGCCGAGCCCGATCTGCCTGCGCTGCAGCAGACCGCGGCGAGGCTAGACGGCAGTGATCCGGTAAACATCCAATACACCTCCGGCACAACGGCATACCCGAAGGGTGTCACGCTAAGCCACCGCAATATCCTCAACAACGGCTACCTGGTGGGCGAGCTGCTCGGGTACACCGCACAAGATCGGATTTGCATCCCGGTGCCCTTCTACCACTGCTTCGGCATGGTAATGGGAAATCTGGCGGCCACCAGTCACGGGGCGGCCATGGTGATCCCGGCGCCGGGCTTTGACCCTGCGGCCACGCTGCGCGCGGTGCAGGACGAGCGATGCACCAGCTTGTACGGCGTGCCGACGATGTTCATCGCCGAGCTGGGCCTGCCGGACTTCACCGACTACGAACTGGGCAGTCTGCGCACCGGGATTATGGCCGGCGCCGCGTGCCCGGTCGAGGTGATGCGCAAGGTGATCTCACGCATGCATATGCCCGGGGTCTCGATCTGCTATGGAATGACCGAAACGTCACCGGTTTCCACGCAGACGCGCGCCGACGACTCGGTGGATCGACGGGTCGGCACGGTCGGTCGGGTGGGTCCACACCTTGAGATCAAGGTGGTGGATCCGGCCACGGGCGAGACGGTCCCGCGCGGGGTGGTCGGCGAGTTCTGCACGCGAGGCTATTCGGTGATGGCCGGGTACTGGAATGACCCGCAGAAGACTGCGGAGGTGATCGACGCCGACGGCTGGATGCACACCGGAGATCTGGCTGAGATGGACCCGTCCGGGTACGTGCGGATCGCCGGCCGGATCAAAGACCTCGTCGTCCGGGGCGGCGAGAACATCTCGCCGCGGGAGATCGAGGAACTCCTCCACACGCATCCCGATATTGTCGACGGTCACGTCATCGGGGTGCCCGACGCCAAATACGGCGAAGAGCTCATGGCGGTGGTCAAGCTGAGAAACGACGCGCCGGAACTGACCATCGAGCGGCTGCGCGAGTACTGCATGGGCCGCATCGCGCGATTCAAGATCCCGCGGTACCTGTGGATCGTCGACGAGTTCCCGATGACCGTCACCGGCAAAGTACGCAAAGTGGAGATGCGACAACAGGCGCTCGAATACCTCCGCGGCCAACAGTGAGGTCCCTAGACGCACCGCGGGGGCAATGGTATTCTCACCTCAGTTAATGATAATTAACTGAAATGCTAGGAGGCTCTGCGGTATGGACAAGGTGGTGGCCACCGCCGCGGAGGCGGTCGCAGACATAGCCAACGGGTCGTCGCTTGCGGTTGGTGGATTCGGGCTTTGCGGCATCCCCGAAGCACTGATCGCAGCGTTGGTGGATAGCGGTGTCACCGACCTGGAAACAGTCTCGAACAACTGCGGAATCGACGGTGTTGGTCTGGGACTATTGTTGCAACACAAGCGAATTCGCCGGACAGTCTCCTCCTACGTGGGGGAGAACAAGGAGTTCGCCCGCCAGTTCCTCGCGGGCGAGCTCGAGGTGGAACTGACCCCGCAGGGCACGCTGGCCGAGCGGTTGCGGGCCGGAGGGATGGGCATACCGGCCTTCTATACACCGGCAGGGGTCGGTACCCAGGTCGCCGACGGCGGGTTGCCGTGGCGCTACGACGCCTCGGGCGGGGTGGCGGTGGTGTCGCCGGCCAAGGAGACTCGGGAGTTCGATGGTGTCACCTATGTCCTCGAGCGGGGGATCCGGACCGACTTCGCACTGGTGCATGCCTGGCAGGGGGACCGGCACGGCAACCTGATGTACCGCCACGCCGCGGCCAACTTCAACCCGGAGTGCGCATCCGCAGGCAGGATCACGATCGCCGAGGTCGAGCACTTGGTCGAGCCGGGTGAGATCGACCCTGCCACCGTACACACCCCGGGCGTGTTTGTGCACCGGGTGGTTCATGTGCCCAACCCCGCCAAGAAGATCGAGAGGGAGACGGTGCGGCAATGAGCGCCCCGGGCTGGAGCCGAGACGAGATGGCCGCACGGGTGGCCGCGGAGTTCGAAGACGGTCAGTATGTCAACCTTGGCATCGGCATGCCCACCCTGATTCCCAACCACATTCCCGACGGCGTCCATGTCGTCCTGCACTCGGAGAACGGCATCCTCGGCGTCGGCCCCTACCCGCGGCGGGAGGACGTGGATGCCGATTTGATCAACGCGGGCAAGGAGACGGTCACCACGCTGCCGGGTGCCGCATTCTTCAGCTCGTCGACTTCGTTCGGAATCATCCGCGGTGGCCACCTTGATGTCGCAGTGCTTGGCGCGATGCAGGTTTCGGTCACCGGTGACCTAGCCAACTGGATGATCCCCGGCAAGATGGTCAAGGGCATGGGCGGCGCGATGGATCTGGTACACGGCGCTCGCAAGGTGATCGTGATGATGGAGCACACCGCCAAGGACGGTAGCCCCAAGATCCTAGAGCGGTGCACATTGCCGTTGACCGGTGTGGGCTGCGTCGACCGCATTGTCACTGAACTCGCGGTCATCGATGTCTGCGCTGACGGCCTGCACCTGGTCCAGACCGCTCCTGGCGTGTCGGTCGACGAGGTAGTCGCGAAGACTCAACCGCCCCTTGTGCTTCGGGACCTGGCGACCCAGTGACCACCCCGTCGATAGCAATAGCCCCCTCGTTCGCCGACGAGCACCGCCGGCTGGTGGCGGAATTGAACAATAAGCTCGCCGCCGCCGCCCTGGGCGGCAACGAACGCGCCCGGAAACGCCACGTCAGCCGCGGCAAGCTGTTGCCCCGCGAACGGGTGGACCGCCTGCTCGACCCGGGCAGCCCTTTCCTCGAGCTGGCTCCGCTGGCCGCTGGCGGCATGTACGGCGACGAATCCCCGGGCGCGGGAATCATCACCGGGATCGGCCGGGTATCCGGACGCCAGTGCGTGATCGTCGCCAACGACGCGACGGTCAAGGGCGGTACCTACTACCCGATGACGGTCAAGAAGCACCTGCGCGCCCAGGAGGTCGCGCTGCAGAATATGCTGCCGTGCATCTATCTGGTCGACTCCGGCGGCGCCTTCCTGCCCCGCCAAGACGAGGTGTTTCCCGACCGCGAGCATTTCGGGCGGATCTTCTACAACCAGGCGACGATGAGCGCCAAGGGCATTCCGCAGGTGGCGGCGGTTCTCGGCTCCTGCACGGCGGGTGGCGCTTATGTGCCGGCGATGAGTGACGAGGCCGTCATCGTCCGTGAGCAGGGCACGATCTTCCTCGGCGGTCCGCCACTGGTGAAGGCGGCCACCGGCGAGATCGTCTCGGCCGAGGAACTTGGCGGTGGCGACTTGCACTCGCGCACGTCCGGTGTCACCGACCATCTGGCTGACGACGACGAGGACGCGCTGCGGATCGTGCGCGCGATCGCGGACACCTTCGGCCCGTGCGAACCCGCCCAATGGGATGTGCGCCGTTCGGTCGAGCCCAAGTACCCGCAGGCCGAGCTCTACGATGTGGTGCCCCCGGATCCCCGGGTCCCTTACGACGTTCATGAGGTCGTCGTGCGGATTGTTGACGGCAGCGAATTCAGCGAGTTCAAGGCTAAATACGGCAAGACTCTGGTGACTGCGTTTGCACGCGTCCACGGCCACCCGGTCGGGATCGTCGCCAACAACGGCGTGTTGTTCAGCGAATCCGCGCTCAAGGGAGCGCATTTCATCGAGCTGTGCGACAAACGCAAGATTCCGCTGCTGTTCCTGCAGAACATCGCCGGCTTCATGGTCGGCCGCGACTACGAGGCCGGCGGAATCGCCAAGCATGGCGCCAAGATGGTCACCGCGGTGGCCTGCGCGCGGGTGCCCAAGTTGACCGTGGTGATCGGCGGATCCTATGGTGCGGGTAACTATTCGATGTGCGGACGCGCGTACTCGCCCCGGTTCCTGTGGATGTGGCCGAACGCGCGGATCTCGGTGATGGGCGGTGAGCAGGCCGCGTCCGTGTTGGCGACCGTGCGCGGCGAGCAGCTGTCCGCGGCCGGCACACCCTGGTCACCCGACGAGGAGGAAGCGTTCAAGGCGCCCATCCGAGCGCAGTACGAAGACCAGGGTAACCCCTACTATTCAACTGCCCGGCTGTGGGATGACGGTATCATAGACCCTGCGGACACCAGAACGGTTGTTGGGCTTGCCCTTTCGTTGTGTGCCCACGCTCCGCTGGATCAGGTTGGCTACGGCGTCTTCCGGATGTGAGGCGATGTTTGACACCGTACTAGTGGCCAACCGCGGTGAGATCGCGGTTCGGGTGATTCGGACGCTGCGCCGGCTAGGCATCCGGTCGGTCGCGGTCTACAGCGACCCCGACGTCGATGCCCGCCACGTCTTGGAGGCGGACGCTGCGGTGCGGCTGGGGCCCGCCCCAGCACGCGAAAGCTACCTCGATATCGGCAAGGTGCTCGATGCTGCGGCGCGCACCGGAGCCCAGGCGATCCATCCGGGCTACGGGTTTCTTGCCGAGAATGCCGATTTCGCTGCGGCGTGTGAACGCGCCCGGGTGGTGTTCCTGGGTCCGCCGGCGCGCGCGATCGAGGTGATGGGCGACAAGATCGCCGCCAAGAACGCGGTCGCCGCTTTCGATGTTCCGGTGGTGCCCGGTGTGGCGCGCGCCGGGCTGACGGACGACGCGCTGGTCACCGCTGCCGCTGAGGTGGGCTATCCGGTGCTGATCAAACCGTCGGCCGGCGGCGGCGGCAAAGGGATGCGGTTAGTGCAAGATCCGGCGCGGCTGCCTGAGGCGCTGGTGAGTGCCCGGCGCGAAGCCATGTCTTCGTTCGGGGACGATACGCTATTCCTGGAGCGGTTTGTGTTGCGGCCCAGGCACATCGAAGTGCAGGTGCTTGCCGACGCTCACGGCAACGTGGTGCATCTGGGTGAGCGTGAGTGCAGCCTCCAGCGGCGCCACCAGAAGGTTATCGAGGAGGCGCCGTCGCCACTGCTTGACCCGCAGACCCGCGAGCGCATCGGGGTCGCGGCCTGCAACACCGCCCGCTGCGTGGACTACGTCGGCGCCGGCACGGTGGAGTTCATCGTCTCCGCGCAGCGCCCCGACGAGTTCTTTTTCATGGAGATGAATACCCGGCTGCAGGTGGAACACCCGGTCACCGAGGCGATTACTGGATTGGACCTGGTCGAGTGGCAGTTGCGGGTGGGTGCGGGCGAAAAGTTGGGCTTCGCCCAAAACGACATCGAGCTGCGTGGGCACGCGATCGAGGCTCGGGTGTATGCGGAGGATCCCGCGCGGGAATTCCTGCCCACCGGCGGCCGGGTGCTGGCGGTGTTCGAACCCGCCGGCCCCGGGGTGCGGGTGGATTCGTCACTGCTAGGCGGCACGGTGGTCGGCAGTGATTACGACCCGTTGCTCACCAAGGTGATTGCGCACGGGGCCGATCGCGAGGAAGCGCTGGATCGGCTGGACCAGGCGCTGGCGCGGACTGCGGTGCTGGGAGTGCAGACCAATGTCGAGTTCCTTCGCTTTCTGCTCGCCGACGAGCGGGTGCGGGTCGGGGATTTGGACACCGCTGTACTGGACGAGCGATCGGCCGATTTCACTGCGCGGCCGGCGCCTGACGACGTGCTAGCTGCCGGCGGCCTCTACCGCCAGTGGGCCCTGGCCCGGCGCGCACAGGGCGACCTGTGGGCCGCGCCGTCCGGATGGCGCGGCGGGGGCCATATGGCACCGGTCCGCACCGCCATGCGCACCCCGCTGCGCAGCGAGACCGTTTCGGTGTGGGGGCCACCCGAGTCGGCGCAGGTTCAGGTTGGCGATGGTGAGATCGATTGTGCGAGCGTGCAGGTCACCCGAGAACAGATGAGCGTGACGATAAGCGGGCTGCGCCGGGATTATCGGTGGGCAGAGGCTGACCGGCACCTGTGGATCGCCGACGAGCGCGGGACTTGGCACCTGCGCGAGGCCGAGGAGCACAAGATTCACCGCGCCGTGGGTGCGCGGCCGGCGGAGGTCGTCAGCCCTATGCCTGGCAGCGTGATCGCCGTGCAGGTCGAGTCCGGCTCCCAGATCTCTGCGGGTGATGTGGTGGTGGTGGTGGAAGCGATGAAGATGGAGCACTCGCTGGAGGCGCCGGTTTCGGGACGGGTACAGGTGTTGGTGTCCGTTGGCGATCAGGTGAAAGTCGAACAGGTACTGGCGAGGATCAAGGACTAGGATCATGACCACAACGACTACAACGATTTCTGGGGGGATATTACCCAAGGAATACCAAGATCTTCGGGATACGGTGGCCGATTTTGCGCGCACCGTGGTCGCGCCGGTATCGGCCAAACACGATGCGGAACACAGCTTCCCATACGAAATTGTCGCCAAGATGGGAGAGATGGGCCTGTTCGGGCTGCCGTTTCCGGAGGAGTACGGCGGCATGGGCGGCGACTACTTCGCGCTGTCGCTGGTACTTGAGGAGCTGGGCAAGGTTGACCAATCGGTAGCGATCACGCTGGAGGCCGCGGTGGGCCTGGGTGCGATGCCGATCTACCGGTTCGGTACCGAGGAGCAGAAACAGAAGTGGTTGCCCGACTTGACGTCTGGCCGTGCGCTCGCCGGTTTTGGTCTCACCGAGCCGGGAGCGGGATCGGACGCGGGCAGCACCCGCACCACGGCGCGTCTCGAAGGTGACGAGTGGATCATCAACGGCTCCAAGCAATTTATCACCAACTCGGGCACCGACATCACATCGCTGGTCACCGTCACTGCGGTTACCGGGACCACCGGAACCGCTGCGGATGCCAAGAAAGAGATTTCGACGATCATCGTGCCCAGCGGCACACCGGGATTCACCGTGGAACCGGTCTATAACAAGGTCGGCTGGAACGCCTCGGACACCCACCCACTGACATTTGCCGATGCGCGGGTCCCGAGGGAGAACCTGCTGGGAGCCCGGGGGAGCGGCTATGCCAACTTCTTGTCCATCCTGGACGAGGGCCGGATTGCGATTGCAGCGCTGGCCACCGGCGCGGCGCAGGGCTGTGTTGACGAGAGCGTCAAGTACGCCAACCAGCGTCAGTCGTTTGGCCAGCCGATCGGCGCTTATCAGGCGATCGGCTTCAAGATCGCGCGGATGGAGGCACGCGCCCATGTTGCCCGCACAGCGTACTATGATGCCGCCGCAAAGATGTTGGCGGGCAAGCCCTTCAAGAAGGAGGCGGCGATCGCGAAGATGATCTCCTCGGAGGCGGCGATGGACAACTCCCGCGATGCCACCCAGATACACGGCGGATACGGCTTTATGAACGAATATCCGGTGGCGCGTCATTACCGCGACAGCAAGGTGCTCGAGATTGGTGAGGGCACCACGGAAGTGCAGCTGATGCTTATCGCGCGATCGTTGGGACTGCAGTGACAAAGCACGCCGGCGACCGTGAATCTGACGACGCCGTATCGGCGTGTCGCGTCGCAGGATCCACAGTCGGCAGAAGGATTCTTCAACGAGGCTTGTGGTTTGAAGAGTTCCAGATCGGCACCACATACCTGCACCGGCCCGGCCGCACGGTCACCGAGGCCGACAACGTGTTGTTCACCACGCTGACGATGAACACCCAGTCACTGCACCTCGACGCGGCGTGGGCTGGGCAGCAGCCGGGTTTTCGGGGCGAGCGGCTGGTGAACTCGATGTTCACTCTCTCGACGATGGTCGGTCTGTCGGTTGCGCAGTTGACGTTGGGCACCATCGTGGCCAACCTCGGCTTCTCCGAGGTGTCGTTTCCCAAACCGGTCTTCCACGGCGACACGCTTTATGCAGAGACCGTCTGTACCGGTAAACGTGAGTCGAAAAGCCGGCCCGGCGAGGGCATCGTCACACTCGAGCACATCGCCCGCAACCAGCACGGTGAGGTGGTGGCCCGCGCGGTGCGCACGACGCTGGTCCAAAAGCAGTCCATTAAGGAGGCGCAATGAACCTGCGTGCCGCCGGTCCGGGGTGGCTGTTCTGCCCTGCCGATCGTCCGGAACGCTTTGCGAAGGCTGCCGCCGCGGCCGACGTGGTGATTCTCGACCTCGAGGACGGCGTGGCCGAGGCGCAGAAGCCTGCCGCGCGCAATGCGTTGCGGGACACCCCGCTGGACCCGGAACGCACGGTGGTGCGTATCAATGCGGGCGGTACTGCTGATCAGGCCCGCGATCTGGAGGCCCTCGCAGGCACCGCCTATACCACGGTGATGCTGCCCAAGGCCGAATCGGCGGCCCAAGTCATCGAGCTTGCGCCGCGTGATGTCATCGCGCTGGTGGAGACCGCGCGCGGTGCCGTGTGCGCCGCCGAAATCGCCGCGGCCGATCCCACCGTGGGAATGATGTGGGGTGCCGAAGACTTGATCGCCACCCTTGGCGGTAGCTCGAGCCGGCGGGCCGACGGTGCCTATCGTGACGTGGCCCGACATGTCCGCTCGACCATCCTGCTCGCCGCGTCCGCGTTCGGCCGTCTCGCGCTCGATGCCGTACATCTGGATATCCTCGATGTCGAGGGCTTGCAGGAAGAGGCCAGAGACGCCGCGGCGGTGGGCTTTGACGTGACCGTGTGCATTCACCCGAGTCAGATCCCGGTGGTGCGCAAGGCCTATCGACCCAGCCACGAGAAGCTGGCCTGGGCTCGGCGGGTTTTGGCCGCGTCGCGAAGCGAGCGTGGGGCGTTCGCGTTCGAAGGCCAGATGGTCGACTCTCCAGTGCTCACGCACGCGGAAACGATGTTGCGGCGAGCCGGGGAAGCCACCTCCGAATGAGGGCGCAGATCCCCCGCGACACGGTTGCGATGCGTTCGCGATCGGTCCGGACTCTTCACATTTGGGGGCATAATGGAGGAAGCGCCAGTGTTGCGGCGAGCGGAAGCTTTGGTGCGGCCGGCGATCAACTTCGGCTCGCAGCGGTTTCCCAGGCGGGATGTGCTGTGAGCGCCGCACCACCAGCGCCGACGCTAAGGATGGAACGCACGGCATCTTCTGACGCGTAACCGCGTTGTGATCGCGAGCTGAGGAGACGGTATGGGGGAGGGTTCTCGGAGGCCATCTGGGATGTTGATGTCTGTCGATCTTGAGCCGGTGCAACTCGTCGGCCCGGACGGTACGCCGACGGCCGAACGCCGCTACCACCGTGACCTTCCTGAGGAAACGCTGCGTTGGCTCTACGAGATGATGGTGGTCACCCGCGAGCTGGATACCGAATTCGTCAATCTGCAGCGCCAGGGGGAGCTGGCGTTGTACACGCCCTGTCGCGGGCAGGAAGCCGCGCAGGTGGGTGCGGCGGCTTGCCTACGCAAAACCGACTGGTTGTTCCCCCAATACCGAGAATTGGGCGTCTACCTAGTGCGTGGCATCCCGCCTGGACATGTTGGGGTCGCGTGGCGTGGAACCTGGCACGGCGGGCTGCAATTCACCACGAAGTGCTGTGCACCGATGTCGGTTCCCATCGGCACCCAGACCTTGCACGCGGTGGGCGCGGCGATGGCCGCGCAACGCCTGGACGAGGACTCCGTGACGGTGGCCTTTCTGGGCGACGGCGCCACCAGCGAGGGCGACGTACATGAGGCGCTCAATTTCGCGGCGGTGTTCACCACACCGTGCGTGTTCTACGTGCAGAACAACCAGTGGGCAATCTCGATGCCGGTATCCAGGCAGACCGCCGCACCATCTATCGCGCACAAGGCGATTGGCTACGGGATGCCAGGCATCCGGGTGGACGGCAACGACGTGCTGGCATGCTATGCGGTGATGGCCGAAGCTGCCGCTCGGGCTCGGGCCGGCGACGGTCCAACGCTGATCGAGGCGGTCACTTACCGTCTTGGTCCGCACACCACCGCCGATGATCCAACCCGGTACCGCAGCCAGGAGGAGGTGGACCGCTGGGCGACGCTGGACCCGATTCCGCGCTATCGCACTTACTTACAAGATCAGGGCCTGTGGTCGCAACGCCTCGAGGAACAGGTGACGGCTCGGGCAAAACACGTGCGGTCCGAGCTACGCGACGCGGTCTTTGATGCGCCTGACTTCGACGTCGATGAGGTGTTCACCACGGTGTACGCCGAAATCACACCCGGGTTGCAGGCGCAGCGCGAACAGCTGCGTGCCGAACTGGCGCGGACTGACTGAGGAGGCGGGCATGACTCAAATCGCAGACCGTCCGGCCAGGCCGGATGAGACGCTTGCGGTAGCGGTGAGCGACATCACGCAGTCGTTGACCATGGTCCAGGCGATCAACCGCGCCCTGTACGACGCGATGGCCGCCGACGAGCGGGTATTGGTGTTTGGCGAGGATGTCGCGGTCGAGGGTGGGGTGTTTCGGGTGACCGAGGGACTGGCCGATACGTTCGGTGCAGACCGGTGCTTCGACACGCCACTGGCGGAGTCCGCGATCATCGGAATAGCCGTCGGGTTGGCACTACGTGGCTTTGTGCCGGTGCCAGAAATCCAGTTCGACGGCTTTTCCTATCCGGCTTTCGACCAAGTGGTGAGCCATCTGGCCAAGTACCGGACTCGCACCCGCGGTGAGGTGGACATGCCGGTGACCGTCCGGATCCCCTCGTTTGGCGGTATCGGTGCGGCCGAACATCATTCGGACTCCACGGAGTCCTACTGGGTGCACACCGCGGGCCTCAAGGTGGTGGTGCCGTCGACACCCGGTGACGCTTACTGGCTGCTGCGGCACGCTATCGCCTGCCCGGACCCCGTGATGTATCTGGAGCCCAAACGCCGCTACCACGGCCGCGGGATGGTCGACACTAGCCGGCCGGAACCGCCGATCGGGCACGCGATGGTGCGCCGGTCCGGCACCGATGTGACCGTGGTAACGTACGGAAACCTGGTGAGCACCGCCCTGTCTAGCGCGGATACTGCAGAGCAGCAACATGATTGGAGTCTGGAGGTTATCGATCTGCGGTCGTTGGCGCCGCTGGACTTCGACACCATTGCTGCGTCGATCCAGCGCACCGGGCGTTGCGTGGTGATGCACGAAGGGCCGCGCAGCCTCGGCTATGGTGCCGGTCTGGCCGCGCGCATCCAGGAAGAGATGTTCTACCAATTGGAGGCTCCGGTGTTGCGTGCCTGCGGTTTTGACACACCCTACCCGCCTGCGCGGTTGGAAAAATTGTGGTTACCCGGCCCCGACCGGCTGTTGGACTGCGTCGAACGTGTGCTGCGTCAGCCATGAGCGGTGAGGACAGCATCAGGTCTTTCCCGGTGCCCGACCTCGGCGAGGGACTGCAGGAAGTGACGGTGACGTGTTGGAGCGTCGCCGTCGGCGACGATGTGGAGATCAACCAGACGCTGTGTTCGGTGGAGACCGCCAAGGCCGAGGTCGAAATCCCCAGCCCGTATGCCGGCCGGATCGTCGAGTTAGGCGGCGCCGAAGGCGATGTGCTCAAAGTGGGCGCGGAGCTAGTTCGGATCGACACCGGGCCCACGGCAGTTGCGCAGCCTAACGGTGAAGGAGCGGTCCCCACGTTGGTCGGCTACGGTGCCGACGCCGCGATCGAAACCAGTAGACGGACAAGCCGGCCGCTGGCGGCACCGGTAGTGCGCAAGCTGGCCAAAGAGTTGGCGGTCGACCTGGCCGCATTGCAGCGTGGGTCGGGCGCCGGCGGTGTGATCACCCGGGCCGATGTGCTGGCCGCTGCTCGAGGCGGCGTCGGAGCCGGGCCGGACGTGCGGCCGGTCCACGGCGTGCACGCGCGGATGGCCGAAAAAATGACGTTGTCCCACAAGGAGATTCCGACCGCAAAGGCCAGCGTTGAGGTAATTTGCGCCGAACTGCTGCGGCTGCGCGACCGGTTCGTTTCGGCGGCGCCCGAGATTACACCGTTCGCGCTGACGCTGCGGCTGCTGGTTATTGCATTGAAACACAACGTAATTCTCAACTCGACGTGGGTCGACTCGGGCGAAGGCCCGCAAGTACACGTGCATCGCGGTGTGCATCTGGGGTTCGGCGCGGCCACTGAGCGTGGATTGCTGGTGCCGGTGGTGACCGACGCCCAGGACAAGAACACCCGCGAACTTGCCTCCCGCGTAGCGGAATTAATCACCGGCGCACGTGAAGGCACTCTCACACCCGCGGAGCTGCGCGGTTCGACGTTCACGGTGTCGAACTTCGGGGCGCTGGGAGTCGACGACGGCGTGCCGGTGATCAACCATCCCGAAGCGGCGATCCTGGGTCTGGGGGCGATCAAGCCGCGCCCGGTGGTCGTCGGCGGCGAGGTTGTCGCACGGCCGACGATGACGTTGACTTGTGTGTTCGACCACCGCGTTGTCGATGGTGCTCAGGTGGCCCAGTTCATGTGTGAGCTGCGGGATCTGATCGAGTCGCCGGAGACCGCGCTGTTGGATCTGTAGCCGGGCGGGCTGGCAGCTTTGGTTAGAGGATGGTCAGCAGCTCCACTGGCGTCTTGGGGCGTTGTTGGGCGAGGGTGAAGACACCGGCGTCGAAGGTGACCAGGCGGACGCCGCGCCGGCGGGCGAGTGTCAGCAGATGGGCGTCGGTCACCTGGCGATAACCGACGATCAACGGAACATCGTCATCGACGAGCGATACGTCGTCAGCCAGGAAGCGGTGGCCTCCCACGGCGCGTAGTGCCACGAGGACCCGTCGAGCGTCTGCGATCCCGATCGCGCTGGGAAGTACTTTTGGGTTCGTCGACACCCGCACGAAGCCGGCTTCGGTGAGCGGGCAAGTCGCCCAGCCGAGCGTGGCGTTGGCGGTAAACCACTCGCGGATCCGGGCGTGGTGGATGTGTGAGTCCCACGCCAGCGCGACCAATGCGTTGACGTCGAGCAGCGCCACCCGCGTCAGTCCTCATCGAGCGCGCGACGGACCATCTCCGGTGTGATCGGCGGGGTCCCGGCTGGAACGCGGATCACCGGCAGCCCGTCGTCAGCCTCGACGCGTCCGGGCATGAGACCACGGCGTGCGAGTTCGGAAATCACCGAGCCGAGCGAGCGGCGCTGGCTGGAGGCAAGTTCACGTGCCGCGGCGATCACATCGTCGTCAAGGTCAAGTGTCGTTCGCACAGCCCTGATGCTAGCGCATCAACGCATCAGCTGGGGAGGCTTAGCGTCCTCACTAATTCCGCACCGCGTCAAATTGTGTTCGCCTAAGGTCGAGGTTGGCCAAACGCTTGCAAGCCTCTGCATACGTCTCCTTGTAGATATGAACATCACAAATCATGCCATCAAGCGGGCCAAGCATGATCTTGCGCCCAATGCGCGCACTGACGTTCTCTCGCACCCAATCCGATAGCTTGGCGATAGACAAAAGATTGCCGTGACCTTTTTGCCAGGCGTCCATGGACCGCGAATAGAACGTCGTGTGGAAGACGTAATCTTTGCCGTCTGGCAACAAGCGGAACTGTATCGAAACAAGGCAAGGCAAGTAATCGTCTCGATGATTACGCATGACCGCCGCGTAATCCTCGTAAGTCGGGAACACGACCACTGCTTTCTTGCTTTCCGGAATTAGACTCAGTCGCTCAATTACGAACTCAATCATTCGTCCTTCTTTTATCCGGCGATGGTAGCTTTTTGCGCCACGACTGAAGCTCTTGACCACATCGATATCCTCCATGGTATCGGTGTTGAACATGAAATCTAGCATGGCCTTTAGTTGGGCGCTGTTGCAATGTTCTTCAATAGTGAGATCGGGATAATTCTGCACCGAAGACTTGATGCGGACGTTGGACAGCGCTATACGCTCTCGGTCTTCGTCAAAACACTGAGACCCAAGGTCAAGCACCGCCCTGACCAGCCCGGCCCAGGTGTCACCTATCGTGGCCCCGTAGATCTGTACTCCGAACTCGTTAATTATCCTACGGCTCATGTTGGGCATATCCTTTCCGGATCAGGCCAATGACAAGCGACACCGATTCGGCGGGGGTTGCCGCCGAAAAGACTCGCCAGGGCTTGGGTTTGTCCTCCGGAAAGGCGACCCCAAAGATTTCCTGCATGGACAGCATTTGCGCAGACGCACCCGTTGGCGATCCGCTGTTCGCTAGAACCACCACGGGGCCACGGCCTTCCCAGACACGACGGGCTTCTTCATAGGCGCCGCTCGAGCCGCCGACGACAATTGCTCCGTGGCAGCTCAAACCTGTTATGTAGTTACGAGCAAACTGCATACCGCTCAGAATCTTTATCGTGGAATAGGCATTGCCATCGGTAAACTTGTCGCCCGGCAGGACGCCGACGACAAGGCCGTCGGCGTCCGACGCACCCCGTGAGGAGGCTTCCATTGTGCCAGTCATCCCGCCACTGATGAGAATGTGGCCTTGCTTTGCGATCTCGGCACCGACTTGATAGGCCAGTTCGTAGACTCTCGGACCAATTGTTCCGGACCCGAAAACTCCAATCTGGTAGGGGTGCTTACTAAGACTCACATGAGCGCGGCGCGGATCGGTGTCCAGCCGGCTGGCGGGCGCGCTCGTGTCGACCATGGCGCTCTCCTCGTCTCGGGTTCGTTAATGATCGGAGGCCGGGCTGCCGAAAGCATCGACCGAAACGCGCAGATCACGCGGACCCGCGTTCGACAGAATTCGGAGCAATCTAGTCACACGTGCTGATGTATTGCGGTGCCCGCTGGCTCGATGCTGGCTGGCATGCGCGAGATTGACCCGGGTGCCGACGTGGCACCTCTGGACTGCAGCAAAGTCAGCAAAGACGACGTGGGCAATCCGGTGGCGGCGGGTTCGGTGGCATTGCTGCTGGCCGACAGAGTGGGTTCGACCCACCTGGGAGGTCGTCGCGGCAAATCAGAACAAGGCCTGTCGCGGCGGTAGTTGGGGTCGCTGGCTCAAGAGACCAAGGGGTCACTAGTCGCAGCGGGAGCGGCGCGGCGACGGTCGGGCTATTGGGTAGGTGCGAGATGTCATATGTGATCGCGACGCCGGAGATGATGGCAACTGCGGCTTTTGATCTGGCGCGTATTGGTTCGCAGGTGAGCGCGGCTAGTGCGGTCGCGGCGATGCCGACGACGGAAGTGGTGGCCGCCGGCGCCGACGAGGTGTCGGCGGGCATCGCGGCGTTGTTCAGCGCGCACGCTCAGGAGTATCAGGCGCTAAGTGCGCAGGCCGCGGCGTTTCACGACCAGTTCGTGCACACGCTGACCGCGGCCGCGAGGTGGTACACGGCCACCGAGATCGCCAACGCCGCGGCGATGCGAGTCGTGCTCGGAGCCGTGAATGCGCCCACCCAGACGCTACTGGGACGCCCGCTGATCGGCGATGGTGCGCACGGGACAGCGCCTGGGCAGCCCGGTGGGGCCGGTGGATTGTTGTTCGGCAATGGCGGCAACGGCGCTGCCGGTGCCGTCGGGCAGGTGGGCGGCGCCGGCGGGGCGGCCGGGTTATTTGGGATCGGCGGCGCCGGTGGCGCGGGCGGGGCGGGCGCACCCGGAGGTACCGGCGGGACGGGTGGATGGCTGGCGGGTGGGGGCGGCGTCGGCGGTATGGGTGGGGCTGGTGGTGGCGCCGGCGGGGCGGGTGGCAACGCGGGCCTGTTCGGCAACGGCGGCGCCGGTGGTGCCGGTGGGGCTGGTGGTGGCGCCGGCGGCGCGGGCGGTAACGCGGGGTGGTTTGGTCATGGGGGCGCTGGCGGCGTGGGTGGTGTAGGTGCGGCCGGGGCCAACGGTGCTACGCCCGGTCAGGATGGGGCGGCTGGTGTTGCCGGGTCGGACGACGGTGCCGGCGGTGACGGTTTGGCAGGGTCGGACGGGGGCGATGGCGGTGCCGGTGGGGTGGGCGGCAACGGTGGTCGGGGAGGGTGGCTTCTCGGTAACGGCGGCGCCGGTGGCGTTGGCGGTGTCGGCGGGGCCGGTGGTGCCGGTGCGGCCGGCGGTGCCGGCGGTGCCGGGGCTACCGGAATAAATGGGCCGGCCGGTATCTCGGCGGCCGGCGGTGACGGCGGCGCCGGCGGCAATGGCGGTGCCGGCGGAAACGGCGGCGTGGGCGGCGCCGGGGGTGCTGGCGGGTCGGCTGGACTATTGGGGTATGTCGGCCGGGCCGGAGACGGCGGGG
>OBKH01000078.1_pt1 | contig 24893 bp, 22 predicted proteins | sample 1496241 | NCBI WGS metagenome assembly OBKH01 (sample SAMN03273953, study PRJEB22546) | soil metagenome | isolation source: rice field elevated CO2 plus elevated temperature | place: India: CRRI Experimental farm Cuttack,Odisha-753006 | collected 2013-12-17 | reverse complement strand
CCGTGGTTGGGGGGGCACCGGGCGTCGGTGACCATCGCCAACCGTACGGTGGGAAAGGCCGGGTTGCGGGGGGGGATGTTCTGCGACCTGGGCCCGGTATCGGCCAGCGGTTTTGACTGGTTGCAGGAATCGGTGGACCTGATCATCAACGCGACGTCCGCCAGCCTTTCGGGCGAAGTCCCGCCGATTGCCAGCAGCCTGATCGAGCCGGGCAAAACGGTGTGCTACGACATGATGTACGGCAAGGAACCGACCTCCTTCTGCCGCTGGGCCAGCGAACACGGTGCAGCGGTGGCGATGGATGGCTTGGGCATGCTCGCCGAACAAGCGGCGGAGGCTTTTTTCCTGTGGCGCGGTGTGCGCCCGGATACGGCGCCGGTGCTGGCCGAGCTGCGTCGGCAGTTGGCCCTCTAGGCCTTTGTGGCGAGGGAGCAAGCCCCCTCGCCACAAAGTCCGTTTTTATCAATGGCCGATGCGTTTCAATCTTCAAACCGAATCGGGCATTTCTCCGCCCCTTCGAGCTTCCTCAATTCCTCCACCACCTGCGGTCGCGCCTGTCGTAGCGTGAGGCTGCGATTCTGGCGCAGCAATCGCCGCGCTTCCTGGTGCAGCATTTCCACGCCCGAATAGTCGATGAAGTTGATCTGCTGCGCCTCGATCACTACCCGCGCGCCGTGCATCCGTTGCAAACGCACCTGCAAGTAATGGCTGGCGCCGAAGAAGATTGAGCCGCCGACCCGCAGAATGTCCTCATCACCCTCGCGTATATGCTGAACCCGCGGTTGCGAGGTGCGCTTGAGGTAGAAGAACAGCGAGGCCAGCACGCCGGCATAGATCGCCGTCTGCAATTCCAGGAGCAAGGTCGCGACGCAGGTCAGCGCCATCACCACGAACTCGGCACGGCTGACCCGCAGCAAGGCGCGAATGCCACGATGGTCGATCAAGCCCCAGGCGATCAACAGGATGCTGCCGGCCATGGCCGGGATCGGGATGTGCGCGATCAGGCTGGCGCCGAAGATCGCGAACAGCGCCACCCACAACGCCGAAAAAACTCCCGCCAACGGCGAACAAGCACCCGCGTCATAGCTCAGGCCTGAGCGGGTGAACGAACCGGCTGACAGCGATCCGGAGAAAAAGGCCCCGACAATGTTCGACAAGCCTTGGGCGCGTACTTCCTGATTGGCATCGAGCAACTGCTGTGAACGGGTGGACAGCGAGCGGGCGATCGACAGGCTGGTCACCAACCCGAGCATGCCCACGGCCACGGCACTGGGCAGCAGGCGCAAGATCAGGTCGAGGTCCAGCGGCAACGGGCTGAACGGCGGTAACTTTCCGGTGAAGGCGCTGACCCGTTGCACATGACCGAACATCGCGGGCCAGAGCCAGACCAGCAGCGCGCCCAGCATCAGGGTGATCAACAGGGTCGGCCAGCGCGGTAGCAACAGTTTCAGGATCGCGCCGACCACGACGGTGGCCAGGCCCAGCACGAGCGACGGTTTGTCCACCTTGTCGAGATGCCTGAACAAATTGATGAAGCTGTCCAGGGCAGTGGCTTGGCTCGGCAAGTCCAGTCCCAACAGGTTAGGCAATTGGCCGACGGCGATCACCACGGCTGCACCCAGCGTGAAGCCCAGCACCACCGAGTGCGATACGAAATTCACCAATGCGCCGAACCGCAACAAACCCAGCAGCCATTGGAAAATCCCGGCCAGGAATGTCAGCAGCAGGATCAAAGTGACGTAGTCCTGCGTCGCGGGGACGGCCAGAGGACTGACGCTGGCGTACAGGACAATGGAGATGGCCGCCGTTGGACCGCAGATCAAATGCCACGACGAACCCCACAGACAGGCAATCAGCACCGGGATGATCGCCGCGTACAGACCGTATTCCGGTGGCAGGCCGGCAATCAGCGCGTAGGCAATGGATTGTGGCAACGCGAGAATCGCGCCACTGAGGCCGACAATCAGATCGCGACCAACGCTGGCGCGGGTTTGCCGGGGTAACCAGGTGAGGAACGGAAAGAGTGAGTGGCGGCTGGGAAGGGCCATGGGTCCTCTCGGTTGGGGGTTTTCGCAAGGGTAGCAGGGCGACAAAAATTATGTGGCGAGGGAGCTTGCTATGGCGAGAGGGCTTGCCCCCTCGCCACACAGGTATTGTCAGAGCTTGGCTTTCACCGCCGACAAGGCGTCCTTGCCATCCACGGTCTTCACGCCATCAAGCCACTGGTCCAGCACCGCCGGGTTGGCCTTGATCCACGCCTTGGCCGCGTCGGCATTGCTGACTTTCTTGTTTACCACCTCGGCCATGATGCTGTTTTCCATCTCCTGGGTGAAACTCAGGTTGGTCAGCAGCTTGCCAACGTTCGGACAGGCCTGTGCATAACCTTTGCGGGTCAGGGTGTGGACGCTGCCCGTGTCGCCAAAGTATTGCTCGCCACCCTTGAGGTAATGCATTTTCAACTGCACGTTCATCGGGTGCGGGGTCCAGCCGAGGAAGGTCACGAACTTCTGTTTTTTCACGGCGCGAGACACTTCGGCGAGCATGGCCTGTTCGCTGGATTCGACCAGTTTCCACTGACCCATGTCGAAGTCGTTCTTCTTGATGATTTCCTGCAACGAGGCGTTCGCTGGCGCGCCGGAGCCGATGCCGTAGATCTTCTTGTCGAACTTGTCGGCGAACTTGTTCAGGTCGGCAAAGTTATGCACACCCGCATCCCACACGTAGTCCGGGACGGCGAGGGTGAATTCGGTGCCGTCGAGGTTCTTCGCCAGTTGCGTGACATCGCCGGTGGCGACGAATTTGTCGTAGAAGCCCTGCTGCGCCGGCATCCAGTTACCCAGAAACACATCGACCTGGCCATCCTTGAGACCGCCATAGGTGATCGGCACCGCGAGGGTGTCGACCTTGGCCTTGTAGCCCATGCCGTCCAGCAGAAACCCGGTGATGGCGTTAGTCGCGGCGATGTCGCTCCAGCCGGGATCGGCCATTTTCACCGTCTCGCAGCTCTGGTCGGCAAATGCCGAAGCGCTGCCCAGCGCCAGGAGCCCGACCGTCAGTACTGTGGATAACCTTTGCATGGACTTCCCCTCAACATTATTGGTTTTGGCAGGGTTGTGGATAACGTGCTTTACGCTCCAGATCATCGAGGTCGATGTGGTTGCGCATGTACTGCTGACTGGCGTCCACCAGCGGCTGGTGATCCCAGCTCTTCAGCTTGCCGATGGTCAGCGCATCGGCGACGAAACGCCGGCGTCGCTGGCTCGCGAGCACCTGTTGGTGGATCGCGGGAATGTCCCAGCGGGCCCGCGCTTCGGCGAGAAAATCGTCGAACAGCTGGCGATGTTGCGGCGACTGGCTGAGTTCTTCCAATTCGTGCGGGTCATTGTGCACATCGAAGAGCAGGCAAGGGTCGTCTTCGCTGTAGATGAATTTGTAGGCGCCGCGGCGAATCATCATCAACGGGCTGATGGTGCCTTCGGCCATGTATTCGCCGAACACTTCGTCGTGACCGCCCTGCCCTTGCAGGTGCGGAACCAGTGAGCGGCCATCCAGCGGCAAACCCGGTTCCAGCGAACCGCCCGCCAGTTCGACGAAGGTCGGCAGCAGGTCGGCAGTGGACACCGAGGCGCTGACCCGACCGGCGCCGAATTGCCCCGGGGCACTTATCAACAGGGGCACGCGAGCCGCCATTTCAAACCAGTGCATTTTGTACCAGAGGCCCCGCTCGCCGAGCATGTCACCGTGGTCGCCGGAGAACACGATGATGGTGTCATCGATAAGCCCGGTTTCTTCGAGTGTTTGCAGGAGTTTGCCGACGTTACTGTCTATATAGCTGCACGCACCGAAATAGGCGCGGCGGGCGTCACGGATCTTATCCACAGGCAGCGGCTTGTTCCACAGGTCGTAGACCTTGAGCAAACGTTGCGAATGCGGGTCGAGTTCGTGTTGATCCGGCGTCACAGGCAACGGGATATCGGCATCGTCGTACAGATCCCAAAAGGCTTTTGGAATGGTGTACGGATCATGGGGGTGAGTCATCGAAACGGTCAGGCAGAACGGCTGGTCGCCCTCTTCGCGGATGTGATCAAACAGATACTGCTGGGCCTTGAACACCACTTCTTCGTCGAAATCGAGTTGATTGGTGCGCACGCAGGGGCCGGCTTGCAGCACCGAAGACATGTTGTGATACCAGGACGGGCGCACGTCTGGCTCATCCCAGTTCACCGCCCAGCCGTAGTCCGCCGGATAGATATCGCTGGTCAGACGTTCTTCATAGCCGTGCAATTGGTCCGGGCCGCAGAAATGCATCTTGCCCGACAGCGCAGTGCGGTAGCCGAGGCGACGCAGGTAGTGGGCATAGGTCGGTACATCGGCCGGGAAATCCGCCGCGTTGTCGTAGGCGCCGATTTTGCTCGGCAACTGGCCGCTGACCAGGGTAAAGCGCGATGGCGCGCACAGAGGGCTGTTGCAGTAAGCGGCGTCGAATACCACGCCTTGGGCGGCGAGGCGACTGAGATGAGGCAGTTTGATCGGCGAAGGACCGTAGAACGGCAACATTGGCGCGGCCATCTGATCGGCCATGATGAAAAGAATGTTCTTGCGCTTCATGTGATCGCGGCATTCCATAGTGGATGTTTATGCGAGAGTGCTGCGATCGAGCATGTAACCCATGCACATTGCGGTAAAGCCCCTGCACGGCAATGACTAGGATAAGCACAGCTTATGTATGACGCCTTGGGTGACCTGTCCCTGGATTTGCTTCGCGCGTTCGAGTCCGCGGCCCGCCAACGCAGCTTCACCGCCGCGGCCGTTGAACTCGGCACCACGCAACCGGCCATCAGCCAGCAGATCAAGCGGTTGGAAGAGCAACTGGCGACCCGTCTGTTCGACCGCATCTATCGCGGTATCGAACTGACCGAGGCCGGGACGGTTCTTTTCGAGCAAGTTCAGCTCGGTTTGCAGCAAATCGATGCCGGATTAAGCGCTATCAGCGCACAACAACAGCATGAGGTGCTGCAAGTCGCCACCGATTTCGCATTCGCGGCCTATTGGCTGATGCCGCGCCTGCACCGCTTTCACGCGGCCCACCCGCAAGTGGATGTCAGCCTGGTGACCAGTGAGCGCAGCCATAACATGCTACGTACCGATATCGACGTGGCGGTGCTGTTCGGTGATGGCCGCTTCAAACAGGGCGAAAGCCATTGGCTGTTCAGTGAAGAAGTGTTCCCGGTGTGCAGCCCGCAGTTGTTGAGTGAGCGATCCCTGCCCTTGCCTGCCCAGTCGCTGCTGGAGTTTCCGTTGCTGCACCTTCGCGGTGAAAACAGCAGCAACTGGTTTGACTGGAGCGGCGTGTTTCGCGAATTGGGCATTACCTCTGCCCCGGCGCCGGGCCAGTTGCGCTTCGACAACTACACCTTGTTGATACAGGCCGCAATTGGCGGTCAGGGCGTGGCCATTGGCTGGCGCCACCTTGTGGATAACTTGCTGGCGCAGGGCCTGTTGTGCCGCCCCATCGCCGAGACGGTGATATCCAGGCTGGGCTATTACGTGGTCCTGCCGCAACGCAAGCGGCGCGGGGCGCTGATTCAACAGTTTGTCGACTGGTTGATGGCCGAGCAGGCCCGCAGTGCGCAATCGCTCAATCCTTAATGGTCAGCCACGCCACGCTTTGTTTGACTGGCTCGGCCTTAAACTGCTCGTCGGTCATGGTGCGCAAGCTCGGCCGTGGCGCGCTGCCGAGGCTACTCATGGCACCATATAGCACCACTTTCACCGCCGGTGTTTCAGCATTTTTCATGGTCAGGCTCCGTTATTTCCTACGTATAGGGTGTGTGAGCTGTGGGAAACGGTGAGGGTTCGACTGGGTTTTGGAGGGATTCACATGCAACGGATCAAGGGCTATCACGCCCATGTTTACTTCGATGCCAGCACCATCGATCAGGCACGGGCGTTATGTGAGCAGGCAGCACAGCTGTTCCCGCTGAAGATGGGCCGCGTCCACGAGCGCCTGGTCGGTCCGCATCCGGACTGGAGTTGCCAGTTGGCCTTCGAGCCTGAGCTCATCGGCGATGTGTTGCCCTGGCTGGCGCTCAACCGCAAGGGGCTTGTGGTGTTCCTGCACCCGGACACCGGCGACGATCTGCTGGACCACAGCGAGCACGCCATCTGGATGGGCGCGATTCGCCCACTGGACCTGTCTATTTTTTGATCAGATGCTTTCTTCGGGCTCGCCCGGCAAATGCTCATCCAGGTGCAGCCAGGGCAAGCGGTTGTCGGTCCAGATATGGCGTTCGGCCGGCGCCTGTTCGGGATGGTCGAGGGTGGCGATGGTCACGTCGATGCTCGCAGGGCTCAGGTGGGTCACCAGCGCCAGTTGCGCGCCGCAGTGGCCGCAGAAATATCGTGCACAGGTTGCCGATGAGTCGTATCGCGTCGGTGTTCCGGCCACCCATTGAAAGGCGGACGCCGGCACGGTGATCCAGGTCGTCACGATACCGCCGCTGACCCGACGGCAAATCGAGCAATGGCAGTGGGCGATATCGTGCAATGGCCCGCTGAATTGATAGCGCAGTTGTCCGCAGTGGCAACCGCCGGTGTGAAGCGCATTCATCTCGTTTTTCTCCAGGGCCCGAATCGATGGGCTCAAAACCTGTCCGACGACCGGTTATACATCCGGTCAATGCTTTCATCGGCGAAAGCTGGCTGAAAGCTTCCCCGATTAGGATCGCCCCCACTGCCGGCACAGACCGGTTGGCCAACACGAGCGTTCGATTGCTCGCCTGGCCCATTTAACAACAACAATGGTGATCCTGATGCCCTCTGCTACCCGCCGCTTCGCTCTAACTCCGCCCGTACGCCTCGTGCTTGCCGTTTTGCGCTGATCCCGCCCGATCCGCCCTTTCCCTAGCCGCGCTACGCCTGGAGTATTCCCATGCTGACTTTCCTTGGCTTCGCCATGGTCATCACGTTCATGTTCCTGATCATGACCAAGCGCCTGTCCGCGCTGATCGCCCTGATCATCGTGCCGATCCTGTTCGCGCTGTTCGGTGGTTTCGCACCGAAGATCGGCCCGATGATGCTCGAAGGCATTACCAAGCTTGCGCCGACCGGCGTGATGCTGATGTTCGCCATTCTGTACTTCGCCCTGATGATCGACTCGGGTCTGTTCGACCCGGCCGTGCGCAAGATCCTCAAGCTGGTCAAGGGCGACCCGTTGAAAGTTTCGGTCGGCCCCGCCGTACTGGCGCTCGTCGTCTCCCTCGATGGTGACGGCGCGACCACTTATATGATCTGCGTGGCCGCCATGCTGCCGCTCTACAGCCGCATCGGCATGAGCCCGCGGATCATGGCCGGCCTGATCATCCTCGCCGGTGGCGTGATGAACATGACCCCGTGGGGTGGCCCGACGGCCCGTGCGGCCAGTGCGTTGCATGTGGACCCGTCGGCGATCTTCGTGCCGATGATTCCGGCGATGGCTGCCGGTGTGCTGGCGATCCTGGTCATTGCCTACTTCTACGGCAAGCGTGAACGGGCGCGTCTGGGTGAGCTGCACCTGGTTGGCGATGAAATCGACCACAGTGAAATCAGCGTTTCGCAGTTTCCGGATGCCCGTCGGCCGAAGCTGATCTGGTTCAACGGCGCCCTGACCCTGGCGTTGATGTGCACCCTGATCGCCGGTCTGTTGCCGCTGCCTGTGCTGTTCATGGTGGCCTTCAGTATCGCGATGATCGTCAACTATCCGTGCCTGCAACAGCAGAAAGATCGTGTCGCGGCCCATGCCGGCAGCGTGTTGGCGGTGGTCGGGCTGATCTTCGCCGCCGGCATTTTCACCGGCATCCTGTCGGGTACCGGTATGGTCGATGCCATGTCGAAAAGCCTGCTGGCAGTGATCCCTGATTTCCTCGGCCCTTACCTGGCCGTGATCACGGCGCTGGTGAGCATGCCGTTCACGTTCTTCATGTCGAACGATGCATTTTATTACGGCGTGTTACCGGTACTTGCCGAAGCCGCCAGCCACTACGGTATTACCGCAGTGGAAATGGCACGTGCCTCGATCGTCGGTCAGCCCGTCCACTTGCTGAGCCCGCTGGTACCATCGACCTACCTGTTGGTGGCCCTGGCCGGTATCGATTTCGGTGACCACCAGCGCTTCACCCTGAAGTGGGCAGTGCTGGTGTGCATGTGCATACTGGTTGCCGCGTTGCTGATGGGGATTTTCCCGCTGTTCAGCACTCTATAAGCCCAAGACTCACCACTTCGGGTCCAGGCTTTGTGGTTTGAGGCCCGGACCCTTCGTGGTTTAACACTCGCTCAAAGGAATACACATGGAATGGCTGACCAACCCTGAAATCTGGGTTGCCTTCTTTACCCTGACCGCCCTGGAAATCGTCCTCGGTATCGATAACATCATCATGATTTCGATCCTGGTCAGCCGCATGCCCAAGCACATGCAACAGCGCACCCGGATTTTCGGGCTGGCGCTGGCCATGGTCACGCGGATTCTATTGTTGCTGTCGATCACCTGGGTCATGCGCCTCACCGCCGACCTGTTCGTCGTGTTCGGCCAGGGTATTTCCGGGCGAGACCTGATCCTGTTCTTCGGTGGCCTGTTCCTGTTGTGGAAAAGCTCGCAGGAGATGTACCACGCGCTGGAAGGTGAGGACGAAACCAACGACGAGCCGAGTGGCGCGGGGGGCAACTTCCTCTACACCATCATCCAGATCGCGATCATTGACATCGTGTTCTCCCTGGACTCGGTGATCACCGCCGTCGGCATGGTCTCCCACGTACCGGTCATGGTCGCGGCCATCATCGTGGCCGTATTGGTGATGATGTGGGCTTCCGGCACCATCAGCGATTTCATCGACAAACACCCGTCGCTGAAAATGCTGGCGCTGTCGTTCCTGTTGGTGGTCGGTACGGTGCTGATTGCCGAATCCTTCGACGTGCACGTGCCAAAAGGCTACGTCTACTTCGCCATGGCGTTCTCGCTGGCGGTGGAAGCAATCAACATCAAGATGCGCACCGCAATTGCGAAAAAGAAAAAGCAGCGAGACCCGGTGAAACTGCGCAAGGACATCCCGGGCCAGTAACCCGGTAATACGCAACACCCTGTGGGAGCGAGCTTGCTCGAGATAGCGGTCCATCCGTCAACATCAATGTTGAATGTGAGGGCCCCATCGCGAGCAGGCTCGCTCCCACAGTTGTTTTGGGTGGCCGGAGGGCCAGGGTCTCATGACGGTTTTGTTTCAATCGCTACTTTAGCTGTGCGATGCTGGCGCCAGGACCGTTAGCCAACTACAGCTTAAGTACAGAACGTAGAAAAAAGCGCGGCACCGTCAACTTGCTCCTTTGGGGCGCTACCACCACAGGGGGCCTGTATGCTCACCCTGCTCAATTTATTATCTGCCGTGGCCCTGTTGATCTGGGGCACGCACATCGTCCGAACCGGCATCCTGCGGGTTTACGGTTCCAACCTGCGCCACGTGATTGGCCAGAACATGTCCAGGCGCGGGCTGGCGTTCATCGCGGGGATCGTGGTGACGGCCATGGTCCAGAGCAGCAACGCCACCGCCATGCTCGTGACCTCGTTTGTCGGTCAGGGCCTGATGGCGCTGACCCCGGCGCTGGCGACCATGCTGGGCGCCGATGTCGGCACGGCGCTGATGGCGCGGGTGCTGACATTCGATCTGTCATGGCTGTCGCCGCTGCTGATCTTTCTCGGGGTGATTTTTTTCCTGTCGCGCAAACAGACCCGGCTGGGTCAGATGGGCCGTGTGGCCATTGGCCTGGGTTTGATCATTCTGGCGCTGCAATTGATCGTCGAAGCCGCGGCACCCATCACCCACGCCCAAGGGGTGAAGGTGATCTTCGCCTCGCTGACCGGCGATATCCTGCTCGATGCCCTGGTCGGCGCGCTGTTCGCGATGATTTCCTACTCGAGCCTGGCGGCGGTCCTGTTGACCGCAACCCTGGCCGGCGCCAGCGTGATCAGCCTGCCGGTGGCCATCGGCCTGGTGATCGGCGCCAACATTGGCAGCGGCGTTCTCGCGTTCCTCAGCACCAGCATGCAGAACGCCGCCGGTCGCCAGGTGGCGCTGGGCAGCCTGTTGTACAAGCTGATCGGCCTGTTGCTGATCATTCCTGTGCTCGACCCGCTGGTGCACTGGATCGATAGCCTGGACTTCAGCCCGCAGGAAATGGTCATTGGTTTCCACCTGCTCTACAACACGGCGCGTTGCCTGATCCTGCTGCCCAGTGTCGGGCCGATGGCCAGGTTCTGTGCGTGGGTACTGCCGGAGCGTCCGCAACCCAATGGCATGGCCAAGCCCCGGCACCTTGATCCGACGGCGTTGGACACGCCAAGCCTGGCATTGGCCAATGCCGCCCGGGAAACCCTGCGCATGGGGGATCTGATCGACAATATGCTGGAAGCCATGCTTGATGTGCTGAACGGCAAGCAAACGGCCGTGACCCAGGAAATACGGCGCCTGACCGATGATGTCGAGGCGCTCTACAGCGCGATCAAACTGTATCTGGCACAAATGCCCCGGGAAGACCTCAGCGATCAGGACAGTCGACGCTGGGCGGAAATTATCGAGCTGGCGATCAATCTCAAGCTCGCCAGCGACTTGATCGAACGCATGTTGCGCAAGGTGCAACAGCAGAAAACGTCCCAGCGTCGGTCGTTTTCCGAAGTGGGCGTGGAAGAGTTGGCAGGGTTGCACAGCCAGCTGATCTCCAACCTGCGCCTGGGAATGTCGGTGTTCCTCAGCGCCGACAAAGAAAGTGCCCGTCAGTTATTACGCGAGAAACGTCGCTTTCGCGCTCAGGAACGCCGCATGGCCCATGCGCATGTCAGCCGTTTGCAACGTAAGATTGTGCAGAGTATCGAGACCAGTTCGCTGCACCTGGAGCTGATCGCCGATATGAAGCGTCTGAACTCACTGTTCTGCAGCAGTGCCTATGTGGTGTTGGAAACGTCCGAAACCGGTGCGCTGGCTGTCGACGATTTGACCGACATAACACATTCGCCTTGAACGTCTGGCAGTGTGGTCAGTCAGTAGCATTGATTCAGTTCCAAGGCCGTCTTCGCGGGCAAGGACGAAATGGATCTCCGATGGGTTGCCGGGAAGCTCGTTATGCGTTGTCTGTTGTTCGCCTGTCTGTTGCTTGGCTCATTCCCTTCATTTGCCCTGGATCGCTTCCAGGTCGAGGGTTATTCCCTGCGCAACGGTCTGCAATTGCTGCTCAAGCCCGGCATGGAACGCGGTCATGTGGCGATTCGGCTGGTGGTGGGCGTCGGCCTGGATGACTTCAGCTGCGCCGATAAGGAACTGCCACACCTGCTTGAACACTTGTTGTTCAGCGGCATCGACGCCAGCGGTGAAGGTGGCCTCGAAGAGCGCATGCAGGCGTTGGGTGGTGAATGGAACGCCTACACCAGCAATGCCGACACCACGTTCGTGATCGAGGCCCCGGCGAAAAACCAGCGCCAGGTGCTCGACCTGCTGCTGGCGCTGCTGACCCAGACCCGTTTCGACGACAACGCCATCAACGCCGCCAAGCAGGTGGTCGAGCGCGAAGACGGTGGCCATTACTCTCACCTGCAGCGCTGGCTGGATCGCCAGGACCTGGGCCACACCGCCAGCAACCAACTGGCGGTGGAACTGGGCCTCAAATGCCAGGAGCGGGCAGAAGTTGACTACCTGACCCATGAACAACTGGAGAAGGTGCGCAAGGACTGGTACGCGCCGAACAACATGACGCTGATCGTCGTCGGCGACCTCGACCGATTACTGCCGGCCTATCTGGAGCGCACGTACGGCGCTCTCGAGGCAATCAATCCCACCGACCACCCGCCTCTGCCACAGATCCAGGCCAGCGCCGCCCATGAGCGCGACCTGACCCAGGGCTTTGTCGGCGGCGGCGCCAAACTGCACTGGTTGGTACCGGAGCCGGTTCAGGAAGATGAGCACGATGTCACCTTCGACCTGCTCAAGGACTATCTGGACTGGGCGCTCTATCGTCAGTTACGTCTGGAGCATGGCTTGTCCTATGGCCCCTGGGCCGAGCGCGAGGTATTCGGTGGCGTGGGCTTCATGAGCCTCAACGCCGATCTGGAGCGTGACGATGTGGCCGAGGCACAACGGGTGCTGGATGAACTGAAAGCCGGGTTGCTCAAGGACGGTCTCAATGCCGAGACCTTCAACCGCCTCAAACAGGCCGCCATCGCCCGCCAGGCCTGGGCCGTGCAAGGCAACAGCGCGTTGGCCGATTACTATTGGGGCGCCCTTGGGGACTATGAGGACGGACGTTTCGTCGACCCGGCCCGGGAGCTGCAAGGCGTAACGCTGGAGGAAGCCAACAAGGCCATGCGCGAGTTGCTGATGCAACCCGGGTATCTGCGGATCGAGAAGCCGTTGATGAGTTATGACCAGGTGCTGTGGGCGATCGGTGGGGTGTTGGGCCTGCTGTTATTGAGCCTGGCGGCTTGGCGCTTTCACCGCACCCGATGACTGAACCCCGTAGGAGCTGGCCTGCCGGCGAAGGTCGTTCACGATAACGGGTGTCGTCTGGGTAAACGCGGGGCCTTTGGCAGCCAGCGCCACAGAAGTCAGTGGCCTCTCGCCACACTGCCCTGCCGGCGGTAACCTGTCAGGGATTTTTCCTACGACTACTGTGAACCGCCGAATGCCGACCCTGACCCTTTTTATCCAGCGCATCCTCGAACTGATGAAGCGCTACCCCGGGGTCATTGCGCTCGGCGGCTTTATCTCCGGCGTTTGCAGCTTCATCCTGGTGGACCGTCAGCAAGGTCTGGCGAGCTGGATCACCACCATCATGCTGGTGAGCTGGGTCTGGCTGATGCTGGAAAACAGCCTGACCAAACTGTTCACCAAGGTCTTCAAGCGGGAAATTCCCCAGCCCCTGCTGCGTTATGCGACGCAGATGATCCACCAGGAAAGCCTGTTTTTCGTCCTGCCGTTCTTTTTCATCACCACCACCTGGAACAGCGGCCAATTATTGTTCACCGGGTTGCTGGGGATCGCGGCGCTGATTTCCATCACCGATCCGCTCTACTACAAATGGCTGGCGCCACGGCGATGGGCGTTCCTGGCGCTGCATACCCTGACGCTGTTCGCTACCTTGCTCACCGCCCTCCCCGTGATCATGCACCTGACCACGTCCCAGAGTTTCAAACTGGCGCTGGGCACCGCCGTCGTACTGTCGTTCCCGAGCCTCGCTTCGATTTTCCCGATTCGCACCCTGCGTAACGCCTTGGCGATTCTGAGCATTACCGTGGGGATCGGCGGCGTCGGCTGGGTGCTGCGGTCGTGGGTGCCGCCAGCGACCCTGTGGATGACCGACGTGGCCATCAGCATGCAATTGCAGGACCGCACACCCGGTGACAGCCTGGAAGAGGTCAGCGCCGAGCAGATTCGAGGCGGCGGTCTGTACGCCTACACCGCGATCAACGCCCCCCGTGGCCTGGACGAGCGCATTTATCACGTCTGGCAGTTCAACGGTAAAGAAGTCGACCGCATCCCTCTGGATATTCACGGCGGTCGCAAGGAAGGCTACCGCGCCTGGACCCACAAGCAGAACTTCCCCGGCAACCCCGCAGGCAACTGGCAGGTTCGGGTGTTGACCGAGGACGGCCAATTGATCGGCGTACTGCGCTTCAAGGTCACCGACAGCACAGCGATCAAAGAAAAGTAATGCGGTTCGTGCTATTACGTAGGTCAGCGTAACAGCCGAAAAAGCACGGAGCTTATGACCAGCAACACTGCGGCGGGCAATGCCCAACTGGATACCTCGCGCACCCCGCCCCAGATACGGGTCACAGGGGACTGGACGCTCGCCCATTACGCCGACCTCAAACTGCTGAGCGAAAAGCTCGAAGGTCGATACGACGACAGCACCCGCATCGACCTCAACGGCCTCGGTGCCCTCGATACGGCAGGTGCGTCGTTGTTGGTTGAACTGTTGGGCTCCGAGCGCCTGGGCCGCTCAGCCGAACACCCCGATTGCACCATTTCTTCTGCCGACCGCGCGTTGTTGCAAACGGTCTACCGCTCGCTGACGGATTTCTGTGTGCCGATCAAGGAACCGGAAATCAGCGTCGGCGTTCAACTCCTGACTCGCATCGGCCGTGCCGTGGATGCGGTCTGGCAAGACACCCTGCAGTTGCTCGGCTTCGTCGGCCTGATTCTGGAAACCATCGCCCGCAACCTGTTTCGCCCCAAGCGCTGGCGCATTACGCCGATGGTGGCGCACATCGAGCAGACCGGCCTCGACGCGGCGCCCATCGTTGCCCTGCTGACGTTTCTGGTGGGCGCCGTGGTGGCGTTTCTCGGGGCGACGGTGCTGGCCAAATTCGGCGCCACGGTGTTCACCGTGGACCTGGTGGCGTTTTCTTTTCTGCGCGAGTTCGCCGTGTTGCTCACCGCGATTCTGATGGCCGGGCGCACCGCCAGTGCGTTCACCGCGCAGATTGGCTCGATGAAGGCCAACGAAGAAATCGACGCGATTCGCACGCTGGGCCTCGATCCCATGGAGTTGCTGGTGGTGCCGAGGGTCCTGGCGCTGCTGGTCTCGCTGCCGATGCTGACCTTTCTGGCGATGCTGTCGGGGATTGTCGGCGGTGGTGTGGTCTGCGCGGTGACGCTGGATATTTCGCCGGCGATGTTTTTATCGCTTTTGCAATCGGACATCGGTGTTCAGCACTTTTTGGTGGGGATCGTCAAAGCGCCGATCTTCGCCTTCCTGATCGCCGCCATTGGTTGCCTGGAAGGCTTCAAGGTCAGCGGCAGCGCCGAGTCTGTCGGCGCACACACCACATCGAGCGTGGTGCAATCGATCTTCGTGGTGATCGTGCTCGACGCCGTGGCTGCGCTGTTTTTCATGGAGATGAGCTGGTGAGCCGTTTACCCCGAGCGCCTGCCGAGGCGGTGATCGAAGTCCGCGGGCTGTGCAATCGCTTTGGTCGCCAGAGTGTGCACGAGCACCTCGATCTGGATTTGTACAAGGGCGAAATCCTTGCCGTCGTCGGCGGCTCCGGCAGTGGCAAGTCGGTGCTGCTGCGCAGCATTGTCGGTTTGCGCCAGCCCAGCGAGGGTGTGGTGAAAGTCTTTGGCAAGAACCTGCCGACCCTGTCCGAGCACGAGCGCTCGTTGGTCGAACGGCGGTTCGGCGTGCTGTTCCAGAAAGGCGCGTTGTTTTCATCGCTGACGGTGACCGAGAACGTCGCCCTGCCCCTGATCGAACACGCCGGCCTGAGCCGCAATGATGCCGAGCACCTGGCGGCGGTGAAACTGGCGTTGGCCGGGTTGCCGCTGTCGGCGGCGGACAAATACCCCGCCTCCCTGTCCGGCGGCATGATCAAGCGTGCGGCGCTGGCGCGGGCCTTGGCGCTGGACCCGGACATTCTGTTTCTCGACGAACCCACCGCCGGCCTCGATCCGATTGGCGCCGCGGCCTTCGATCAACTGATCCTGACCCTGCGCGATGCCTTGGGCCTGAGCGTGTTCCTGGTGACGCACGACCTCGACACGCTCTACACCATCACTGACCGGGTCGCGGTGCTGGCGCAGAAGAAGGTGCTGGTGGCGGACGCCATCGACAAGGTTTCGGAAACCGACGACGCGTGGATTCACGAATACTTCCATGGCCCTCGCGGCCGCGCGGCGTTGAGTGCCGCTAAACAGTTCAACGAGGTCTGACATGGAAACCCGAGCCCATCATGTATTGATCGGCCTGTTCACCGTGATTGTGGTGACGGGCGCCCTGCTCTTCGGCCTGTGGCTGGCCAAGTCCAGTGTCGACACCGAGTTCAAGGATTACGAAGTGGTATTCAACGAGGCGGTCAGCGGCCTGTCCAAGGGCAGTTCCGTGCAGTACAGCGGGATCAAGGTCGGCGACGTGGTGTCGCTGCGACTGGACCCGAAAGACCCGCGCCGGGTGCTGGCGCGGATTCGCCTGGGTGGCGACACCCCGATCAAGGAAGATACCCAGGCCAAACTGGCGCTGACCGGCGTGACCGGGACGTCGATCATCCAGCTCAGTGGCGGCACGCCGCAAAGCCCGGCGTTAAAGGGCAAGGACGGCAAATTGCCGACCATCATCGCGGCGCCCTCGCCCATCGCCCGTTTGCTGAACGACAGCAATGACCTGATGTCCGGGGTGAACACGCTGATGCACAACGCCAATCAGATGTTTTCCGAAGAAAACATCGAGCGCATCAGCAAGACCCTGGAGCATCTGGAACAAACCACCGGCACCATCGCCGATCAGCGTGGCGACCTGGGTCAGGCGATCAAGCAACTGGCATCGGTCGGCAAGCAGGCCAGCACCATGATGGAGCAGACGTCGGCGCTGATGCGCAACGCCAATGGCTTGCTCAATGATCAGGGCAAGCAAATGTTCGGCAGCGCCGAGCAGGCGATGAAGTCGCTGGAACAGAGCAGCGCGACCATCAACAAACTGCTGGCCACCAATCAGGACTCGCTCAATAGCGGCATGCAGGGCCTCAATGGCCTGGCCCCGGCTGTGCGGGAGTTGCGTGAAACCCTGAGCTCGCTGCGCGCCATCTCCCAGCGTCTGGAGGCCAACCCCAGCGGCTACCTGCTGGGCAGTGACAAGAACAAGGAATTTACCCCATGAAGCTGACCCGTCTTGCCCTCCTCGCCAGCTTCACGCTGATCAGTTCGTGCTCGATCCTGCCCAAGTCCGAACCGTTCGATGTCTATCGATTGCCGTCCGCCCAAAGCGCAGCCACCAGCAGCCATGGGACGCCGCAGCGCTGGTCGTTGCGCCTGAACAAACCCCAGGCCAGCGAAGCGTTGAACAGCCCGAACATTGCGGTGATCCCCCAGGGCAATGTGATCATCAGCTACAAGGCTTCGCGCTGGAGCGATCCGGCACCGGTGCTGTTGCGTAATCGTCTGCTCGACGGGTTTCAGCGTGATGGCCGCGTGACGCTGCTGAGCACCGACGACAGCAATTTCCAGGCAGACCTGGAGCTGGGCGGCAGTCTGCAGGCATTTCAGACCGAATATCAGGGCACCAGCGCCAGCGTGGTGGTGCGTCTGGATGCCTTGCTGGTGCGTGGCGCCGACCAGCGAATCCTCGCCAGTAAACGCTTTGAAGTGCGCCAGCCGCTGAGCGATGTGAAGGTACCGGCGGTAGTGACCGGGTTCGGTCAGGCGACCGATCAACTGACGGCGCAAGTGGTAGGTTGGGCGGTTGAGCAAGGGCAGAAACTCGCGCCGCCAGCGCGACTTTGAAGTCTACACAGACCCTCTGTAGGAGCGAGCCTGCTTGCGATGAACCTGAGAGCACCGAGGGGTGTCAGGTGCCCCGTGTCATCGTTCACGATCATCGCGAGCAGGCTCGCTACTACGGGGGGCTCCGTTAACCGAAGAACCAGTAGCAAACGCCGATGGCGCCCAGCACCCCCGCCAGTTCCGCCAGCAATGCACACCCCACCGCATGCCGCGCGCGCTGGATGCCGACCGAGCCGAAGTACACCGCCAGCACGTAGAACGTCGTTTCAGTACTGCCCTGAACCGTCGCCGCGACCAGCGCCGGGAAGCTGTCCACGCCGGAGGTCTTCATGGTTTCGATCAGCATCGCCCGGGCGGCGCTGCCAGAGAACGGCTTGACCATCGCGGTCGGCAGCGCATCGACAAAACGGGTGTCGAAGCCCGCCCATTGCACCAGATGACGAATCCCGTCGAGACCGAAATCCAGGGCTCCGGATGCGCGCAAAACTCCGACGGCACACAGCATCGCCACCAGATACGGCAGCAGGTTTTTCGCCACGTCGAAGCCTTCTTTCGCGCCTTCGACGAATGCCTCGTAAACCTTCACTTTGCGCAGTGCGCCAATCACCAGAAACACCATGATCAGCCCGAACAGCGTCAGGTTGCCGAGGATCGACGATAGACCGGCCAGCGCAGTGGCCGAGAGCGTCGCCAGCAGCGCCATGAAGCCACCGAGGGCGAGGGCGCCGGGGATCAGATAGGCCAGCACCACCGGGTCCCAGATACGCAGGCGTTGCATGAACGCCACGGATAGAAAGCCGACGATGGTCGAGCAACTGGTGGCCAACAGGATCGGCAGGAACACCAGTGTCGGGTCGGGCGCGCCTTGCTGGGCGCGGTACATGAAGATCGTCACCGGCAGCAGGGTCAGGGAAGAAGCGTTGAGCACCAGGAACAGGATCTGCGCATTACTGGCGACCGTTGCGCTGGGGTTGAGCTCTTGCAGGGCTTTCATGGCCTTGAGGCCGATTGGGGTGGCGGCATTGTCCAGGCCCAGGCCGTTGGCGGCGAAGTTCAGGGTGATAAGGCCGATGGCGGGGTGGCCGGGCGGGACTTCCGGCATCAAGCGCAGAAACAGCGGGCCAAGGGCCCTGGCCAGCCATTCGACGATCCCGGCTTTTTCGGCGATTCGCAGGAAGCCCAGCCAGAGGGTCAGTGTGCCGAACAGCAAGACCATGACTTCGACCGATAACTTGGCCATGGCGAATATGCTTTCTACCATCGCCGCGAAAATCCCGGCGTTACCGCCGATCAACCACTGCGCCAGCGCCGACACGGCTGCCACGATGAAGAAGCCAAGCCAAAGGCCGTTTAGCATCAGTTAAATCCCCCAGAAGATGCGCGAATGATAGCGGGGTGGCCAGAAACGACAAACCCCGGAGTCATCCGGGGTTTGTATGGCGCTTCTGGCTTCGGCTCTGTGGGAGCGAGCAAGTTCGCTCCCACATGGCTATCAGTGACGGGAAATCTCGCCAGCCGGCAGCTTTTCTTTGCTGCGCCAGTGCGGCAGGGAATTCCAGTAGCGCTGGCCCTTGGCGTCGTCGTACATGCCTTCCCAACGAGAGATGACCAGCACGGCCAAGGCGTTGCCGATCACGTTCAGGGCCGTACGGGCCATGTCCATGACGCGGTCGACACCGGCGATGAACGCCAGGCCTTCCAGTGGAATACCCACACTGCCCAGGGTGGCCAGCAGCACCACGAAGGACACACCCGGTACACCGGCGATGCCTTTGGAGGTCACCATGAGGGTCAGGACCAGCAGCAGTTGCTGACTGATCGACAGGTCGATGCCGTACAGCTGGGCAATGAAGATTGCCGCGATGCTCTGGTACAGGGTCGAACCGTCAAGGTTGAAGGAGTAACCGGTTGGCACCACGAAGCTGCAAATGGCCTTCGGTGCGCCGTAGGCTTCCATCTTCTCGATGACGCGTGGCAGCACGGTTTCGGAGGAGGCGGTGGAATAGGCCAGTACCAGTTCGTCCTTGAAGATGCGCATCAGCTTGATCACGGAGAAGCCGAACAGGCGAGCGATCAGGCCCAGCACCACGAAGGCGAAGAAGGCGATGGCGACGTAAACCAGGATCACCAGTTTCGCCAGTGGCAGCAGCGAGGCGAAACCGAAGTTGGCCACGGTCACCGCGATCAATGCGAAAACGCCGATCGGCGCGTAGTTCATGATCATGTGAGTGACCTTGAACATGCTTTCCGACACGCCCTGGAACATCTTCACCAGCGGTTCGCGCAGGTCCGGTTGCAGGCTCGACAGACCAAGACCGAACAGCACGGAGAAAAAGATGATCGGCAGCATTTCGCCGCGGGCCATGGCCGCGAAGATGTTCGACGGAATCAGGTTGAGGATGGTTTCGATGAACGCGTGTTCATGCTGAACCTCGGCCGCGGTCGCCTGGTACTTAGAGATGTCCACGGTACCCAGGGTGCTCATGTCGATGCCCGAGCCCGGATGGAACAGGTTGGCCAACAGCAGGCCGACCACAATGGCGATGGTGGTGACGATTTCGAAGTAGACGATGGTCTTCAGGCCGATGCGCCCGAGTTTCTTCGCGTCGCCGACGCCTGCGATGCCGACGATCAACGAGGAGATCACGATCGGGATCACAATCATCTTGATCAGTCGGATAAAGATATCGCCTGCCGGTTGCAGGACGTTGCTGACCCACCAGGCTTTCTCGGCACTGAAATGGTTGAGCAGTGCACCGATTGCTATCCCCAATACCAGACCGATGAGGATCTGCCAGGCGAGGCTAAGCTTTGCCTTCTTCATATCTTTACCCTTACTTCAGTTTGACTCGAGCGAATGCATGGACCGGGTCGCTTGTGGCGAAAAAGTCTGTGCATCCGCCCCCGTATAAGGAGCCCCGGAGCGCTTGTTAATGGCTCTCTGGCAGGCGAAAAAAGGCGCAACTATTCCGATGCAAGGAAGCGACGTCTAATGCCGTAAACGCCTACCCTATGCCGAATCGGCATGAGGTTTTTTTACTGAAACCCACGTCCCAATCGGTTCGAATGTGACATTTCGGCAGGCAAAAGTGCCGTGAACCGGCCATCACAGCGCAGATTGATTATTTATTGAACAATAGAATAGACGATAAATTTCGTTAAAATCCCACGAGGTTCAGGGAAAACTGACAGGCGAATAAGGGCCATTTTTCTCGATATACGGTCAGTCGCGAGCAACCGGAAAAAGTACTTGAGGGGATGAGAGGGGGATTTTCCGCGGGAGGGGGCTAAACAAGTGCGTCGCTCTGGCTCGACGTTGTGAGCGTGCAAGCTCTCCGCAAGTCCGTCGAGCCATGCTTGACCGGCGAACTTGCGTCGCAGCTTTTACCTGACCCGGCCCTTGCGCAGGCACTCCATGTGCCCGTAGGTCACTCCGCCCCTGAAACAGGCAGAACGTCCCGACCCCTTGGTCATGCACCGACCTTCCTCAGGTGGGCGCAGTGGAAGAGGCATTTAGCCCCTTTCATGTTTCAAATTCGGTATCGATGCCTCAATACCAACGCGATTTTTTTCAGTCGGCATTCCATTGCGGGTTGACCCGCGTCTGCCCGTCATTGGCAGCCATGGCGATGGCGCAGCCGCCCAGTAGCAGGGCGGCTGCCAGTGTCTTTAACCCAACGTTCATGCTTAGCCTCGACCGCGACGGCCAAAGAAGAAGGAAGCAATGAACATCACCAGGAACACGACAAAGAGAATCTTGGCGATACCCGTGGCGGTGCCCGCGATACCACCGAAGCCCAGTACGGCGGCGACAATGGCAATGATCAAGAATGTGATTGCCCAGCTCAACATGGTGATTCTCCTTACGCTTCTATTTAGAGGTGTTGCCCGTTTCGGCGCGGCGATCGCGCCAAAGGTGTGAACCTAGAACACCCAGCGCTCCTGACGAGGCATTTCATCGTCTGGCCGAGCCTGATCGACATCCATCATTCGTATGGAGGTGTTGTCGCTCATGCCGCTGCTGGCGGCGCTGAAGTGAGTCTGTGTCGGATGTTGAAAGGAAACGCGCGACGCTTCCTGCTGTTGGTTCTGCTCCCAGCGCAGGAACTGTTGGCCTGCGATCAACGTGATCAGCAGCGCGAGCACGGCGAACAGACCTTGCTGCAGATGCAGTGGCGAGAAACGCAATTGGGCGGCACGTTGGCAATTCATCCTGAGGCTCCTCCCACGCTGGGGTTCATTTCGTTGAGGGCGTTTGTTGTTGCCCTGCATTACTCAGGTTGTTGCAGCCTGCATGCCAGCTTTTTTTATATGTAAAAATCGTTATAAATCAATCTGTTAGGTAATTCTCGCAAAGGACTGCGGACGCATCCTGCACGATGGCCCTTTGCGCCGTCGTGCGTAATGCACGATCGATTTGACCCAGGTCGCATTATTTTTGAATTGAACGTAGGGCGCAGGTGTCAGAAATGGACACAAGGCATCGTGTCAGGAGAGAGCTAACCTGCCATGGAAGGAATGCATCAGAATAAACCATGCAACTTGCCCGATTTTTCCGGGACTAACCAAGATCATTCATTAAGGAGCGTAGGAAAATGGAATCCGCCACTGAGCACCAAGGTCGTATTCTTCTGGTGGATGATGAGTCTGCCATCCTGCGTACCTTTCGCTATTGCCTGGAAGACGAGGGCTATAGCGTGGCGACCGCCAACAGCGCTGCGCAGGCCGACGCGCTGTTGCAACGTCAGGTCTTCGACCTGTGCTTCCTAGATTTGCGTCTGGGTGAAGACAACGGTCTGGATGTGCTGGCGCAGATGCGGATTCAGGCGCCCTGGATGCGCGTGGTGATCGTCACCGCGCACTCGGCCGTGGACACTGCCGTGGATGCTATTCAGGCCGGTGCTGCCGATTATCTGGTCAAACCCTGCAGTCCCGATCAATTGCGCCTGGCAACCGCCAAACAGCTGGAAGTTCGCCAATTGTCGGCGCGTCTGGAAGCCCTGGAAGGCGAAGTGCGCAAACCCAAGGACGGCCTGGATTCCCACAGTCCGGCGATGAAGGTGGTGCTCGAAACCGCCCGCCAGGTGGCGGTGACCGATGCCAATATTTTGATTCTCGGCGAATCCGGCACCGGTAAAGGCGAACTGTCCCAGGCGATTCACGGCTGGAGCAAGCGGGCGAAAAAATCCTGCATCACCATCAATTGTCCGTCGCTGACCGCCGAACTCATGGAAAGCGAGCTGTTCGGTCACAGCCGTGGCGCGTTCACCGGGGCCAGCGAAAGCACCTTGGGGCGTGTCAATCAGGCAGACGGCGGCACGCTGTTTCTGGATGAGATCGGCGATTTTCCCTTGATTTTGCAACCCAAGTTGCTGCGATTCATCCAGGACAAGGAATACGAGCGTGTCGGCGATCCGGTCACCCGCCGCGCCGATGTACGCATTCTCGCGGCCACCAACCAGAACCTCGAAGACATGGTCCGCGATGGCCGTTTCCGGGAAGACCTGCTCTATCGTCTGAACGTCATCACCTTGCACTTGCCGCCGCTGCGCGAACGCAGAGAAGACATTTTGACCCTGGCCGACCGGTTCCTGGCGCGGTTCGTCAAGGAGTACGCGCGTCCGGCCCGGGGCTTCAGCGATGAGGCGCGTGAAGCGCTGTTGAGCTATCGCTGGCCGGGGAACATTCGCGAGCTGCGAAACGTGGTGGAGCGAGCGAGCATTATCTGCCCGCAGGAGCTGGTCGAGATCGTTCACCTGGGGATGGCCGACACGCCAGTCAATAATGCGCCACGCATCGGCGCGGCGTTGAGCCTGGATGAATTGGAAAAGGCCCACATCGGCGCCGTCCTGGCCACTGCCGGCACGCTGGATCAAGCGGCGAAGACTTTGGGTATCGACGCTTCGACCCTGTACCGCAAACGCAAGCAGTACAACTTGTGAGCCGCCGATGAAACTGGCGATGAAGTTGCGGACCCGGCTGTTCCTGAGCATTTCCGCGCTCATCACCGTAGCGCTGCTCGGGCTGTTGCTCGGGCTGGTCAGCGTGATGCAAATGGCCGGGAGCCAGGAAGCCCTGGTGCGCAACAACTTCAGCACCCTGGACCTGGGCCTCAAATTGCGCCAGACCCTGGGCGATCAACTGATCATCATGCTCAGTGAAAACCATGACGCTGCGGCCTTTGAGGCTTCCAAGCAGCATTACCTCGAGCTTTTGGATCAAGGCATTGCCAAAGAGCCGCCGGTCGAAGGCAATGAGAACGGCTTCAGAAAAGCCAAGGCTGACTACTTGAGCTTCATCCAGGCGTATGAAGCGGCCGATGAACCGACGCATGTGCTGAGTGGCAACCAGGCGCTTACTGAAAAATTCAATGCGCTGCGAACGGGTTTGCTCAATGAGCACAAGCAGGCGCTGGATAACATCAGCGCCACGGAGCGTTCGTCCCGTGAGCGAGCGCTGCTGATCGCCGGGCTTCTGGGGTTGGTCGGTCTCGCGGTGCTGATCATTGGTTTCGTGACCGCTCATGCCATCGCCCGGCGTTTCGGGGAGCCCATCGAAGCCTTGGCGCAGGCGGCGGACAATATTGGTCAAGGCAAATTCGACGTCACGCTGCCGATTTCCTCGGCGGTGGAGTTGAACCAGTTGACCAAGCGTTTCGGGATCATGGCCGAGGCGCTGCGTGAACATCAGGCCACGAACGTCGATGAGTTGCTGGCGGGCCAGCAGCGGTTGCAAGCCGTGCTCGACAGCATCGATGACGGCTTGCTGATGATAGATCGTCAAGGGCGCCTGGAGCACCTCAACCCGGTAGCGCAACGTCAGCTGGGTTGGGACACCGATCGCCTCGGCCAAGGGCTGGGCACCGCCCTGGAGCGTCCCGAGCTCGATGAGCAGCTGCAACTCGTGCTGCGTGGCGGAACACTGGAGCGGGCGCCGGAGGATTTGAGTGTCGAGGTCGATGGCGAGTCGCGCCTGCTGACTTATAGCCTGACGCCGGTCAGCCATACCCAGGGCCATATTCTCGGCGCGGTGATGGTGTTGCATGACGTCACCGAGCAGCGCGCTTTTGAGCGGGTTCGCAGCGAGTTCGTGTTGCGCGCTTCCCATGAGTTGCGCACCCCGGTCACCGGCATGCACATGGCGTTCGGCCTGTTCCGCGAGCGCACGCATTTCCCCCCGGAATCCCGTGAGGCCGATCTGCTGGACACGGTGAACGAAGAGATGCAGCGCCTGATGCAGTTGATCAACGACCTGCTGAATTTTTCCCGTTACCAGAATGGCCTGCAAAAACTGACGCTCGCGCCCTGTTCCATCGAGGATCTTTTGGAGCAAGCGCGGTTACGATTTGCCGAGGGCGCCGAGCAGAAGGGCATTGAGTTGTTGGTGGAAATGCAGGGGCCATTGCCGCACTTGCAGGCCGACCAGCCGCAACTGGACCGTGTGCTCGATAACCTGATCGACAATGCGCTTCGCCACACCGCCCGTGGTGGTCTCATCCGTTTGCAGGCCCGGCGCCACGGCGAGCGGGTCATTATCAGTGTCGAAGATAATGGAGAAGGCATCGCCTACGGGCAGCAAGGGCGTATTTTCGAGCCCTTTGTGCAG
>OBKH01000077.1_pt1 | contig 25329 bp, 25 predicted proteins | sample 1496241 | NCBI WGS metagenome assembly OBKH01 (sample SAMN03273953, study PRJEB22546) | soil metagenome | isolation source: rice field elevated CO2 plus elevated temperature | place: India: CRRI Experimental farm Cuttack,Odisha-753006 | collected 2013-12-17 | reverse complement strand
GGGCGCCTGTGGGCAACAACTGGTCCCAAACCGAGTTCATGCCTTCGAAGGGTGCATGAATGTCTTTCGGGTAAATCGTCACCGACAGCAGACGGTTTTTGTCGGTCCCGGCCAGATCGAGCAAACGCTCGATGTTGGCGAGGGCTTCACGAGTCTGCTGTTCAATCCCGGCGTTCATGTCGTCGCCAACCTGCCCGGCCAGATAAACCGTGCCGTTGTGGGTGACGATCTGACTCATACGCTCATTGGTGAGCTGGCGCTGGATTGACATGCTTTGCGGACTCCTGGGTTTTGTTGCCATAACGGGAAATATCGAGGCCTTCGGCGCTGATCTGCGGCTTCTTCTTCGCCATCAGATCAGCCAGCAAGCGGCCGGAACCACAAGCCATGGTCCAGCCCAAGGTGCCGTGACCGGTGTTCAGGAACAGATTCTTGAACGGTGTGGCGCCAACGATCGGCGTGCCGTCCGGAGTGGTCGGACGCAGGCCGGTCCAGAAGCTGGCCTCGGCCAGATTACCGCCCTGAGGATAAAGGTCGTTAACGATCATCTCCAGGGTTTCGCGCCGACGCGGGTTCAGCGACAGGTCAAAACCGGCGATTTCAGCCATGCCGCCGACGCGGATGCGGTTGTCGAAACGGGTGATTGCGACCTTGTAGGTCTCGTCGAGAATGGTCGAAGTCGGGGCCATGGCCGGGTTGGTGATCGGCACGGTCAGGGAGTAACCCTTGAGCGGATACACCGGGGCCTTGATGCCCAATGGCTTGAGCAGTTGCGGCGAGTAGCTGCCGAGTGCCAGGACGTAGCGGTCCGCGGTTTCCAGTTTGCCGTCGATCCACACACCGTTGATGCGATCGCCGGCGAAGTCGAGGCGCTGAATGTCCTGACCGAAACGGAATTGCACACCGAGGTTCGCGGCCATCTCTGCAAGCTTGGTGGTGAACATCTGGCAGTCGCCAGTCTGGTCGTTCGGCAGGCGCAGGGCACCGGCGAGGATGTCGGTGACGCTGGCCAGGGCCGGCTCGACGCGGGCAATGCCTTCGCGGTCCAGCAGTTCGAACGGCACGCCGGATTCTTTCAACACGGCGATGTCTTTCGCGGCGCCGTCGAGTTGGGCCTGGGTGCGGAACAATTGAGTCGTGCCGAGGCTGCGGCCTTCGTAGGCAATGCCGGTTTCGGCGCGCAATTCGTCCAGGCAGTCACGGCTGTACTCGGACAGACGGACCATGCGCTCCTTGTTCACCGCGTAACGGCTGGCGGTGCAGTTGCGCAGCATCTGCGCCATCCACAGGTATTGGTCGATGTCGCCAGTGGCCTTGATCGCCAGCGGTGCGTGACGCTGCAACAGCCACTTGATGGCTTTGAGCGGCACGCCCGGTGCGGCCCACGGCGAGGCATAACCCGGCGAAACCTGGCCGGCGTTGGCGAAACTGGTCTCCATCGCGGCAGCCGGCTGCCGGTCGACGACCACCACTTCAAACCCGGCACGCGCCAGATAGTAAGCACTGGTGGTACCGATGACGCCGCTACCCAAGACCATGACGCGCATTTTCATATCCCTCATCGCGGCTAACCGCTGACGTTTGTTGTTCAGAGCTTTAGATAGGCGCAGTGTAAAAAAGAATAGCCAGTGATTTTCACTATATAAGCGCTTATATTTGGCGACAATTCTCGGCAAAAACCCTTTTCACGGAGGCGCATCCCCTATGCGTACCAACACTCAAACCAAACGAGAGCTGGACAAGATCGACCGCAACATTCTGCGGATCCTGCAAGCGGACGGGCGTATCTCCTTCACCGAGCTGGGGGAGAAGGTCGGACTCTCGACCACGCCCTGCACAGAGCGGGTGCGGCGCCTGGAACGCGAAGGGATCATCATGGGTTACTACGCGCGGCTCAATCCGCAGCACCTCAAGGGCAGCCTTCTGGTGTTCGTGGAGATCAGTCTCGACTACAAATCCGGCGACACTTTCGAAGAGTTCCGACGCGCGGTGCTGAAGCTGCCACACGTGCTGGAGTGCCATTTGGTGTCAGGGGATTTCGACTATCTGGTGAAGGCACGGATCTCCGAAATGGCCTCGTACCGCAAGCTGCTGGGCGACATCCTGCTCAAGCTGCCCCATGTGCGCGAATCCAAGAGTTACATCGTGATGGAAGAGGTGAAAGAGAGCTTGAATTTGCCGATTGCGGATTGAAGCGCTGCGTTGTCAGGTCTGGCCCCATCGCTAGCAGGCGAGCTCCCACAATTGATCTTCAGCGGACACACATTCTGTGCATGACACAGATCCAGTGTGGGAGCTAGCCCGCTAGCGATTACAGGCGACTCGGTCTTCCCTCAGACGAGGACCTGCCGATTCGAAGCCATGTATTCGAACACCTGCTTCTCCACCCGCGGATGAATCAGCTCCACCGGTCCCCGGCCATTAGGGCACGGCAAGCGCTTGGTCGTGCCGAACAACCGGCAGATCAGCGGCCGCTCTTCATACACCGTGCAACCGTTCGGTCCGAGGTGCACACAGTTGAGTGCCTCCATCGCCGCGTCCTGCTCGGCCCGGGTCTTGCGCGGCAGGCGCGACATTTCTTCCGGCGAGGTCGTCACCGGACCACAGCAGTCATGGCAGCCGGGGACGCACTCGAACGAGGGAATCTGCTGGCGAAGCGTGCGGATTTTCTGACTGTTGCAGCTCATCGAAGCGGTGACCGATATCGGAATAGAGCGTGATTCTGACGCAAAAGCCCTTTTCCAGACAGCAGCAACCGACCAATGTTGCCCGTCTGCAAAGGTCCGGCTTATGCTCCGTCAAATTTTATAAACACAAAAATCAGGATCACGCAGATGACTGCTCGTGCTCGGCAACCTGTCTCGAACCACCAGCACACGGCCTCCTACTACGCCGCCAGCAGCTTGCCGCAGCCGCAGCTTCCGGTGCTCAAGGGCGAAGTGCTGGCCGACGTGTGCGTGATCGGCGGCGGGTTCTCGGGATTGAACACGGCACTTGAACTGGCCGAACGCGGCCTCGGCGTGGTGTTGCTCGAAGCGCACAAGATCGGTTGGGGCGCCAGCGGACGCAATGGTGGGCAGTTGATTCGCGGTGTCGGGCACGGCCTCGATCAGTTCGCCAACGTGATCGGTGCGGACGGTGTGCGTCAGATGAAACTCATGGGCCTGGAAGCGGTGGAAATCGTCCGACAGCGCGTCGAGCGATTTCAGATCCCCTGCGACTTGACCTGGGGCTACTGCGACCTGGCCAACAAACCCCGCGACCTCGAAGGCTTCGCCGAAGACGCCGAAGAACTGCGCAGCCTCGGGTATCGTTACGAAACCCGCCTGCTGCAACCCCATGAGATGCACACGGTGGTGGGCTCCGAGCGCTACGTCGGCGGTCTTGTCGACATGGGTTCCGGGCACCTGCACCCCCTGAACCTGGCACTGGGCGAAGCGGCTGCCGCACAACGATTGGGCGTCAAACTATTCGAACAGTCCGCCGTTACCCGAATCGATTACGGCCCCGAGATCAAGGTTCATACCGCCCAAGGCTCGGTCCGCGCCAAGACCCTGGTACTGGGCTGCAATGCTTACCTCAATCAACTCAACCCGCAGCTCAGCGGCAAGGTGTTGCCCGCCGGCAGCTACATCATCGCCACCGAACCATTGAGCGAGGAACAGGCACACGCTTTGCTGCCGCAAAACATGGCGGTCTGTGATCAGCGGGTGGCGCTGGATTACTACCGGCTCTCGGCGGATCGACGCTTGCTGTTCGGCGGCGCCTGCCATTACTCAGGTCGCGACCCGAAAGACATCGCCGCCTATATGCGGCCAAAAATGCTGGACGTGTTCCCGCAGTTGGCCGGCGTGAAGATCGATTATCAATGGGGAGGCATGATCGGCATCGGCGCCAATCGCTTGCCTCAGATCGGTCGACTCAACGACCAGCCGAACGTGTATTACGCTCAGGCCTATTCCGGCCATGGTGTGAATGCCACGCACCTGGCGGGCAGGTTACTGGCCGAGGCCATCAGCGGTCAGCACAGCGGTGGGTTCGATCTGTTCGCCAAGGTGCCACACATCACCTTCCCCGGCGGCAAGCATCTGCGCTCGCCATTGTTGGCGCTGGGGATGTTGTGGCATCGGCTGAAAGAGTGGGTTTGAAGGATTGATTTCGCTCTTACCTGCTACATCGCGAGCAAGCTTGCCCCCACGGGTCCATCTCATCCCTGTGGGAGCGAGCTTGCTCGCGATTGGTTCGCCACTCAGATCCGCCAGAAAGGCTTGAGCCCCTCCTCCCGTGCCTGTTCACGGGTCAGCCCGACATCCTTGAGCTGCTCGGGCGTCAGCCTCAGCAACGCCTTGCGCGTGTGCAGACGATGCCAGAACAGATCCCAGCGACTCAGGCCGGACGGTGCGTTGCGCATGACGGACCTCTGCGCACCGTTGCCCTGCCCTGCCACCAGTTCCTGACTGTGTAACGTCAGCCGCACATCGCTCAAGCCGTTCATTTTCATCGCTCCTGTTTACTTGGGTAGCCAGAGATTCCATGATGCGCGGGCGAGCAAAACCATTACAGATTCAACAGCCATGTATTATCCCCATACAGATTTGCTGTTCGAAGCACTGAATTGTCGATTTTTGCCACATCTGTACTGGTTGACCGAATCCCCCGCACCGAGGCAGTGCCATGACCCTTTATGTGAACCTCGCCGAATTACTCGGCACGCGTATCGAACAGGGCTTCTATCGCCCGGGTGACCGCCTGCCGTCGGTACGGGCGCTGAGCGTTGAACATGGGGTCAGCCTGAGCACGGTGCAGCAGGCCTATCGCATGCTGGAAGACAGCGGGCTGGCCACGCCAAAACCCAAATCCGGGTACTTCGTGCCGGTCGGTCGCGAGCTGCCGGAACTGCCGGCGATCGGTCGCCCGGCCCAACGCCCTGTGGACATTTCGCAATGGGATCAGGTGCTGGAGCTGATCCGCGCGGTACCGCGCAAGGATGTGGTGCAACTGGGTCGCGGCATGCCGGACATCACCACGCCCACCCTCAAACCGCTATTGCGCGGTCTGGCACAGTTGAGCCGCCGGCAGGACATGCCCGGTCTGTATTACGACAACATCCACGGCAATCTCGGCCTGCGCGAACAGATTGCACGCCTGATGCTCGATTCCGGCTGCCAACTGAGCCCCGGCGACCTGGTGGTGACCACCGGATGCCATGAAGCGCTGTCCACCAGCATTCGGGCGATCTGCGGGCCGGGCGACATCGTGGCAGTCGACTCACCGAGCTTTCACGGCGCCATGCAAACCCTCAAGGGCCTGGGCATGAAAGCCCTGGAAATCCCTACCGACCCGCTCACCGGCATCAGCCTGGAAGCGCTGGAGCTGGCATTGGAACAATGGCCGATCAAGGCCATACAGTTGACCCCCAACTGCAACAACCCGCTGGGCTACATCATGCCGGAGTCGCGCAAACGCTCGCTTTTGACGCTCGCACAGCGTTTCGACGTGGCGATCATCGAGGACGATGTGTATGGCGAACTTTCCTACACATACCCGCGCCCTCGCACGATCAAATCCTTCGACGAGGACGGCCGCGTCTTACTGTGCAGTTCATTTTCCAAGACGCTGGCCCCCGGCCTGCGCATCGGCTGGGTGGCGCCCGGTCGTTATCTGGAGCGGGTGCTGCACATGAAATACATCAGCACCGGCTCCACGGCGCCACAGCCACAGATTGCCATCGCCGAATTCCTCAAGGGCGGCCATTTCGAACCGCATTTGCGGCGGATGCGTACGCAATACCAGCGCAATCGCGACGCCATGATCGACTGGGTCACCCGCTACTTCCCGGCGGGCACGCGCGCCAGTCGCCCACAAGGCAGCTTCATGCTGTGGGTTGAATTGCCGGAAGGATTCGACACCCTGAAACTGAATCGGGCCTTGCACGACCAGGGCGTACAGATTGCCGTCGGCAGCATCTTTTCCGCCTCGGGCAAGTACCGCAATTGCCTGCGGATGAACTACGCTGCCAAACCGACAGCACAGATCGAAGACGCGGTGCGCAAGGTCGGCGCTGCGGCCATTCAATTGCTGGCCGAAACCAGCGAGCTCAACGACTGACCTTTCTGCGGATACCAACGTCCATATGCCAATACCTGCCGCCAACCGGAACGATCCCACGTGAGAGTCACAAAGCCTCTGCTTGCTCTTGTGTTACTGGCCTCGTTCCTCGGCGGCTGCGCCAGTCTCGACGTGCAGCGCGAACCGAGCCAGGCGCTGCCAGCCAATGATTCGGCATTCGGTCGCTCGGTCCAGGCCCAGGCAGCGCCCCATCAAGGGCAGTCCGGTTTTCGCCTGCTATCGGACAGTACCGAGGCCTTCACTGCGCGCGCCGAGCTGATCCGCAATGCGCAACGCAGCCTCGATTTGCAGTACTACATCATTCACGACGGCATCAGTACACGAATGCTGGCGAATGAACTGCTCAAGGCCGCTGACCGTGGCGTGCGCGTGCGCATCCTGATCGACGACACCACCAGCGACGGCCTGGACTTCACCATCGCCACGATGGCGGCGCATCCGCAGATCCAGATTCGCGTGTTCAACCCGCTGAATCTGGGCCGCAGCACCGGCGTGACGCGGGCCATGGGCCGCTTGTTCAACCTGTCGCGGCAACACCGGCGCATGCACAACAAACTGTGGCTGGCCGACAACAGCATGGCCATCGTCGGGGGACGCAATTTGGGGGACGAGTATTTCGATGCCGAACCCAACCTGAACTTCACCGACATCGACATGCTTGGCGCAGGCCCGGTTGCCGAGCAGCTGGGACACAGTTTCGACCAGTACTGGAACAGCGCCCTGAGCAAACCGATCGATGGGTTTCTATACAGCAAACCGACCGCCAAGGACCTGGAAAATACCCGGACCCGGCTCGAAGAATCCCTGGAGGAAACACGCAAAGAGAACCACGCACTCTACAAACACCTGATGACTTACGCGACCAAACCGCGCCTGGATATTTGGCGAAAAGAGCTGATCTGGGCCTGGAACCAGGCGCTGTGGGATGCACCAAGCAAGGTGCTGGCCGATGGCGAACCAGACCCTCAGTTGCTGTTGACCACGCAATTGGCGCCCGAACTCAATGGCGTCAGCAAAGAATTGATCATGGTCTCGGCCTATTTCGTGCCGGGCCAGCCGGGGCTGGTATACCTGACCGGGCGCGCCGACGCCGGGGTCTCAGTGCGGCTGCTGACCAACTCGCTGGAGGCCACGGACGTACCGGCGGTGCATGGCGGTTATGCACCGTATCGCAAGGCGCTGCTGGAACACGGCGTGCAACTGTTCGAGTTACGCCGCCAGCCTGGCGAAGGCGGCAGCGGCCCTAACCTGTTCTACAGCCGATCCTATCGCGGCTCCGATTCCAGCCTGCACAGCAAGGCGATCATCTTCGACCAGCAGAAAGCCTTCATCGGCTCGTTCAATTTCGATCCGCGCTCGGTGCTGTGGAACACCGAAGTCGGAGTACTGGTGGACAGCCCGGAGCTTGCGGCACACGCGCGTGAACTGGCGCTGCAAGGCATGGCACCGCCCCTGAGCTACAAAGTGGAACTGGAAAAAAGCCAGATCGTCTGGGTCACCGAAGACAACGGCAAACTGCACACCCTGACCAGCGAGCCAGGCAGTTGGTGGCGGCACTTCAATGCCTGGTTCAGTAATACGGTTGGCCTGGAACGGATGTTATGACCCTGCGGGAGCACGTTCCCACAGGTGTCAGGCCGGTTCGGCAACCGAGCCAAATGCCCCTTGCCGCGACACCACGATCAGCACGCCCAACGCCCCCGCCGCCATCAGCAACGGCAAAGCGTGCCCGCTGATCCACTGGCTACCGGCACCGGCCAGCAAAGGTCCGATCAGGCAACCGATGCCCCATAATTGCGCGATGTGCGCATTGGCCCTGACCAGCGCATCGTCGCGATAACGTTCACCGATCAGAATCAGCGACAAGGTGAACAACCCACCCGCGCTGGCACCGAACAATACCCACAGCGGCCAGATCAGCAGCGTATCGATCAGCAACGGAATGCCCAGACTCGACCCCAGCAGCACCACCGCGCACCCGGTAAACAAGGTGCGCCGCGACAAGCGATCGGCCAACGCGCCAATCGGTAACTGCAACACGGCATCACCCACCACCACCGTACTGACCATCGCCAGAGCGATTTCCGTGGTGAACCCCTGGCGCAAGCAGTAGACCGGCAGCAGCGTCAGGATCATCGCTTCGAACGCAGCGAACAGCGACACCGCCCAGGCAATCGCCGGCAGCCCCCTGCAGAACTCAAGCAAATCCCTCAAGGTCACGCTACCGGCCTCACTGCTCGGCGCACCGCTGCGACCGAGCAATAGAAACGGTGCCGCCATCAGCAAGCTGACACCCACCCAAAAACCATAATCGTGCTCGGTGCCAAGAAAGCCCAGCAACACCGGTCCGGCCAACTGACTCAGCGCATAACTGCTGCCATACAGCGCGACCAAGCGCCCACGCCATTGCTCGACCACCAGTTGGTTGATCCAGCTTTCACCGATGATGAATACAAGCGTCAGGATCACCCCGATCATCAGCCGCAGCACCAGCCAGATCGGGTAGCTCGGCAACAGCGCCAGCAAGCCGATGGAAACCGCTCCGGCCCACAGGCATAGACGCATCAAATTGGCCGTACCAAGGCGCGCCGCCAGACGACTGGAAATTTTCGCCCCGACCAATATGCCAATGGCCGGCATCGCCGCCATCACACCGATAGCAAATGAGCCGTAACCCCAGCTTTCCAGGCGAAACGACACCAGCGGCATGCTGACACCCAGGGCCAGGCCGACACTCAAGACAGACGCCAACACGGCGAAATACGTCGCCCAACGCATGTTCCACGCTCCTGTGGATAATTTTTCTGTACGGCACAAAACACTGTGGGAGATCTATGGTTGAGGGGAAGCCCTCAGTCATAGATCTCCCACAAGGGATCTGTGTCGTTTGGGAAGCCTGACCTGGATCAGGCTTCCCTACTGACTTACAACTTGATCCAGGTCGCCTTCAGCTCGGTGTACTTGTCGAACGCGTGCAGCGACTTGTCGCGACCGTTGCCGGACTGCTTGAAGCCACCAAACGGTGCAGTCATGTCGCCGCCATCGTACTGGTTGACCCACACGCTACCGGCACGCAGTGCACGGGCGGTCAGGTGCGCCTTGGAGATATCGGAAGTCCACACTGCTGCGGCCAGACCGTACGGCGTGTCGTTGGCGATCGCGACGGCTTCTTCGGCGCTGTCGAAGGTGATGACCGACAACACTGGCCCGAAGATTTCTTCCTGGGCAATTTTCATCGCGTTGCTCACGCCGTCGAAAATCGTCGGTTCAACGTAGGTGCCACCGGTTTCCTGGAGGATGCGTTTACCACCGGCTACCAGTTTGGCGCCGTCGGTGTGACCGGACTCGATGTAGGACAGCACGGTGTTCATCTGCTGGGTATCCACCAGCGCGCCGACGTTGGTCGCCGGATCCAGCGGGTTGCCCGGCTTCCAGGTTTTCAGGGCTTCGATCACCAGTGGCAGGAATTTGTCCTTGATCGAACGCTCCACCAGCAGGCGCGAACCGGCGGTGCAGACTTCGCCCTGGTTGAAGGCGATAGCACCCGCAGCAGCTTCAGCGGCCTCCTGCAGGTTCGGCGCGTCGGCGAACACGATGTTCGGGCTCTTGCCGCCGGCTTCGAGCCAGACGCGCTTCATGTTCGACTCGCCGGAGTAAATCAGCAGTTGCTTGGCGATCTTGGTCGAACCGGTGAACACCAGGGTGTCGACGTCGTTATGCAGGGCCAGGGCCTTGCCGACGGTATGACCGTAACCCGGCAGGACGTTGAGCACGCCTTTCGGAATCCCGGCTTCGACTGCCAGAGCAGCGATGCGGATGGCGGTCAGCGGCGATTTTTCCGATGGCTTGAGGATCACCGAGTTACCGGTGGACAGCGCTGGGCCGAGCTTCCAGCACGCCATCATCAATGGGAAGTTCCACGGCACGATGGCGCTGACAACGCCGACCGGCTCGCGTGTTACCAGGCCCAGTTGATCGTGCGGGGTAGCTGCGACTTCGTCGTAGATCTTGTCGATGGCTTCGCCGCTCCAGCTCAGGGCTTGCGCTGCGCCGGGAACGTCGATGTACAGGGAATCGCTGATCGGCTTGCCCATGTCCAGGGTTTCAAGCAGGGCCAGCTCTTCGGCGTGCTGTTTGAGCAGGCCGGCAAAACGGATCATGGTGGCTTTGCGTTTGGTCGGCGCCAGGCGCGACCAGGCACCGGAATTGAAGGTGGCACGGGCGTTTTCAACAGCGCGCTGGGCGTCGGCGGCATCGCAGCTGGCGATTTTGCCCAACAGACGGCCATCGACCGGGCTGATGCACTCGAAGGTCTCGCCGGAGACAGCATCGGTGTATTCGCCATTGATGTAGGCGCGGCCTTCGATCTTCAGATCGCGAGCCCGTTGCTCCCAGTCGGCACGAGTCAGGGTGGTCATACGAGTGTCCTCCTCTTATTGAATACGACACCCGCGTTCTTCGCGGGCGCTGTCAGGAATTCTGCCCGGTCAGCCTGCTTTCGGCCCAAGGCAACTGCCACCCTAAACCAGCGGCAGGGGAAGTTTCAATATATTTGACACAAGGCCGGTAAACGACCTTGCGATGTTCATTTTAATAAACATAGACTTTGGCGATACCAACAATAACGGAGGAATACAACAATGAGCATCCAGAACATCGTCGACTTCGGCCAGGCCACCACCGAGCCCGAGCGCTATCGACCAGACCCGGCAAAGGTGCTCAAGGGCGATCCTGAGCAAGTGGTCTACAACCACTACAACAGTCCTTGCGGCCAATTGAATGCCGGCGTGTGGGAAGGCGCAGTCGGCCAGTGGCTGGTGAACTTCACCGAGCATGAATATTGCGAAATCGTTCAGGGCGTTTCCGTCCTGCGCGATAACGATGGCAACAGCAAAACCGTGCGCGCAGGTGATCGCTTCGTCATCCCGGCCGGTTTCCGGGGCACCTGGGAAGTGCTGGAGCCTTGCCGCAAGATTTATGTGGCGTTTGAGCAGAAGGCCTGAAGACTTTCATTGCCTGGACCACCCTCATCGCGGGCAAGCCACGCCCCCATAGAGATCTGCGACGTTTGCGAAACCTCTGGAAGCGGGCTGGCTCCGGGCGAATCTACGCCGATGAGGCCCTGACAAACATCACAAAGCTCAAGCAACAAAAAAGGCCCGTATCTCGCGATACGGGCCTTTTTCGTAAGAGGGAAAAATCAATTACTTGATTTTGCCTTCTTTGTAGATCACGTGCTTGCGAACAACCGGATCAAATTTCTTGATCTCGATTTTGTCCGGAGTAGTACGCTTGTTCTTGTCGGTAGTGTAGAAGTGACCAGTACCGGCGCTCGAAATCAAACGAATCAATTCACGCATGATTAGCTCCCTTAGATCTTGCCGGCTTTGCGGATTTCGGCCAGCACGGCAGTGATGCCACGCTTGTCGATGATACGCATGCCTTTGGCAGATACGCGCAGACGCACGAAACGTTTCTCTTCTTCAACCCAGAAGCGGTGATGCTGCAGGTTCGGCAGGAAACGACGACGGGTTTTGTTGTTTGCGTGGGAAATGTTATTCCCAGTCACCGGACCCTTACCGGTAACTTGACAGACTCTAGACATGCCTCAGCCCTCTAAAACCACATGCCCAACCCGGCATGGGTTGGCCGCTTAATCTCTCAGTCATTTGGCGCCAGGCGCCGCGTTTCTTTAAGGGTCTTACCGGCTACACCTACAAACGAAGGAACCGGGCCCCTAGAAAAGAGCGCTGCTTTATACCAGAAAGACTAGAGAGCAACAACATTCGCTGTACATTGAGTTGATAAAAACCCTGTTTTTCGAGCGTCAGGCGCTTTGGATAAAGGCTATCGTCGACTTCTACCGCTCGTCGCAGAGAATCGCCCGACACGCCGTCCCAGCGTTTTTTCCAACCGGCACACAGCAAAATCAGTCGCCTATAGTCTCCTCAAAATCAAAAAGGGGATAGTCATTTGCAATCGAGCCCACTAGGGTAAGCCTTTTCCAGACTGCACTTGCAGATGGGCCTTCGATCTGTAAAGGAACCCGACCATGCGCCTCGCTGCCCTACCGTTGTTGCTCGCCCCGTTTTTGCTGAGCCCACAGGCCTTCGCCGCCGCCCTGAGCGTCTGCACCGAGGCCAGCCCGGAAGGCTTTGACGTGGTGCAGTACAACTCGCTGACCACCACCAACGCCTCGGCCGACGTACTGATGAATCGGCTGGTGGACTTCGACACCGCCAGCGGCAAAGTGATCGCCAGCCTGGCGGACAGCTGGGAAGTCAGCCCCGATGGCCTGATCTACGTCTTCAAACTGCGACCGCAGGTGAAATTCCATCGCACCGAGTATTTCAGCCCGACCCGCGAATTGACCGCCGAAGACGTCAAATTCAGCTTCGACCGCATGCTTGACCCCGCCAACCCGTGGCACCAGGTTGCCCAGAGCGGTTTCCCCCATGCGCAATCGATGCAATTGCCAGCGCTGATCAAGAAAATCGACGCCCTTGACCCACTGACCGTGCGCTTCACCCTCGACCACCCGGACTCGACCTTCCTCGCGACCCTGAGCATGGGTTTCGCCTCGATCTACTCGGCTGAATACGCGGACAAATTGTTGAAGGCCGGCACCACAGACAAGCTCAACAGCCAGCCAATCGGCACCGGCCCGTTTGTTTTCACCCGCTTCCAGAAGGATGCCTCGGTTCGCTACAAAGCCAACCCGGACTACTTTGGCGGCAAACCGTCCGTGGACCCGCTGATCTTCGCCATCACCCCGGACGCGAACGTGCGCTTGCAGAAGTTGCGCCGCAACGAGTGCCAGATCGCCCTGTCGCCCAAACCCCTGGACGTACAGGCCGCGCTGAAAGAGCCGACCCTGAAAGTGGAAAAGACTGACGCCTTCATGACCGCATTCGTCGGCATCAACAGCCAACATCCACCGCTGGACAAGCCCGAAGTGCGACAGGCAATCAACCTCGCCTTCGATAAGGCCAACTACGTCAAAGCCGTGTTCGAGGACACCGCCGAAGCGGCGAACGGCCCGTACCCACCCAACACCTGGAGCTACGCGAAAAACCTGCCGGGCTACCCCCATGACATCGAGAAAGCCAAGGCCTTGATGGTCAAGGCCGGGCTCAAGGACGGCTTCCAGACCACCATCTGGACCCGCCCTTCCGGCAGTCTGCTGAACCCCAACCCGAGCCTCGGCGCGCAGCTGCTGCAATCTGACCTCGCGGAAATCGGCATTCAGGCCGAGATCCGCGTGATCGAATGGGGCGAACTGATCCGCCGCGCCAAGGCCGGTGAGCATGACCTGCTGTTCATGGGATGGGCTGGCGACAATGGTGACCCGGACAACTTCCTCACGCCGCAGTTTTCCTGCGCGGCAGTCAAATCCGGCACCAACTTCGCACGCTATTGCAATGCGGATCTGGACAAGTTGATCAGTGCCGGCAAAACCACAGGCGAGCAAGGCGTTCGCACCAAGCTTTATGAGCAAGCGCAAGCGCAGATCCAGCAACAGGCGCTGTGGCTACCGCTGGCTCATCCGACGGCTTTCGCCCTGACGCGCAAAAATGTCGAGGGTTATTCAGTCAGCCCGTTTGGGCGTCAGGACTATTCGAAGGTCAAACTGTAGGAGCAAGCTTGCTCGCGATGATCGTCAACGTTAAAGCGGGAAACCTGACATCCCCTGGCGTTCACGGGCTCATCGCGAGCAAGTTCGTTCCTGCCGTGATGCACTACTCACATCCACCCATACTCGGCCATGGACAGCGGATCGCCGTCGCCGATGATGAAATGATCCAGCACCCGCACATCGATCAACTCCAGCGCCTTTTGCAAACGCTTGGTCAACACCCGATCAGCCTGACTGGGGTCGGAGTTCCCTGACGGGTGGTTGTGGCAGAGGATCAAGGCTGCTGCATTGTTAGCCAGCGCACGCTTGACCACCTCCCGCGGATGCACACTCGTATTGTCGATGGACCCGCGAAACAGCGTTTCGAAGCTCAGTACCTGATGTTTGGAGTCCAGAAACAGGCAACCGAACACTTCATGCGGTTCGTGACGCAGCATCGATTTCAGGTATTCACGGACCACGTGAGGGTTTTCCAGTGCCGGTTTCTGGCGCGCCCGTTCGGCCAAATGCCGCCGGCTCATTTCCTGGGCTGCCTGCAATTGAGCGAATTTTGCCGGGCCCAGTCCCAAATGCATGCTGAACATGACCTGATCGGCCTCGAGCAGTGCGCGCAGACTGCCAAACTGGCCCAGCAGATGCCGCGCCAGATCCACCGCGCTTTTGCCGGATACGCCGGTTCGTAAAAATATCGCCAGTAGCTCGGCGTCTGAAAGACTCGCGGCTCCCAGTGTCAGTAATCTCTCCCGCGGCCGCTCCGCCGCCGGCCAATTGCGAATACTCATAGCACCTCCCTGTCTGTGGGCGCCGCTGTTCCGTAGCGGACGCTGTGATATCGTAGCCCATCTTTTTTGCTGGCGAATTCATCCCTGGGGAGGGGGTATCGCCAAGCAGCCACCAACGAATTGAAAGGCAGACCTATGCAGCGGCTGTATCGGAAACGCATCGTTCTGGGCGTCGGCGGCGGTATCGCTGCCTATAAAAGCGCCGATCTGGTTCGCCGCCTGATGGACCAGGGCGCCGAAGTGCGCGTAGTCATGACCCGTGGCGGCGCCGAGTTCATCACCCCGTTGACCATGCAGGCCCTGTCCGGACACCCGGTTCATCTGGATCTGCTGGATCCGGCAGCCGAAGCCGCCATGGGTCACATCGAACTGGCGAAATGGGCCGATCTGGTATTGATCGCGCCGGCCACCGCCGACCTGATCGCTCGTCTTGCCCAAGGCATTGCCGATGATTTGCTGACCACACTGGTGCTGGCCACCGACGCGGTCGTCGCCGTCGCCCCGGCGATGAACCAGGCCATGTGGCGCGATCCGGCGACCCAGGCCAACCTGCAAACCCTCGAAAGTCGCGACCTGAAAGTCTTTGGCCCAGCCTCTGGCAGCCAGGCCTGCGGCGACGTCGGCCTGGGGCGCATGCTCGAAGCCACCGATCTGGCCCAGTGCGCCGCCGACTGCTTCCAGCGCCAGGCGCTGACCGGCAAGCACGTGCTGATCACCGCTGGCCCGACCCAGGAAAACATCGACCCGGTGCGCTACATCACCAACCACAGCTCCGGGAAAATGGGTTTCGCCCTCGCTGAAGCAGCTGTTGAAGCCGGCGCTCGAGTGACGCTGATCACCGGCCCCGTGCATTTGCCGACCCCGGACCGTGTCACACGCATCGACGTGGTCAGTGCCCGCGACATGCTTGCCGCCTGCGAAGCTGCGATCCCCTGCGACCTGTTCATCGCCTCTGCCGCAGTTGCGGACTACCGCCCGGAAGTAGTCGCACCACAAAAACTTAAGAAAGATCCTACGAACGGCGACGGCTTGTTGCTGCAAATGGTGCGCAACCCGGACATCCTGGCCAGCATCGCGACACGCCCCGACCGTCCGTTCAGTGTCGGTTTCGCCGCTGAAACCGAACACCTGCTCGATTACGCTGCCCGCAAGTTGAAAGACAAGAACCTCGATTTGATCGTCGCCAATGACGTCGCCAACCCGAGCATTGGCTTCAACAGCGAAGAAAACGCCTGCAGCGTGATCGACCGCGAGCTTCACGCCACACTTTTCGCCCAGACCAGCAAGGGCAAGATTGCTCGTCAGCTGATCACTTTTATCGCCGAACGTCTGAACCAGGTTTAATTTACATGCACGCTTTGCAAGCCAAGATCCTCGACCCCCGCATCGGTACCGAATTTCCGTTGCCGCAATACGCCACACCGGGCTCCGCCGGCCTCGACCTGCGCGCCATGCTGGAGCAGGACATCGTGATCAAACCGGGTGAAACCGTGCTGATCCCTACCGGCCTGTCGGTGTACATCGGCGATCCGAACCTCGCCGCGCTGATCCTGCCGCGCTCCGGCCTGGGCCATAAGCACGGTATCGTGCTGGGCAACCTGGTGGGTCTGATCGACTCTGATTACCAGGGCCCGCTGATGGTTTCTTGCTGGAACCGTGGCCAGACCGACTTCACCATGGCGGTGGGCGAGCGGCTGGCGCAACTGGTGCTGGTACCGGTGGTGCAGGCACATTTCGAGATGGTCGAAGAGTTCGTCGAGACCCAGCGCGGTACCGGCGGTTTCGGTCATTCCGGTAGCCATTGATCCGATAGAGGATTTCTGTGGCGAGAAAGCGCTCTCGCCACGGATTTCAAACGGCCCCAACAGTAAGGTTGCCCGCCCAAAATCAAGGCATGGGCCAACCCGTTAGCCGCTGACTTCGGCAAGATGGCCTTTTCGCACCACGAACTCTCTGTGGAAAACGCCGTCATACCCTTCAGTTTGAGTCTGCCGAGTCACTCGCAGGCAGGTCCAACCACATTCGAGATGGAGTTTCCCCAGATGAGCACCCCGGCCCAAATTGCCCCCAAGTTCCCAGACAGCATCTTCCGCGCCTATGACATTCGCGGCACCGTCCCGGAATTTCTGAACGCAGAAACGGCCTACTGGCTCGGTCGCGCCATCGGTGCACAGAGCCTCGCGCAGGGCGAACCCAACGTATCCGTTGGCCGTGACGGTCGCCTGTCCGGCCCGGAGCTGGTGGAAAAATTGATTCAAGGCCTGGCCGAAAGCGGTTGCCACGTCAGCGATGTCGGCCTGGTGCCAACGCCAGCGCTGTACTACGCCGCCAATATCCTGGCCGGCAAATCCGGCGTGATGCTGACCGGAAGCCACAACCCGTCGAACTACAACGGTTTCAAGATCGTCATCGCCGGCGATACCTTGGCCAACGAACAGATCCAGGCGCTGCACGACCGCCTCAAAAACAACGACCTGAGCAGCGGCAAGGGCAGCATCACCAAAGTCGAGATCCTCGACCGTTACACCACCGAAATCGTCCAGGACGTCAAACTGGCCCGTCGCCTGAAAGTGGTCGTGGACTGTGGCAATGGCGCGGCCGGTGTGATCGCTCCGCAATTGATCGAAGCGTTGAACTGCGAAGTCATTCCGTTGTTCTGCGAAGTCGACGGCAACTTCCCGAACCACCATCCGGATCCGGGCAAGCCTGAAAACCTCGTTGACCTGATCGCCAAGGTCAAGGAAACCAACGCTGATATCGGCCTGGCCTTCGACGGCGATGGCGATCGCGTGGGCGTCGTGACCAACACGGGCAGCATCGTCTATCCGGACCGCCTGCTGATGCTGTTCGCCCGCGACGTGGTGGCGCGCAACCCGGACGCGGAAATCATCTTCGACGTCAAATGCACCCGTCGCCTGATCCCGCTGATCAAGGAGTACGGCGGCCGTCCGCTGATGTGGAAGACTGGTCACTCGCTGATCAAAAAGAAAATGAAACAATCCGGCGCCCTGCTGGCCGGCGAAATGAGCGGGCATATCTTCTTCAAGGAGCGCTGGTTCGGTTTCGACGACGGCATTTACAGCGCCGCGCGGCTACTGGAGATCCTCAGCAAGGAAAAATCATCGGCCGAAGAGCTGTTCGCGACCTTCCCGAATGATATTTCTACGCCGGAAATCAATATCCATGTGACCGAAGAGAGCAAATTCAGCATCATTGATGCACTGCACGACGCGCAGTGGGGCGCAGGCGCCGACCTGACCACCATTGACGGCGTGCGAGTCGACTATGCCAAAGGCTGGGGCCTGGTTCGCGCATCCAACACCACACCGGTGCTGGTGCTGCGTTTCGAGGCCGATGACGAGGCTGAATTGCAGCGCATCAAGGACGTCTTCAAAGTCCAACTGAAGCGTGTTGCACCTGATCTCCAACTACCGTTTTGATTTATTGAAGCACCGGAGCCCTGAATGACCCTCGAACGCGAAGCCGCCGCCAACACCGCCAAGGTCCTGTCCGAAGCGCTGCCTTACATTCGCCGCTACGTCGGCAAGACACTGGTGATCAAATACGGCGGCAACGCGATGGAAAGCGAGGAGCTGAAAACCGGCTTCGCCCGCGACATCGTGCTGATGAAAGCCGTGGGTATCAACCCGGTGGTCGTTCACGGTGGCGGCCCGCAAATCGGTGATTTGCTCAAGCGCCTGTCGATCGAAAGCCATTTCGTCGATGGCATGCGCGTCACCGACGCCGCGACCATGGACGTTGTGGAAATGGTTCTCGGTGGCCAGGTCAACAAGGACATCGTCAACCTGATCAACCGCCATGGCGGCAGCGCCATCGGCCTGACCGGTAAAGACGCCGGGCTGATCCGCGCGAAGAAGCTCACCGTCACTCGCCAGACGCCGGAGATGACCCAACCGGAAATCATCGACATCGGTCAGGTGGGCGAAGTGGTCGGGATCAACACCGAACTGCTGAACCTGCTGGTCAAAGGCAACTTCATTCCGGTGATCGCGCCTATCGGCGTCGGTGAGAACGGCGAGTCTTACAACATCAATGCTGACCTGGTGGCCGGTAAAGTCGCCGAAGCGCTGAAAGCCGAGAAGCTGATGCTGCTGACCAACATTGCCGGCCTGATGGACAAGTCGGGCAAGGTCCTGACCGGCCTGAGCACTCAGCAAGTCGACGACCTGATCGCCGATGGCACTATCTACGGCGGCATGTTGCCGAAGATCCGTTGCGCACTGGAAGCGGTTCAGGGCGGCGTCGGCAGCTCGCTGATCATCGACGGTCGCGTGCCGAATGCGATCCTGCTGGAAATCTTCACCGATACCGGTGTGGGCACCTTGATCAGCAATCGCAAGCGTCACTAAGCGATCGCGCAAATAAAAAGACCCTGCTCAGCCTGGCTGAGCGGGGTCTTTTTTTGTTTGCGATCCTTGTAAGAGCGAGCCTGGGATTGCGCTTAGACGCCGAACTGGGCGCGGTAAGCCTCTACCGCCGGCAAGTGCTGCTTGAGCTGTGGATCGTCGGCCAGGAATTCCAATACCTGATTCAGCGAAACGATGCTGATCACCGGAATGCCGAAGTCGCGCTCCACTTCCTGAATCGCCGACAGCTCGCCGTTGCCACGCTCCTGACGGTTCAGGGCAATCAACACGCCAGCGGCCTTGGCGCCTTCCTGAGACGCGATGATCTGCATCACTTCACGGATGGCGGTGCCAGCGGTGATCACGTCGTCGATGATCAGTACGTTACCGGTCAATGGCGCGCCGACCAGGCTGCCGCCTTCGCCGTGGGCCTTGGCTTCCTTGCGGTTGAAGCACCAGGGCAGGTCACGGTTGTGGTGCTCTGCCAACGCCACGGCGGTAGTCGCCGCCAACGGGATGCCTTTGTAGGCCGGACCGAACAGCACATCGAAGGAAATACCGCTCTCGGCAATGGCCGCGGCGTAGAAACGCCCCAGCTGCGCCAGGGCAGCACCCGTATTGAACAGGCCCGCATTGAAGAAGTAAGGACTGGTACGCCCGGACTTCAGGGTGAACTCACCGAAGCGCAAAACGCCGCGATCGATGGCAAAACGAATGAAATCGCGTTGATACGCTTGCATGGAAAAACCCCAAATACCACGGATTTAGCTAATTAGCTTGACGCCGTGTATCATACACGCACGCGATTTTTGGGGCCATTTATGCGGATCATCAGTGTGAACGTCAATGGTATTCAGGCAGCAGTCGAGCGTGGTTTGCTCAGTTGGCTGCAAGCACAGAATGCCGACGTCATCTGCCTGCAGGACACCCGCGCCTCCGCCTTTGAACTGGACGATCCAGCCTTCCAACTGGATGGATACTTCCTTTATGCCTGCGATGCCGAAGTCCCCGCCCAAGGTGGCGTGGCTTTGTATTCGCGGCTGCAACCGAAGGCTGTCATCAGCGGTCTTGGTTTCGAGACGGCCGACCGCTACGGGCGCTACCTGCAAGCCGATTTCGACAAGGTCAGCATCGCGACCTTGCTGCTCCCTTCAGGGCAGAACGGCGATGAAGACTTGAACCAGAAGTTCAAGCTAATGGACGACTTCGCCCGTTATCTCGATAAACAGCGACGCAAACGTCGCGAGTACATTTATTGTGGCTCGTTGTACGTAGCGCAACAGAAGCTGGATATCAAGAACTGGCGCGACAGCCAGCAATCCCCGGGCTTCCTGGCACCTGAACGTGCCTGGATGGACGAGATTGTCGGCAACATGGGCTATGTCGATGCCCTGCGCGAAGTCAGCCGTGAAGGCGATCAGTACAGCTGGTGGCCGGATAACGAACAAGCCGAAATGCTCAATCTCGGTTGGCGTTTCGACTATCAGCTGCTGACCCCGGGCCTGCGTCGTTTCGTACGCAGCGCACGCTTGCCGCGCCAGCCGCGCTTCTCGCAACACGCGCCGCTGATCGTGGACTACGACTGGACGCTGACCATCTAAGCGTTGTGCCGAATGAAAAATGCCCGTATCGCAAGATACGGGCATTTTTTTGCATCATCGGCGGTGTTCGGCTCTTCAGGCAGCGGCGAAGATCGGCAACGCAAGGTACGACTTGATCACGATCACATTAATGATGTCGATGAAGAAAGCTCCCACCATCGGCACCACTAGAAACGCTATCTGTGAAGGTCCGTAACGCTGAGTCACCGCTTGCATGTTAGCGATCGCCGTTGGCGTGGCGCCCAGCCCGAACCCGCAGTGTCCTGCTGCCAGCACTGCGGCATCGTAGTTGCCGCCCATGACCCTGAAGGTCACGAACATCGCAAACAGCGCCATGACCAGCGTTTGCGCCGCCAGGATAATGAAAATGGGCAAAGCCAGTGCGGCCAGGTCCCAAAGTTTGAGTGACATCAGCGCAATCGCCAGAAACAGCGACAAGCTGACATTACCCAGCACGGAAACTTCACGCTCAAACACCTGATACAAGCCAAGCGCTGAAAGCCCGTTGCGTAAAACCACACCCACGAACAAGACACAAACGAACGTTGGCAGCTCGAAGGCCGTGTCTTTCAGCAGGCCGTTCAGGAGTGAACCCACCAGCAAGCTGACGGCGATCAGGGCGAGCGTCTCGATAAACGAAAATGGCGTGATCGAGCGCTCTTTGTTCGGCTGCTCGAAGCCCTTTGGCATCCCTGGCTTTGCTTGCTCGAGACCAGGTACCTGGACACGGTTGATGAGCAGGCGAGCGACCGGCCCCCCAATCAATCCGCCCAGCACCAGGCCAAACGTTGCAGAAGCCATCGCAAGCTCGGAAGCAGAAGCCAGACCATACTTCTCACTGAACGTCGCGCTCCACGCAGCGCCTGTACCGTGCCCACCCGCCAGCGTAACGGAGCCTGTCAACAGGCCCATCAACGGATCGAGCCCCAACGCCGTTGCGAGACCGATGCCCATGGCATTCTGAACCACCAGAAGCCCGATAACCGCCAGTAGAAAAACCCCCACTACGCGCCCGCCTTTCTTCAAGCTGGCGAAGTCTGCACTCAAGCCAATGGTCGCAAAAAACGCCAACATCAAGGGTGTTTGCAGCGAGGTATCAAATCGAACTTCAATGTCCAGGCTTCGCAAGGCCAGAAGAACCAGAGCAACCAGCAGACCGCCTGCTACAGGCTCAGGGATATTGTAGGTGCGTAAAAAACCAACGCGCGTGACAAGTCCGCGCCCCAGTAACAGCACCAGGGAGGCAGCCACAAGTGTTCCGTAAAAATCGAGCTGAAGCATTGTGATAATTCATTTACATATATTCAGGGGCGAACTTTTTACCTGGACTCGCCTCTTGAACAGGTTGATATATCAACGCTGATTAATTGAGATTCAAGTACCGTCAATGGTTTGAATATATCGAAATATTTCTTGATGAATATTACTTGGCGCAACCTTATCAACCACGCAGCCCCATTGCCAAGCAGACAGGCCGTGATGAAGCCTTGCAGTTGTGACTAAACGTGTAAGACGAATCCATACAAGTGTGTGAGAAAATTTCTGCAGCGCCTGAATTCCGTAATGGCAACTGTTACACACAACTTGAAACATTCAGCTGCACTTAGAATAGCCAACACCCCGAAATTGAAGCATTGACTTAAATCGGGAAAGACGACCGAGTAAAGTCGACTTCTCTGGACAACAACTTGCGCCTACAGGGGACGGGTTGCTTATTTGATCAGACGCCAGGTGAACGGATACCGATAAGGCACCCCTTCATTGGCCTTCACGCCAGCAATGATCGTCAGCACTAACGCACCGATCGCGATCAAACCAAACAGGAAGAACCCGATGATGACGACCATCAGCAGGAAGCAAATGGCAGATGCAATAGCAACGGTCAGCTGAAAGTTCAGCGCCTCCTTGCCTTGTGCATCGACAAACGGGTCCGTCTCGCGCTTCATCTGCCAGAGAATCAACGGCCCGATCAGCGTACCGAACGGAATCCAGATCCCCAGCAAGGCGGACAAGTGACAAAACATCGCCCACTGCCGAGCCTCTTTGCTCGGGGTGGGAAGCAGTTGCTGTTCATCACTCATGGCGTCCTCCTTGCCTTGGATTATTCCGGTTAGTCGGCCAGCGCAGCCTTTTGCAGGTCGAAGATTTCGTTCATGCCTTTCTTCGCCAGCTCGAGCATGGCGTTCAGCTCCTCAGGCTGGAACGGCGCGCCTTCGGCAGTGCCCTGGACTTCGATGAAGCCACCGGTACTGGTCATCACCACGTTCAGGTCGGTCTCGGCAGCCGAGTCTTCCAGGTAATCGAGGTCAAGCACTGGCTCGCCCTGATACATACCCACCGAAACGGCACCGATCATTTGTTTGAGCGGGTCGCCGCCTTTGAGGCCGCCGCGCTTCTTGATCACTTTCAAGGCATCGACCAAGGCAACCATGGCGCCGGTGATGGACGCGGTGCGGGTGCCGCCGTCGGCCTGGATCACGTCGCAGTCGACGTACAGGGTGACGTCGCCCAGCTTGGACATGTCCAGTGCTGCGCGCAGGGAACGGCCGATCAGGCGCTGGATTTCCAGGGTACGGCCGCCTTGCTTGCCGCGACTCGCTTCACGCTGGTTACGCTCGCCGGTGGCACGCGGCAGCATGCCGTATTCGGCGGTCAACCAGCCTTGGCCCTGACCTTTGAGAAAACGCGGCACGCCGTTTTCCACGCTGACGGTGCAGATGACTTTGGTATCACCGAACTCGACCAGTACAGATCCCTCGGCGTGTTTGGTGTAGTTGCGGGTAATGCGGATCGAGCGGAGCTGATCGGCAGCGCGACCACTTGGACGTTTCATAAGGGATACCTGTACGGGGACGGAAAACTGCGGAGCATTATAGAGCCGACGGCCACCGCTGGGCACTTCTAAAAAAATCCTCCGACGACCGAAGGCTCTGAACAGCCCATCGCCGGAGCGTTGCCGCCATTTGTGACAGCCTGTGTTTGGGCGCATCCGCGCCACTGCGCTACAATCCTGCGCCTTTGCTGCCAGTCGGCTTAAATTCATTGATATCGGATGACCGGAATCGCTGTTCCGGCCGATCTGCATTGCGAGGTACCTCCATGGTGCACAGCATGACCGCCTTCGCCCGCGTCGAAAAAGCCGGCGTTCAGGGCACCCTGAGCTGGGAACTGCGCTCGGTCAACAGCCGCTACCTGGAACCCCATTTGCGTCTGCCCGAGTCTTTTCGTGACCTCGAAGGCGCCGTTCGCGAAGCGCTGCGCCAGGGCGTGTCCCGAGGCAAGCTCGAATGCACCCTGCGCTTCACCGAAGAAAACACGGGCAAACCGCTGCAAGTCGATCAGGCGCGCGCCGCGCAATTGGTCGCCGCCGCCGAGACGATCGCCAGCCTGATCAAAAATCCGGCAGCGCTGAACCCCCTCGAAGTCCTGGCCTGGCCCGGCGTGCTGGTAGGCGATGCCACCGACCCGCAAGCGCTGAACGCCGAAGCACTGGCACTGTTCAACCAGGGCCTGAAAGAACTCAAGGCCGGTCGCGAGCGCGAAGGCGCAGAGCTGGCGCGGTTGATCAACGAGCGCCTGACCTCCATTGAAGAAGACGTGGTGACCTTGCGCGAACTGGTCCCGCAGATGCTCGCCACCCAGCGCCAGAAAGTCCTCGACCGCTTCGCCGACATGAAAGCCGAGATGGACCCGCAGCGCCTGGAGCAGGAAATGGTCATGCTCGCGCAAAAAAGCGACGTCGCCGAAGAACTGGATCGCCTGAGCACTCACATCATCGAAGTTCGCCGGGTACTCAAGTCCGGTGGCGCTGCCGGGCGGCGCCTGGATTTCCTGATGCAGGAACTCAACCGCGAAGCCAACACACTGGGCTCCAAAGCCTTCGACCCGCGCAGCACCCAGGCTGCGGTCAACCTCAAGGTGTTGATCGAGCAGATGCGCGAACAAGTGCAGAATATTGAGTAAGGCATTCCCGACATGACCCACAGCACCGGCACCCTGTACATCATTTCCGCCCCTTCGGGCGCGGGCAAAAGCAGCCTGGTCAAGGCCCTGACCGACGCCGATCCGGAGATCCGCGTCTCGATCTCCCACACCACCCGTGCCATGCGCCCCGGTGAAGTGAACGGCGTGAACTACCACTTCGTCGAACGCAGTGAGTTCGTGAAGATGATCGAACACGGGGATTTCCTCGAGCGCGCCGAAGTCTTCGGCAACCTCTATGGCACCTCGCAAAGCCACCTGCAGCAGACCCTCGACGAAGGCCACGACCTGATCCTGGAAATCGACTGGCAGGGTGCCGAGCAAGTGCGTCAACTGATGCCCAAGGCCCGCTCGATCTTCATTTTGCCGCCATCGCTTCAGGCCCTGCACCAGCGCCTGACCAACCGTGGCCAGGACAGCGACGAGATCATCGACGGCCGGATGCGCGAAGCTGTCAGCGAAATGAGCCACTACGTCGACTACGACTACCTGATCATCAACGACGATTTCGCCCACGCACTGAACGACCTGAAGGCGATTTTCCGCGCCAATCAGCTGCAGCAGAAACGCCAACAACAGCGTTTTGGCAAGTTGCTGGCTGAATTGCTCGACTAATCAGCTCTTCCCAAAACCGCTGCAAGGGCTTTACATTGGCACTTGCAGCGCGTTGAAGGGCTTGGTCAAAAATCAGCGCTTCCCTAATCGCTGGTGATTTTTTAAACTGTTGAGTCCGCTCGCCCATCCGGGCAGCGCGCATATTGCATTTGCTACGAGGAAGACCATGGCCCGCGTAACCGTTGAAGACTGCCTAGAACACGTGGATAACCGCTTTG
>OBKH01000076.1_pt1 | contig 25337 bp, 22 predicted proteins | sample 1496241 | NCBI WGS metagenome assembly OBKH01 (sample SAMN03273953, study PRJEB22546) | soil metagenome | isolation source: rice field elevated CO2 plus elevated temperature | place: India: CRRI Experimental farm Cuttack,Odisha-753006 | collected 2013-12-17 | reverse complement strand
ACATGACCCCATCCTTTCCAAGAACTGGAGTCTCCGGACATGCCGGGGCGGTTCAGGGTTTTGGGTCTGACGACTCGCGGCGAGCACGTCTCACCCAGCAGGCGGTGAGGTTGGGTTTCCGTCCCCTCTCGGGGTTTTGGGTCTGACGACACGGACGAGCTGGACCGCATCAGCGATGCTGAGCTGAGGGTTTCCGTCCCCTCTCGGGGTTTTGGGTCTGACGACTTGTCTCAATCGTGCCGTCTGCGGTGACACGCTCCAAGTTTCCGTCCCCTCTCGGGGTTTTGGGTCTGACGACCACCAGGATCAGCGCCAAGCCAGTTAGCGCAATCCAGTTTCCGTCCCCTCTCGGGGTTTTGGGTCTGACGACCTCCCGGACCATCTGCAGCTCGCCCGGGTCCATGCGGTTTCCGTCCCCTCTCGGGGTTTTGGGTCTGACGACCGGAGTCATCCGCGCGGGCCGGCGCGATTGTTGCCGGGTTTCCGTCCCCTCTCGGGGTTTTGGGTCTGACGACTGGCGATTTACGACGCTGACGGGAACTCGTGCGAATGTTTCCGTCCCCTCTCGGGGTTTTGGGTCTGATCCGCGAAATTCACTGCGCGTTATTCAAGGTTTCCGTCCCCTCTCGGGGTTTTGGGTCTGACGACCCGAGCCGACCATCCGCATCACACCGAAAGGGTTGGCGCAAGTTTCCGTCCCCTCTCGGGGTTTTGGGTCTGACGACACGTGGGGAGAGGGAATGGCAATGATGGTCGACGAAGTTTCCGTCCCCTCTCGGGGTTTTGGGTCTGACGACCTCGGACAGCATCTCCCCGGGCGGGCAGCAGATATCCCATGTTTCCGTCCCCTCTCGGGGTTTTGGGTCTGACGACCGACCCGTGGCCGCCAGGTTGCCGCCGCCGTTGCTCACCTGGTTTCCGTCCCCTCTCGGGGTTTTGGGTCTGACGACCCGGAAGTCAACTAGAGCGGGTGTCGAACGCTGCCCGGTTTCCGTCCCCTCTCGGGGTTTTGGGTCTGACGACATGCGAATCCGCTGTCAGCACATGGGATTCCGAGTGTTTCCGTCCCCTCTCGGGGTTTTGGGTCTGACGACCTAGGCGGCCCCGGCGAGGCTGGGGGCGGTTTCACGCGTTTCCGTCCCCTCTCGGGGTTTTGGGTCTGACGACCAGCGCAGACGGCAGCCCCGAGTACTCGCTCTCCTCAGGTTTCCGTCCCCTCTCGGGGTTTTGGGTCTGACGACAGGCTGAAATTGAAGCCGGAAATGACGACGCATTGGTGTTTCCGTCCCCTCTCGGGGTTTTGGGTCTGACGACCTAAGCCCGCTAATCCCGCACAAGTGGTCAGAAAAGTTTCCGTCCCCTCTCGGGGTTTTGGGTCTGACGACCTGATGATTGGTCGGCGTATGACGTGCTACTGAGGTGTTGTTTCCGTCCCCTCTCGGGGTTTTGGGTCTGACGACTAGAAGGCGATCACTGGAAGCACGGCGCTTGCGAGTTTCCGTCCCCTCTCGGGGTTTTGGGTCTGACGACTTGGTCAAAAGCTGTCGCCCAAGCATGAGGCAAAAAGTTTCCGTCCCCTCTCGGGGTTTTGGGTCTGACGACACGACTAGGGGAGCGTGATCCAGAGCCGGCGACCCTCTATGGTTTCCGTCCCCTCTCGGGGTTTTGGGTCTGACGACGTGCAAGAATTCCGGGTTGCAGTGCAACACGGTTTTAAGTTTCCGTCCCCTCTCGGGGTTTTGGGTCTGACGACTCTATGGACAATTCGTCCAGCGTGTGGTAACAATGCCTGCTGATGATGTCAAAAGAACACAAACTCCTCTGCGCTGACAAGCCGTCCCCTTCCGTAGAACGTAACTGCCGCAACACCTCTTATCTTATAGATCCGGATGTTGTCGCAGTCGATGGCGAAGCGGTCGATACGTGCAACTAGTTTCGCGAGCTGGCCCTTCGTCAGCATCGCTTCGAATGCGGACTCTTGGACGCGATAGCCAAACCCGGCCAGGATCTTCGCAAGTGAAGCCCGCCGCCGGTTGTCGCTGATGTCGTATATTACGAGGACGAACATCTTGCCTATAGTGCCGCTGGACTCGTCCACTTTGAGCGGGAGATTGAAGTACTCCTCACGGCTGCGAGTGGGCATTTAGGCTCCGGATGGCTCGGAGGTGATATCGATATCGACGAGCCGCGACGGGTGCCCGGCTTCGATAACACGCACGAGGCTTTGCAGTTGCAAGTCGAGGGCGTACTGAAAGGTGTATCGGTGAGGATCGCCTTTGATGTAGGTGGCGGTTCGTGCGATTCGATTACCAAAGGCGCGCGCGATGGATCGTGTGGCTTCCCGTGTCGCGAAGACGGCCCCCGTGTCGGAGTTCTTGCTGAAAGCCCGGGTGTCGACCACACCGTCCGCGATCAATCGAAGTACGGTGTCATCGATGATCGGCGCCCGCCATACCTCCATGAGGTCGCTCGCCAACGTTGCGTGCCCTCGTGAATCCTGGTGTAGGAAACCGATATACGCGTTCAGGCTGTGACGCTCGATCGCCCCTATGATGTTCTTGTACAGCAGCGAATAGCCGAGGCTGACCATCGAGTTGAAGGCGTCCAACGGCGGCCGAGTCGAGCGGCCCTGGAATGCGAACTCCTGCGGGACGAGATGCCCCAGCGCGGTGAAGTATGCCTTTGCGGCATTTCCCTCGAACCCGTTCAACTCCGCCAGGGAGCCCGATCGATCGACCCAGGCCAGCGAGTGCTTCATCGTGCGGATGCTCTCAGCAACGTCTTGCCCCGACGTGTGTGCCCGAATCAAGGCCTGCTGATTCAGGATCTTCCTCGACACGATCCGCTTGCTTAACGACAGGCAGAACGCAGGATCGTCGGTGCGGTGAACTTGCTGACGGAGCCGCGGCGCGTATGACACGTCGGGTGTTGAGATCCGGCCCTGGTAGTGGCCGTCGGTCGTGAAGAGCTGGATGTCGCGCTCACGCTTGAGCATCTCAACGATGAAGGGCGTTGTCATCGTCGGCCGCCCAAACAGCGTGATGCCGTCCAGCGTCTCGATCGGATACTGGCTCTCGCCGAGCTCCTCGCTCCACACGATCACCCGGCCGTCGGCAAAGCTGATCCGCGACACGGAGTCCGAGACATACAGCTGCACCATCTTGCGCACCTGTTAGCCCAGCGGTGCCATATCAATCTGCCGGATGATCTCGTCGTTCAACCGGTCATAGAGCGTCAAATCAGCGCCTGTTTCGCGGGCGAGGATCTTCAGCAGTTGTTCTGGGAGAAGGCCGCCATCCTTCGTGATGCGATCCTCACTGATTGAGACGATCTCGTGTGCTGCGGTGTTGCGGACCCGGCTCTCGAACCTTCCGAGTACTTCAAGAGCACCAACTCGATCGGGTGCGAATTGGCGGAGCAGTGCGAGCCAGTCCTTGGTGTAGAGGTACCACTCCGCGTTTGGCGATTTCGGAGGGTGCTTGAGCGCGCACCGTATCTCCGGCTCTCTTTCCAGCTTTCGGCGGTCGACGCGGCCCATGTCGTCGAGATAGCGGTCCTCCGGAAGGTGTTTTGCCACAGCCGCCCTGAGCACGATAGTGATTGCCGGGGTAGCTGATCGTGCGAATTCAGCCCATTGCTCGCGCTTTGCCAGCAGCGCAAGAGCACTTATGTACTCAGCGACCTTGTTCGCGGGGTCATACGTGAACGCGGTGTCCTTAAAGAACTTTGGCGCTACGAGGTGTTCCAGCCTCGAGCGGTGCATCGCGCCGCGGATCAGATTGCTCACTTGATCGGGCAGGCGCGAGTCTGCCGCGATCGTCACTGCTGCCGAGTAGTCGTACGACACGATCAGCTGCTTCAGGTTGGCCCGCTCAAGCAGCGCGCCGAGCGCAGCGGAAGTCGCCTCAAAGCAACGGTTGGGGGCTCCAGGCTGATTGTCGTCGTTTGCGTCCCACATTAGTTCGAGGTCGTAAGCGTCTGGGGATTCACGATCGCCAGGCTTGCTCAATGCCCGGGCAGGCGTGCTTACTTGCACAGCGGTGGTCCTGGGAATGCCAAACACATTTATGGCCACCAGCGCCGCCTGCATCGCAGGGGTGCCGGAACTGGTATTCAGCAGAATGGTTCGATCAGGGAACTCAGCCGACAGTTCAACCAGGTGGTTGCGGAAAACCGGCACGAAAAGGTCGAACCTGTGCACCGACGGGTTGGTATAGGTGACTATGCGAACGTCGGTCTCAGGCGCGAGCCGCGTGATTGCCGCGGAGTACCGCCGGTCCGCGTTCTCAAAGGCAGCTATCTCGGCGCTGAGGAATAGCACGACAACTATTGGTCGATAGTGGCGGACGATGTGTAGCATCGGGCCGTCGCCGAGCGCGGTGATCGGGTCCGCAGTTCCGATAGGCGAGAACAGGATCATTCGGCTCTCCTGATCGACAGCTCGCACTGACCCATCTCGTAGCATATGTTGTCGATCTTGGTTCGCTTCAAGACAAGTGGTGAGACGCGTAGTTCGCGCGTCTTGTCGACGTGCTTGACTACCTTCCCGAACTGGGCGTCGAGCACCTTCGCCATGTCGTCTTGGTCGGTGACAAAGGTCTTGCTCCGATAGCCGGCTCCGCCGCCCAGATAGACAATTGGGCCAACTATCGCGTTCACGCCAGGGTACATGGCTCTGTACTCCGCGTAACGCGCCTGATTCACGGACGCGGCTGTCTCGGCCAGCGTTTCAAGGAACCGCTCGCCCTCACGCCAGCCGCCGCGAGCGGTGGGACTGGTGTCGACCACCACGCGGTGCGAGATTGAGGTTCCCGGCGCCAAACATTCCCGGAAGAGCGGCAGGCCATCAGGCTTGCCGTGGACATTCATGTCCATCTTCTGGCAGATCAGCAGATCGCTTGTTCTCAGTGCAGGTGAGTCGGTGACCCTGATCGCCTGAAACAGGTCGTTGACCGCGTCTTGCGGACGGGTGTTGGGGCGCCCCGATTTGCGCAACTCCTTCCGCTCAAACCTTTCGCCGTACTGCCGGTGCTCCCGCGTCTGGTGTCCCGGAACACGAACAGGTTGGGCCGTCCGCTTATGCACAAGCGACTGCAGGTAGATGCTGCGAAGCATTCCCTTGACAGTCGAACCCGGCACGTAGGGCCTTCCAAGAGGGTCTTTGATGAAAGCGTGAATCTCGTTGAGCGTAAGCTTCTTTCGAGTCATGCGCCCGCCTCGACCACGAGATGCACGTCGCGGTTCGATCGACCCGATCTTCACCTCGTAACCTCGATGCTTAGCAGGATCCAGCTTGACCGCGTTTGGCTCTACCCACTCTTTGAGTGGCGCCGTCGCCTGTGCCCCATCGGTGTTCATGACGAACGCTTCGAAAGACTTCCTCTTGTGAGCCGGAATGTCTGCGTAAAGAAGTTCCATGTCCGGGAAGTAGACCCGGTCGCCCTCCACGTGGTACTCCTTCGAGGTCCGCTTCTCGCCGGATCCGATAAACACCGGCCCCAGGCACCGCAGCGTGAGTTCGAACGGCTTCAGGTAGGTGTTCATGCGGCGGACTCCGGGAGTGCGAGAAATAGCGGTCGCGCGTAGCTGTAGACCGGATGGTTTCCGCCCAGGCTGACGTCGAGGATGCCTCCTTGGAAGGGTCGCGAGAAGACCGAGCCGGCGGCGAATTTGTAGATGTCGCGTTTGCGCAGGGGCATGTCAGCGTATGTGCTCGACGCGACGAATCCACTGCGCTTGACGAGGCGGTACGTCGCGCCGGCGAGTGCGGCTTCGAGCTCGTCGTCCGTGGGTAGGGATGTCGTGAGCGTCATCAGACTGGCCGCGTCGACTGTCGGCGTGAGTGCGGCGGGTGCTTCTGACTCGGTAAGGTTAAACGCTCCGAACCCGCTTGTCCGTTCGCCGCCCAGCGCGGAGATCCCTTTCAACAGCCTGGTGAGTAGGCCGAGCTCGGACTCGGATCCGGTCGCCAGCAACCACAGACCCGCGTCCAGCTCGAACCGGAAGTAGCCGACACGGTACGGGTCGGCGTCTTTCTTTCCGTTGTGGATCGCTGCCTTCGCTGACACGGCGTGGACACCGATCTTGGTCTGCCGCGCCGCGAGTTCTTTCAGGTCGGCCGTGCCATCGAGGAAGCTGCCAAGCTGGGCAGCGGGAAGAAAGCCGATCTTCTTCGCCAGCTTCTTCTGCATACTTGAGCCGTCGGACCGAACGCTGTGCAGGGGCTTGGGAACCAGGTAATCGGGCCCCACATAGGGCAGCAGATCGGTCAACCGCAGCGTCGAGCACGCAACGAGTTCGCCAAGCAGCTGCTGGCCACCCATCCGTAGCGCTTCAACGCAAAGCGCAGAGTAGAGGGTGTCCGCGGGGCAGCTAATCGTGGACGACTCGAGGCCGTGGTCGCCGAAGTGTGTGCGGTCGAAGTCGAACCTAAACAGCCGCGAGTTCATGGTTTAGCTTCTCCAGCAGAGAACCGTCGAGGGCGCCGACTGCGGCGCGGGCTTTCAGGTTGCTGAACTTGACCTGCCCGTAGCCACGGGTTCCGCTGCCGCCGAGGTAGTCGAGTTCGAGCAACTTCAGGCCGCGCGCGATGGCGTTGAAGTCCTCGATGATCTCATCGGAGGAAGGCAGAGACGCCTTCTGTTCCTCGCCGGGGGTGCCGAAGGAGACCTCGTAGACAAGTGAGAACGCGAACTCGCTGCCGGGGATCACGCGTTCCATCTGGCGAAGGTTTGCCTTTGCGGTCACCCGGTTGATGGCGTTCTCGAATTTCACCTCGGTGAGAGTCTTAGCGCCGCGGGCTTCGAGGTCGTCTTTGTTGGTGAGCTTCGTGTCGCGGAAGACGAGTCGGCCCGTCATGTACTCCTCGGTGTCGCCGAAAAGCCGACGGATATGGGCGTGGTCCTCATTCGGCTTCCTGTAAAACGTTTCTGTGTCGGCGCCGTATTGGCGGGACAGCAAGGTGCGGACCTTGCCCTTCAGGCTGGTACCCGGAATCATCGGCAGCCTGCTCAGCGGATCACGAACGACAGGCTTGTCGACCGCGCCGATGGCGGAGAAGCCATCGCCGGCCCCGATCTGCAGGCCCGTCAGGACGGTCAGTGTCCCGGTTATCTCGATCTTGGCGTAGCTCGTAGTCATTGGGTTGTCTCACTTGTCCTTCGGATCGAGGTACTTCTTGTATGCGGCTAGGGCTTCCATGTACCGGCAGAATCGCAGCAGCCCGTCGCGGCTATCGCCTATCCCTTCCAGCGCTTCTAGGAGTTTCGCGTTTCGGACGAATGTCTTAACCGCGTCTTCACGCCCGGACTGGTAGACGAACCGGACCCGCAGGTACTGGACCTTCTCCTTCAGCTGACGCGGGAGCGTGGGGTTGGCGCTCTGCTGCGCCTCGTCGAAGAGCTGTGCGGTCAGGCTGAGTAGCACCCGCAGCTGGGTTGTGGTCAGCTCGAAGCCGTTCTTTTTCTTTGGCAGGCCGCGAATTACTTCGGCCTGTTTCACATAGTCGTCTTGGATGACGCTCATTCGGACTCCTCCTTGCGAGTGCGATAGATGTAGAGGTGCAGCGCGGTCTTGAGTTGCTTGGCGTCTGTCGGATCTTGGAACCATTGGTGTAGCCGGTTAGCAAACTGCTGAAAAGGCGCTGTGTCACCGGTGGGGTTACGCATGCGCGTGAGGAAGTACACCCATCTGGCCTTTGTGATTCGATCGTCGCGTTCGGCGAGTAGTTCGAGCAGCTTGTAGATGAAGGCCATGCCGCGTTCTTCGTTGCCACTGAAATAGTCGGCGATGTGCCGGTACTTCTCCTCGATCACCTTGCTGAGCAGCTCATCCCAGCCGAAGGTGAACTCGCGATCGAAGAGTGCAACCCCGTTCTTGCCGGGCAGCGACTTCGCCGCGTCTTCGAGATCTCCGACTTCGCGGGCCATCACGGAGATGGGGTACTTGTCGGGGAACATGCCGATGCCAGCCGACACGGTGAGTTTGCCCTGGGTGAATTCGTGGAACCGCTCCCGAAGCTCGATCCCGAACTCGATGACGTCGTCCCACGCGCCCACGACGAAGACGTCATCGCCACCGGAGTAGATGATCGTGGCCTCGCGGGGCCGCGCCGGGTCATCGCCGGTGATCGGGCGCAGTTTCGGGCGTGCCAACACGTAGTTGATGTGCTGCCGGAAGAACAACGACAGCATCCGGGAGAACGCGGCCGTGCGGCTAATCGTGTTGAACTTGCCGTTGCCTTGCTCCATGAAGCCGTGCGTGAATGCCTGGCCCAGGTTATCGACGTCAAGGCGCAGAACCCCGAGGCGCGCGATTCCGCTCGCACGCTTCACGTAGTCACCGAACTCCATCTGTGCGACGTAGTCGCCCACCCAGAGCCCGGTGCCCAAACACTCGCCGGCGAAGAACTTGTTCTTCGCGTACCGCCTTCGGGTTTGGGGTTGCTGGAGTGCCTTATCGGCGTCGGCTCGGCTACAGAACGTGAGTGTGGCGCCGAACGGCAGGGGCAGACCTTTGGTGGCGCCGTCAGAGATGAGTAGGAAGCGGCGAGACTCGGATTGAATCTGCGAAGACGCAGCGGTCAGCGCTTGGCACAGGCTGCACTTTGGCTCGTCGTCGGCGCTGACCGTGCGGTTGACCGTGTGGCACACGCTGCATTCCCGGTCACCTTTCTGACCGTCGTGATCGCGCGAGTTGAGTTCCCGCAGTTGGTCAGCGCTGTATCGGGCGAGCTTCTTCGCGGAAAGTTGCTCGCTCAACTCACGGTAGAGCCCGCTGTAGCGGAGGGCGCGGTTACTTGCCTGGCTCGCACTCTCGTTCGGCCGACGCATCAGGTCGTTCGCGGCAAGCGGTACGCTGCCCGTGGCGATGAAGAGCCGGGTTGCGAAGTTTTCCAGCAGCCAGTCGTTGGCCTCACGCTCGAACTGTTCGACGGATTTCCGCGCGGACTCCGTGTTGGGCAGCAGCAGGTACGCGTGCCCGCCGCCGGAGTAGTTGAGATTCGCGCGGCTGAGACCCACCCGCGCAAGTAGCTCGTCGATGAGATGCTCGGTCAGCATCTCCAGGTAGAAGCTGCGGGCACGCAGCATCTTCGCGGCACCCGAGGAATGGATCGTGTAGATGAAGTCCTGGATGCCTGAGACGTCGAAAGTTGTGAGCAGGAAGGCTTTTTCGTTGTAGAAGGTGTCCTGCTTGTCGAACAGCGCTGACTTGAAGTCGCTTTGTCCGGTGGCTTGTAGGTAGTGCCAGATGCAGGCGCCGAGCGCACCCGTCAGCTTCAGGTGGTCGAAGAGTGAGACGTCGACGACCTCGGACGCGTCGGTCGAGGACGGCACGAACGACAGCGTCGCCTCGAGGACGTTGAGGAGGCTGGCGAGGTAGGTGTCGGAACGTTCGAGGTCGACCAGAATGGCTTTAAGTTTGTTGACGATGGCGGCGTAGCGGTCCTTGTCGAATTCGATCCGGCGTGGCGACGGTATATTGATCGGCTTGCGGTCGTCGAGCATCTCCGGGGCAAATGCCAGATTCGCTGTGCCGGAGCCGAATCGGTTGAACATCGAATACAGGGGCGTGTCCGGATCCCAAGTGCTCGCACCATGGCCGTCGTCGGAGTCGGCCTTGCGGCGGTCGGTTCCGGCCGCGATATTGTAGGCGATGTAGGCCGGCGCATCGGCGGCAAGGCGGCCATTCTCGGCCGCCGTACGCAGCGCAGAACTGTGGTGATAGCTGATCGCGTCGAGAATGCGGCGGTCGGAGACCCCAATGTCAGCCTCATCCACCTCGTCGGTGAACTGCGACGGATTGCGGCTGTCGCGCAACCACACCTTCTTCATAAAAGCGCGGCCAATCGCACTGTGCCTGCCCGGGTAGCCGAGCGCCGCGCGCTGGACCGGTTTGCCAATGTCGTGCAAGAGGCAGCCGATTATGGCCTCGATGAGTTGCGGGTTCATGGCTTCGGTACGCATTTTTCCCTCGGTGCCAGTGGCTGGACCCGGATCGCGCCCATCCCCATGGATGCCTTTATTCCGCATCCCGAGAACTCCCCGAACCACAACAGCGCCGCGATATAGCTCGCAAAAGTATCCACACCGCGGACGGTGAACGTGGCCGAGCCGGTGAAGCCGGGAACACGCGCCGCGCCCACCGCGAACGGGGCCGACGCCACCCGGAACGCGGAGAGGCGAACCGACTGACCGAATTCGGCGATGAGGCCAGGATCGGGCTCTTCGCCGTCGACAATTGCACCGTACTTCTGCGCGAGACTCTGAAACACGAGCCGCGGATCCGGCCAGAACACGTACTCGCCGGATTGCTTGAATGCGGTAGGCGTCAGGAACTCGACCCGGAACTTGCGCGTCTCGGGCCGCGCGTAGAAAATGCGCGCGAATTGACTTAGCGGGTTCTGCTCCAGCGATCGCGACGTGACCTGTGTCGCTATCCCGCTCGCACGGAGCCGAAAACCCGCAAACGCCGCGTCGTTGATAGGTCCGACGATCTGCTGCCGCGCCTCGTTCGTCAGCGTGCTGATCTTCCACTCCAAAGATGTGGTCGAGCGGGCCAGCGCGTACTGACTGTACGGGTTCACCGGCACGGTGTGGAGGGTCTGCACATAATCGGCCGGGATCGACTCCATGAGGACGCCATGAAGATGCGGCCCCAGGGTCGCCACCCTCGCGCGTTCGAGCGGGGCATCAACCTCTAGAGTCAGCGTCAATCGCGACAAGTGTTCCGTCATCCGGCGATCTCCTCGGTGAGAAAAGCCCACCAGAATAAGCGTTGGTGAAATCCAGGTCAAGCCTGATTCCGCCGCACTCGCGCGATGTCGGCCTCGGGGCTGGCCACTCCGACGTAGCAGATCCGTCCTTCTGATGCCGCCTCGGCGAGCAGCCAAGGGATGGCTTCCTAACGAGCCGGGGTTGTAGCGGTGGGCGCCGGCCGCGCGGAGGATGGCGCCGCCAATGCTGCTGTTGCCCGCGCCGTCAATTGACGCCAGCAGGGACCGAACCGACAGCAGATCACTCGCAGCGCCGACTGGGCGTACAGCTCAGACCCAAGCGATGCCGCCCAGTCAACCCACGGCCTCGCGGACCCGGGCGGCGACCTCGGCCAGCGCGGCCTCGTCGTGCACCGGCGCCGCCAACGTCGGCGTCACCGGCAGCTGCACCCAGCTGGTGCAACCGCCGTACTCGGGCCTACGCGCCAGCCGGACCGGCTCGGCCAGCGGGATCGCCGAGACCACCAAGACGGCCAGTTTGTGCTTGGGCCGAAAGTCGAGCCGGTCGGCGCGCACCGACTCGGCGGTCCAGATGTGCAGATCCTCGATGGCGTCCAGACCCTCTGGCCGGTTAACCGGCAGTGCGGCAACAACTTTCGCTGCGGCCCGCAGTAGCACACACTCGTCGGTGCTGTCGGCGGCCGCCGGGCCCAGCAGGTCGCGGTGCTCGGGGCGAACCCGCTCGGCGTGGCTGTGCGCGACCGTCGGGAACAACAAGAACTCGTGGGCCGCCACCTCGAAGCGCTTCTCGCCGATCCCGCCCTTACGCAGCAGCACCGTCTGCCGGCCGTCCAGCAGCGCGTGCACCGCCGCGCTCCACTCCTTCAGCGCTGGCGTCACCACGATCCCGCGAGCCGGACCGATGTCCGAATGACGCCAGCACCGCAGGGTTCCGAGGGGACGCCGATCATCTCCGAGACGTTTTGCCCCGGGCAGTTTCATTGGTCCTGCTGAATCAGGCCGGTCATCCAGTGCATCCAATAGTGATGACAGTACTCGTGTCTTGCTCACCACCACAGCCGGATTCGTGCCCAACTGCTCTCATCTAGTCGATTCAGCCGCGTCCAGCCGCAACCGTGCCAGCGGAACGGCACGATCGCCGGCAGGTTGATCAGGACCGCAGCACCGCCAGCGCGTTCTCCACTTCGCGGCGGTGCCGTTCGTCGCAGGCGGCCCACCGCTGCTCGTCGGCGTCGAGGTCAGTGAGGAACGCAAATCGCTTCCGAACGCGAGCTTCCCAGGCAGCCATAGCGACAGGACGGGTCAGCACGCCGATCGAGTCGGGCTGGAAGTCGTGCTCGCTGCGGGCGGCGAGGACGTCTTCGACGCGTAGTGGCCGGGTGCCGCGCCGGTCATCGACGACATCACCCCACACCTTGAGCACCCACAGCCGCCGCACGAGCGGTTCGTCAATCGTTCGCGAGGCGAAGTGGTTCAGGTCGTACAGGTCCCGTGCCAGCGCAACGCGGCGGTACCGCGCGAGTTTCTCTGCGCAGGCTTCCGCTTCTGCCACGACCGGCAGTGTCGGCAGCCCAAAACCGTAAGCCTTATGGATCGGCAACTGGATGAATGCGAGCAGCTCAGACGGCAAAGCCAACGGCCGCCGTGCGAACTCGACGCTGGCGACGATCCGGGGCTCGCCCAATTCCGTGTGCCGCACCCGCAACTGCCAATGCCGGCCGTCGCCTCGTGTGCTCTGCACGCCGAATTCGAAGCCGCCGACACGGGCGCCGTCGATCAGCTCGCACACCTCCAGCACGACCTCATCGTCGGGCGCGCTGAAGTCCAGATCAGTGGAGAACCGCCCGACGTTGCCCAGCCGGCACTTCCGTAAGCTGGTACCGCCTTTGAACACCAGGCGGTTATCGCCGAACTGGACGGTCTGCGACAGCAGGTACAGCAGGTGGTCCTGGGCGACGTCGAGCAGAGCGGCGTCGTATGCCTCGGCCCGACCAAGAGCGTGACGCGCAACGAGCGCACGGGTCAGACCGGCCACAGTCACGCCTTGCCGATCACGCGCAGCAGCGGTACGACGAGCTCGTCGACAAGCTGATACTCGGGAGCCCAGACACTCTCGCCACGGTCGCGGCTGTGCGCGGTGGTGAATCGAGTCACCGGCATCACTTCGGTGTGCCGCTTGGCCAGCAGCGCCTGGCCTCGTGCCGGTTCACCGCCCGAGTCCAGCAGGTAGCTTGCACGCTGCCAGGCCGATGTCGGCCGGCCCGACAGTAGACGCTCCAGGCGCTCGTCACTGCAGTCGGCGACGAGGTCGTCAAGGTGGGGGACAAGGTCGGCCCACGGCCCGAACGAGGCCGGGCGCGTGGCGATTTGCACAAGTAATGCTTCTGGTCCTAGCGCCGGTAACCCGGTCGCCCACGCGACGAGGTCGAGCCGCCGCCGGACCAGCAACGCGGGACGCGGAGCCAGCAGTGCGGTGTCCGCCGCGTTCCAGGGGATGCGCACGACGGACACATACGATGCTAGGCCGTCGGGCAGCCTTTTGGCCGGCGGCAGCCAGATCGGGATGCGGCCGTCGGGTTGGCGGTCCAGGTATCCGAGGTGCCACGCTGCGGATGCACCGGCCAGCATGAAGCCCGCGTTCTGGTCACGGGCCAGCCACGAGCGCAGCGGTAGATACGGGTCCGAGATGGCGGCCTCGCCGGGGGGAATGAATGCCCAGGTGCCTTTCACCGGCAGTTGGACCAGCCACCCAATGCGGCGCAGTTCGCGGATGGCGGAGTCGGGGTCGCGTCCACACCCAGCCTCTGTAAGCCGTTGCGTCAGATCCTCTTTCGTGACGACTACGGGCCGATCGCGAGCGAGGCCGGACACCACCCGTGACGCCCACGTGGGGATGCGCCGATCGGCGCCGGCTGGGCTCACCACCGAACTTGAATTCACACCGGAAACTATACTATATCTGTACGCAACAATGTTCAAACTCAAGAAATCACTTGATTTAGGAACGGGCTTCGGTCAGTGACAGTACGAAACCCGTTCCAAACTCAAGTGCCCTGTACGGGCTGGCGGCGATGCGGTGCAACGGCGAGAGACAAAACGCGCTTCGCGGACGACCGGCCGACGCGCCGGAGAGTCGCCAAGAACGTCACCCCTGAAATCAAGTGGGACCAGGATGCACTGACGCGTTGCTCGGACCAGTCACCCAGGCGATGCGCCTCGGCTCAAAAACTCAACCCACGGCCTCGCGGACCCGGGCGGCGACCTCGGCCAGCGCGGCCTCGTCGTGCACCGGCGCCGCCAACGTCGGCGTCACCGGCAGCTGCACCCAGCTGGTGCAACCGCCGTACTCGGGCCTACGCGCCAGCCGGACCGGCTCGGCCAGCGGGATCGCCGAGACCACCAAGACGGCCAGTTTGTGCTTGGGCCGAAAGTCGAGCCGGTCGGCGCGCACCGACTCGGCGGTCCAGATGTGCAGATCCTCGATGGCGTCCAGACCCTCTGGCCGGTTAACCGGCAGTGCGGCAACAACTTTCGCTGCGGCCCGCAGTAGCACACACTCGTCGGTGCTGTCGGCGGCCGCCGGGCCCAGCAGGTCGCGGTGCTCGGGGCGAACCCGCTCGGCGTGGCTGTGCGCGACCGTCGGGAACAACAAGAACTCGTGGGCCGCCACCTCGAAGCGCTTCTCGCCGATCCCGCCCTTACGCAGCAGCACCGTCTGCCGGCCGTCCAGCAGCGCGTGCACCGCCGCGCTCCACTCCTTCAGCGCTGGCGTCACCGCGATCCCGCGAGCCGGGCAGCCACGTCGGGTCGGCGCAACGGCGGGACGGTCTTCGGCGGCTGCCGCCGGGGCGGCAGGGCGTCCAGCAACCGCGTCGTCGTCGCGGTCACCTCGGCGACGGCGGCCTCAAACGCCTCGGCGGTGGCCGCCGACGGGTGCGTGATGCCACTGACCTTGCGCACATACTGGCGCGCCGCCGCCGCGATCTCGACGGGCGTGGCCGGGGGTTGCAGCCCGCGCAGTTCGGTGATGTTGCGGCACATGCCCTCAACGATAGGCGCGGCTACCAGACGGTGACCGGTCGTGGGTGCCGATGACTGCGTAGCCGCCGGTCCTTGGTCACCAGCCGCCAGCCGTGTTCGATCGCGGTGGCGTAGATCAACCGGTCGGCCGGATCGCCGGGGAACGACGAGGGCAGCGCCACCGCCGTGGCGGCGACCGAGGGCGTGATACCGACGGTGCGAACGTGCTCGGCCAGCTGCTGAAGCCAGGACAGCACCGGAATCGCCAGTTGGATGCGTTCCTGTTCGGCAAGCCAAGCCAGCTCGAACCACGAAATCGCGGCGACGGCGAGCTCGTCGGCGTGTTCGATGGCCTGGCTCGCCGCCATGCTGAGACGCTGCGGCTCGGCCGACCACCAGTAGGCCACATGCGAGTCGAGCAGCACCGTCGTCATGAAACGTTCCACGAAACCCCGGTGGTGAAGAGTTCGTCGTCATCCGCGGCCGCCATCGCCACACCCGAGAATCGACCCTTCAGCGCGTGCGGCCCCGTCGCTGCCACCAGCCGGGCCACGGTGCGGCCGTGTTTGGTGATCTCGATCTCCTCGCCCTGGGCCACTTCATCAAGCAAGGAGAGGATCTTCGCCTTCACCTCCGTAGCGGTCATTTTTCTGGTCATTAGGACAGTCTAACGGTCCTGTTACGGTGATCGAATGACCGACGACATCCTGCTGATCGACACCGACGAACGGGTGCGAACCCTCACCCTCAACCGGCCGCAGTCCCGCAACGCGCTCTCGGCGGCGCTACGGGATCGGTTTTTCGCGGCGTTGGCCGACGCCGAGGCCGACGACGACATCGACGTCGTCATCCTCACCGGCGCCGATCCGGTGTTCTGCGCCGGACTGGACCTCAAGGAGCTGGCCGGGCAGACCGCGCTGCCGGACATCTCACCGCGGTGGCCGGCCATGACCAAGCCGGTGATCGGCGCGATCAACGGCGCCGCGGTCACCGGCGGGCTCGAACTGGCGCTGTACTGCGACATCCTGATCGCCTCCGAGCACGCCCGCTTCGCCGACACCCACGCCCGGGTGGGCCTGCTGCCCACCTGGGGACTCAGCGTGCGCTTGCCGCAAAAGGTCGGCATCGGCCTGGCCCGGCGGATGAGCCTGACCGGCGACTACCTGTCCGCGACCGACGCGTTGCGGGCCGGCCTGGTCACCGAGGTGGTGGCCCACGACCAGCTGCTGCCCACCGCCCGCCGGGTGGCGGCGTCGATCGTCGGCAACAACCAGAACGCGGTGCGGGCATTGCTGGCGTCCTACCACCGCATCGACGAGTCTCAGACCGCCGCCGGGCTGTGGCTGGAAGCCTGCGCGGCCAAGCAATTTCGCACTAGCGGCGATACCATCGCCGCCAACCGCGAAGCCGTGCTGCAGCGCGGCCGCGCGCAGGTGCGTTAGCGGCGATCGCAAGCGCGGCGAAGCCGGGTGCTGGGGGTACCTCCCGCGTGCGGGGGACGGGTCGCCGCCATCAGCCCTTCAGCGAAGCCGGGTCTCGGTGCGGCTGTTGAAGAGGCGCACCTCCTGCGAGTGCGGCACGATCGCCAACGACTCACCCACCCGCACCGCGGTACGCCGGTCGGTGCGGAACACGATGCGCGGTGCGCGTGACGACCAGCCCCGCTGGTCGACCGGCGTTGCGTAGACGAAGGATTCGAAGCCGAGCTCCTCCACCAACTCGACGTGCACGGTCAACGATCCCGGGGTGCCGATCGATGCCACGTCCCAGGACTCCGGCCGCACGCCGACCAGCACCCGCTCGGCCGCCGGGTCCGGAACCGGTATCGCCAAATCCGGTGCCCGCACCACACCGTGGGCGACGGCGGCGTCGATGAGGTTCATCGCCGGCGCGCCGATGAACGTGGCGACAAACGTGTTGACCGGGTCGTCATACAGCGCCCTCGGCGTGTCAACCTGTTGCAGCACACCGTCTTTGAGCACCGCCACCCGGTCGCCCATCGTCATCGCCTCCACCTGATCGTGGGTGACGTAGACGGTGGTGGTGCCCAACCGACGCTGCAATCCGGAGATCTGTGAGCGGGTGCTCACCCGCAGCTTGGCGTCCAGATTCGACAGCGGCTCGTCCATGCAGAACACCCGGGGCCGGCGCACGATCGCCCGGCCCATCGCCACCCGCTGCCGCTGCCCGCCGGAGAGCTTGGCGGGCTTGCGGTCCAGCAGATCCGTCAGCTCCAGCATGTCGGCGACTTCCAGCACCCGCCGGCGGGTGTCCGCGCGCGACATCCCGGCGTTTCGCAGCGCGAACCCCATGTTGGCGGCCACCGTCATGTTCGGGTACAGCGCGTAGTTCTGGAACACCATCGCCACGTCACGCGCCCGCGGCGGCAGATGCGTCACATCCACGTCGCCGATGCTGATGCGCCCGCTCTCAATGGGTTCCAGCCCGGCCAGCACGCGCAGCGTGGTGGACTTGCCGCAACCGGACGGACCGACCAGAACCAGAAACTCCCCGTCGGCGATGTCGAGGTCCAAGTTGTCGACGGTCGGCGCGTCGGCGCCGGGATAGCGCTGGGTGACAGCAGAGTACTGAACGTTAGCCATGCCCCGCCAGCTTCCGCATGATCTGCCGATCCAGGATGACCTGCAACCGTTTTTGGATGTTCGTGAAGGTCTTGGTCACGTCGGCTCCGCGCAGCCCGATGGATTCCAGGCCGGCGGAGATGATCCGGTCACCACCGGGCAGGAAAACCCGTGCGTAGTCTTGTGTCCGGGTGTGTGGCAGCTGGTCGAGCGCCACCCGCGCACGGGGATTGTCCGCCAGATAGTGCCGTTCGCTGGCATCGTCGACGGCGGACTTGCGCACCGGCAGATAGCCGGTTTGCTGGCTGAAGTAGGCGGTGTTCGTCGGGTTGGTGACGAATGCGATGAACTTGAGCGCGTTGACTTTTCGCTCCTCGGAGAGCTTGGCCGGTATCGCCAGCCCCGCACCGCCCGTCGGACAGGCGGGCGCTGCGTCCGGGCCCGTGGGCAGCGGTGCGGCGCCGAAGTCGAATCGGGCAGATGCGGTGATGCCGGCCAGCGAGCCGGTGGATGCCACGGCCGAGGCCAGGATTCCGGTGGCGAACTCGTTGGCAATATCGTTGGCGACCGCCGCATAACCCTTGCCATGGATGGAGTTCCGATAGAAGTTGCCGGCCGCGATCGTGGCGGGCTCGGTCAATGTCAATGTCCACTTGTCGGAGTAGGCACCGCCGAATGCCCAGTTCGGTCCCTGAAACGTCCACGAGATGAGGTCGGCGTTAGCCCAGCCGTGCGCCGATCGACCGGCGCCGACCACGCGCTGTAACTCCGGACCCCACTCGTCGAACTCTGACCAGGATTGCGGTCCGCGGTCGGGTAGGCCGGCCTGTTGCCACGCCGCCTTGTTGTAGTAGAACAGCGGCGTCGAGCGAGCATACGGCACAGCGTAATGGCGGCCGTTGAACTCATAGTCGGCCAGCAGCGAATCGACGTAATCCGTTGTGTCCACCCCAACTTGGCCGAACAGGTCGTCAAGGGCAGTGAGAACACCGCTGAGGGCGAAATGGAACCACCATCGGTCGTCGAGCAAAACGACGTCGGGCACGTCGGTTCCGATGAGCGCCGCATTGAATTTCTGTGCCACCTCGTCGTAGTCCTTGCCGGCGTCGATCAGCTTGACCGACAGAGTGGGGAATCGGTCCTGGAAACGACCGATCAGCTCCCGTTCCGCCGCGCTGGATTGGCCGGGATGACTGGACCAGAAGTCGATTGGGCCGGAACCGGACTTCACCGAACCGCCGCCGCCCATCCCGGCGCAGCCGGCGGTCACGCCGGCGGCGGCAGCGGCCAGCGCGAGGAATTGTCGGCGGTTCAGCGGGTCCATGCCTATCCCTTGACCGCGCCCGAGGTGAGGCCCTTTATCATCTGCCGCTGCAAGGCGATGAAGACCAGCAAGATCGGCAGCATCGCCAACAGCGTCACCGCCATCACCGGGCCCCAGTTCGTCACACCCTCGGCCTGCTGCAGAAACGTCAGACCTATCGGCAGTGGTGCCACCGATTCGTCGTCGGACATCAGGAACGGCCACAGGTATTCGTTCCATTCGTTGACCACGGTGATGACACCGACGGCGACCATGGTGGGCCGCGACATCGGCAACACCACCCGCAGCAGCAGTTGCCACCACCGCGCGCCGTCCATCCGGGCCGCCTCGATGATCTCGGCGGGCAGCGACAGAAAGTGGTTGCGCATCAAGAAGGTTCCAAACGCCACCCCCGCCAGAGGCAGGATGATGCCGGCAAAGGTGTTGCGCAGGCCCAGGTGTGAGATCAGCGCGTAGTTGGAAATCACGGTGATCTGGTTGGGCACCATCAACGCGGCGATGATCACCAAAAACACCGCCGTGCGGCCCGGGAACCGGACAAACACCAAGCCAAAGGCGCTGAGCACACCGAGCGTGAACTTCACCACCGCCAGCACCGACGTGATGATCAGCGAGTTGCGCAGAAACGTCCAGAACGGAATCTGCTCGGTGGCCGTGCGGTAGTTCTGCGGGTACCAGCGCAGCGGCCACCAACTGGTGGGCTGCGCATAGATGTCGGGCTGATCCTTGAACGAGGTGAAGAACACGAACAGCAACGGCCCGGCAATCAGCGTGACCACCAGCAACATGGCCGCGTAGCCAACGCTGCTACGGAGCCGATCCGGCGTCACTGCCGCTGCCCCCGATCCATCACCCGCACCTGGTAGTACGTCACGGCCAGCAGCACCAGGAACATGATCGTGGCCACCGTGGCGCCATAACCGGCCCGGAAATTGCGGAACGTCTCCACATACACCTGGTACACCATGGTGGTGGTGCCGGTGCCCTCCGGCCCGCCCCGGGTCATCACGTTGATCACATCGAACACCTGCAGCGAGTTGATCAGCACGGTGATCGACAAGAAAAACGTGGTCGGCCGCAGCTGCGGCAACAGCACTCGACGGAACACGGCCCACCGGCTGGCGCCGTCGATTTCGGCCGCCTCCAACAGATCTCGGCGTACCCCCTGCAACGCGGCCAGATAGATCACGAAGGTATAGCCGAGGTTCTTCCAGACGTAGGTGATGGTCACCATGAACAACGCCCAGCGCGCATCCTGGTAAAAGTCGGGCACCCCGACCCCGATCCGGCGCAACAGGTCTTGAATCAGACCGAAATGCGGGTCGAAGACGAACTGGGCGGCCAGGCCGACAGCGGCACCGGAGATCACGAACGGCGCGAAAACAGTGGAGCGCACCAGGTTTCGTCCACGCAACGGTCGATCGAGCAGCATCGCCAGCGCCAACCCCAGCACCATCGAGCCGACCACCGCGGCACCGGTGAAAACCGCCGTGTTGAACACGATCTGGCGGGTGTCCGACCGGGTGAACCACTCGGTGTAGTTGGATAACCCCACAAATCGGGCCGACGGATCGGAGACGTTCCAGTCGAAGAACGACAGCCGGATGTTGTCGGCCAACGGGCGATAGACGAACAGCAGCAATAGCGCCACATTGGGGCCGACCAACACGACGAACAGCGCATAATCGCGCACGCGCTCTTTCGATGACCGAAGCCGTGCTCGTTGCGGCGCCGCCATCGGCGCAGTGTAGCTCCGTATTCTGTCGGCGAGTTTGCCGCCACGGTCGATGAACCAATCACCGCCGTCACGGCAATGTCGGCCAGCTACGCCGCGCCCGTCACCGCCCACCGACCGCTGTACGCCCGCCATCCGACGAATATCAGCCGCAGCACGATAAACGTGCCCAGTCCCGACCAGATACCCGCCAGCCCCCAGCCATACGCCAGCGACAACCAGACAAGCGGCAAAAAGCCCACCAACGCACTCGCCACCGTCGCCGTCCGCATGAACGCGGCGTCGCCCGCGCCCAGCAGCACCCCGTCAACTGCGAAAACAATTCCCGCAAAAGGCAATTGGACTACCATGAACCACCACGGCACCCCGATCGCGGCGAGTACCGATCGATCGTCGGTGAATAGCCCGGGCAGCACCGAGGAGCCTAGCCCTAACGCCGCTGCCAAAATTCCCGCCGCCAACAGCGAAAACGCCGTCACCCGCCATGCCACCGCCTTAGCGTGCCCGGCATCACCGGCACCCAACGCGGCACCGACCAGCGACTGCGCCGCAATCGCTAGCGAATCAAGAACCAGCGCAAGAAGACCCCACAACTGCAACACGACCTGGTGGGCCGCGAGCGCGGCAGCGCCGAACCTCGCGGCCACCGCCGCAGCCGAGACATAACAAACTTGGAAGGCCAGGGTCCGCACGATCAGGTCCCGCGCCATCATCAGCTGGGCGCCCAGCACGGCGCGGTCCGGCCGCAGCGACACCCGCTCGGCCAGTAACGCACCGGCAAACAGCAGCGCCGCCAGCCACTGCCCCACCAGATTGGCCACCGCCGAGCCGGTTAACCCCCAGCGGGGCAACCCCAGCCAACCGTAAACCAGCAGCGGGCACAGCAGAGCCGACGACCCGAAGCCGGCGACCACATACCGCAGCGGTCGCACGGTGTCCTGCACGCCGCGCAGCCAGCCGTTGCCGGCGAGCGAGACCAGGATCGCCGGCGTGCCCAGGATCGCGATCCGCAGCCACGGCAAGGCCGCCGCGGTGATGCCATCGCCAGAAGCGATCGCCGACACCAGCGGCGTCGCGGTGGCTTCCACCACGACGACGACCAACGCGCCCAGACCCAACGCCAACCAGGTCGCCTGTACACCTTCGGTGACCGCGGCCACCCGGTTGCCGGCACCGTAACGACGCGCCGCGCGCGCTGTGGTGCCGTAGGACAAAAACGTCGCCTGGGAACCAACCAGGCCGAGCACCAGACTGCCGATAGCCAGACCCGCCAGCGATATCGCCCCCAGCCGGCCCACCACGGCGATGTCGAACAGCAGGTACAGCGGCTCGGCGGCCAGCACGCCCAGCGCGGGCAACGCCAGCTGCGCGATCTGACGGCCGCCCGCGCGGTGCCCCACCTGGCTCAACGGCGGCTAACCAAGCGCCGCGCGCAACGACGCCACAGCGTCGTCGATCGAGCCGGTGGTCGTATACCCCGCGGCCAGCCGGTGACCACCGCCACCGAACCCAGAGGCAACCGCGGCCAAATTCACGGTCTTAGCCCGCATCGACACCGACCACCGATGCGGTTCGACCTCCTTGAACACCGCCGCGACCTCGGCTTGTTGCGTGGTGCGGACGATGTCGACGATGCTTTCCACTTCCTCCGAGCGCGCAGCGACCCACTCCCGGTTGTCGACGACGACGTAAACCAGCCCGCGGCCACCGACCGCCTCGGACACCAGCTGCGCCGAACCCAACACCCGCGATAGCAACGGCAACCAGGTGAAGGGATGGCTGTCCATCAAGGTCCTGCTGACGGTGGCGTTGTCCACACCGATCTCTACCAGCCGCGCCGCCAGCCGATACCCCCGCACACTGGCCCAGCGAAACGACCCCGTGTCGGTCGCCAACCCGGCGTAGATGCAGTGCGCGACGCGCGGGTCTATCGGTTTCCCCCACGCGTCGAGGATCTCGGCAACCATCGTCGTGGTGGAATCCGCCGACGGGTCAATGAAATTCGCGGTGCCGAACAGGTCGTTGGAGGCGTGATGGTCGATTACCAGGAGCTCCCGCCCGGAATCAGTTAGATCGCCCAGAGCACCGAGCCGATCAACACTCGGAATGTCAACAGTCACAACCAAATCGACATCGCGGCGCATCACCTCAGGGCGGACCAGCAGATGGCAGCCCGGCAGCGAACGCAGCGACTCGGGCAGTGTCGCCGGCGCGGCAAAGCTGACCTCTACCCGCTTGCCGCACCCGTCCAACACCAATGCCAATGCCAATCCGGCGCCGATGGTGTCGGCATCGGGGTGGACGTGGCAGACTACCCCGACCCTGGCAGCGGCCGACAACAGCGCAGCGGCACCGACGGCGTCCACGCGGGCCCCCGCGCGACGCCGCCCGTCGACCAGCTCACTCCTTGGGTCGATCGTCGTCACCGGTGTCTCCCCCGCAAGTGAGCGGTGCCTCCACAGCCTCGGGTCCGTCGCTCGTTCTGATACCCAGTCCCCCGGGAGCCGGTGATTGCGCCACCGACCCGTTATCACGGTACGGGTCGGCCTCCCCCGCCGGTTTGGCGCCCACCCGGACCCGCGCCAGATCGGCATCCGCGGCGCGAGCGCGGGCCAGCAACTCGTCCATCCGGTGCACACTGTCCGAGATCGTGTCGAGCGTGAACGTCAAGGTGGGAGTGAACCGAACGCCGGTGCCCGCCCCGACCTTGGTGCGCAGCACCCCTTTGGCCCGTTCCAGCGCGGCGGCCGCGCCGGCGCAGTTCGGCTCGTCGTGTAGCGTGCGTCCCATCACCGTGTAGTACACCGTGGCATCGTGCAAGTCGGCGGTCACCTTCGCATCGGTGATGGTCACCCCGGCCAATCCAGGATCCTTGATCTCGTACTCGATCGCCGAGGCGACGATCGCGGCGATCCGTTTGGCCAGCCGCCGCGCCCTAGCAGCATCAGCCATCAGGCGCGTTCCTTCTGGACCAGCTCGTAGGACTCGATGACGTCGCCCTCCTTGATGTCGGCGTAACCCAGTGTCAGGCCACACTCGAAGCCGTCGCGCACCTCGGTCACGTCGTCCTTCTCCCGGCGCAGCGAAGCGATCGAAAGGTTCTCGGCGACCACGATGTTGTCCCGCAACAGCCGCGCCTTGGCGTTGCGCCGCATCACACCCGAGGTGACCAGGCAGCCGGCGATGAGGCCGACCTTCGAAGACCGGAACAACGCCCGGATCTCAGCCCGACCCAGCTGGTTTTCCTCGTAGATCGGCTTGAGCAGGCCACGCAGCGCCTGCTCGATCTCGTCGATCGCCTGGTAGATGACCGAGTAGTAGCGGATCTCCACGCCTTCGCGGCTGGCCAGCTCGGTCGCCTTGCCTTCGGCGCGCACATTGAAACCGATGATCACCGCATCGGAAGCCGACGCCAGGTTGACGTTGGTTTCGGTAATGCCGCCGACACCGCGGTCGATCACCCGCAGCACCACCTCGTCGTCCACCTGGATACCCATCAGGGCCTCTTCCAGCGCCTCGACGGTACCGGCGTTGTCGCCCTTGAGGATCAGGTTCAGCTGGCTGGTTTCCTTCAGCGCCGAGTCCAGGTCCTCCAGGCTGATCCGCTTGCGTGAGCGCGCCGCCAGGGCGTTGCGCTTGCGAGCGCTACGCCGGTCGGCGATTTGGCGGGCGATACGGTCCTCGTCGACGACGAGGAAGTTGTCGCCGGCGCCGGGCACCGACGTGAAGCCAATGACCTGCACAGGCCGCGACGGCAGCGCAACCTCGACGTCTTCGCCGTGTTCGTCGACCATGCGGCGAACACGGCCATAGGCGTCGCCGGCGACCACCGAGTCACCGACCCGCAGGGTGCCGCGCTGCACCAGCACGGTAGCCACTGGGCCGCGACCACGGTCCAAGTGCGCCTCGATCGCCACACCCTGGGCTTCCATGTCGGGGTTTGCCCGCAGGTCCAGCGCGGCGTCGGCGGTCAGCAACACGGCCTCCTCCAGCGCCTCGATATTGGTGCCCTGCTTGGCCGAGATGTCGACGAACATCGTGTCACCGCCGAATTCCTCTGGCACTAAACCATATTCGGTAAGCTGCCCGCGAATCTTGGCCGGGTCGGCACCCTCCTTGTCGATCTTGTTGACCGCCACCACGATCGGCACGTCGGCGGCCTGCGCGTGGTTGATGGCCTCGACCGTCTGCGGCATCACTCCATCGTCAGCGGCGACCACCAAAATGGCGATATCGGTCGCCTTGGCGCCACGGGCACGCATGGCGGTGAACGCCTCGTGGCCCGGGGTGTCGATAAAGGTGATCAGCCGCTGGCTGCCGTCCAGATCGACGGCCACCTGGTAGGCACCGATGTGCTGGGTGATGCCGCCGGCCTCGGCCTCGCGGACGTTGGCCTTGCGGATGGTGTCCAACAGCCGGGTCTTGCCGTGGTCGACGTGACCCATCACCGTCACCACCGGCGGGCGAACCTGAAGGTCCTCCTCGCCGCCCTCGTCCTCACCGTAGCTGAGGTCGAAGGATTCCAGCAGCTCGCGGTCTTCGTCCTCCGGGCTGACGACCTGAACGTTGTAGTTCATCTCGCTGCCCAGCAACTCCAGCGTCTCGTCGCCGACCGACTGGGTGGCCGTCACCATCTCGCCGAGGTTGAACAGCGCCTGCACCAGCGCCGCGGGGTTGGCGTCGATTTTGTCCGCGAAGTCGCTGAGCGACGCGCCGCGTGCGAGCCGGATCGTTTCGCCGTTGCCGTGCGGCAACCGCACCCCGCCGACGACCGGAGCCTGCATCGAGTCGTACTCCTGGCGCTTCTGCCGCTTGGACTTGCGGCCGCGCCGGGGCGCACCACCCGGGCGGCCGAACGCGCCGGCGGCACCGCCACGCTGCCCGAGATCGGAAGAGCGTCCGGCAGGGAAAGGGGGTAGATCCCGGGGGGCGCCGTCACCC
>OBKH01000075.1_pt1 | contig 25454 bp, 21 predicted proteins | sample 1496241 | NCBI WGS metagenome assembly OBKH01 (sample SAMN03273953, study PRJEB22546) | soil metagenome | isolation source: rice field elevated CO2 plus elevated temperature | place: India: CRRI Experimental farm Cuttack,Odisha-753006 | collected 2013-12-17 | reverse complement strand
GCGATCGTGGTCCTGCGGGCTTTGCCGCGGGTGGTCCCGGACAGGCCGAGTTTGGTCATCAGCCGTTCGACGGTGCATCTGGCCACCTCGATGCCCTCACGGTTCAGGGTTAGCCACACTTTGCGGGCACCGTAAACACCGTAGTTGGCGGCGTGGACGCGGCTGATGTGCTCCTTGAGTTCGCCATCGCGCAGCTCGCGGCGGCTGGGCTCCCGGTTGATGTGGTCGTAGTAGGTCGATGGGGCGATCGGCACACCCAGCTCGGTCAGCTGTGTGCAGATCGACTCGACACCCCACCGCAAACCATCGGGGCCCTCGCGGTGGCCCTGATGATCGGCGATGAACCGGGTAATTAGCGTGCTGGCCGGTCGAGCTCGGCCGCGAAGAAAGCCGACGCGGTCTTTAAAATCGCGTTCGCCCTTCGCAATTCGGCGTTGTCCCGCCGCAAGCGCTTCAGCTCAGCGGATTCTTCGGTCGTGGTCCCGGGCCGTGCGCCGGCATCGACCTGCGCCTGGCGCACCCACTTACGCACCGTCTCCGCGCAGCCAACACCAAGTAGACGGGCGACCTCACTGATCGCTGCCCACTCCGAATCGTGCTGACCGCGGATCTCTGCGACCATCCGCACCGCCCGCTCACGCAGCTCCGGCGGGTACCTCCTCGATGAACCACCTGACATGACCCCATCCTTTCCAAGAACTGGAGTCTCCGGACATGCCGGGGCGGTTCATCGCGCGGCTACAAAAAAGCTTGTATCACTAGCTAGAGTGGAGTCGGTTTGCTCGACTTCTGGTCACGACGTCCGTCGAACGAGCCGTGTCCGTGCCGAAGTGTTACCCCGAGTAGTTCCGCCGCAAAGTGCTCGACTTGGTGGCTGCCGGCCGCCCCAAGGCAGGCGCAAACGTTGCCAATGAGGGCATCCGCGAGTTGAAGACCTGAAGTGGCGATCCTCAAAAAGGTCCCGTGAGCTGTTGCGAGAGCCGCACGGACTAGAAGGCAGTAAGCGGCCATAGCAACGATGGCCGCAGAAGGACTTCCCGTGCAGAAGGCGTGTCGACTGCTCGAGGTCGCCGAGTCGGGCTACCGCGAATGACGTTCACGACCGTGGTGCTCAACCCACCCCTGGCCACCCTGGAGGTGGCCGTGCTCGACGCCGACCGGCTACGGCGCGCGTTTCGGCGCATCGCGGGTGCCGCGTTGGGAAAACGGCTGCGGGAACTGGATCGCAAAGATGCCAAGGGACACAAAGGGGTTCCACGGGCGCCAAAGACTCCCAGTCCGACGGCGAATCGCCGGATTAGTGACGGGCCCGCGCGCCGATTGACGAGATGCTGTCGACAATCTTGATGCTATGCTATCAAAATGCGGACGACTGTCACATTGGATGACGACGTCGAGCAGTTGGTAAGGCGCCGGATGGCCGAGCGGCAAGTGTCCTTCAAGAAGGCCCTCAACGACGCGATTCGCGACGGCGCCTCCGGGCGACCTGCGCCGAGTCACTTCAGCACCCGCACGGCAGACTTGGGCGTCCCTGCGGTCAACCTCGACCGGGCCTTGCAGCTTGCGGCCGACCTCGAGGACGAAGAGCTTGTGCGCCGTCAACGCCGCGGGTCATAGCGGTTGATGAAGATCGTCGACGCGAACGTCTTGCTCTACGCCGTGAACACCACAAGTGAGCACCACAAGCCGTCGCTGCGCTGGCTTGACGGTGCGCTGTCGGGCGCCGACCGCGTCGGGTTCGCCTGGGTGCCGTTGTTGGCGTTCGTGCGATTGGCGACCAAGGTGGGGTTGTTCCCCCGTCCGCTTCCGCGGGAGGCGGCCATCACCCAGGTCGCGGATTGGCTAGCCGCACCCAGCGCCGTCTTGGTGAATCCGACCGTCCGGCACGCCGATATCCTGGCGAGAATGCTGACGTACGTGGGAACCGGTGCCAACCTGGTCAACGACGCGCATCTGGCCGCGCTTGCCGTCGAGCATCGCGCCAGCATCGTGTCCTACGACAGTGACTTCGGCCGATTCGAAGGGGTGCGCTGGGATCAGCCGCCCGCGCTGTTGTGATGGTGCGTCAGGGCGTGATAGGCGGGTCGCAGGAGCTCGGTCAGCGGCCGTCCGCGGGCGCTGAGTCCGGTGTCGGGCAGCTGGTCGAGCAATGCCGTCGATGGGGTTGCCGGCGGGCTGGGGACATTGATGTCGGCCTGCCGGGCGTAATAGCGGTCTAGGCAGTCGGTGAGCGGCTGGGCCACTTGTTCGGCGTGGTCGGCGGCCGGTGCCGCTCCGTCGGCGCGGGCAGCGGCCAGGTTGGCCAGCAGATCCTCCCGCTCGCGGCCACGCCACGCCAGGATGGCGAACGGATCCTCGTCGAAGGACTCGGCCAGCAAGTAGAAGGTGGCGGCCAGGTGCTTGCATGGGACCGCGTAGTCGGGGCAGGAGCAGTCCAGTGATAGCTCTCGGGCGGTGCCGGGGAATAGCGACAGGCCCAGGCCGGCGAAGACGTCCTCGATGTCTTCGGGCATTTCGCCGGACAGCAATTTTGCTGCGTACCAAGCGTTTTCGGCCAGGGTTCGCTCGACGTGCGCCCATTGCGACTTGCCGAACGCCGGAATCCCGATGCGGATCCGGTACGGCCGGGCCCGGCTGCCCTGCACCAGCGCGGTGACCAAGCCGGCATCCACCTGCAGCGAGATCACCTGCCCCTTGCGCGCATAGCTGCGGCCACGCTGCAGCCGGTTACCCAGGCCGATGTCCTCCAGCACCGCAATGAACCGCTCCGACCACCAGGTCTGCGCGATCGCGCCGCGGGTGCTGCGCGCCTTGATCCCACCCTCGACCGGACGGGGCCGGGACGGTGGTGGATACCAGGTGCTACTCACCGACGGCGCCTTCGGACAGCGCGAACACCTCGCGCAGATCGCGGGTGGACAGTTCGGTCAGCCAGCCTTCGCCGTCGGTGACCACCAAGTCGGCCAGCGCCTTTTTCTCCTCGATCATTTCGTCGATCTTCTCCTCGAGGGTGCCGGTGCAGATGAACTTGCGGACCTGCACCGTGCGCCGCTGCCCGATCCGAAACGCCCGGTCCGTCGCCTGGTTCTCGACCGCCGGGTTCCACCAGCGGTCCAGGTGCACAACATGATTGGCGGCGGTGAGGTTCAGCCCGGTACCGCCCGCCTTCAACGACAGCAGAAAAATGGGCGGGCCGTCACCGGACTGGAACCGGGCCACCATCTCGTCACGCCGCTTCCTCGGGGTGCCACCGTGCAGGTAGGCAATGTCTCGGGCGGCACGGCCGAAGCGTGCGGCCAGGTGCGGCACCAGCAGCTCGGCGAACTCGGTGAACTGGGTAAAACACAGCACCCGGTCGCCCTCGGCCAGGATCTCTTCCAGGATCTCCTCGAGCCGGATCACCTTCCCGGACCGCCGACCGACCGGGGAGCGATCGTGCAGCAGCTGGGCGGGGTGGTTGCACACCTGTTTGAGCTTGGCCATCGCGGCCAGCACGTTGCCGCGCCGCTCGATCCCTTCGGTGTTTTCGATCTTTTCCATCATGTCGGCGACGACGGCCTGATACAGCGACGCCTGCTCGGTGGTGAGTTGGCAGTACTGCTTGATCTCGATCTTCTCCGGCAGATCGTCGATGATCGCCGGGTCGGTCTTGAGCCGGCGCAGGATGTAGGGCCGCGTCGATGCGCGCAGCCGTTCGGCCGGTTCGGTGTGCCCGTGCCGCTCGATCGGGATCGCGTAGCGGGTGCGGAAGCGTTCGGAGGATCCGAGCAGGCCCGGGTTGAGGAAGTCCATGATCGACCACAGCTCGGCGAGCCGGTTCTCCATCGGTGTCCCGGTCAGCGCGACCCGGTGCGCCGCGCGTAGCCGTCGCACCGCCTTGGCCGCCCGGGACAGGCTGTTCTTCACCGCCTGGGCCTCGTCCAGCACCACCCGGTTCCATTCGTATTCCGCCAGCTCGTCGATGTCGCGGGTGGCGGTGGTATAGGTGCTCACGACCAGGTCGGTGCGCTCGAGGTGGTCGCGCAACGCCTCGCCGTGCAGCCGGGCGCCCCCGTGGTGGGCGTACACCCGCAGGTTGGGTGCAAACCTGGCCGCTTCCTGCGGCCAGTTGCCCACCAACGACATCGGGCACAGTAGCAGTGTGGGTCCGACGCCGCGATCCTGGTGGCGCTGAACGGATTCCAAGGTTTCCAGGGCCAATAGCTGCACCGTCTTGCCCAGGCCCATGTCGTCGGCCAGGCAGCTGCCCAAACCGAGCGAGGACAAAAACGCCAGCCACGCCAGACCGCGCTGCTGGTAGGGACGCAGCGTCGCGGTGAATCCGTCGGGCGGGTCCAACGGCTGCAGCGACGCCGCGGCGGCCCCGGCGAGCAGGTCCCCGAGCCAGCCGTCGGCGCGTACGGCGGTGACCTCGAGCGGGGTGTCCACGTCGTCGGGGTGGCTGGCGGCCAGCGCGAGGATCTCGGCGGTGGTCTTGCGGCCGGTTGGCTTACGCTCCAAAAACTCCAGCCCGCGGCGCAGCTGTTCGGTATCGAGCGCGACCCACTGGCCACGCAGCCGGATCAGCGGGGACTTGGTTTCGGTCAGCGCCGCGATCTCCTCCTCGCTGAGCGGATCGTCGCCCACGGCCAGCTCCCAGCGGAACTCGACGAGCTGCTCGCGGCCGAACTTGCTGGCCTTGCCCACCACGCCGTCGACCGGGGTATATGCGGACAGGACCAAGCCCAGCTTGCGGCGGCGGTCCCACCAGGACGGCAGCAGCACGCCAAACCCAGCCTCGTCGAGCACCGCGGCCGTACCCGACAGGAATCGGTAGGCGCCGTCGGCGTCGAGCTCAAGCCCGGACGGGCACGCGGTGCGCAGCGCCGGGACGAGCTCGGGGAAAATCCGAGAGGCCCGGCCCAGTTCGGTCAGCAGCAGCTCCTGCGGCCGGTCCAGCCAGCGGCGCAGGCTGCCGTCGTCGTTCCATGCCTGCTCGGCGGGGACCAGCAGGCTGGGGTCCTGCGTCGACTGCAATAAGAACTCCAGCCTCCACAACGAGCCCGCGGGCGTCTCCTCGTTTTCGGTCTCGACTTCGGACAGCCGAAACGTCGCCCGCGCCGGGCCGACGGTGCCGATACCGACGTCGTCCCATGGCCGCAACGCCTCGGCCAGCGCGTCGAGTTCGTCGGGCTCCGCGTCGAACCGGCCGTCCGGGCAGGTCAACGCGGTCAGCCAAGCCTCCACGGCCCGATGCCGTTTGGAGCGACCCCGTCGCGGGGGCAGCAGGTCCATCGGTGACAGCGCCGCGCGCACGGCGGCGTCGACCATCGCGTCCAGAGCCGAGGTTGCCAGTTCGTGCGGGTCGTGCCCACCAACTTCGGCGCGGCAGACCGGCGGCATCGCCGAGACCAGCGAGGTCATCGCGACCACGTCGCGTCCCTGCAACACCGGACGCCAGCAGGCGGCCGCGCCGTGGGTGTCGCGGCGCAGCTGGGGCAGCACGCGACCACGCTCGACCAACTCGCGCGCGAAAACGGCCAGCTCGGCCAGGTAGTCGACGGACGCGCCGTAGCGGACGTCGGGGGCGGGCTGGTCGAAGGCGGCCAACGCCGCGGTGGGGTCCAGGTCCACCACCGGTACCGTCCACGCCAACAGCATCGGATCGGTTCGCGCGGCCGGGCGCGGGGCGAGCCGGATCAGCTCCGGCGAGTCCAGCGGCGCCGATCGCAACGACGGCAACAGCAAAACGGCGGTTGCGGGTTTGCCCGGATGTATGCCGGCGATCAGGTCAGCGGGCGCCGCGAACGGGTGTGGCCGCGCGGAGCGCAGCGCCTGACTCGGGCTCTTCACCAGCAGATCGGAGTCCTCCGCCCACAGCCGCATCCCGCCGGAGTTGGACCAGAAGCCGTGCAAAACCAGCATGCAGTCCTTCTCTCTTGTCGACGGAGCGGCCGGCACGTTTCGCGGTTCTCCTGCGTCGACTGCGGCGCCGCGACATCGACCGATCGTAGCGGTTGGTCTTCTTGGATAGGTGCGGCGACACGAGAACTCGTCGGTGGTGTCCAGAAGGGGCGTGACATCCAGAAGGGGTGTTTGACATGAGGTGGGAATAGCCGCCCATCAGAACGATGGTGGCTTGTTGCGTTCGGCCATGTACGCGTCGTTGAGGGCGCGTTCGGCGTTGATGCGGTGGGCCAGCTCGGCGGCTCGGGTCCGGCGCCGTCGCGGCATCATCAGGCCGCGTGCGTCGACGTTGACTGCTGCCGTTGATGTTTGGGGTAGTTCGGCGGTGGTGGTGTGCCAGGTGGGAAAGAAGATGCGGCTGCCGGGATGGGTAGTGTAGGTGTGGCCGTTGGGCGCGGTCCAGATGACCGTGCCATCGGGTAACTGCACATCCCGCCAGCCCGTCCAGAAAGTTTTCAAAAGGTGGTGTTTTCTACACGCGCACTTCAGATTTGATGGATGCGTCGGCCCCAACGGCCAGGGCGCCGAATGGTCGATATCACAAAACTCGGCGGGCACGTCACACCCGGGAAACCGGCACGTCAAATCCCGCATCCGGACGAATTCAGCCAGCTTGGCCGACGGCCGGTAGTGCGGCTCTGCTGCGAGATCGCCGGGATGGCGCACTTGGCTGATGGTGGCCCCACCCCGGATGAGTTCGGCCAGCAGCGGCGCGGGCACCACACCGCCGCCGGTGGTGATCAGCTCGGCCGGCGCGTGGGTGGCGGGGGGATCGGGTTCGGGGTCGGGTGTCAACGCCTCGAACAGGGTCGTCTCCGGGGTGAGGGGCCGCGAAGGGGGTTCGTCGCCGGATAGGTGTGGGTCGGGTTGTGCGTCAAGTGCTGAGGCGTCGGCGACGACGTGGATGACCACACCGGCGGCCCGCTCGTCGTTGCCGGCACCGGAGGGGCAGTCGGGCTTGCCGCAGCCGCACGCCAGGTGGTCGGCGCCGGCGGCCAGCGCGCCCAGCGCGTCGGCGCGGCGCTGGGCCAGGGTGCGCGGGTCATCCTCGCACACGCCGTGGGCCATCTCGGTGAGCCGGCGATCCAGCATCGCGGCGTCGGTGGCATACAGCCGGCCCCACAGCGCGGCGGTGCCGGCGTCCTCATCGGGATCACCGATGCATAGGTCGCGGGTGCGGGCCGAGATACGGCTGCGCCGCAGCGCCCCGGGATCGTAGCGATCGATCCAGGAGTCGATGGCCTTTTCCAGTTTGGGGGCCGACAGCGGCCCCCACGCGCCGGCGTGTTCGGCCAGGGCGGCATCGAGCAGACTCAGTGCGTGCGGGTCGCGAACGAGGTAGGTCCGCCAGGCGATGATCGAGAAAAGCCGCGCACCAAGATGCCCGGCCAAAAACAACGCCGCCACCTGGGGCAGCCGGTTCAGGGCAAGGCTCAGATGCATTTGTCCGGAGGCTTTGCCGTGGCTGATAGTCAACGCCGCAGCCACCTCCGCGGCCGCGCAGTCCCAGAAGTCACACGCCCAGTCGGCCCGCTGGTCCGCGCCGGTGCGCCGGCCGGTCAGCTCGGCGATCGCCGACAACCGCCGGGCGCTCGCAGCCGCCTCCACACGAGCGCAGTCCTCGATCGCGGCCACCAGCGCGCCATCATCGGATCGGCACAGCTCCGTCGGGTCCGGCAGCGATATCTCGAACATGTGTGCGATACTAGTAGCGGCCACCGACAGCACGACGGTTCGCGTCACGGGTCGTCTGAGAAGCCCCGCTGGGTGCGCTGCGGCGAACGACGGTTCGAACAGTGCCCCGGCCATCACCTTCGACCACTCGCGTTAACCACCAGCCATCGCCAATGCTGGCGCCGGCGCAGCGCTGAGCTGCGACGAATCTGGCGAACACCCCGACTGAGGGTGGGGGATCGCAATACGATATTCCTGCCATACGCATCGACGGTTCCGGCGCAGCCGGGTTATCGCGGGTTGGTGGGAGGTGCGCAATGTCGTTTGTGATTGCGAGCCCGGAGGCATTGCTGGCTGCGGCCACGGATTTAGCGGCCATCCGTTCGACCATCAGGGCAGCGAACGCGGCGGCGGCGGTCCCGACGACGGGGGCGTTGGCGCCCGCCGCCGATGAGGTGTCGGCGGGCATAGCGGCGCTATTTGGCGCCCAGGCCAGAGCTATCAAGCGGTCAGCGCCCAGGCGGCGGCGTTTCATGACCGGTTCGTCCAACTGCTTAACGCCGGTGGAGGTTCATATGCGAGCGCCGAGATTGCCAACGCGCAGCAGAACCTGCTGAACGCGGTGAACGCGCCCACCCAGACGCTGCTGGGGCGTCCGCTGGTCGGCGACGGCGCCGACGGGGCCAGTGGTCCGGTGGGACAGCCCGGCGGGGACGGCGGCATCTTGTGGGGCAACGGCGGCAACGGTGGCGACAGCACGAGCCCCGGGGTTGCCGGGGGAGCCGGCGGGTCAGCGGGGCTGATCGGCAACGGCGGCAGGGGCGGCAACGGTGCGCCCGGCGGTGCAGGAGGCAATGGCGGCCTGGGCGGATTGCTGCTGGGCAACGGGGGTGCCGGGGGAGTCGGCGGTACCGGTGACAACGGTGTGGGAGACCTCGGTGCTGGCGGCGGGGGAGGCGATGGCGGTTTGGGTGGACGGGCGGGGCTGATCGGTCACGGCGGTGCCGGCGGAAACGGTGGGGACGGTGGGCACGGCGGGAGCGGCAAGGCCGGCGGCAGTGGCGGCAGTGGCGGCTTCGGCCAGTTCGGTGGCGCCGGCGGGCTGCTGTACGGCAATGGAGGGGCGGCCGGTTCCGGCGGCAACGGTGGCGATGCAGGTACCGGCGTCTCCAGCGACGGTTTCGCCGGGTTGGGCGGCAGCGGTGGCCGGGGCGGCGACGCGGGGCTGATTGGTGTCGGCGGCGGCGGCGGCGGCAACGGCGGCGACCCAGGGCTCGGTGCGCGCCTGTTCCAGGTAGGTAGTCGCGGCGGCGACGGTGGGGTCGGCGGGTGGCTGTACGGCGATGGCGGCGGCGGCGGCGACGGCGGTAATGGGGGGCTGCCATTTATTGGCTCCACCAACGCCGGCAACGGCGGCAGCGCGCGGCTCATCGGCAACGGTGGTGCCGGCGGTAGCGGCGGGAGCGGCGCGCCTGGCTCGGTCAGCAGCGGTGGCGTCGGGGGCGCGGGCAACCCCGGCGGCAGCGGTGGCAACGGCGGCGTGTGGTACGGCAACGGTGGCGCCGGCGGGGCCGCCGGCCAAGGGGGGCCCGGCATGAACACCACCTCGCCCGGCGGGCCGGGCGGTGTCGGCGGGCACGGCGGCACCGCCATCTTGTTCGGCGACGGTGGCGCCGGTGGGGCTGGCGCCGCCGGCGGACCCGGTACTCCGGACGGGGCCGCGGGGCCCGGCGGCAGCGGCGGCACCGGCGGGCTGCTGTTCGGAGTCCCCGGCCCGTCCGGCCCGGACGGGTAACGGGCGTGGCTATCGCGCCGCCGCCAACCAACAACCAGTACCCTCAAATACGTGCAGCGTCGAATCATGGGCATCGAAACCGAGTTCGGTGTCACCTGCACATTTCACGGTCACCGTCGGCTGTCCCCGGACGAGGTGGCCCGCTACCTGTTTCGCCGTGTGGTGTCCTGGGGCCGCAGCTCCAACGTCTTCCTGCGTAACGGTGCGCGCCTGTATCTCGACGTGGGCAGTCATCCCGAGTACGCCACCGCCGAATGCGACAGCCTGGTGCAGCTGGTCACCCATGACCGGGCCGGTGAATGGGTGCTGGAAGACCTGCTCGTTGACGCCGAGCAGCGGCTGGCCGACGAGGGCATCGGCGGCGACATCTACCTGTTCAAGAACAACACCGATTCGGCGGGCAACTCCTACGGCTGCCACGAAAACTACCTGATCGTGCGGGCCGGTGAGTTCTCCCGGATCTCCGACGTGCTGCTGCCCTTCCTGGTCACCCGCCAGCTGATCTGCGGGGCCGGCAAGGTGCTGCAGACCCCCAAGGCCGCCACCTACTGCTTAAGCCAACGCGCCGAACACATTTGGGAGGGCGTCTCTAGCGCCACGACCCGATCCCGCCCCATTATCAACACCCGCGACGAGCCACATGCCGACGCCGAGAAGTACCGGCGGCTGCACGTCATCGTCGGCGACTCCAACATGTCCGAGACCACCACCATGCTCAAGGTGGGCACCGCGGCGCTCGTGCTGGAAATGATCGAAAGTGGAGTCGCCTTCCGTGATTTTTCCCTGGATAACCCGATCCGCGCCATCCGTGAGGTTAGCCATGATGTCACCGGTCGCCGGCCGGTGCGGTTGGCCGGAGGCCGTCAGGCCAGCGCGCTGGACATCCAGCGGGAGTACTACACCCGCGCAGTCGAGCACTTGCAGACTCGGGAGCCCAACGCGCAGATCGAGCAGGTCGTCGACCTGTGGGGCCGCCAACTCGATGCCGTCGAAAGCCAGGATTTCGCCAAGGTCGACACCGAAATCGACTGGGTGATCAAACGCAAGCTGTTTCAGCGTTATCAGGACCGCTATGACATGGAGTTGTCCCACCCGAAGATCGCTCAGCTGGATCTGGCCTACCACGACATCAAGCGCGGACGCGGGATCTTTGATCTCCTGCAGCGCAAAGGGTTGGCCGCGCGCGTCACCACCGACGAAGAAATCGCGGAGGCCGTCGATCAGCCCCCACAGACCACCCGGGCCCGGCTGCGCGGTGAGTTCATCAGCGCCGCGCAGGAGGCGGGACGTGATTTCACCGTCGACTGGGTACATCTCAAACTCAACGACCAGGCGCAGCGCACCGTGCTGTGCAAAGACCCGTTCCGGGCGGTCGATGAGCGGGTTAAGCGGCTGATCGCGAGCATGTAGCACCACCAATGGCGACCTCGAAAGTCGAACGGCTGGTCAATCTCGTCATAGCCTTGCTGTCCACTCGTGGCTACATCACTGCGGAGAAGATCAGGTCCAGCGTGGCAGGCTATTCGGACAGCCCCAGCGTTGAGGCGTTCTCCCGGATGTTCGAGCGCGACAAGAACGAGCTGCGTGACCTCGGCATTCCGCTCGAGGTCGGCAGGGTCTCGGCGTTGGAGCCCACCGAGGGCTATCGCATCAACCGCGACGCCTACGCCCTGTCGCCTGTCGAGCTGACCCCGGATGAGGCGGCCGCGGTAGCCGTCGCCACCCAGCTGTGGGAGTCACCGGAGTTGATCACCGCGACCCAGGGCGCGTTGCTGAAGCTGCGGGCCGCCGGGGTGGACGTCGATCCCTTGGATACCGGGGCACCGGTGGCCATCGCGTCGGCGGCGGCCGTTTCGGGACTGCGCGGCTCTGAGGACGTTCTCGGAATCTTGTTGTCGGCCATCGATTCCGGGCAGGTGGTGCAGTTCTCTCATCGATCGTCGCGCGCAGAGCCGTACACCGTTCGGACCGTCGAGCCGTGGGGTGTGGTTACCGAGAAGGGCCGCTGGTATCTGGTCGGCCACGACCGCGACCGGGATGCAACCCGCGTCTTCCGGCTGTCCCGGATCGGAGCGCAGGTGACGCCAATCGGGCCGGCCGGCGCAACCACCGTGCCTGCCGGTGTGGACCTACGCAGCATCGTGGCGCAGAAGGTGACGGAGGTGCCGACCGGTGAGCAAGCCACGGTATGGGTAGCCGAGGGTCGGGCCACCGCGTTGCGACGTGCCGGGCGGTCCGCCGGGCCGCGACAACTTGGTGGTCGCGATGGCGAGGTGATCGAGCTTGAGATTCGATCCAGCGACCGGCTGGCGCGTGAGATCACCGGCTATGGGGCCGACGCAATCGTGCTGCAGCCCGGGTCTCTGCGCGACGATGTGCTGGCCCGACTACGCGCGCAAGCCGGAGCACTGGCATGAGCGCCCTGTCCACCCGGCTGGTGCGGCTGCTCAACATGGTGCCGTACTTCCAGGCCAACCCCCGGATCACCCGCGCCGAGGCCGCCGCCGAGCTGGGTGTCACCGCCAAGCAGCTGGAGGAGGACCTCAACCAGCTGTGGATGTGCGGCCTTCCGGGCTATTCCCCGGGTGACCTCATCGACTTCGAATTCTGCGGTGACACCATCGAGGTGACGTTCTCGGCGGGCATCGACCGGCCGTTAAAGCTCACATCGCCGGAGGCCACCGGGCTGCTGGTGGCGTTGCGGGCGCTAGCGGACATTCCCGGCGTGGTTGACCCGCAGGCGGCGCGCAGCGCCATCGCCAAGATCGCCGCCGCGGCCGGCGCGGTGGCCGCCGTTGCCGAACAGGCACCCACAGAAAGCCCGGCCGCCGCGGCCGTACGGGCCGCGGTGCGGAACAGTCGGGCGCTGACCATCGACTATTACGCCGCGTCGCATGACACCCTCACCACTCGGATCGTGGATCCCATCCGGGTGCTGTTGATCGGCGGGCACAGCTATTTGGAGGCCTGGTCGCGTGAGGCCGAAGGGGTTCGCCTGTTCCGTTTCGACCGGATTGTCGATGCCGCCGAGTTGGGCGAGCCCGCGGTTCCGCCGGAATCGGCACGGCAGGCGCCACCGGACACGTCGCTGTTCGACGGTGACCTATCGCTGCCGTCGGCGACGTTGCGGGTGGCACCGTCGGCCTCGTGGATGCTGGAGTACTACCCGATTCGGGAGCTACGACAGCTGCCGGACGGCTCCTGTGAGGTGGCCATGACCTACGCCTCTGAGGATTGGATGACGCGCCTATTGCTGGGCTTCGGTTCGGACGTGCGCGTTCTGGCGCCGGAGTCGCTCGCTCAGCGGGTTCGCGACGCCGCGACGGCCGCGCTGGATGCATACCAGGCAGCTGCGCCGCCGTGACGGCGCGAAATCTCCGGGTGCCGCGGCCGCTGCGGTAGCATCGGGTCAACGTCTGGAGGTAATCAAAGTGGGCAGTCTGAGTCCGTGGCATTGGGCGATCCTCGCTGTCGTGGTGATCGTGTTGTTCGGTGCCAAGAAGCTCCCCGATGCGGCGCGCTCGTTGGGCAAGTCATTGCGAATCTTTAAGTCCGAGGTCCGTGAACTGCAGAACGAGAACAAAGCGGAAGCGTCTATCGAGACCCCCACGCCGGTGCAATCGCAGCGTGTCGACCCCTCAGCGGCGTCTGGTCAAGACAGCACCGAGGCTCGGCCGGCTTAGCTCGGGCGTCGCTTCAGTGCGCGCCGCCGGTCTTCTCAAACGGCTCAACCCACGTAACAGGCGCAGCCGCGTCAATCCTGACGCGACGATGTCGCTGGTCGACCACCTGACCGAGTTACGCACCAGGTTGCTGATCTCCCTGGCCGCGATCTTGGTCACCACAATCTTCGGGTTCGTCTGGTATTCGCATTCGATTTTCGGGTTGGACAGCCTCGGAGAGTGGCTGCGGCATCCCTACTGTGCCCTGCCGCAGTCGGCCCGGGCGGATATCAGCGCCGACGGAGAGTGCCGTTTGTTGGCCACCGCGCCGTTCGACCAGTTCATGTTGCGGCTCAAGGTCGGGATGGCCGCCGGCATTGTGCTGGCTTGCCCGGTGTGGTTCTACCAGCTGTGGGCGTTCATCACGCCTGGTCTCTACCAGAGGGAGCGCCGCTTCGCGGTGGCCTTCGTGATCCCAGCAGCGGTGCTGTTCGTCGCCGGTGCCGTACTGGCCTACCTGGTGTTGTCCAAGGCGTTGGGCTTTTTGTTGACCGTCGGCAGCGACGTGCAGGTGACCGCGCTGTCTGGCGACCGCTACTTTGGCTTTCTGCTCAACCTGCTGGTGGTGTTCGGGGTCAGCTTCGAATTCCCCCTGCTGATCGTGATGCTGAACCTGGCGGGCCTGCTGACCTATGAGCGGCTCAAGTCTTGGCGGCGCGGGTTGATCTTTGCGATGTTCGTCTTCGCGGCGATCTTCACGCCCGGATCCGATCCGTTCTCGATGACCGCGCTCGGTGCGGCGTTGACCGTGCTGCTAGAGCTCGCCATTCAGATCGCCCGCGTGCATGACAAGCGAAAAGCCAAGCGCGAAGCCGCGATTCCCGACGACGAAGCTTCGGTCATCGACCCGCCCTCGCCGGTGCCGGCGCCATCGGTCATCGGATCTCATGACGACGTCACGTAGGCCCGCTAGCCGCGAGCGGGCGCGGTCAACTGGCGAGGCGGCGGCGACGTGACTGAGCTGGCCGAGCTGGACCGGTTCACCGCGGAACTACCGTTCTCGCTCGACGACTTTCAGCAGCGGGCTTGCAGCGCGCTGGAACGCGGCCACGGTGTGCTGGTGTGCGCGCCGACCGGCGCTGGCAAGACGGTGGTCGGCGAGTTCGCCGTGCACCTGGCGCTGGCGGCCGGCAGTAAATGTTTCTACACCACGCCGCTGAAAGCCCTGAGCAACCAAAAGCACACCGATCTCACAGCACGCTACGGCCGTGACCAGATCGGGCTGCTGACCGGTGACCTGTCGGTCAACGGCAACGCGCCGGTGGTGGTGATGACCACCGAAGTGCTGCGCAACATGCTCTACGCGGATTCGCCTGCGCTGCAGGGGCTTTCCTATGTGGTGATGGATGAGGTGCATTTCCTCGCCGACCGGATGCGGGGTCCGGTGTGGGAGGAGGTGATCCTGCAACTGCCCGACGACGTGCGGGTGGTCAGCCTGTCGGCGACGGTGAGCAACGCCGAGGAGTTCGGCGGTTGGATCCAGACGGTGCGGGGCGACACCACGGTGGTGGTCGACGAGCATCGGCCGGTGCCGTTGTGGCAACACGTCTTGGTGGGCAAGCGCATGTTCGACCTGTTCGATTACCGGATCGGCGAAGCCGAAGGGCAGCCCCAAGTCAACCGCGAGTTGCTGCGCCACATCGCGCATCGCCGTGAGGCCGACCGGATGGCCGATTGGCAGCCTCGGCGCCGAGGCTCGGGCCGGCCCGGCTTCTACCGGCCACCCGGCCGACCCGAGGTGATCGCCAAACTCGACGCTGAAGGGCTGTTGCCGGCGATCACCTTCGTGTTCTCCCGGGCCGGTTGTGACGCCGCGGTCACCCAATGCCTGCGGTCACCGCTGCGGTTGACCAGCGAAGAGGAGCGCGCACGGATCGCCGAGGTGATCGACCACCGCTGCGGTGACCTGGCCGACTCCGACCTGGCGGTACTCGGCTACTACGAATGGCGGGAAGGGTTACTGCGCGGTCTGGCCGCCCACCACGCGGGCATGTTGCCGGCCTTCCGGCACACGGTGGAGGAGCTGTTCACCGCCGGTTTGGTCAAGGCTGTATTCGCCACCGAGACTCTGGCGCTCGGTATCAACATGCCGGCCCGCACGGTGGTGCTGGAGCGGCTGGTGAAGTTCAACGGTGAGCAGCACATGCCGCTGACGCCGGGGGAGTACACCCAACTGACCGGTCGCGCCGGCCGGCGCGGTATCGACGTCGAGGGTCACGCGGTGGTGATCTGGCACCCGGAAATTGAACCGTCCGAGGTGGCGGGCCTGGCCTCCACCCGCACCTTTCCGCTGCGCAGCTCGTTTGCCCCGTCGTACAACATGACGATCAACCTGGTGCACCGGATGGGTCCGCAACAGGCGCACCGACTGCTCGAGCAGTCGTTCGCCCAATATCAGGCCGACCGATCCGTGGTCGGACTGGTCCGCGGAATTGAGCGGGGCAACAGGATACTCGGCGAGATCGCAGCCGAACTGGGCGGATCTGATGCGCCCATCCTCGAATACGCTCGATTGCGCGCGCGGGTGTCCGAGCTGGAACGTGCGCAGGCCCGCGCGTCGCGGTTACAGCGACGGCAGGCGGCCACCGATGCGCTGGCCGCGCTGCGCCGCGGTGACATCATCACCATCACCCACGGCCGCCGCGGTGGTCTGGCCGTCGTCCTGGAATCAGCCCGCGACCGCGACGACCCGCGTCCGCTGGTGCTAACCGAACACCGATGGGCGGGACGGATCTCCTCGGCCGACTACTCGGGCACGACGCCGGTGGGGTCGATGACGCTGCCCAAGCGGGTGGAGCACCGCCAGCCGCGGGTCCGGCGTGACCTGGCCTCGGCGCTGCGATCGGCAGCCGCGGGTCTGGTTATTCCAGCCGCCCGGCGCGTCAGCGAGGCCGGCGGGTTTCACGATCCGGAGCTGGAGTCGTCGCGCGAACAATTGCGCCGTCATCCGGTGCATACCTCGCCCGGGCTCGAGGACCAGATCCGCCAGGCCGAGCGTTACTTACGCATCGAACGCGACAACGCGCAATTAGAGAGGAAGGTCGCCGCCGCCACCAACTCGTTGGCCCGCACGTTCGACCGATTCGTCGGGCTGCTCACCGAACGGGAGTTCATCGATGGCCCGGCCACTGATCCCGTGGTCACCGACGACGGCCGGCTGCTGGCGCGGATTTACAGCGAGAGCGACCTGTTGGTGGCCGAGTGCCTACGTACAGGTGCGTGGGAGGGTTTAAAGCCGGCCGAATTGGCGGGGGTGGTGTCGGCGGTGGTCTACGAGACGCGCGGTGGTGACGGCCAGGGCGCCCCGTTCGGAGCCGATGTGCCCACACCGCGGTTACGGCAGGCTCTGACTCAGACATCAAGGCTGTCCACGACATTGCGCGCCGACGAGCAGGCACACCGCATCACCCCGAGTCGCGAACCCGACGATGGCTTTGTCAGAGTCATCTACCGCTGGTCGCGAACCGGTGATCTAGCGGCGGCATTGGCCGCTGCCGACGTGAACGGCAGCGGATCACCGTTATTGGCAGGGGATTTCGTGCGTTGGTGCCGTCAGGTGCTCGATCTGCTGGACCAAGTTCGTAACGCTGCGCCCAACCCCGAACTGCGGGCTACCGCAAAGCGCGCTATCGGTGACATTCGGCGCGGCGTCGTCGCGGTTGACGCCGGGTAGGCTGGGCCAGAGTTACGGTTAACACAGACTGAGGAGAAGCGATGAGCGGACCGCAGGGATCGGACCCAAGGCAGCCGTGGCAGCCGCCCGGCCAGGGCGCCGACCATTCCTCGGACCCCACCGTGGCCGCGGGATATCCCTGGCAGCAGCAGCCGACCCAGGAGGCGACGTGGCAGGCCCCGGCGTACACACCGCAGTACCAACAGCCGGCTGACCCGGCGTACCCGCAGCAGTACCCGCAGCCCACACCCGGCTATGCGCAGCCCGAACAGTTCGGTGCACAGCCCACCCAGCTCGGCGTGCCCGGTCAGTACGGCCAATACCAGCAGCCGGGCCAATATGGCCAGCCGGGACAGTACGGCCAGCCCGGCCAGTACGCACCGCCCGGTCAGTACCCCGGGCAATACGGCCCGTATGGCCAGTCGGGTCAGGGGTCGAAGCGTTCGGTTGCGGTGATCGGCGGCGTGATCGCCGTGATGGCCGTGCTGTTCATCGGCGCGGTTCTAATACTCGGCTTCTGGGCACCCGGATTCTTCGTCACCACCAAGCTGGACGTCATTAAGGCGCAGGCCGGTGTGCAGCAGGTTCTCACCGATGAGACCACGGGGTACGGCGCCAAGAACGTCAAAGACGTCAAGTGCAACAACGGTTCAGACCCCACGGTCAAAAAGGGCGCCACCTTCGAATGCACGGTGAGCATCGACGGCACCTCAAAGCGCGTGACCGTGACCTTCCAGGACAACAAGGGCACCTACGAGGTCGGCCGGCCACAGTAATCGTCATCCGGGCAGCGTGTCGAGCGCTTTTTGTAGTCGCGCGATCGAGGATTCAACCCCGAATCGGGTCGCCAGCTCGGCGGTGCGCTCCGGGTCAGCTGCGACCAGCGGGAACCTGTCGGTGGGTGTCGACAGCGTGACCGGTGCGTCGGTGGCGACCCGCACCACCCGGTCGGCGGCCTTGATGTAGGCCGACGCGGCAAGCAGTTTGGTACGTAGGCCCTTGGCCATCGTGGTCTTGCGGTCGTCGGCGGCCGCCATGATCTGATCTAGCGAGCCGTGTCGGGCCAGTAGGGTAGCGGCGGTCTTCTCGCCGACGCCTGGCACGCCGGGTAGGCCGTCGGACGGATCGCCACGCAGCAGCGCGAGTTCGGCGTAGGCCGCGCCGGCGCGATGTGCCGGCAACCCGTAGCGCTCGGCGACCTCGGCCGGTCCGAACAAGGTGGCCTTGGCAAGGCCGCGGCCCAGGTAGAGCACCCGGACCGGGACCGGATCGTCGGCGACCACTTGCAGCAGGTCGCGGTCTCCGCTGACCACGATTACCGGGTCGCGGCGCTCCCGGGTTGCCAGCGTGCCCAGCACGTCGTCGGCTTCGAATCCCGGGGCGCCTGCCATCGCGATCCCGAACGCGTCCAGTAACTCCATGATCATGTCGACCTGCGGGGTCAGCTCGTCGGGCACCTCCTCGACGTCGGGCTGGCCGTTGGGCTCAGGCTCAGCCACCCGGTGTGCCTTGTATGACGGGATCAGGTCCACCCGGAACTGCGGGCGCCAATCCAAGTCGAGGCAGACCGCCAGCCGGTTTGGCCGCTGCTGTGTGATCACCACCGCCATGGAGTCGATGAAGCCGCGTACGGCGTTGACCGGCCGGCCATCCGGAGCGGTGATCGATGATGGCACACCGAAGAACGAGCGGAACCACATGCTGGCGCCGTCCAGTAGCACCAGTGGCGATCGCAAGCGCGGCGGAGCCGGGTGCAGCGGGTCGCCACTTGTTGGGTCCAGTGGCGATCGCAAGCGCGGCGGAGCCGGGTGCAGCGGGTCGCCACTTGTTGGGTCCAGTGGCGATCGCAAGCGCGGCGGAGCCGGGTGCGGCGGGTCGCCACGCATCGGATCGGGTGCGGGCATGCGGGCTATCTTGCCAGCGCTCGCGAACGCGCGGTTAACCTGGCTGACATGGGTTCTCGCCGATTCGACGCCGAGGTTTATGCACGGCGGCTGGCTTTAGCGGCGGCCGCGACGGCGGACGCCGGTCTGGCGGGTCTGGTGATAACTCCCGGCTACGACCTGTGTTACCTCATCGGGTCGCGAGCGGAGACGTTCGAGCGGCTCACCGCGTTGGTGTTGCCGGCCGCCGGTGCGCCGGCGGTTGTGCTGCCGCGGCTGGAGCTCGCCGCCCTCAAGCAATCCGCCGCAGCGGAATTGGGTCTGCGCGTGTGCGATTGGGTCGACGGTGACGACCCCTACGGGTTGGTGAGTGCCGTGTTGGGCGGAGCTCCGGTAGCGACCGCGGTCACCGATTCCATGCCGGCGTTGCACATGTTGCCGCTGGCCGACGCACTGGGTGTGCTGCCGGTATTGGCCACCGACGTGCTGCGCAGGCTGCGGATGGTCAAGGAGGAAACCGAGATCGACGCGCTGCGTAAGGCCGGCGCGGCGATCGATCGAGTGCATGCCCGAGTGCCGGAGTTTCTGGTCCCGGGCCGAACGGAAGCCGACGTAGCCGCCGACATCGCCGAAGCAATTGTCGCCGAAGGGCATTCGGAGGTAGCGTTCGTCATCGTGGGTTCCGGGCCGCACGGCGCCGACCCGCATCACGGATATTCGGACCGCGAATTGCGGGAGGGTGACATCGTTGTCGTCGACATCGGCGGCACGTATGGGCCTGGATACCACTCCGACTCCACCCGAACCTACAGCATCGGCGAGCCTGATTCTGATGTAGCGCAGTCATATTCGATGTTGCAGCGAGCCCAGCGGGCGGCGTTCGAGGCCATCCGCCCAGGGGTGACAGCGGAGCAGGTGGACGCCGCCGCGCGTGACGTGCTCGCCGAGGCCGGGCTCGCGGAGTATTTTGTGCACCGCACCGGGCACGGCATCGGGCTGTGCGTGCACGAGGAGCCCTATATCGTCGCCGGCAATGACCTGGTGTTGGTTCCCGGCATGGCGTTTTCCATCGAGCCGGGAATCTATTTCCCGGGCCGGTGGGGCGCCCGCATCGAGGACATCGTGATCGTGACCGAGGACGGTGCTGTGTCTGTCAACAACTGCCCGCACGAGTTGATCGTGGTGCCGGTGTCCTAGGCCAATGGTGTCGCGCTCAGCCGGGTATCTTGGCGAGGATGTAGTTGGTGATGCCGATGACCGCCTGCTGGCCGCGGCTGGTGTCGGGCGTCATGATGTCGACATCGACAAGCACATTATTCTTCGCGGCGATCGCATGGTCTTCGCGGACTCGTAGCACCGGTCCCTGCGCCGTCAACACCATGGTGGTGATGCCATCAACGACTTCGGGAACGCTCGTCGACAGTTCAACGGGCCTTCGCCACTCACTACGGAAGAGTGTTACGGTTCGACCCCCGCATCGGCGCCAGATCGACGCCAAATCGGCCAAATGCCTTTGGGCTGTGGCCGCGTCGCGAAAGGCCACGATCAGTTGCCCCACTTGATTTGGGGCAGTCCCGGTGGGCGGCTCGTCGATTGTCAACCCGTAAAAGCCGATGACGGTCCCCAGGTCGTAGGCGCTAGGAACGCCACCCCCAACCGCCGGCCAGCACTCCGCGGGGTTGATTGACCCGTTGGGAGTCTGGGGTTGAAGCATTGGCTCATGGGCGACCAGGTTCTGGATGCCCACGAAGTTTTTGACGTCATCAAGGGGCGGCAACAACCCGGGTAGGCGCGACCTTGTCACGATCGGTGGTTGCGGTGGTGTTGTGCTGGACGAGGTGGGAGAAAGGGCTGCAGCGCTTGGCGGCGTCGCGGTCCGCGGTTGGTGCGATGTCATGGTCACCGCGGTGACGGCCGCGGCGGCCACCACCATCACGGCCGCCACCGCCGCCACGCCCCGACGGTAGCGGCGCGGTCGTCTCGGCAGCGGCGGCAGGCCTGGCGGCCAACCGTGACCGGGCGGCGTGGCCAACGCGGTCACTGACCCGACCGGATGCTGCCACCACGGCGAACCTGGCACGGCGCCTTGCGATATGACGTGCGGCGCGGGGCTCGGCGGCACCCATCCGTCGGTGGCTCCCCCGTACAGGGCTGCGGCGGCGGCATGTGCGAATTCACCCGCTGAGGTGAACCGACGCATGGGATCCTTGGCCATCGCAGTGGCGATCACCGCATCCATCGCCGCCGACAGCCCTGGCACGCGATCGCTGACCGTCGGCGGCGGTTGGTGCAGATGACCCGCCACCACTGCCACCGCCGCTCCAGCACCGGCGGCAAACGGCGCCTCACCGGTTAGGAGCCGAAATAGGGCACACCCCAACGAATACAAATCGGCCCGGCCATCAAAACCTTGCCCTGCAAGAACTTCCGGCGCAGCATAGGCCAACGTGGCCAGCACCGAACCGGTGGACGTCAGTCCCGTGTCGCCGAGCGCACGCGCGATCCCAAAATCGCTTAGCAGCACTCGTTCATCGCCGCCAGCGGCTCGCGACAACAAGAAGTTCGCCGGCTTGATATCGCGATGTATCACGCCTTGTTGGTGCGCATAGTCGAGCGCCTTGGCGACCTCGCCGATCACGTACACCGCCCGCGCTGTGGTCATGGTCGCCGCCCGCAGCGCATCCTCAGCGTTCCCGCCATCGACGAACTGCATCGCAATCCATAGCCGACCCTCGAACTGGCCGCGCTGATGAACCGCCACGATGTTGGGATGATCCAACCCCGCGGCCACATCGGCTTCGCGGACAAACCGTGCCCGAAAATCGAGGTCACGCGACAACTCCGCAGCAAGGACTTTCAAGGCTTCGCTACGCGGCAGATCGGGATTACGCGCCAGATATACGGTGCCCATTCCGCCGGCACCTAGCATCCGCTCTATCCGGTACCCGGCAAAAACCGAACCCGCACTCAACTCGTGGGCCACCAGCTACCATCCATCAACCGCAAAACCGCACCCCACTTGCGCCCGGCGCAACCGTCGGCAAGCCCCCAAGCGCAAGTAATCACCAAACCACGATAGCCAACTCACCAGTTCCAGGTGATCGCGTGCACCCGTGGTATCGGCCCGCGCATACGCTAAGCCGATCGCGTCGTGAAACGCTTCCGCCCACTACGCAGGTTGAAGCCTCCCGGGTATTCGCACACCTTGTTGTGTGTGACAGGTGTGCTCCACCCACGCCGAGGCGATGTCTTCCAGGTCAGCCAGGGTGCGGATCGGCCCGCTACGAAACGGGCTGCCGTGGCTGCATTCGGTCCTGTGGGGCCCTGTCGTGGTTTCACATAAGGCGTTGTCGAGGGCGTCGCCAACAATGCCTATCGACGGCCGCAGCCCGGCTAGCATCGGTGTCTTGCCGAAATATATTGCAGTATACTGACTTCCGGCGTCGCGATGATGAATAGCTCCGCCAAACGGGTGACCTAGGTGAGTCTGGAAGGCCGTGGCGTAATGCGCGTTCGACGAACGCTGCGTCTTTGGTCAGCGAGCATTCCCAGCCCGCGATCACACCGGCGTAGGCGTCGACCACGAACGCGGTGTAGCCGGAACTCCACGTCATCGGCGCGTAGGTGAAGTCGGCCGCTTCCAGCAGGTTCGTTGCTAAAGCCCGCCATTGCCGACCCGCCAGGTCTAGGGCCTGGGCCGCGGCCGGGTCTGGTTCGGTGGTGTGTGATGTGCGCTGCGAGGGGCACTCCGCGCCAACCGTTGGCCCGCATGATCGTCTTCACCGTGGCAGAGGGCCACCGGAAGCCCTGGCGCTGCAGGTGCGCCCACATCTTCAGGCTGCCGTACAGGCATTCCGGTGGGCGTTTGCCCTCGGCGTCGGGTTCGTAGTAGCCGGCCAGGATTTCGGTGATTGTGGTGTCCCACAGTGCGCGTTTCGAAGGCGCTGCCGCGCGATCCGCGAAATAGGTGCGCGAGGCGATCTGCACGCCGTGCACGGCCAGTGCCCGACAGATCGGTGTGACCCCGTAGGTGTGCTTGTGCTTGTCGCCGAACGCACAGATCAGCGGTGTCGCGGGTCGCACTTCCGCGCGAAGAAACTCGTTGCGACCTTGAGTATTTCGATGGTTTGCTCAAGCTCGCTGGTCTTTACGCTCCCACTTCTGCTGGCGGACACGCCGGCCACCACACCGCTATCGACCTCGGCTTGACCTGCCCACCGGCGCAGCGTCTCCGCGCTGATCCCCAGAGACCAACCGCACCGCCGAGCGTGAACTGGGGGGCCAGATTCCGGGCTCGGCCGAAATCTCGCCCTCAGAACACGCTCGGCGGCGCCAACGAACGACACCACGTCGCACATGTCGCTCACGTCCCATACTCACCTACAGTGACGCGGCCGCCCCCAAACCCAGTGCCGGTCAACAATCAAGGCGGCGGAAAGCGGTCATGTGTCAGCACAGGCCAAGCCCGCACCACCGGCGGCGATGGACGCGTCGAGGTCTTCCTGATGGGTGTAGGGAACCTCCATCATCGGAAGGCGTCGACTCCCGCCCCGGCAACGACGCGCCGATCTCCTCTACACCCTCAACTGCCAAAGGGTCGCCTATTGGTGTATGCCAACCGATTGCAACGCGTGGAGCGCATCGGCGGCCGCGCGATGTACCGCGTCGCGCTGGGCGTCGAGGCCCATTGCGTCGCCGCGAATCTTGGCGACGACCGCCGCCGCCATCGCCCGCCGTTCCGCTCTGTTGAATGGTTGCGGCCGTGCGCATCTCACGCAAAATGCTGTCCAGATCGGTCAGCAGCGTGCGAGCGTCGCGCAGGTCGACGTCACCGTCGGTAACAGCCCGGCGCGCTTGCCATAGCTGAACCAGGCGTCGATAGACCGATTTACGGGCCGCATTTCCCCCCTCGTGGAGTGGGCCGTAACTGAGCTCGCCCCTGGGCATGGGGTCCAGCAAGTGTCGCGCCGCTATCACCAGTTCGCCGGCCGCGACAACGTCGGTCGCCACCTCGCCATGCATGCGGCGAGTAACGTCGGCGTGTATCACATCAACCGGCGGGAGGCAGTCGGCATCCTCGGTAGCCCCTGTGCGGTGCGCCAGCGCGTGGATCGCCTCGGCGGCGGCTCGGCATACGGAATTGCACTGCAGCTCGACACCCAACGCGTCCCGGTAATTCTTGGCGACAACCGCGGCGGCCATCGCCCGCCGCTCCGCGCACGCGTATGCCCGTTCCACGCCTGCGGCGGTAATGGCCGCCAACAACACGTTCAGCACATCGATCAGCAGTGCGCGCACATCGCGCTGACCCGTCGGCCGTAGCTGCCATCGCTCATCGAGCACCTCACAGCGCGCGTGTCGCAGCTGTATCAGGCGTCCGTACACCTGTGCGCGGGCCGCTTTGACGGCCTGAAACAGCGGTCCATGCACGATGACAAGTGGCCGCGGCTGGGTATCGAGCTGATACCGCACGGTGAGTAGTAATTCGGATGCTGCTGCGGCATCCATGAGCAGCTCGCCGCCGCGCAACTGGCGTTCGATCTCGGCGCAAATCAGATCGAACGCCGACGACGAATCGTCACTCACCGGCATCGGTCTTCTCGTCGGGAGCTATGCGTCCGAAGTCCTTGTGCTCGGGCAGCAGGATGCGCCTGCGAACTACGGGCTTGCCGTCGGTGGGTTTCGTGGTCGGTGCGCTCGGGGGCACCGTCAGGCGGCCCTTGACCGGCTGGCCATTGGGGACCGCAGGCGCGGTCAGGCGCTTTTCGACCGGCTTTTCTTGGCCGCTCCCTTCGCCCCGGGCGCCCATCGCGCCCGGCGGCACCATCGGCATCCCGGCCGCACCCATGTGCGCTGAGGCAGGTGAAGCGCCGCCGGGCGGGGGCATCGTCGCCGACTTGGTCGGTGCCCCCGCGGGAGTCGTCGGCGGTGACGACGTCGGTACGGGTGGTGGACCCAGATAGCCGGTGGGGGTAGTGCCGCCAGCGCCCCCGCCCCCGACGTCACCGCCACCTGCACCGCTGCCAAGACCGGGCTCGCCCCCGATGCTGTCCAGCAGCCGCGCCCCGTCCACGGCCGCCAGTCCGTCAGCGCCTTGGGCCTGTTGCATTGCACTCATCAGCGGCTGCATGGCGCCCTGCCCGGCTTGCATCGCCTGTTGCGGGAGCTGGGTCAGCGGCCCCATGACGCCGCCGAGCGCGCCGCTGAGCGCTCCGCCGATGCCTGACGCCATCTGCGCCATTCCCTGCGCGCCCACCCCCTGCATCTGCTCCGCCGCATTGGCCTCGTTCGCCGAGAACTTGCGCGCGGCATCGGCCGCATGTGCCCGCCGATCGGTGTCATCTCCCTCGATGTCGGCGTTCGCGCCTCCCAGATCGGCGTTCGTGGACAAGCCAAACAGCGCCATCAGCAGGTCGATCAGCGTCGGTCCACCGGGATGAACGGGTCCCAGCGCCAGCGGCACCGGCCCTGGCCTGCCGGCCGCCGCCCAATATTGTTCGGGATGCGATTCGATTGACGTCATCTGGATCTCCTCGTTGATATCGCGGCGATCGCCCAGGCAAGGTGATAGTTCGCCCCCGACTGGTCGCCTGCGATCAGTGCGTTGATCGCCGCCAACAGCATCCAATCGACCACCGTGGCGATGTCGTGGTTGGGGTAGGTGGTCAGTACGGCTTGGTGGATCTCGGTGGTTTTGTGGTGTAGGAGGTCGGTTTCGTTGTCGGGGACGCCGTAGTTGCGGGTGGCGGCCACTACTACGG
>OBKH01000074.1_pt1 | contig 25535 bp, 17 predicted proteins | sample 1496241 | NCBI WGS metagenome assembly OBKH01 (sample SAMN03273953, study PRJEB22546) | soil metagenome | isolation source: rice field elevated CO2 plus elevated temperature | place: India: CRRI Experimental farm Cuttack,Odisha-753006 | collected 2013-12-17 | reverse complement strand
GACCACCGAGTGCTCCACTCTGTCCCTCGACGCCGCGCTTCCGATCTGGTGCCTAGGGCGCTGTTACCGCCCTGGTTGGCGGGGACGCCGCCGGCACCACCGGTACCGCCGATGGCGCCGTTGCCGCCGGCGGCACCGTTGCCACCGTTGCCACCGTTGCCACCGTTGCCGACCAGCCACCCGCCGCGACCACCGGCACCGCCGGCGCCGCCCGCACCGCCGGCGTGCCCGTTCGTGCCCGTACCGCCGGCACCGCCGTTGCCGCCGTCACCGCCGACGGAACTACCGGCGGACGCGGCCTGCCCGCCGGCGCCGCCCGCACCGCCATTGGCACCGCCGTCACCGCCGGCGGCGCCGTTCCCGCCGGCGCCTGCGTTGGCGATCGAGGTGTTTGCGGGGTTGCCATTGGCGTCTCCGCCCGCGCCACCGTTGCCGCCGTTGACGCCAGCACCCCCGGGCGTGCCGTCACCGCCTTGGGTGCCGATCAGGACGCTGGTTTGCGGCTCGATATTGCTGTCGCCGGCGGCGCCATTTAGCGCGGGGTTTGTGACGGGGGCCGGATTCACGCCGTCGTTGCCGGTCAGACCGTTGCCGCCTTGGCCGCCGCTGCCGCCACTGCCCCACAATCCGGCGGCGCCGCCAGCGCCCCCATTGCCGCCGGCACCGCCCGCGACGATCGCATTCCCGCCGATGCCGCCGTTTCCGCCGTTGCCGTACAACCAGCCGCCGCTGCCGCCGGCGCCACCGGCCGCGCCGGCACCGCCCGACCCGCCAGTACCGCCGTTGCCGATCAATCCGGCGTTGCCGCCGTTGCCGCCGGCCATTCCGGGCGTGGCGGCGCTGTTGTAGCCGGCGCCCCCGTTGCCGAACAGCAGACCGCCATCTTGCCCGTCGGGGCTGCTGGCGGTGCCGACAGCCCCGTCGCCAATTAACGGGCGCCCCAACAGCGCCTGAGTGGGCGCGTTAATTGCGTTCAGCAGATTCTGCTGGACGTTGGCGGCCTCGGTGAGGGCGTACGATCCGCCGGCACCGGTCAAGGCCTGGACAAACTGATCGTGTAACGCCGTCGCCTGGGCCGCGACCTGTTGGTAGCTCACAGCGTGCCCGGAAAACAGCGACGCCAGGGCGGCCGAGACCTCGTCGGCACCGGCTGCCAGTAGCCCCGTTGTGCCGGCGGCTGCCGCTGCATTCGCGGCACTTAGCGCAGAACCGATGTTCGCCACATCCGACGCGGCCGCCGCCAATGCCTCCGGGACTGCTACGACAAACGACATCACAACCCACCCCCAGGCTGCCAGCACGCAACCTGCGAGATCACAACACCCGGATGCTAGCGCAATATGGGCCAACGGGCGTGGGGTTTGCGGCAGATTCATTGACCGCAACGCCTTCGCTGCGCGCCGCCGCTGACAGCTGCGCCTGCGCTGCCGTTGTTGCCGGTGAAGGTGTCACCGCTGACGGTGGTGGTAGCTGGACGCGCAAGCTCACCGGCATCGATTTTCCCGGGATGTCGTGGTCCGATGTGATCGCCCGGGTTGCGTTCGGTGTGCTGTCACCGGTTGGGTGCTCCTGTCCGGCGCCCGACGCCGATGAGCTTCGTTGTGCGCATACCGGCTGGTTCGGTGTCACCTTGGTCGCGACTAGACCGCCCCGGCAAAGCCGTGCTGACGCCAGGCCTCGTAGACCGCGACGGCTGCGGCGTTGGACAGGTTCAACGAGCGCCGGCCCGCCAGCATCGGAATGCGCACCTGCCCGGTGATGTGCGTATCAGCCAGGGTGGCCTCGTCCAGGCCGGTGGGTTCGGGCCCGAACATCAACACGTCACCGGCCCGGTAGCCGACGTTGGTGAACAACGTCGTCGCCTGCGCCGTGAAGGCGAACACCCGCGCTGGCGACAGCGCCTCCCAGGCGTGCGCGAGCGAGGCATGAACGGTGACCGAGGCCAGGTCGTGGTAGTCCAGCCCGGCCCGTCGCAGCTTGGGTTCGGACAGGTCGAAGCCGAGCGGCTCGACCAGATGCAGTTCACAGCCGGTTGCGGCGCACGTCCGGATGGCGTTGCCGGTGTTGGGGGCGATACGCGGAGATACGAACAGCAGCCGGAACATCCGCCGATCATGGCAAAGCGCCCGGTGCCCGTTTGCCGGCCTGTCCGGTGACATGCTCGGTGACAGCGGTGGAGACCTCGGCCGTGGGCTGTCATACTCGTCGGATTGCCAGTTGTTTACGTCCGCGCCCGGCCGGCTGGGGCGGACGGCATCAAGGCATGAGCAGGAAGTCTATGAGTCTCTCCGTTTTTCGAGCGCTGCATAAGGGTGCGGCCGGTGGCACGGCCGCGGCCACGTGACCATGTTCGCCCGCCCGACCATCCCGGTCGCGGCGGCCGCTTCTGATATTTCCGCCCCGGCTCAACCGGCCCGCGGCAAACCTCAGCAACGCCCGCCGTCCTGGTCGCCGCGCAACTGGCCGGTCCGATGGAAAGTGTTCACGATCGCGCTTCTGCCGCTGGTAGTGGCGATGGTGTTAGCAGGATTGCGGGTCGAGGCTGCGATGGCCAGCACCAGCGGCCTGCGGCTGGTCGCCGCGCGCGCCGAAATGATACCCGCGATCACGAAATACATGTCGGCGCTGGACGTCGCCGTGCTGGCCAGCTCGACCGGACACGATGTGGAGGGGGCGCAGAAAAACTTCACCGCCCGCAAGTACGAGCTGCAGACGCGACTGGCCGACACCGACGTCATCGCAGACGTGCGGTCGGGAGTGAACACGCTGCTCAACGGCGGTCAGGCGCTGCTGGATAAGGTGCTGGCCGACAGCATCGGCTTGCGGGATCGGGTCACCGCCTACGCGCCGCTGCTGTTGACGGCCCAGAACGTGATTGACGCGTCGGTGCGGGTTGACAGCGAGCAAATCCGAACCCAGGTGCAGGGTTTGAGCCGAGCCGTTGGCGCCCGCGGGCAGATGACGATGCAGGAGATCCTGGTGACTCGCGGCGCCGACCTTGCCGAGCCGCAACTGCGCAGCGCGATGGTTACCCTGGCCGGCACCGAACCCTCGACGCTGTTCGGGATGAGCGCGGCGCTCGGTGCAGGCTCGCCGGACACCAAGAACCTGCAGCAGCAAATGGTGACCAGGATGGCGATCATGTCCGATCCGGCCGTTGCACTGGTCAACAACCCAGAGCTGCTGCACTCGATACAGATCACCCGCGACATTGCCGAGCAGGTGATCACCGACACCACCGAGGCGGTGACGAAGTCGGTGCAAAGCCAGGCCACCGACCGGCGGGATGCCGCGATTCGCGACGCCGTGCTGGTGTTGGCCGCCATCGCGACCGCGATCGTCGTCGTGTTGGTGGTGGCGCGCACGCTGGTCGGGCCGATGCGGGTACTGCGTGATGGGGCGCTCAAGGTTGCTCATACCGATCTCGACGGCGAGATCGCGGCGGTCCGCGCCGGCGACGAGCCGATCCCCGAGCCACTGGCGGTGTACACCACCGAGGAAATCGGTCAGGTCGCGCATGCGGTCGACGAGCTGCACACCCGGGCCCTGTTGCTGGCCGGCGAGGAAACGCGGTTGCGACTGCTGGTCAACGAGATGTTTGAGACCATGTCGCGGCGTAGCCGTTCCCTGGTCGACCAGCAGCTGTCGGTCATCGACCAACTGGAGCGCAACGAGGAGGATCCCGCCCGACTCGACAGCCTTTTCCGGCTCGATCACCTGGCCGCCCGGCTGCGCCGCAACAGCGCCAACCTGCTGGTGCTGGCCGGTGCGCAGATTACCCGTGACCACCGCGAGCCGGTGCCGCTGTCAACCGTGATCAGCGCCGCCGTGTCAGAGGTCGAGGACTATCGCCGCGTCGACATCGCGAGGGTACCCGACTGTGCGGTAGTCGGCGCAGCGGCTGGTGGCGTCATTCATCTGCTTGCCGAGCTGATCGACAACGCGTTGCGCTACTCGTCACCGACCACACCCGTTCGGGTTGCCGCCGCAATCGGCAGCGAAGGCAGTGTTCTGCTGCGAATCTCGGATTCCGGCCTGGGCATGACCGATGCCGATCGGCGGATGGCCAATATGCGGCTGCGGGCCGGCGGTGAGGTCACCCCGGATAGTGCCCGGCACATGGGTCTGTTCGTAGTCGGCCGGCTGGCCGGTCGGCACGGCATCCGAGTCGGGCTGCGCGGTCCGGTGACCGGTGAACAGGGCACCGGCACCACCGCCGAGGTCTACCTGCCGCTAGCCGTGCTCGAGGGGACGGCCCCAGCGCAGCCGCCAAAGCCGCGGGTATTTGCGATCAAGCCGCCGTGTCCTGAACCCGCGGCGGCCGATCCGACGGACGTTCCCGCCGCCATCGGGCCGCTACCACCGGTCACGTTGCTCCCGCGCCGTACCCCGGGGTCCAGTGGCATCGCCGACGTCCCGGCCCAGCCGATGCAGCAGCGGCGGCGCGAGCTGAAAACACCCTGGTGGGAGGATAGGTTTCAACAGGAGCCCAAACAACCGCCCGCACCAGAACCGCGACCGGCGCCGCCGCCCGCCAAACCCGCGCCACCGGCGGGCCCGGTTGATGACGACGTCATCTACCGGCGGATGCTCTCCGAGATGGTGGGTGACCCGCACGAGCTGGCCCACAGCCCCGATCTGGACTGGAAGTCGGTGTGGGACCACGGCTGGTCGGCGGCCGCCGAGGCCGCGGACAAGCCCGTGCAGTCCCGCACGGACTACGGCCTGCCGGTGCGCGAACCCGGGGCCCGGTTAGTGCCGGGGGCGGCGGTGCCTGAGGGACCCGATCGGGAGCATCCGGGTGCAGCGCTAGCATCCAACGGCGGACTTCATCCCGGCCGAGCGCCGCGGCACGCGGCTGCGGTACGCGACCCCGACGCGGTTCGTGCCTCCATCAGCAGCCATTTCGGCGGCGTGCGCACCGGGCGGTCGCATGCCCGCGAGAGCAGTCAGGGACCCAATCAGCAATGAAAGCCCGCTTGCCGGACAGCCCGCTTGACTGGCTGGTGTCGAAGTTCGCCCGCGAGGTTCCCGGGGTGGCCCATGCATTGCTGGTGTCGGTCGACGGGCTTCCCGTGGCGGCCAGCGAACATCTACCACGCGAACGCGCCGATCAGTTGGCCGCGGTGACGTCCGGGCTGGCCAGCCTGGCCGGCGGCGCCGCGCAACTGTTCGACGGCGGGCAGGTGCTGCAGTCGGTGGTTGAGATGCAGAACGGCTACCTGCTGTTGATGCAGGTGGGAGACGGGTCGGCGCTGGCGGCGCTGGCCGCGACCGGATGCGATATCGGCCAGATCGGTTATGAGATGGCCATCCTTGTCGAGCGGGTGGGCGGCGTTGTTCAATCCTGCCGGCGATAGACCGAAGGCGGGCCTGGTCCGCCCCTACACGCTGACCGCCGGACGTACCGGTACCGACGTCGACCTTCCGCTTCAGGCGCCGGTGCAGACCCTGCCGGCGGGACCGGCTGGCCGCTGGCCGGCCTACGACATGCGACGCAGGATCTTGCAATTGTGCATTGGCAGTCCGTCGGTCGCGGAAATCTCGGCTCGGCTGGATTTGCCGGTGGGTGTGGCGCGTGTGCTGGTCGGTGATCTGGTCACGTCCGGTTACCTTCGGGTGCACGCGACCTTGACCGACCGATCGACCCGCGACGAACGCCACGAACTCATAGGAAGGACCCTGCGTGGCCTTAAAGCACTCTGAGGCATCCGGCACCGCGTCGACGAAGATCGTCATCGCGGGCGGATTCGGGTCCGGCAAGACCACATTCGTCGGCGCTGTTTCGGAGATCATGCCGTTGCGCACCGAAGCGATGGTCACCGATGCCTCCGCCGGCGTCGACATGCTGGAGGCCACTCCCGACAAGCGGAGCACCACGGTGGCGATGGACTTCGGCCGCATCACCTTGGGCGAGGATCTGGTGCTTTATCTATTCGGTACCCCGGGCCAGCGCCGGTTCTGGTTCATGTGGGACGACCTGGTGCGTGGTGCCATCGGGGCGATCGTCTTGGTCGACTGCCGGCGTCTGCAGGACAGCTTTGCGGCGGTCGACTTCTTCGAACACCGCAACCTGCCGTTCTTGATCGCCATCAACGAGTTCGACAGCGCGCCAAGGTATCCGGTTAGCGCGGTGCGCGACGCGTTGACGCTGCCCGCACACATTCCGGTGATCAATGTTGACGCCCGCAATCGCAGGTCGGCGACCGATGCACTGATCGCGGTGAGCGAATACGCGCTGGCCACCCTGTCTCCTGCGGGCGGTTGAAAAGCGTTGCAGCAGTGGGTTGATTGCGAATTCACCGGTCGAGACTTCCGCGACGAGGACCTTAGCCGCCTGCACACCGAACGGGCGATGTTCAGCGAATGCGATTTCAGCGGCGTGAATCTGGCCGAGTCACAACACCGAGGGTCGGCGTTTCGTAATTGCACCTTCGAACGGACGACACTGTGGCACAGCACATTTGCCCAGTGCAGCATGTTGGGCTCGGTCTTCGTGGCTTGCCGGCTGCGGCCGCTGACGTTGGACGACGTGGATTTCACGCTCGCCGTGCTCGGCGGAAATGATCTGCGTGGTCTCAACTTGACCGGCTGCCGGTTGCGAGAGACCAGCCTGGTGGATACCGACTTGCGCAAGTGCGTGCTGCGCGGCGCCGACCTCAGTGGTGCCCGTACCACGGGCGCCCGGCTGGATGACGCCGACTTGCGGGGCGCGACCGTGGACCCGGTATTGTGGCGGACCGCGTCGTTGGTGGGTGCGCGTGTCGACGTCGACCAAGCCGTGGCCTTTGCGGCGGCGCACGGGCTGTGCTTGGCAGGGGGCTAGATCGGTGAGCCGGGACGCGACGACGGGGTGCGTGACAGCCGTCCGATGATGCCCTGGTGATGGCCGACCTCGAAGGTGATCCACGGCCCGGTGGGCTTCCCGATGTTGATAGTCAGGCCGTCATAAATGTCGACTTCCGACACCCGCTGGCCGTCGACGAACATCCCGCTCTGCGAATCGTTGTCGATCGCGATCCAATTGCCCCGATCGAAGCGCAGCAACAGGTGCGCACGGGCGATCAGTGGGTGCGCCACGCGCATGTCGGCACGAAGATCACTCCCGACAACCACGTCGCGGCCCGCGGCGAAGCATTGCTGCGACCGATCGGACCGAACTGTCAGCACCGGTGGATGGGGTCGACTCATCGGTTCAAATTATGCTGCGCGCGGTCAATAGTGCCTGAGCCGGATTCGCGCGGGGAAGTCAACCGGATTTCCGGCACAATGGGTTGCACTTCTTCACGGTGGCGTCAATCTGGACGCTATGGAGCCCCGGTGACCACACAGTGAGTGCGGCGATAAATCGTGGCCATGCACTGATTACAGTGTGTGCACGCCGACCGCACCTGGCTGCCTTCGGCCGCGATCCGATTGACCAGGTCGGGCTCGGCGAGCAGCGCCCGAGCCATCGCGACGAACTCGAACCCTTCGGCCATCGCCAGGTCCATGGTCGTTCGGTTGGTGATGCCGCCCAGCAGAATCAGCGGGATTGTCAGCTCGGCGCGAAACAACCGAGCCTCGCGTAACAGATAGGCATCGCGGTAGGGGTATTCGCGGAAAAACCTATGGCCGGTCATCCGGATGCCCCAGCGCAGCGGTGGTTTGAACGCGGCGGCGAACTCCTTAACCGGCGCGTCGCCGCGGAACAAATACATCGGGTTGACCAGCGAGCTGCCCGCGGTGAGCTCGATCGCGTCTAGCCCGCCGTCGTCCTGCAGCCACCTGGCGGTGGTCAGTGCCTCGTCGACTGTGATGCCGCCGCGGATGCCATCGGTCATGTTGAGCTTGGCGGTCACCGCGACCTGCTGCCGGACGGCGCGGCGCACGGCCATCACCAATCCGCGAGCTACCTTCGCCCGGTTCTGCAACGAACCGCCGAACTCGTCATCACGCCGGTTGAGCAGCGGAGACAGAAACGCGCTCGCCAGATAGTTATGCCCCAAATGGATTTCGACGGCGTCGAAGCCGGCGTCGACGGCCAGCCGGGCGGCATGGGCGTGCGCGGCCAGCACATCGTCGATGTCCTCGCGGGTCGCCTTCTGGGCGAACCGCATAGCGATCGGATTGAAGAACCGCACCGGAGCCAGCGCGGTCGCCTGGTTGGAGCGGGCGTCGGCCACCGGGCCGGCGTGGCCGATCTGGGCGCTGATCGCCGCCCCCTCGGCGTGTATCGCCTCGGTGAGCCGGCGCAGTCCCGGCACCGCATGCGGGCGCATCCAGATCTGGTTGCCGCCGGTGCGTCCGCCGGGGGAGACCGCGCAATAGGCGACGGTGGTCATGGCGACCCCGCCCGCGGCCGGCAGCCGGTGGTACTCGATCAGGTCATCGGTCACCAACGCGTCAGGTGTGCGGGCCTCGAAGGTGGCGGCCTTGATGACCCGGTTACGCAGCGTGAGCGGACCGAGTTTGGCCGGGTTGAACACGTCCGGGGCTTCGCAGCTGCCGGGAGCCACATGGGGAGCTTAAGCCCGCCGGAATACCACCAGCCCCCAAATCAGTAGTGGTATCGGGCCTTCAGCATCGTGACTTCGTCGTCGCCCGCTCGATACACCAGCCGGTGTTCGTCGTCGATCCGGCGCGACCAGTATCCCGACAACTCACCTTGGAGCGGCTCGGGTTTGCCGATCCCGCTGAACGGATCACGCTGAATTTCTCCGATCAACCGGGTGATCCGACGGGCCGTTTTGCGATCAGCGGCCAGCCAGAACAAGAAGTCCTCCCAGGCATCGGGATCGAAGTTGACGCTTCTCACTCCTCGCCGCCGGCCATCTCCCGCAGCTCATCTACAGACTTGGTGAAAGCCGAGTGCCCAGCCTTATCCCGGGCAACCGCTTCCATCAACCGCCTGGCGTTCTCCGGTGAGCGCAGCAGATAGACCGTTTCCTGCCACGCGTCGTAGTCGTCGGCGGACATCAGCACCGCATCGCCGGCCCGGGAGGTGATCCGCACCGGCTGGTGATCGGTATTGACCTGTTCGATGAGTGGAAACAGGCGCTGCCTCGCCTCGCTCGCACTGATGCTCATGCGTCCTCTCTTAGAAAGATGTACGGATAATCTGTACCACAATGGTACAAGTTGTCCGTACGGTGGGCGCGTGAGCGGGTCGTCGCCATCGGCACCGCGGACACGCATGCCAGACTGGCTGGCGTGGGCGCGATCATGCTGGACGGCAAGGCTACCCGCGACGAGATCTTCGGTGACCTCAAGCAGCGGGTGGCCGCATTGGACGCGGCGGGCCGCACGCCCGGCTTGGGCACCATCCTGGTCGGTGACGACCCGGGGTCGCAGGCCTACGTGCGCGGTAAGCACGCTGATTGCGCCAAGGTGGGCATCACGTCGATTCGCCGCGACCTGCCCGCCGACATCAGCACCGCCACGCTGAATGAGACCATCGACGAACTGAACGCCAACCCCGACTGCACCGGCTACATCGTGCAGTTGCCGTTGCCCAAGCATCTCGACGAGAACGCGGCGTTGGAGCGCGTCGACCCGGCCAAGGACGCCGATGGGTTGCACCCGACCAACCTGGGCCGGCTGGTGCTGGGCACCCCGGCGCCGCTGCCGTGTACTCCGCGCGGCATTGTGCACCTGCTGCGGCGCTACGACATCTCGATCGCCGGCGCGCATGTGGTCGTTATCGGTCGTGGTGTGACGGTGGGCCGGCCGCTGGGGCTGTTGCTGACCCGGCGCTCGGAGAATGCCACGGTGACGTTGTGCCACACCGGTACCCGCGACCTGCCCGCGTTGACCCGGCAGGCCGACATCGTCGTGGCCGCGGTCGGGGTGGCGCACCTGTTGACGGCTGACATGGTGCGCCCGGGTGCCGCGGTAATCGACGTCGGCGTCAGCCGCACTGATGACGGACTGGTCGGCGACGTGCATCCCGATGTGTGGGAGCTCGCCGGCCACGTGTCACCCAATCCGGGCGGCGTGGGCCCGTTGACCCGGGCGTTCTTGTTGACCAATGTCGTGGAGCTGGCTGAGCGGCGATGACCGTGAGGGCCGTTTTCCGGCGCACTGTTGGCGCCCAGTGGCCGATCCTGCTGGTTGGGTCGATCTTCGCGGTGGGGTTCGTGCTGGCGGGGGCTAACTTCTGGCGCCGTGGTGCGCTGCTGATCGGTATCGGCGTTGGGGTGGCGGCGGTGCTGCGGTTGGTGTTGTCCGAGGAACGGGCCGGCCTGTTGGTGGTGCGCAGCAAGGGGATCGATTTCGTGACGACCGTGACGGTCGCGGCGGCCATGGTCTACATCGCATCCACGATCGATCCGTTAGGGACCGGCTAGGAGCCGCGCACGCCTAGGACCCGGGCAGCCCCGGCATGTCTGGCAGGGCCGGCAGGTTGCCGCTGGCGACGTCTGCCATCACCGAGGGGCAGTACATCGAAATCGCGATACTGGTGAAGGTTTGCGCCATGTCCTGGGACATGCCTTGGGCGCGCGCCACAACGCTGGCTACCGCGGTGTTAAACGACCCGCCGGGCTCGGCCAGGATCGGGCAGACGGACTGACCCAGCGCTTTGGCGTCGACCGGATCGCCGTAGTTGACGCCGGCATTGTTCAGCGCGGCGATGAACGCGTCGTCGACGGGGTTTGCCTGTGCTGGCGCGGCGAAGGCCGCGGCGCTGAGAATGCCCGCGGATGCCGCCAGCAGTCGCAGCGTCAGGGTCTGATGGCGCCGTAGGTTCATCTCAGGAACCTTGGTCCATGGTCGTCACATTTGGGACACGAAGTTATAAAGGTTTGCGCTCTGGCGCGTTCTGATACCGGCCGGGGTTCTCGATACGACACGATCGCGGTCGTGATGTCTCGCCAGACGTTTCTTCGCGGCGCCGTCGGAGCGCCGGCGACGTCGGCGGTCTTCCCGACGATATTGGCGCGCGCAACACCGGGTGATGGGTGGGCCAGTCTGGCCTCATCGATAGGCGGGCAGGTGCTGCTGCCGGCCAACGGCAGGGCGTTCACGAGCGGAAAGCAGATCTTCAATTCGAACTACAGCGGCTTGAATCCGGCCGCGGTGGTGACGGTCGCCTCGCAGGCAGACGTCCGGAAGGCGGTTTCGTAGCGGCGGCCAGCAAGCTCAAGATCGCTGTGCGCGGCGGCGGACATTCCTACATCGGCGCCTCGTCGGCCAATGGCGCCATGGTGCTCGATCTGCTGGGCCTACCGGGCGGGGTGCATTTCGACAGCGCCACGAGAAACGTACGGTGTCGGCCGCGACCGATCTCTATGCGGTCCATCAAGCGTTGGCCGGTGAGAGCCGGGCGATTCCGACCGGCAGCTGCCCGACCGTGGGTGTGGCGGGTTTGACCCTGGGCGGCGGGTTAGGCGCCGATTCTCGCCATGCGGGGTTGACCTGCGATGCGCTCAAGTCGGCGACGGTGGTGTTGCCCGGCGGTGATGCGGTGAGCGCGTCTGCCGACGACCACGCGGAGCTGTTCTGGGCGCTTCGTGGCGGCGGGGGCGGCAACTTCGGGGTGACGACATCGATGACGTTCGCGAGGTTCCCCACCGCGGACTGCGATGTCGTCCGTGTCGATTTCGCGCCGTCTGCGGCCGCGCAGGTGCTGGTCGGCTGACAGACGTGGCTGGCCGGGGCCGACCGCACCACGTGGGGTCTGGTTGACCCCGCGGTCAGCTCATCCGGAGGCAATTGTCATGTGCTGGCGAGCTGCCCGGCGCGGTCCGGCGCGGCTGTCGCGGATGCGATCAAGTCCGCGGTTGGAGTGCAACCCAGTGGAGTTGAGCACAAGACGCTGCGCCGTATGGACCTGGTGAGGTATCTGGCCGGCGGCCATACGACCTATCCGCCGGAGGGCTTCGTGGCTGGATCCGATGTCATCGGGACGACGAATCCGGCCGCGGCCCAAGCCATCGTCGCCGCCATCGGAACATGGCCACCCGCTGCGGGCCGCGCGTCGGCTCTGATCGATTCGCTGGGCGGCGCGGTGGGCGACATGGACCCGGAGGGCTCGGCATTTCCCTGGTGCCGCCAGTCCGCTGTGGTGCAGTGGTATGTCAACACCCCCAGCGACGGCCAGGTGGCGACGGCCAACAAATGGCTGAGCGACGCACACCACGCGGTGCAACACTTTTCGGTCGGCGGCTATGTCAACTACCTGGAGGCCAACGCCGCGGCGTCACAATACTTCGGCGCGAACCTGTCGCGGCTGACCACAGTGCGGCGCAAGTACGATCCCGACCGGATCATGTACTCGGGTCTGGATTTCTCTACCAGACAGGTCGCTGAACGACTTTTACCCGCTCTCGGCTTTCGAGTGAGGTTCGGGGTTTTGGTAATCAGGTGCGCACTGTGCACTGACACTGTGAAACGCTTGGGAACTTTGCCCAACCTTACGTGGTCGCGCTTAAAAGTGAACGTCGCAGTGACCCAAGAACAGGCTGGGGTCATGGATTTGCCGGCGCTGCCGGTTCGGCGCACGCCGCGGCGGTGAGCATGCTCGCGGACTCCGCCAGCAGTCGAAGTGTCAGGGCAGATGACGCCCTGCCGCTCGCCGGTCTGGACAGGGCATATGTGCATTTTGCTGCGGCGTCTGTGCAAAGTGCACCCAGTACCCGCGATTATCGGGGAATCGTTCTTGGGCCGTTGGCAATGCGAGCAAAATTATCGGGGCGTCGACACGTCATGTGGGGGGTGTCGGTGGGGATTGGTGTCGGGCTGGGAAGGGGAATGGGTGATGGAGTTTCCGGTGTTGCCACCGGAAATCAACTCCGTGCTGATGTATTCGGGTGCGGGGTCGAGCCCGTTGCTGGCGGCGGCCGCGGCGTGGGATGGGCTGGCTGAGGAGTTGGGGTCGGCGGCGGTGTCGTTTGGGCAGGTGACGTCGGGCCTGACGGCGGGGGTGTGGCAGGGTGCGGCGGCGGCGGCGATGGCGGCCGCGGCGGCGCCGTATGCGGGGTGGTTGGGTTCGGTGGCGGCCGCGGCCGAGGCGGTGGCCGGGCAGGCGCGGGTGGTGGTGGGGGTCTTTGAGGCGGCGTTGGCGGCGACGGTGGATCCGGCGCTGGTGGCGGCCAACCGGGCGCGGCTGGTGGCGTTGGCGGTGTCGAATCTGTTGGGGCAGAACACGCCGGCGATCGCGGCCGCCGAGGCCGAGTACGAGCTGATGTGGGCCGCCGATGTGGCGGCGATGGCCGGCTACCATTCCGGCGCGTCGGCTGCTGCCGCGGCGTTGCCGGCGTTCAGCCCACCGGCGCAGGCGCTGGGGGGAGGTGTCGGCGCGTTCCTTACCGCCCTGTTCGCCAGCCCTGCGAAGGCGCTGAGCCTGAATGCGGGTTTGGGCAATGTCGGCAATTACAACGTCGGGTTGGGCAATGTCGGGGTGTTCAACCTGGGCGCGGGCAATGTGGGTGGGCAGAATCTGGGTTTCGGGAATGCCGGTGGCACCAATGTCGGGTTCGGCAACCTCGGTAACGGGAATGTCGGGTTCGGCAACTCCGGTCTGGGGGCGGGCCTGGCCGGCTTGGGCAATATCGGGTTGGGCAATGCGGGCAGCAGCAACTATGGTTTCGCAAACCTGGGTGTGGGCAACATCGGTTTCGGCAACACCGGCACCAACAACGTCGGCGTCGGGCTCACCGGCAACCACCTGACGGGTATCGGGGGCCTGAATTCGGGCACCGGGAATATCGGGTTGTTCAACTCCGGCACCGGGAATGTGGGGTTCTTCAATTCGGGGACCGGGAACTTCGGGGTGTTCAACTCGGGTAATTACAACACCGGTGTCGGTAATGCGGGGACGGCCAGCACGGGGTTGTTCAATGCCGGCAATTTCAACACCGGCGTGGTGAACGTGGGCAGTTACAACACCGGCAGTTTCAACGCCGGCGACACCAACACCGGTGGCTTCAACCCCGGCGGTGTGAACACCGGCTGGCTGAACACCGGCAACACCAACACCGGCATCGCCAACTCGGGCAACGTCAACACCGGCGCGTTCATCTCGGGCAACTTCAACAACGGCGTGCTGTGGGTGGGTGACTACCAGGGCCTGTTCGGCGTCTCCGCCGGCTCGTCGATCCCCGCAATTCCCATCGGCCTGGTGCTCAACGGCGACATCGGCCCGATCACCATCCAGCCCATCCCGATCCTGCCCACCATCCCGCTCAGCATTCACCAAACCGTCAACTTGGGCCCGCTGGTGGTTCCCGACATCGTGATCCCCGCCTTCGGCGGCGGTATCGGCATACCCATCAACATCGGCCCGCTGACCATCACACCCATCACCCTGTTTGCCCAACAGACATTTGTCAACCAATTGCCCTTTCCCACCTTCAGTTTAGGGAAAATCACAATTCCACAAATCCAAACCTTTGATTCTAACGGTCAGCTTGTCAGCTTTATCGGCCCTATCGTTATCGACACCACCATTCCCGGACCCACCAATCCACAGATTGATTTAACGATCAGATGGGATACCCCTCCGATCACGCTGTTCCCGAATGGCATCAGTGCTCCCGATAATCCTTTGGGGTTGCTGGTGAGTGTGTCGATCAGTAACCCGGGCTTTACCATCCCGGGATTTAGTGTTCCCGCGCAGCCGTTGCCGTTGTCGATCGATATCGAGGGCCAGATCGACGGGTTCAGCACCCCGCCGATCACGATCGATCGCATCCCCCTGACCGTGGGGGGCGGGGTCACGATCGGCCCCATCACGATCCAGGGCCTTCATATCCCGGCGGCGCCGGGAGTGGGGAACACCACCACGGCCCCGTCGTCGGGATTCTTCAACTCCGGTGCGGGTGGGGTGTCGGGTTTCGGCAACGTCGGCGCGGGCAGCTCGGGCTGGTGGAACCAGGCGCCGAGCGCGCTGTTGGGGGCCGGTTCGGGTGTTGGCAACGTGGGCACCCTGGGCTCGGGTGTGCTCAACCTGGGCTCAGGGATCTCGGGGTTCTACAACACCAGCGTGTTGCCTTTCGGGACACCGGCGGCGGTGTCGGGCATCGGCAACCTGGGCCAGCAGCTGTCGGGGGTGTCGGCGGCGGGAACCACGCTGCGCTCGATGCTCGCCGGCAACCTCGGGTTGGCCAATGTGGGCAACTTCAACACCGGGTTCGGAAATGTCGGGGACGTCAACCTGGGTGCGGCCAACATCGGTGGGCACAACCTGGGCCTGGGCAATGTCGGGGACGGCAACCTGGGGTTGGGCAACATCGGCCATGGCAACCTGGGGTTTGCCAACTTGGGCCTGACCGCCGGCGCGGCGGGGGTGGGCAATGTTGGTTTTGGCAATGCCGGCATCAACAACTATGGCTTGGCGAACATGGGTGTGGGCAATATTGGGTTTGCCAACACCGGCACGGGCAACATCGGGATCGGGCTGGTCGGGGACCATCGGACCGGGATCGGGGGCTTGAACTCCGGCATCGGCAATATCGGGTTGTTCAACTCCGGCACCGGCAACGTCGGGTTCTTCAATTCCGGGACCGGCAACTTCGGCATCGGGAACTCCGGCCGCTTCAACACCGGGATCGGTAATAGCGGAACGGCCAGCACCGGGCTCTTCAATGCCGGCAGCTTCAGCACCGGCATCGCCAACACTGGTGACTACAACACGGGCAGCTTCAACGCCGGCGACACCAACACCGGTGGCTTCAACCCGGGCGGCATCAACACCGGCTGGTTCAACACCGGGCATGCCAACACCGGGTTGGCCAACGCGGGCACCTTCGGCACCGGCGCCTTCATGACGGGCGACTACAGCAACGGCCTGTTGTGGCGGGGCGGCTACGAGGGCCTGGTCGGCGTCCGCGTCGGGCCCACGATCTCCCAATTCCCGGTCACCGTGCACGCGATCGGCGGGGTGGGCCCGCTGCATGTGGCGCCCGTCCCGGTACCCGCCGTGCACGTCGAGATCACCGACGCCACCGTCGGCCTGGGTCCGTTCACCGTCCCACCGATCAGCATTCCCTCACTTCCCATCGCCAGCATCACCGGAAGCGTGGACCTGGCCGCAAACACCATCTCGCCGATTCGCGCTCTTGACCCGCTCGCCGGTTCGATAGGGCTTTTTCTCGAGCCGTTCCGCCTCAGTGACCCATTTATCACCATTGATGCGTTCCAAGTTGTTGCCGGTGTCTTGTTCCTAGAGAACATCATTGTGCCCGGCCTCACGGTTAGCGGTCAGATATTGGTCACCCCGACACCAATTCCCCTAACCCTCAACTTGGACACCACCCCGTGGACGCTTTTCCCGAATGGTTTCACCATTCCCGCGCAAACCCCCGTGACGGTGGGTATGGAGGTCGCCAACGACGGGTTCACCTTCTTCCCGGGTGGGCTGACCTTTCCGCGGGCCTCCGCCGGGGTCACCGGACTGTCCGTGGGGCTGGACGCGTTCACGCTGTTGCCCGACGGGTTCACCCTCGACACCGTGCCGGCGACCTTCGACGGCACCATCCTCATCGGCGATATCCCGATCCCGATCATCGATGTGCCGGCGGTGCCGGGGTTCGGCAACACCACCACGGCCCCATCGTCGGGGTTCTTCAACACCGGCGGCGGCGGTGGATCGGGGTTCGCCAACGTCGGCGCGGGCACGTCGGGCTGGTGGAACCAGGGGCACGACGTGTTAGCAGGGGCGGGCTCGGGAGTTGCCAATGCCGGCACGCTGAGCTCGGGCGTGCTGAACGTCGGCTCGGGGATCTCCGGGTGGTACAACACCAGCACCCTGGGAGCGGGCACCCCGGCGGTGGTCTCGGGCATCGGCAACCTCGGCCAGCAGCTGTCGGGGTTCTTGGCAAATGGGACCGTGCTCAACCGGAGCCCCATTGTCAATATCGGGTGGGCCGATGTGGGCGCGTTCAACACCGGGTTGGGCAATGTGGGGGACCTCAACTGGGGTGCGGCCAACATCGGCGCGCAGAACCTGGGCCTGGGCAATCTCGGCAGCGGGAACGTCGGGTTCGGCAACATCGGTGCCGGCAACGTCGGGTTCGCCAACTCGGGTCCGGCGGTGGGCCTGGCCGGCCTGGGCAACGTGGGGTTGAGCAATGCCGGCAGCAACAACTGGGGGCTGGCCAACCTGGGTGTGGGCAACATCGGGTTGGCCAACACCGGCACGGGCAACATCGGGATCGGGCTGGTCGGCGACTACCAGACCGGCATCGGCGGCCTCAACTCGGGTAGTGGCAATATCGGATTGTTCAATTCCGGCACCGGCAATGTCGGGTTCTTCAACACCGGCACCGGCAACTTCGGACTGTTCAACTCCGGTAGTTTCAACACCGGCATCGGTAATAGCGGAACCGGCAGTACTGGGCTCTTCAATGCCGGCAATTTCAACACCGGCATCGCCAACCCCGGGTCGTACAACACGGGCAGCTTCAATGTCGGTGATACCAACACCGGTGGTTTCAACCCGGGCGACATCAACACCGGCTGGTTCAACACCGGCATTATGAATACGGGCACCCGCAACACCGGCGCCCTCATGTCGGGGACCGACAGCAACGGCATGCTGTGGCGCGGCGACCACGAGGGCCTGTTCGGCCTGTCCTATGGCATCACGATCCCGCAATTCCCGATCCGCATCACCACGACTGGCGGTATCGGCCCCATCGTCATCCCGGACACCACGATCCTTCCGCCGCTGCACCTGCAGATCACCGGCGACGCGGACTACAGCTTCACCGTGCCCGACATCCCCATCCCCGCCATCCACATCGGCATCAATGGCGTCGTCACCGTCGGCTTCACCGCCCCGGAAGCCACCCTGCTGTCCGCCCTGAAGAATAACGGTAGCTTCATCAGCTTCGGCCCCATCACGCTCTCGAATATCGATATTCCGCCCATGGATTTCACGTTAGGCCTGCCCGTTCTTGGTCCTATCACGGGCCAACTCGGACCAATTCATCTTGAGCCAATCGTGGTGGCCGGGATCGGTGTGCCCCTGGAGATCGAGCCCATCCCCCTGGATGCGATTTCGTTGAGTGAGTCGATTCCTATCCGCATACCTGTTGATATTCCGGCCTCGGTCATCGATGGGATTTCAATGTCGGAAGTGGTGCCGATCGATGCGTCCGTGGACATCCCGGCGGTCACGATCACAGGCACCACCATTTCCGCGATCCCGCTGGGCTTCGACATTCGCACCAGTGCCGGACCCCTCAACATCCCGATCATCGACATCCCGGCGGCGCCGGGCTTCGGGAACTCGACCCAGATGCCGTCGTCGGGGTTCTTCAACACCGGTGCCGGCGGCGGATCGGGCATCGGCAACTTGGGTGCGGGCGTGTCGGGCCTGCTCAACCAGGCCGGCGCGGGGTCACTGGTGGGGACACTCTCGGGGCTGGGCAATGCCGGCACCCTGGCCTCGGGTGTGCTGAACTCCGGCACCGCCATCTCCGGGCTGTTCAACGTGAGCACGCTGGACGCCACCACCCCGGCGGTGATCTCGGGGTTCAGCAACCTCGGCGACCATATGTCGGGGGTGTCCATCGATGGCCTGATCGCGATCCTCACCTTCCCACCTGCCGAGTCCGTGTTCGATCAGATCATCGACGCGGCCATCGCCGAGCTGCAGCACCTCGACATCGGCAACGCTTTGGCCTTGGGCAATGTCGGCGGGGTGAACCTCGGTTTGGCTAACGTCGGTGAGTTCAACCTGGGTGCGGGCAACGTCGGCAACATCAACGTCGGCGCCGGCAACCTCGGCGGCAGCAACTTGGGGTTGGGCAACGTCGGGACCGGCAACCTCGGGTTCGGCAACATCGGTGCCGGCAATTTCGGATTCGGCAACGCGGGCCTGACCGCGGGCGCGGGGGGCCTGGGCAATGTGGGGTTGGGTAACGCCGGCAGCGGCAGCTGGGGGTTGGCCAACGTGGGCGTGGGCAATATCGGGTTGGCCAACACCGGCACCGGCAACATCGGGATCGGGCTGACCGGGGACTATCGGACCGGGATCGGCGGCCTGAACTCGGGCACCGGGAACCTCGGGTTGTTCAACTCGGGCACCGGCAACATCGGGTTCTTCAACACCGGGACCGGGAACTTCGGGCTGTTCAACTCGGGCAGTTACAGCACCGGTGTGGGGAATGCGGGCACGGCCAGCACCGGGTTGTTCAACGCGGGGAACTTCAACACCGGTCTGGCCAATGCCGGCTCCTACAACACCGGCAGCCTCAACGTGGGCAGCTTCAACACCGGCGGCGTCAACCCGGGCACCGTCAACACCGGCTGGTTCAACACCGGCCACACCAACACCGGCCTGTTCAACACCGGCAACGTCAACACCGGCGCGTTCAACTCCGGCAGCTTCAACAACGGGGCGCTGTGGACCGGTGACTACCACGGGCTGGTCGGCTTCTCCTTCAGCATCGACATCGCCGGCAGCACCCTGCTGGACCTCAACGAAACCCTCAACCTGGGCCCCATCCACATCGAGCAGATCGACATCCCCGGCATGTCGCTGTTCGACGTCCACGAAATCGTCGAGATCGGACCCTTCACCATCCCGCAGGTCGATGTTCCCGCGATACCGCTAGAGATCCACGAATCGATCCACATGGATCCCATCGTCCTGGTGCCCGCCACCACAATTCCCGCACAGACGAGAACCATTCCGCTGGACATCCCCGCCTCACCCGGGTCAACCATGACGCTTCCGCTCATCAGCATGCGCTTCGAAGGCGAGGACTGGATCCTCGGGTCGACCGCGGCGATTCCCAATTTCGGAGACCCCTTCCCGGCGCCCACCCAGGGCATCACCATTCACACCGGCCCTGGCCCCGGAACGACCGGCGAGCTCAAGATATCTATTCCGGGTTTCGAGATTCCGCAAATCGCTACCACGAGATTCCTGTTGGACGTGAACATCAGCGGTGGTCTGCCGGCCTTCACCTTGTTCGCGGGTGGCCTGACGATCCCCACGAACGCCATCCCGTTAACGATCGATGCGTCCGGCGCGCTGGATCCGATCACGATTTTCCCGGGTGGGTACACGATCGACCCGCTGCCGCTGCACCTGGCGCTGAATCTCACCGTGCCCGACAGCAGCATCCCGATCATCGATGTCCCGCCGACGCCAGGGTTCGGCAACACCACGGCGACCCCGTCGTCGGGGTTCTTCAACTCCGGCGCCGGTGGGGTGTCGGGGTTCGGAAACGTCGGGTCGAACCTGTCGGGCTGGTGGAACCAGGCGGCGAGCGCGCTGGCGGGGTCGGGATCGGGGGTGTTGAATGTCGGCACGCTGGGCTCGGGTGTGCTCAACGTCGGCTCGGGTGTCTCGGGGATCTACAACACCAGCGTGTTGCCGCTCGGGACGCCGGCGGTGCTGTCGGGCCTCGGCAACGTCGGCCATCAGCTGTCGGGCGTGTCTGCGGCCGGGACCGCGTTGAACCAGATCCCCATCCTCAACATCGGGTTGGCGGATGTGGGCAACTTCAACGTCGGGTTCGGCAACGTCGGGGACGTTAACCTGGGCGCGGCCAACCTCGGTGCGCAAAACCTGGGGCTGGGCAACGTCGGCACCGGCAACCTCGGCTTCGCCAACGTCGGCCACGGCAATATCGGTTTCGGCAATTCGGGTCTGACCGCCGGCGCGGCCGGCCTGGGCAACACGGGGTTCGGCAATGCCGGCAGCGCCAACTATGGTTTCGCCAACCAGGGCGTGCGCAACATCGGGTTGGCCAACACCGGCACCGGCAACATCGGGATCGGGCTGGTGGGGGACAACCTCACCGGCATCGGGGGCCTGAACTCCGGTGCCGGCAATATCGGCTTGTTCAACTCCGGCACCGGCAACATCGGGTTCTTCAACTCCGGGACCGGCAACTTCGGCATCGGTAACTCGGGCAGCTTCAACACCGGCATCGGCAATAGCGGAACGGGCAGCACTGGGCTCTTCAATGCCGGCAGCTTCAACACCGGCGTGGCCAACGCCGGCAGCTACAACACCGGCAGCTTCAATGCCGGCGACACCAACACCGGGGGGTTCAACCCGGGCACCATCAACACCGGCTGGTTCAACACCGGCCACACCAATACCGGCATCGCCAACTCGGGCAACGTCGGCACCGGCGCGTTCATGTCGGGCAACTTCAGCAACGGCCTGTTGTGGCGGGGTGATCACGAGGGCCTGTTCAGCCTGTTCTACAGCCTCGACGTGCCCCGGATCACCATCGTGGACGCCCACCTCGACGGCGGCTTCGGACCCGTGGTCCTCCCGCCCATCCCGGTGCCGGCCGTTAATGCGCACCTGACCGGAAACGTCGCGATGGGCGCATTCACCATTCCGCAGATCGACATCCCCGCACTCACCCCAAACATCACCGGAAGCGCCGCCTTCCGCATCGTTGTGGGGTCCGTGCGCATTCCGCCGGTGAGTGTCATTGTGGAGCAAATAATCAACGCCTCGGTTGGGGCGGAGATGAGGATAGATCCCTTCGAAATGTGGACTCAAGGCACTAATGGCCTTGGTATAACCTTCTATTCATTCGGATCGGCCGACGGTTCGCCCTACGCCACCGGCCCACTCGTTTTCGGCGCCGGCACGAGCGACGGAAGCCATCTCACCATTTCCGCGTCCAGCGGGGCGTTTACCACTCCGCAGCTCGAAACTGGCCCGATCACGTTGGGCTTCCAGGTGCCCGGCAGCGTCAACGCGATCACCCTCTTCCCCGGTGGTTTGACGTTCCCGGCGACCTCGCTGCTGAACCTGGACGTGACCGCCGGCGCCGGCGGCGTGGACATCCCGGCCATCACCTGGCCCGAGATCGCGGCGAGCGCCGACGGCTCGGTGTATGTCCTCGCCAGCAGCATCCCGCTGATCAACATCCCGCCCACCCCGGGCATTGGGAACAGCACCATCACCCCGTCGTCGGGCTTCTTCAACGCCGGCGCGGGCGGGGGATCGGGCTTCGGCAACTTCGGCGCGGGCACCTCGGGCTGGTGGAACCAGGCGCACACCGCGCTGGCGGGGGCGGGCTCGGGTTTTGCCAACGTTGGCACGCTGCATTCCGGTGTGCTCAACCTGGGCTCGGGTGTCTCGGGGATCTACAACACCAGCACGCTGGGGGTGGGGACCCCGGCGCTGGTCTCAGGCCTGGGCAACGTCGGCCACCAACTGTCGGGGCTGCTTTCCGGCGGGTCCGCGGTGAACCCGGTGACCGTTCTGAATATCGGGTTGGCCAACGTCGGCAGCCACAACGCCGGTTTCGGCAATGTCGGGGAGGTCAACCTGGGCGCGGCCAACCTCGGCGCGCACAACCTGGGCTTCGGAAATATCGGCGCCGGCAACCTGGGGTTCGGCAATATTGGCCACGGCAATGTCGGAGTCGGCAACTCGGGTCTGACCGCGGGCGTGCCGGGCCTGGGCAATGTGGGGTTGGGCAATGCCGGCGGCAACAACTGGGGGTTGGCCAACGTGGGCGTGGGCAATATCGGGTTGGCCAACACCGGCACCGGCAACATTGGGATCGGGCTGACCGGCGACTACCAGACCGGCATCGGCGGCCTAAATTCCGGTGCCGGCAACCTGGGGTTGTTCAACTCCGGCGCCGGCAACGTCGGGTTCTTCAACACCGGGACCGGCAACTTCGGGTTGTTCAACTCCGGCAGCTTCAACACCGGCGTCGGCAATAGCGGAACGGGCAGCACTGGGCTCTTCAATGCCGGCAGTTTCAACACCGGTGTGGCCAACGCCGGCAGCTACAACACGGGCAGCTTCAATGTCGGTGACACCAACACCGGTGGCTTCAACCCGGGCAGCATCAACACCGGCTGGCTCAACGCCGGCAACGCCAACACCGGGGTGGCCAACGCGGGCAATGTCAACACCGGCGCCTTCGTCACCGGCAACTTCAGCAACGGCATCCTGTGGCGCGGCGACTACCAGGGCCTGGCCGGCTTCGCCGTGGGCTACACCCTCCCGCTGTTCCCCGCGGTGGGCGCCGACGTCAGCGGCGGGATCGGCCCGATTACCGTGCTGCCGCCCATCCACATCCCGCCCATTCCGGTCGGCTTCGCCGCGGTCGGTGGCATCGGCCCGATCGCCATCCCGGACATCTCTGTTCCATCCATTCACTTGGGCCTCGACCCCGCCGTCCATGTCGGCTCCATCACCGTCAACCCCATTACCGTCAGGACCCCGCCCGTGCTCGTCAGTTACTCCCAAGGAGCCGTCACCAGCACGTCCGGACCAACCTCAGAGATTTGGGTCAAGCCCAGCTTCTTCCCCGGAATCCGGATCGCGCCCTCTAGCGGCGGGGGTGCAACGTCCACGCAAGGGGCATACTTTGTGGGGCCCATCTCCATCCCCTCCGGCACGGTGACCTTCCCGGGATTCACCATCCCCCTCGACCCGATCGACATCGGCCTGCCGGTGTCGCTGACCATCCCGGGGTTCACCATCCCGGGCGGCACCCTGATCCCCACCCTCCCGCTGGGCCTCGCGTTGTCCAATGGCATCCCGCCCGTCGACATCCCGGCCATCGTTCTCGACCGGATCTTGCTGGACCTGCACGCCGACACCACTATCGGCCCGATCAACGTCCCGATCGCCGGGTTCGGCGGGGCGCCGGGTTTCGGGAACTCGACCACGCTGCCGTCGTCGGGCTTCTTCAACACCGGAGCTGGCGGCGGTTCGGGCTTTAGCAACACCGGCGCGGGCATGTCGGGATTGCTCAACGCGATGTCGGATCCGCTGCTCGGGTCGGCGTCGGGCTTCGCCAACTTCGGCACCCAGCTCTCCGGCATCCTCAACCGCGGCGCCGGCATCTCGGGCGTGTACAACACCGGCGCGCTGGGTGTTGTCACCGCGGCCGTCGTCTCGGGTTTCGGCAACGTCGGCCAGCAACTGTCGGGCTTGCTCTTCACCGGCGTCGGGCCCTAACGGATTCTTAAATGCACGCCGGTGGTCACGCCGTGTGTGCGGCGGTAACTCTGGTGTGGGCGCAACGACGCTAAATTTTGCGCCGACACCGGGCCCTTGCTGATATGGGGGCTCTTCAACCTTGACCGGGCAGGTAGCTCGTTGATCTTGGTCGGCGTGTTTAGCGGCTGAGGGCCCTTGGCCTTCTGAAGTCTAAGTGTTGCGAAGCATTCAGGCCGAGGAAGGAGCCAAGGGCTGTGTCTGACGCTACGACAGTGTTGTTCGGGCTGCCAGGAGCACGGGTTGAGCGTGTCGAGCGCCGCAGTGACGGGACCCGGGTGGTCGATGTGATCACCGATGAGCCGACGGCGGCGGCGTGCCCGTCGTGCGGGGGTGGTCTCGATATCAGTGAAGGAATACGCGGTTACCTCACCGAAAGATCTACCTTATGGCGAAGACCGCATCATGGTGCGCTGGAACAAAATTCGCTGGCGATGCCGAGAAGACTACTGCAAGCTGGGGCCGTTCACCGAGGCCATCACCCAGGTACCTGCCCGCGTCCGCAGCACGCTGCGGCTGCGTCGGCAGATGGCCAAGGCGATCGGGGATGCGGCCCGCTCGGTGGGCCGAGGTCGCCCAGGCTGACGCCGTGTCGTGGCCGACGGCACATCGGGCGTTTGTTGCCTACGCCGAGACGGGTATTGACCGAGCCGTTGCCCACCCCGGTGCTGGGCGTTGACCAGACACGGCGAGGAAAACCCAGATGGGAGCGCTGCGCCAAGACTGGCCGGTGGGTACGGGTCGACCCGTGGGATACCGGGTTCGTCGACCTGGCCGGTGATCAGGGGTTTATGGGGCAGCATGAAGGCCGCGGCGGCGCGGCGGTGCTGGCATGGCTGCAAGCGCGCACACCGCAGTTCCGGGAGAGCATCCAGTACGGTGGCCATCGACCCCGCCGCTGCCTACGCCTCGGCGATCCGCACGCCCGGGCTGCTGCCCAACGCCAAGCTCGTCGTCGACCACTTCCATGTGACCACGCTGGCCAACGACGCGCTGACCGCGGTGCGCCGCCGGGTGACCTGGGCGTTCCACGACCGGCGCGGCCGCAAGATCGACCCGCAGTGGGCCAACCGACGTCGCTTGCTGACCGCCCGGGAACGCTTGTCGGACAAAAGCTTCGCCAAAATGCGGAATCGGATCAACGCCGTCGACCCCCGCGCGCAGATTCTCTCGGCCTGGATCGCCAAAGAGGAGCTGCGCACCCTGCTGTCGACCGTGCGCACCGGCGGGGACCCCCACCTGGCGCGCCATCACCTACACCGCTTCCTGCCTGGCGCATCGACTCGCAGATCCCCGAACTGCTCACCCTGGCCACCACCATTGACTAGTCACCCAAGATCAACACCTTCTTGGTCACCGGCATCACCAACGCGCGCATCGGTCGTCGGTGAGGTCGCTGAGATGCTCGGTGACATCGACGGCCAGTGCGTCCAGGTCGAGGTGCCCGTCCCAGAACGCGGCCCAGCCGGTTGCGGCGGTCTTGATGGCCTCGGCCGGGCCGGGGTGTCGGCGACACCGCGGGTGTGCGCGGCGATGACGGCGGTCAACGTGGCGGGTCGGTGCGCCGGCCAGCAAGCGGATGTCGGGCCAACGCCCCAGCACCGCT